>Ga0180216_1003697_pt1 | contig 11972 bp, 13 predicted proteins | sample eDN3rd37CBELigMG_FD_128879 | JGI IMG/M metagenome (GOLD analysis project Ga0180216, IMG submission 128879) | Enriched Miracle-Growth compost microbial communities from Emeryville, California, USA - eDNA 3rd pass 37_C BE-Lig MG (version 2)... ...
GAGAGCGAGAGAGAGAGAGAGACAACGAGGGGCGAAGAAGGCGGGCGGCGGGCGGTGAAGACGACGACGACGCAGCGGACGACGCAGCGGACGACGCAGCGGACGACGACGCAGCGGACGACGCAGCAGCGGACGACGCAGCAGAAGAGGACGCAGCGGACGCCACGCGGACGACGCAGCAGAAGAGGACGCGGCAGACAGCGGACGCATTGGACGACACGATTAGAGTGGACGCGCCGATCCAAGCAAGAACAGACGGCACTCAACAGATCGACTTTGTACCGAGAGCGACCAGAGGACGTGCCGTCTCTCGCGATTTTCTACCTGCCGTCGAGCTACCATCATGTCGCTCAAGCAGCTCTCCAAGACGCTGCTGGACGTCGGCAGCCACACGGCCAAGGAGGTCGATGCCAACGTGACCGCGCCGGCCAAGACGAAGCGCGCGGCGGCGGGCAAGGCCAAGCCGACGGCCGCGCAGCCGCCCAAGCCGAAGCCCTCGGCCGAGCGCGCGGCCGCGGCGGCGGCACGGCGAAAGGTCATCGCGACGGTGCGGGAGGCCCGGGCGGCGCCCGTGGACCACACGGCGGCGAACCTGGCCGTGCTTCGGCAGCTCGCGCAGCCGACGCCGTCGGAGAAGGCCGTGCTCCGGCAGCTGGAGCGGCTGCAGGCCGAGCGCGCGGCCAACGCCAAGGTCAAGGACCGCTCCGGCAAGCCGAAGACGAAGCGGGCGCTGTTCGGCCCGCTGGACCTCGACTGAACCGATTGTACACACGTTTCCTGTACATAGAGAAGTTTTACATACTGTACATTGCCTGGCCCCCCCTCACTTGCCCTTGGCGGGCACGGTCGGCGGGACCAGCGGGCAGTCCCGCTTGAGTTTGGCCAGCAGGTCGTCCAGGTACGCCGCCAGCTGCCGCTGCTCCTCGGCCAGCGCCTGCTGCTCCGCGCCTGCGACACGGATGGTGGCGCAGGTGCAGACGGGGACACCGCGCAGGTCAGGGACCAGCGGCGCCGTGGCGCAGCGCGACGCCTGCGCCGCGCACGTACGGGACGGCGCTGAGAACCGCTTGCCCACCACCTTCACCATGGCCACCAAGTCTTCCGCGACCACGCGCATGATGTAGACGGCTGCGCCCGTCCCCAGCCGACCGAGCACGGGCGTCTGCGCCTTAGCCACGTGTGGCGCGCCCATCGAGCGCGCGCCGAGCGGCCGCGTACCTTCGTAGTGTTTCCTGCTCGTCCATCGAGCCCGGCCGCCGTCCCGGCGAGATCCACCGACCCGCCACGTTAGACGCCGCCTGCGCGCAAGGGCGGCACGCCTTCCCCACGCACCGCCGCAGCTGCCACTCCCGCTCCATGTACGCCGCGTAGGCGTCGCTGGTGGACCGCATGGACGACAGCGGCACGGAGCTCTGTGCCCAGCTTGTCTCTTGCGACATGGTGGTGGCCGCCGCCGCCGCGAGCGCGGCCGTCGCGGCGCTCACCGCGGCGACCGCGGCGGCGTGCAGCCACCGCTGGACGCGGGTGGCCAGCTCGCTGCCGCTGCCCGGCGGACAGCACGGGCGCCACACGGCGGCGTTGCAGGCCGGTGAGATCTGCGTGTCCTCCTGCCGCCGTCGGCGCCGGCACGGGGCCTACCTCTGCGGCACGGCAAAGTGAGCCTCGAGCGCGTTGGCCACTTGTTGGAGGGCCCGCTCCACGTCGGCCGTCGTGCGAGCGAGCTGCGCGTCCGTCTGCCCGGCCCGTCAACCGCGACGCCCAGACCCCGGTCCTAGCGTCAGCGCTGGCGGCGCGGCCTCGAGGCCTTCCACACGCCGGTCGACGATGGTCCACGTACCGGCAACTTCTCGCGGGCTTGTGCCGCTGGGGGCCGGGCCTGGCACACCGCGTCCAGGATGCGCCGCGCTTAGCCTGGGCACCCCGCCGCACGTTGCCGGCGCCCGCACAGGCGGCCTACCTCGCTTGCGGTCGCGGCGGACCGCACGCAGGACCTCGGGCCAGTCCATGGCGTCGGCCGGGGCGCCACCGCGTCGTGTTGAGTCAGACTGTGGTTGCGTTGTGATTGGCCCGCACGCAGAGGGGGTCGATCGATCCACGGCGCACTGCTCCCGCGGCCTGGACACGCCCCAGGCAGCGCTCCAGGCGGCGCGCCGTAGGTGTCCGTGGCGCTGCCTTGCATGCCTGCGGTACTTGGCATGGGTCGGGATGGCAGTACGCAACAGTTTATTTGTTTGGGGTGGGTTGTGCTGGTCTACACAGCGAAGCTGAGCGAAGGAACCACTATACAAGCGTCTGCGCCCCCGAGGCATCCACGCTGCCGCGTCCGCCGACGCATCTCTTGGCACACCCCCGTGCACCGCCCACGTGCAGGTACCAGCGATCACTATTTATTCACGGTAGGTGAGGTTTACGCGCTCCGGAGCTTCTCCAGCCGCCGGTCCCGCTCCTCGATGATGCTGAGCTTGACGCCGCGGGCCTTCGGCAGCGACACCTGGGGCTTCTGGCCCTGGCCGATGACGAAGATGTTCTGGATGCGGGTGGCGAAGGTGTGGCCGGTGGCGTCCTTGACCTGAACAATGTCGAAGGAGCCGGGGTGGCGCTCGCGCGAGACGATGACACCCACACGGCCCATGTTGCGACCGCCGGTGATCATGCACAGGTTGCCGGTGTCGAACTTGACAAAGTCCAGGATCTTGCCGGTCTCCAGGTCGATCCGGATGCTGTCGTTGACCTTGATCAGCGGGTCCGGGTAGCGGATGGTGCGACCGTCGTAGGTGTTGACGACGGGGATGCCCTTGCCGCTGAGCGCGACGCGGCGGACCTTGGCCAGCTTGTACTTGGCCTCCTCGACGGTGATGCGGTGGAGGGTGAAGCGGCCCTTGGTGTCGAAGAGCAGGCGGAAGTGCTCGCCGGTCTTCTCGATGGAGATGACGTCCATGAAGCCCGCCGGGTAGGCCGGCTCCGTGCGCACCTTGCCGTCCACCTTGACCAGGCGCTGCATCAGGATGTACTTGACCTCCTTCTTGGTGAGCGCGTACTTGAGGCGGTTGCGCAGCACGATGACGAGCGGCAGGCACTCGCGGGTCGGGTGCGGGCCGGCCGCCGGCTTCGGGGCGAAGTGGCCCGTCAGCTTGTCCAGCATCCAGTGCCGCGGCGCGGCAAGGCGCTTCAGGTGCTTCTTCGGACCGCGCACCTAGGGGGACCATCCGCAGGGCCATCCAAGCGGCAGCGCACCGTCAGCACCACGTCGCGCCAGGCGTTGGCTAGATTTGGCCGCCGGTAGAAATGCTGGCGCGCGGGCCCATTCAGTGCGGCCCGCTCCCAGTTCACCGTCGCGCCTCCAGCGCAGAGCCCGTCCGCGCACGCAGGCGCCACGCGCGCCATTCCGTCGCGCATGCGTGGCCGTGCCGCATGCATGCCCACGCCGCGCCGCCGCGATCTCGCCGGCCGCCACGGCGGCCATCGCCTCCTAGGACGTGCGCCCATCCCGCATCCGCGCCATGGGGCGTGCGACAAGTGCGGGCAGCGCCCCCCGGCTGCAGATGGCCAGGCGTCCGCGCTTCGTCGGCGGGCCGCCCATCCTCCCGCCGCGCCCCCCTCCCCCGCCCATCGTCCATCCAGGTCCGGCGGCCCATCGCGCCCGCCTCGGCACCGCGCGCATCCATCGCGCCTCGCAGCGCTGCCATCGCCGTCCCGCCGCCGCCGCCGCCGCGCGCGCGCCTGCGCCGCGGTGCGTCGCCCTGGTGCCAGGCGTGCCGCCGCGCGTACCATGGTTGCGGCTGGCGAGGGCGCACTTGCGGGCGCGCTGCTCCAAGGGATGAACAAGGGCAGGTGTGGACTGATCACTGGAGGGGCACGACCGCGAGTCAGAAGCGCTGTCAGAGACGCTGTCAGAAAAGTTTTGGCGCGAAAGTTTGAATCGACGCGGCGCCGCCGTCGCGCCACCGCACTGCACCCGCGCACATCGCATCGGCCGGCGCTGTAGCGTACGCGCCGGGCCAGCACGTGGCAGAGACGGCCTTTCGCAAACCTAATGCGGTAGTCTCTGGCGCGCTGGAGGTCGTGGGGTGCAGCCGCGATGGCGAAGAAGGACAAGGCCGCGGTCGCCGCGGCCGGCGGCGGCGCCGATGCCAGTGGCTTCAGCGGCGATGAAGGTATACGCGCGCTCTGCTGCTGGAGAGGCGCCACCTACCGTCGCGTCGTACTGACTCCTCGCCGACGCGCCTGGGCTCACTGCCTGGGCCACGCACAGCGGTGGTGTTGGACTACCTCCGCAAGATGAACCGGCCGTACAGCGTCAGTACGTTGCCTATTGTGCGCACGTGATGCCAACATGGCGACCTTACCGAACGCGCCGCGCACGGCCGCTCGGCGGTGCTCTACCGCAGACGACCTGGTGAGCAACCTGCACGGCAAGGTCGGCAAGACGGCGATGACCAAGGTGCTGGCCAACCTGGTCGCGGCCAACGTCATCACCCAGAAGGTCTACGGCAAGCAGGTCGTCTTTGTCGTCCGCCAGGTACGCGTGTTCTTGCCCCTGCAGGCGCCCACCCGCATGCAGCGCGCTGACGAGGGGGAGGAGGTGAAACCCGTATCGGGCATGTGCGCGCGACCCCAGGACAACTTGGAAGCGCCGTCGCAGGCCGAGCTGGACAGCATGGACAGCGAGCTGGCCGCGCTCAAGCAGGAGCTGGCCGCGCTGAAGGCCGAGTCCAAAGAGCTCGGCGGCGGTGCGTCTGCCAAGCGTGAGAAGGCCCACGTTGCGAGGGACGTCGAAGCGCCAACCACGCGCCTGCGTGGGGCTAGGGCCGAGGTGGCCTACAGAGGTGTCGAGGCTGACGAGCTCCATGACGGTAGAGCAAATGGTCCAGCGTCTGGACCAAGTGACGGCCGAGGTGCGGGCACCGCCACGGCACGCGTGCAGGCAGACCGAATGGCAAGCCGCTAAGCCGACTCTGCCGCGACGTAGGTCAGCGTCGCATCGACACAGAATGCCAAGCGGAGCGCGCGGCTCAAGGCGCTGCGCTCCGGCGGCAACATGATCCCGCCCGAGGAGGCCAAGCGGATCAACCAGGCATACGAGTACAACGTCAAGATGTGGCGCTCGCGCAAGCGCAAGGTTAGCGGATCGATTGCCCGTGCGCCGCACGTCCTGCGTTTCCGCTAACACGTCGCACGATGGCACCGCACCCGGTGGCCTGCCCAGTGCCGCGAGATCCTGGATGTGATCTTGGAGAACGCGCCCATGAAGCCGAAGGACCTCATGGTTCGGCGCGCCGCGCTGGGCCCGCGGCGGAACCGGCTCAGGCGGCTGACCACGGATTGCGTTAGTGACGCGATCGTCGCCTGCTATAGGAGGCGATTGGCATCGAGACGGACGAGATGGCCGGCGTGCAGCTGCCGCCCGTGTAAGCCGGCCCCTCTGTTGTTCCCCCGCTGTACAGCTGCCATGTAGTCCCCCTGTGCGTGCATCGTGTGGCATAAAGCGTCGCCCCCCGCGTCATCCCTTCCGCCCTGGACGACGTGGCGCGCCGATACCAGGTCTCTCAGCATCGTGCTTCGTCGAGGCCCCCTCCATCACTGAAGTTTTTCTGGCAGTGTCCTGCAAAGTCGCCGCGCATCGGTTTTCGCGCCAAGTTTTTTCGCGCCAGAACTTTTTTCTCTGGTCTTTTTGTCGTCGCCGTTGCGGCGCGCGGACCAGCGCGGACCAGCGCGGACGCGGGCCCCCTCCCCGCCTAAGCGCCGTCAGCAAGCCACCAAGCGACCCAACCACCAGCCCGCCGACCCTGGAAGGTCCCGCAGACCGCGCCAGCGTTTCCGAGAGGCGGAGCGGGCAACAGCACCAAGCGTGGTACGTCACCGTCGGCACCACGCGGGACGCACGGGCGGGCCGCAGGCACGGCGCGCGACAGGGCCGGCGGACGAAGGACGGGGCGCATCGACCGCTGGGACGGAAGCGTGGACTCAAGCGAGCGAGGGGTTGCGTCCCCTGTGCGGCAGCGCGCCCACAAGGGCCCTTCGCCCGGCATCGTGGTAGTACCGGTTTCCGCTCAAAGTTGCACTTGAGGCGAGCGCGGTTGGAAGCGGCTGCCTTGGCCCCGGACCCGTTCGGCGCGCTGCTGCCGTAGTGCGGGGCAGAGGGGGTGTCGCCGGGGAGCGCGAGACGCCGCATAGTGCGCCGAGGCGACACAACGCGGATGTGGAGCGAACGCCAAGGTAATTAACGCCTGCCTGCTGCCGCGCCGCGCGGGGGTCGTCCGTGCGCAGGCGCCCGTCGTGTCTGGCTCTCTAGCCCGGCGCCCGCCGGCTGACGCACCGTGATCATGGCGTCGTCGGTGGCGGCCGAGGTCGGCCTACTGGACTCGGACGGGGAGGACGGCCGCGGTGTCCCTGTGGCCCCCAGGCCGACGGCGGAGACGCCGGCGGCGGCACCGGCCGGCGACACGGCCAGCAGCCTCAGCAGCGCCGACGTTCCCAGCGACAGCAGCGAGTCGGCGTCGGGGTCGTCCGACTCGGAGGACGCCGGTAGCGCGAGCAGCAGCACAGCCAGCAGCAGTGGCAGCAGCAGCGCCAGCAGCGCCAGCAGCAGCGACTTTGCGCCGAGCGAGTCGGAGGACAGCGACGACGACGACAACGACAACGACGACGATGACAGCGAGAGCGGCGACGCCAGCGACGACAGCTACGGCGGCGGCGGCGGCCGGCGGCGCGCCGGCCAGCCGAAGGCGGTGGCCGCGACCGCCCCCCGCCAGGGCACCCTGCAGCTGGACCAGTACGCCTACGGCGGTAACGCCGCCGCCAAGCCCAGCACCACCGCGCGGCCCGACTGGGATGCAGATCCCGAGCTGTGGGGCCTCCGGCGGTCGGGGCGTTCCGCCGCGCCGGTCAACCGGGTACGGACGCCGGCTGGGCGATGGCGGCCGGCGCAGGTGTGCGCCATTAACGAACGGTGGCGGCGCGACGGTGGTGCCGATTGCGGCGACGGCAGTTTGAGGAGGACTTCCACGCCGGCAGCAACCGCGGCGGCACTCGCAAGGCCACGACCAAATCGACGTCGTCCTCGCGCGGCGGTACGCGGAGGCCGCCCACGGCATGAAGGGCCGGCCACAGGCTCCCTCGCTCATTCGCGCAGCGCATACTCAAGTTTGCTGCGCGTACGCTTGCGCTGCAGGCTCGGGCGCCACGCGCCGCCGGCGCGTCGTCCACTCGGACGAGGACGATGCGGACGACGGCGACGACGGCGACTGGAACGAGGACGACGACGACTACGACTACCGTGTACGCAAGGTCTCGGCGCGCGGGCGTGGGCGGCCGCCGGCGAGCAGCGGCCGCTCCGCCGGCCGCGGCCGGAAGCGCGCCGCGTCCTCCGAGTCGGACGAGTACAACAGCGGCGACGACTACGGCGCGCCCGCACGGCCGCGCGCCGCCGCCGCGCGCCGTGCCAAGGCGCGGACCAGCCGCCCGACCGACGACGGTAGGCGGAACCGCGGCATGCGCTGGCCACGCGACCCGGGGGGCGGACTAGCTGACGCTGTGGTGCGCGCTAATCCCGCGCGGCATTGCCTGTGCTCAGACGACTGGTTCGAGCGGCCCACGCGCGCGCGCGCGGTCAAGTCGTACCGCGAAGTGGACGTAGAGGATGACGAGGACGACGCGGACGAGGAGGCGGAGGAGGACGAGGAGGACGACATGGACATCGAGGACGACGACGACGAGGAAGGCTACGTACGGCCGCATGGTGTGCACCAGGGCATCCCAGCGGGGGCGTATGCTAACAAATGTGGCCGGTTGCGCCGGTTGGGGTGCGGGACCAGCGCCACCGCCGTCGGCAGCACAAGCCGGCGCCCGAGGAGGATGAGGGCGATGCGATCGACGCGGTCGAAGATTTCCGCTACGAGATGCCTGACGGGAGCATCGGTACGTTGTGCGTCTCGTGCGACCGCTACACCGCACGTTGCGGGGGGATCTGACCACCAGCGTTGCGGGGCGTTGCGACGTTCGCGCCGTGGGCGACCCGAGCAGTCGACTCTTTCGAGCCCGGCGCCACGCTCAAGCTATGGATCAAGTGGGTGGGCCGCTCCCACCTGCACGCGACGTGGACCACGCCGGAGGAGCTGCGCCCGTTCAAAGGCACGGCACCGCATGCGCGCTGGGTGGGGCAACGATGCACCCGGGACTCACCGGCAGGCGCCTGCGCTCCTACCCGCACGTTGCGTTTGTTCCAGGGTACAAGAAGGTGGAGAACTACCTGCGCAAGCTCGAAGAGTCCGAAGACCGGCGCCAGCACGAGTCGGTGTACGTGGTGCCGCCCGCTGATGTTGTCCGCCGCGGCATTTGTCCGGATCAGCCCCTGATGCCCTTGCGGCGCCCGCCGTCGGCCTCGGCCCTTCCTGTCGTCCAGGGAGGTCCGCGAGCAGCTCAACATTGACCTGGAGATGCGGCGTGAGCTGGTCCAGAACTACACGCAGGTCGAGCGCGTCGTCGACTCGCGCACCATCCTGGGCGAGTACGCGTCAGCCGCGCCGGGCTGGAGCGTGCAAGCGTCGCCTCCCGGCTGACAGCGGCAAAAGTGACTGGGGCATGGCGATGCATCTCCTCCTGCAGGGACGGGCAGGAGATCGTGCAGTACTACTGCAAGTGGCAGGGCCTGCCATACGAGCGGTGCACGTGGGAGAACGAGGACCTCATTGCGCCCAAGTTCCAGAACGAGATCGACGAGTACATGACGCGCCGCGACTCGCGCCACGTGCCGTCGCCCGTCTTCCGCCGCGTGAGCCCGAGCGACTACGTCAAGCTCAACACCCAACCCGAGTGGGTCGCGGGCGGCACGGTACGGCATGCGGCCAGGGGGACGCCCGCCGTGGGCTGGGGCGGGACGGAGGTGGCTCACACGACGGGCCCTCTCCGTGCTGCCCTTCGTTTCAACCCAGCTGCGCGACTACCAGCTGCTGGCCGTCAACTGGATCGCCTTCAACTGGGCGCACGGCCGCAGCTCGATGCTGGCGGACGAGATGGGCCTGGGCAAGACGTGCCAGTCGATCAGCTTCCTGTCCTACCTGTTCCACGTGCAGCGCATCTACGGGCCGTTCCTGGTAGTGGTGCCTCTCTCAACCATCACCAGTACGGTTGCCACGCCGCGCCGCGGTAGGGAAGGCCCGTGGGAACGCGAGCTAACGCTGCGGCGGCGCACCAAGGCGGGCGCGTGACCCGGCGGCCAGACTGGCAGCAAGAGTTCAAGCGCTGGGCGCCGGACCTGAACGTCGTGATGTACGTGGGCAACCGCGAGTCGCGCGAGATCATCCGCCGCACCGAGTTCTACACGCCGCCGATGGGCAACCAGCGGCCGCAGCTCAAGTTCAATGTGCTGCTGACGACGTACGAGATGGTGCTCAAGGACGAGGAAGAGCTGGGGTACGCACCAGTCGGGCGGGTGCGTGTGGCAAGGCTGGCCGGCTGCACTGACAAGAGTGCGCCGACTCGTCTTGCCGTGGCGTACGGGCCCCGACAGCGCCATCCGCTGGTACAGCATGGTGGTCGACGAGGCCCACCGCTTGAAGAACGTCGAGTCACAGCTGCACGACGCGCTCCGGGTGCGGTAGAATGGCGCATCCGCTGCGGTGGCATGGGCAGCGCGACTCAATCGCCCCGAGATTTGCGCGCTCCCTGCATGCACAGCACTACCACTCGGCCCACCGCCTGCTGGTGACGGGCACGCCGCTGCAAAACAACATGAAGGAGCTGTACTCGCTGCTCTCGTTCTTGATGCCGGACCGCTTCCGCAACTTTGAGGCACGCGAAACAGTTTCGCGACGGGGTGGTTCCTTTATCTAGTTCTGACACGGCGCGATCGATCGTCGCTGCGCATGGTCCCGCGCCCCGGCGCGGGGGGGATTGCAGGGCATCGAGGGCCTGCAAGCGGTGTCCGAGGAGAAAAAGATCGCCGAGCTGCACAGCCAGCTCAAGCCGTTCCTGCTGCGCCGCCTCAAGAAGGACGTTGAAAAGTCCCTGCCGCCCAAGGAGGAGCAGTATGTTTGCGGGCGATAAAGCGGAATGGGTGAGACCGCACCGCGCTGACCGTCGTCGTTCGCTCGCGGCTGCGCTTCGGTCATGCCCAGGATCTTGCGCGTGCAGCTGACGCCCCGGCAGCAGGAGCTGTACCGCATGATCGTGGAGCGCAACTACCTGGCGCTGCGCAAGTCCAACGCTGTGGTACGCCGCGATGCCGGTTGGCCCAGGGGGGCGCTCGTGGCGTCTGCTCCCGGGCTTACCCAGAGGTCGCACCTGCCTGGCGCGCCCCGGCGGTCTCGGACAGTCGTCGCTGGCCAACATCGTGATGGAGCTCAAGAAGGTCTGCAACCACCCGCTCCTGGTCGCGCAGGAAGACGCTCCCGAGTCGCGCTCGGAGCGGCTGCGGGTACGGGCGCGTCTAAAGTGTGGCACATGCGGAGTGGAGCGCCGCGTCTTGACGCACTATTTTGTGACGATAGCGTTGCCTGCGAACCACAGCAATTGGTGGCGTCGTCTGGCAAGATGATCCTGCTGGACAAGCTGCTGCTGCGCCTCAAGGAGCGTGGCCACCGCGTACTCATCTTCTCGCAAATGGTCATGGCCCTGGACCTGCTGGCCGAGTACATGAACCTGCGCGGTGCGTCCTGCGCCGTGGCCGCGGTGCGCCTGGGGCGGGACGCGGAGTAACCCTTTGCGCGGCACGCCGCTTCGCGCGCTGGCGTGCCCAGGCTTCGCCTTCCAGCGCCTGGACGGCAGCGTGCCCGCGGAGCGGCGGCGGCAGGCGATGGACCACTTCAACGCGCCCAACTCGCCCGATTTTTGCTTCCTGCTCTCCACGCGCGCCGGCGGGTACGACGAGCACGCCACACGGAGCGCCATGCAGCGGGACGGATCGGGCCCTGACGCTGGTTTCACATCCCCGCCGCTGCGCGTCGCCCGAGGCAGTCTCGGCATCAATCTGACTACTGCCGACACCGTCGTCCTGTACGACTCGGACTGGAATCCGCAGAACGACCTGCAGGCCATGGCGCGCGCTCACCGCATTGGCCAGAAGAGCGTTGTCAAGATCTACCGCCTGGTCACCAAGGTCGGCCACACATACACGCCGAATGCGCGCGCCGACAGCTCGCCAAGGGCGCGCGACGCTTACACCGCCGATGTCGCGGGCGCGGGTGGACGGCCGTGCAGGACTCGGTCGAGGAGGGCATCATTGAGCGCGCCAAGCAAAAGATGGTGCTGGACCACCTGGTCATCCAGTCCATGGACACGACGGGTAACGCCGTCGTCAACAAGTCCTCCGGCGCCTCGATGTTCAAGTGCGTTCAGCCGCAAGGCCCGCGCGCGACGATGTGCGGAGAGTCGCTCATGGGCCGCCCCTCGCCCCAGTTTGTGGCACGCTGTCGGCACGATTGCCAGGGCGGACGACCTGCAAGCGATCATCCAGTTTGGTGCCCGCGGCCTGTTCCAGAAGCCGACCAGCGCGCCCGCCGCCGAGGGCGCCGCCCCCGCCGACGGCTCCGCCGGCGCAGACGTACGGCTGCGCCACCGTCCTTTGCTTAAGCACACGGTGGGACGTGCGCTCATTGCCTGTTGGCTGCGAACGGTGTGCAAGAATCGCGGCACGGTCAGCCGGCGCCGGCCGAGCTGGACATTGACGAGATCCTGTCGCGCGCGGAGCGCACAGAAACCGCCGAGGCGTCGTCGGCGCACTCCGAGTTCTTGAACCAATTCAAGGTGGCCGACTTTGGCGCCAACCTGGCCAGCAACTGGGACGAGTGCGTGGCCCTCCAGCGATCCCGCGCGGACCAGGGGTTGTGCCTGTTCCAACGTGGGAGGGCACGCGCTGGCGGTCGCTCGTCGTCCCCCCCCCCCCCCCCCCCCCCCCCCCCCCCCCCCCCCCCCCCCCCCCCCCCCCCCCCCCCCCCCCCCCCCCCCAACGCCCGCGCCGACCCGCGGCCAGAGCA
>Ga0180216_1003699_pt1 | contig 11969 bp, 16 predicted proteins | sample eDN3rd37CBELigMG_FD_128879 | JGI IMG/M metagenome (GOLD analysis project Ga0180216, IMG submission 128879) | Enriched Miracle-Growth compost microbial communities from Emeryville, California, USA - eDNA 3rd pass 37_C BE-Lig MG (version 2)... ...
CGAGGACGACGAGGACGACGCGGACGAAGAGGACAAGCACGCAGCGGACGACGCAAGCGGACGACGACGCAGCGGACGACGCAAGCGGACGACGACGCAGCGGACGACGCAGCTGAGGACGACGCGGACGAGGGCGAAGAGGACGAAGACGAAGAGGACGACGCGGACGATGACGCAGCGGACGACGCAGCGGACGACGCAGTGGACGACGCGGACGAGGACGAAGAGGACGAGGGCGACGAGACAGTGGACGCAGCGGACGACGCAGCGGACGACGTAGAGGAGGACGCACAAGACGTGCAAGGTTGCTTCCACCATGAGCGGCATAAGCGGCGGCGCCCGCCCGCCGATCCGTATCGGCGTCGGCCGGTCGACAGCGGCGGCGGCGGCCGACAGCGCGGGCGGCAAGGGCCCCTCGCCGACGACGGCCAGTGCCGCGCCACCGCCGACAGCGACAGCGACGGCGCCGGTGCCGATCCCGGCCAAGCAGGGCAGCTCGGCGCCGATTCCGATTGCGCGGACCGGCACCAGCGCGGGCAGCAGCAGCCTGGGCAGCTCGGTGGGCACGAGCTTCGGCAGCTTCGGCAGCAGCCTCGCCGGCACGAGTTTCCCCGCCCGCGAGCGCGGCAGCAGCACGAGCTCGACCCTGAGCGTTTCGGCCGGTGGTGGGAGTGCTGGCGGCGCGCCGCGGGCGGTCGCCAAGCTGCGCGTGACGCGCGCGAGCACCGCGCCCGAGCTGCGGCGCCCGCACTACTTTGTGGACGTGGTGGACCACGCGCCCGCGCGCGGCCGCCGCGGCTGCGCGGTGTGCGCCGAGCCCGTCGACTGGCCGCGCGAGCCGGCGTACCTGCTGTGCCGCCGGTGCCTGCGGCCGGTGCACACCAGCTGCCACGCCGAGGGCGCCGCAGTGGCGGCGCTGGACTGCCCCGACGAGCCCGGCGCGACGGCGGCGGTGGCGCCGCCCGTGGCCGTGGTCGTGGAGAACGTGGCCGCGGCGCTCGCGGACAAGGTGGCGCGGCTGGACGCGCTGGACAGCTCGCTGGCCGCGCTGCAGCGCGACCGGCGCATGAGCGCGGCCGGCGCCGGCCGCGACGAGGACCGCGAGCGGCGGCAGCAGGAGGAGCGCCGCCTGGACCTGACGCGCGAGCGCGCGGACCTGCTCAACGGCGTGCTCGTGGGCGCCTCCGAGATCTCGCCCGAGGCGACGCGGACGTGGAAGGTGGACGAGAAGCCCTCGTTCAAGGACCGCATGCTGTCGGCACTCAGCTGAGCGCGTGCAATCATCGTTGTACAGGTCGCGTGTTTTGTACAGGGTGGTGTCGGAACATGGTCTAAGGGTGGGCATGCGGGCCGCGTACTCCGTGGGCGCTCACGCGACCAGGCCGGCCTCGCGCGCCATGCCGTGAAAGGTCGTGGACGGGTCCGCGAGCAGCGCCGCCGGCGCGTCAAACTCCTTGACCTGGCCGTTGTCCAGCACCAGGATGCTGTGGACCCCGCAGGCGGCGAGGCGCCAGCGCGTCGGCGATTAGTGTGCACCCGGCCAGCCACGTCCCAGTGCAGGGGCGCGCATGGAGGGGGGTGCTGTGCCGTACCGCGTCGCGTCCATGACGGTCTGCAGGCGATGGGCGATGGTGATCACGGTGCAGTCGGCAAACTCGCGCCGAATCGTGCGCTGGATGTAGTCGTCTGCAGGACGATGGCCGATCCAGCCGCCAGGGACCGGCGGTGCGCGAGGTCAGCGAGCGTGCGCGGCCCATCCCCCGGCGCGCGGCGCGTGTGGCTGTACCGGTCTCGACGTCGCACGCGGCGGTGGCTTCGTCCAGGATGAGGATCGTGCTCTGGCGCAGCAGCGCGCGCGCCAGGCACATGAGCTGGCGCTGGCCAACGCTAAAGTTTTCGCCGCCTTGCGGAGACCAAACGCTGGCGGCCGAGGCCGGATCGCCGTTAGGCCCGGTTCCCCGGACGCGCGCTCGCCGGCGGCACATCACGCGCACCTTGGCTGACGACGCCGTCCAGCTTGCCTTCGAGCGACGAAATGTACGTCTTGAGCGCCGAGTGCTCCAGCGCGCGCCAGATGGCCTCGTCGTCGTGCTCGCCGAACGGGTCGAGGTTCTCGCGCACCGTGCCTGCACGAACGCAGAGCGCCGCGCGGCAACGACGCAGCCGGGCCGCCGGCGTCAGCGGGCGTCGTCGTCGCCCCTCCGGCCTCCCCGCCTGCTGTGACGCCCCGACGCGGGCGTACCGGAGAATAGGACGGGGTCCTGCGGGATGATTGACAGGCGCGACCGCAGGTCGTGGAGGCCCAGCGGCGCGATGTCGACGTTGTCGAGCTCGATGCGGCCCGTCACGGCCTCGAGAATGCGGAAGATGGCCAGCGTCAGCGACGACTTGCCGGCGCCGGTGCGGCCCACCACGCCAATCTTTTCACGCGGCGCGATCTCGAGCGACAGGTTCTGCGACGGTGCGCCCACGGGTGCGGAATGCGCGCAAAGCCGCATAAGTCGGCGAGCAGCGCACGCCCCCGGCGGCTCCGGCGCCGTTGCACGCACCCGCAGGACGAGGTCCAGCTCGGGGCGGTAGCGCGTGCTGTAGTCGACCATGGTCACGGCGCCGTGCGCGGGCCAGCTCGGGTCCGGGCGCGTCTCCTTGATCTCCAGCGGCGCCTCCATGTCCAGTTGCGTGTACTGCGGGACGAACGCGGGCGTGCACTTTCAGCAGAGTGAGCGGCATGGCCGGGCGCTCCCGCCGTCGACCTGCGCGGCGGCCGGCGGCACCTCGAGCAGCCGCTCCACCGCGACAATGTTGGCCTCGATGTCGCACGCCATGCGCACCATCCAGTTCAGCGCCTGCGTGATCGACAGCGCGTACGATACAGACAGGCCCGCGATGCCTGGGCGCGGGGGGTGGGGCCGCGGGGCCAACGGCGACAGTCACCAGCGCGCGGTGAGACGGTGTGCATCCAAGCACCGCGAGCCGGCGTTGCCGCCGTACTGGACGGAATGGTCTCGCGCGAGATGACGGCGAAGAGCGCCGAGAAGAACACGACGAGCGCGCCCACAAACTCGAGGCGCACGGCGAGCCACCGGTTGGACGAGATCGAGACGTAGTACGCGCGCTGGTTCTCGTCCAGGCGCGCCTCGTTCTCGCGGATGAAGCGGCGCTGCTGGCTGAACGCGCGGATCGTCGACACGCCGTTGAGCGTCTCGGAAAAGTGCGCAAAGATCGGCGAGCGCGACACCGAGTCGAGCCGGCGGATCTCGCGGGCGGTCGCGACGTAGTAGCGCTGCACGAAAAAGTAGATGACGCCTGCGCAGGCGTGGCGACGGCACGGCCGCGACGTGCGCAAGCGCGGGCGGCGTTAGCGCGCGGGCCGGTTGGGGGACAACCGCCGATTGGTATGGGCGATTGCCGTACCGAGCGGCAGGATGATCACGAGAAAGATGGGCGTCGAGTAGGCGATCACGACAAAGATGCCGGTCACGTAGAAGAGCTGGCGCAGGTAGGCGCCGAACGCCCGCGGCAGGGCGTCGTCCAGCACGCTCTGGTCCTTGGAGAAGCGGTTGACAATGCGGCCGAGCCTGAGCGCGCCGCCGCGACCACGACGGCGAGGCGGACTGAGCACGCGCGCTATCAGGCTCCGCCACCGGGGGGTGGCGCACGCGCAGTCGTACGGCGTGGTGTTGAAGAACAGCATGGGCGCGCGCAGCACGGTGGTCAGCATGCCGTCGTGCATCCGCCTCGCCGCCCTGGGCTCGCCACGACAACGCCGCGGCTAGGTCCGAGCGCGCCCGCCGTCAGCTTCCACAAAATCCCTTTGGGGGCGGGGCCCAGTTTGCGCCCCCGTACGTCAGGCCGGAGAGCAGGGTCATGAGGCTGTTGCCGACGGTGAAGAGGCTCTGGAGGAGGCCGAGCGCGGCGTAGACGCCGAGGTAGAGGCCGACCGCCGCGTTCGAGTCCTGCTGCGCCCAGTGCGCGAGCCACATGGACGACGCGATCTGCGACACCTGGCCAAAGAGGAAGGCCAACATCAGCAGCGCGAGCATCATCGTGTTCATCGTCTTGAAGTAGCTCGTGTAGACGTGCCACGCCACGTTGCCGCGCTCCGACGTCTCCTTGGCAATCAGCTGCGAGCCCGCGACCGCGGCGGCGGTGCTGGCCGCGCTCGTGCCCGCCGCGAGCTTGGGTGCCGCCGGCGTGGGCGCGGCCACCGCCTTGGCGGAGGCGGCGACGGCGGCGGCGGCCGGCGGCGGGGCGGGCGCGTCGCCGGCCGGCGCGGGCGACGCGACGCGGCTCGTGGTCAGCGACGCCGAGCCGGCGAGGGCCAGCTCGTCGGTCGTCTTGTTGCCAAACTCGTCGACGAGGCGCGAGAGCGTCTTGCGCGCCGCCATCAGCTCGGCGTAGGTGCCCGACTCGACGATGCGCCCGTCCACCATCACGTAGATGCGGTCGCACACCGGCAGCGAGTGCAGTGAGTGCGTTACCAGCAGCCGCGCCTTGCCCGCCAGGAGGCCTGGAAGGACGCCGCGGCCAAGGCGTGGCAACACACGCGCGGGGAGAATGAGAGTCGCGCCGCCGACGGCGCCGCGTCACGCCCGGCGGCCGTACCGCGCGGGCCGATGACCTGGTCGAGGAGGTGGCGACTGACGTGGGCGTCGACGGCCGAGAGCGGGTCGTCCAGCAGGTAGACGTCGGCGTCGGCAAAGGTGGCGCGCGCGAGGGAGACGCGCTGCTTCTGTCCGCCGCTCAGGTTGATGCCCTTCTCGCCAATCTCGGTCTGATCGCCCGCGGCGAGCATCGCCAGGTCCGGTAGGAGCGCGCACGCCTTGACGGCGGCGTCGTAGCGTGCGCGGTCCATGTCCCGCCCAAAGGTGATGTTGCTCTCGACCGACGCGTTCATGATCCACGCCTGCTGCGGCACGTACGCCACGCGGCCCACAACGGTGACCTCGCCGGTCTCGCGGTACATCTCGCCCAGCAGCGCCGCCATGATCGACGACTTGCCGCTCCCGACCTGGCCGACCAGCGCCACCAGCTCGCCCGGGTTCACCTCCAGGGTGATGTCGTGCAGCAGGTCCGTCGCCGCGTCCGTCCGCCACCGGAACGTGCCGTGCGAGATGCGAATCGTGCCGCGCGGCAGCGCCGCCGCCGCCGCGCGCGCGACCTGCATGCGCCGCGCGTCGTCGTCGTCGGCGCCGCTCGCGTCGCTCGGGCGCGGCCGCCGCGCACCCGCTGCGCCGCCGTCGTCGTCGTCGCCGTCGGCCTCGTCGGGCACGGCCAGCAGCTCGAACGCGCGGCTCGGGCTGCGGCGGCGGCCGCCGCCGCCGTCCTTGCCGTTGGCAGTGGCCGCGCTGCCGCGCTGGCGCCATCGGCGCAGGAGCGCCGACACACGCGCGGGCACCGACTTTTTCCTGCCGCTGCCGCCACCGCGGCGCTGCGCGGCTTTGGGCGCTATGCCGTTGACGGCCTCGTCGTCGTCGTCGCCGTCGTCCTCCTGCCCGGCGTCCTCGGCGCCGCTGTGCGCGCGGATGACCGCGGTCGGGTCCAGCTCCTCGCTGATCAAAAAGTTGTGCAGGCGGCGGAGGGCGACGCTGGCGGCGCGGCGCGCGCAACGGGGGGTGGGCGACGCGCGCGACCGTCAGCCGACGCGCGTTGGAGGCAGGCCGGGTGCGCCGTAAGCGTACCGCGCCTCGATGACCGACGTGATCACTTGCGGGAACATGGCCAGCGGGAACTGGAGGATGTTGAAGAGGGCGAGGCTCACAAACGCCTTGTCGGACGTCAGCGGCTGCCCTTGCACTGTGCGCGATCCCTCAACCGTGACGGAGGACCCGTGAAAAGGGGGCGTGAGGCCACCGCGCACTCTATCAAGCCGCGGCCAGCGCCGCACGCACCAACGGTGAAAAAGGTGAAGGACGACAGCGCCACGAGGATCGGCGCGGCAATCCACGCGATCGACCCGATGGAGCCGTACATGAAGCCGCGGCGCAGCGCGGCCAGCTCCTCCTTGCGGATGCCGATCACCTGGGGCACGCGTCCGCAAGGTGCACGCCGCGCGCGCGCGCGTGTGTGTGTGTGTATGTGTTGGGACCATGTCGTCCAGTCCCCTGCGGCCCGGGGAGGGCGCGCGCGCCGCACCTTGTTCATGAAGGACTGCTCCCAGGCGTAGAGCTTGATGACCTTGATGCCGGCGAGCACCTCGTCCATGACCTTGATGCGGCGGTCCTTGGCCTTCATCTGCTCCTGCGCGGCCTTCTTGCTCTTCATCGCCGACCACGCGTTAATGGGCAGGAGCGCGACCATGACGACAAAGCCCGCAAACACCGACGAGCCCAGCGTCTGGTAGAGGAAGAACAGCGCCACTGCAGGAACAGCGACGCGCAAGCGCGAACGCGCGCCGACGTGCGCGTGTGAGCCAAGGCGCGCCTCTCCCCACCAGGTCCAGGCGCGGACCGCAGCCGTGCCATACCGATGATCTGCAGCGGGCCGGACCAGAGGATGTGCAGGTACGCCATGAGGTCCATGAGCTTTTGCGCGTCGACGGACATATGGTTGACGATCTCGCCGACGGTGGACTGCTGGCGCGCCTGGTTGGCGAGGCGCAGCGCCTTGCGGTAGATGGCGGTGACGACGGCCGCGCGCACGCGCATGCCGGTCATGAACGCGCGGTGGAAGTACTGGTGCAGCAGCAGCGTCTGCACGACGGCGACGACGAACATGGTGACGGCGATGACGTAGCCACGGTACGCGGGCTCGGGCGTCGGCACCACCTCGGGGTCGCTGCCGTCGTAGCTGCTGATGAAGAGCAGCAGCTGGCTGAGCAGCTGCGGCTGCACGAACGCGAGCGCGTCCTGGCCGAGCTTGAAGACCGCCGCGAACAGGAACGGCGCGCCGAACGCGTGCGCGAGCGCCCACGCCAGCGACTGGCGGCCGCCGTGGCGGCGCTGCGCGGCCCAGTGGTGCTCGAACGCCTCGGAGAGGCGGCGCACGGTCTCGCTCTCGTCCAGCTCCCAGAGGTCCTCCATCTCGAGCGGCTTCTTGTAGCCGAGCACCATGAGCGGGGTGAGCCACCAGAAGGTGATGGTCGAGAAGAAGTTGGCCGTCGCCTCGGGCGAGCGGCGCGCGCCTGTCGCGGCCGGCGCCTCGGCGTCGATCTGGCCGTACGCGGTGCGGCGCACCTTGCGCACGTTGCTCGCGACCAGCGCGGCGGCGGTCGTGGCCAGCAGCACGCACTCGCTCACCGTCGCGGCGCTGAGCGCGCCCAGCGTGTCCTGGTCCATGAGGATGTGCGTGCGGAGCTGTGACCGGCCGTCCGCTCGAGGGAGGCGCCCGCGTGAGCCGCCGAGGGCACGGCCATCACGGACGCCTGCGCCGTTGGCGCCGTACCTGGATGGCCAGGGCGACGGTGCTCAGGATCCAGAAGAGGATGAGCACGAACGACTGCCGGTCGCTGCGCGCGTAGACGGCGTAGGTCATGTACGTGGCCAGCGCCTGCGGGTAAGCGGCCAGAGGAACGGGATGTGAGGCCGGGCGTCAGGGACGGCAAGGCGGGGGTGTTTGCACGGTGGGGGTGGGGGCCGCGAGGGGGGCGACGGCGCACGTTGGCGACGATGCCGAGGCTGGCGGAGAAGACGGCGCAGACGGCTGCGCCGCTACCGAGGGCGGCGACGAGCACCGCCGCCGCCGCCAGCACCGTGGTCGCCGCCACGGCCTGCGGCGGGGTCCATGGACACGGCGGTTAGCGGCCGCATTAGCGCGTGGAGGTGCAGGCCTTTGTGGCAAGGAGCGGCCGCAGGTACCGTCTGGATGTTGCGGCCGCGGAGGAGCGTCGGGTTCTCCGGCAGCGCGCGCTTGCGCCACGTCCACAGGTGGTACGTGCCGTAGACGAACATGTACGCCTGCGGCGCCAGCGCAATGACCCTGTGTAGGCAAGCAAAAGGCATGGCGCTGCCGGCCGGAGCGTGAGCGACGCGGTGTGGGCGAAGGCGGCGCCCGGGCGGCTCCACGCACGTCGCCTCAAAGCAGGGCGTAAAGTCCGGGTCCCGCAGATCGCTCCAGGGGCCCTGCACGCGCAGCGGACGCGGCCGGACGCGCCCGCCGTGGCGCCATGTCAGCGCGGTCCGTCGACCTGGGTGCGTTGCTTCCCGGCGTGGCTGTACCCATCCTTCGGGCCCGCAGAAGGCAGACATGGCGCGGGCGGCGTCGCGCGCGGCCGCCCGCTTCGGGCAGGCGCGGACGAACTGGGCGTGGGCGGCACCGCACCGTCGTCGCCTGGAGTTGTCCGGGCGCGCAGGGTGGAGGGCTAGCGACCGGCGTGAGCAGGCCGCCCAGGGTTCACGCGCCCACCTGGCCTTCCTCTCTGTGGACCGAGTGCGCTGCCTGCCTCGCCGTGCTCGTCATGACGCGGCCGCCTGGCGTCGTCGTCTCAGGGAGAGGACCCGCGCGAGTGCCACCAACCCGTCCTGCCCGGCGCATGCGGCTGTCCACCTCGTGCTCCGCAGCGGCGTATCCTCAGCCTCGCGTGCCCCACACCTGCCGTGCGTCTGGGCCACCTCCAGCGCCGCACCGCACCGCACCGCGGCCGTCCGCCGCCGCTGTCCGCGTCTCCGTCCCCCGGAACGCGGCTATATATCTTGCAACTAAGCGCCGCGGTGACGGGCCGCTGCCTCTTGTCCCGCGCGCGCACCTGTTTCCGCGCACCTGCCGCGTCTGCGCCGGCCGCCGCGTCGCTGCCGCCGCCGCGTCGCTGCCGCCGCCCAGTCGCTGCCGCCGCCGTCCCGCGGCGCTGACTCATCGACGTCGGCGGGTTTGGGCGAACGCCGCCACGTGGCCGGTGGCGCAACCGGAGCGCAGCGGCGGCGCATGGACGGCGCCATCGACCGCGCATGTGAACGGCCCATGTGGATGTGGAGGCGCATGGACGGCGCCATGCGCATGTGGGTGGGAGGCGCATGGGCGGCGCATGTGGATGGGAGGCAAACGGATGGCGCATGTGGCCGGTGGCGCAACCGGAGCGCAGTGGCGGCGCATGGACGGCGCCATGCGCATGTGGGTGGGAGGCGCATGGGCGGTACATGTAGACGGCGCGCGAACGGCGCATGGACGGCGCGCGAACGGCGCGCGAACGAGGCCAGAGAGGGCGCAGGGATGGCGCTCGGGACGGCGCACCGACAGCAAAGTGCATTCGAGTGTGGACGCGGCGACCCCGTCTAGGATGGTCAGCGCGCTAGATCCGGCGGCATACCCAGGGCCGCGCACATGCAACAGGACCGTGCAGCACGGTGTTCGATGCTCGATCTAGTACGAAAGTGCGCCGTACAGAGCGTAATGTACAGTGAAGCGACACGCGAAAAGAGGAAAAAAGTAAGGAAAAAAAGGAGGGCACATGCATACATGCAGCGATCACGCTTGCGCGTCATTAAAAAAAGAAAAAAACCCCTTCGCTCAGAAACCGGGCGGCTGCCCGCACGCCCCGGGGGCAGCTTATGCCCGCCGTGCCGCGGCGGCGGCGGCGGCCGCCGCCTCGCCGGTCGGCAGCAGGCACAGCGTGTCAGTCTTGGAGTTGGGGGACGGCTTGAACGTGATCTGCAGCGCCTCGGCTGACTCTTCAAAAGTGATCTTGGTCTGGACCTTGGCGTTGTGGAAGGCCACCGACTTGCTCACGGTCACCCGCAGCGTCCGGCGGTAGGTCGCCTCGATCTGGCGGTACAGCCGTGTGCAAAACTCGAACTGGTCGCGGCAGACGCGCGCGAACCGAGTAGCAGGCCGCGGCCGGGTGAGTGACACGCTGGCGGACGTCAATCGAGCGCGCGCACCGCGCGCGGCGTGGTGGCGCCCGTACCACGACGGCGCCGGCGGGGTCGATGAGGATGAGGTCGCCCTCGGCGCCCTGCTCGCGGCGCAGAACGATGACGCCGTCCTTGAGGCTCGACACCTCGATGGCCGTGAAGGCCTCGATGGGGATGCGGTGCTTGAACTTGATGCTCTCCGTCAGCACGTAGAGCGCCTAGCGCCGTGTGGCCACGCCCAGGGTCACCGGCGGGGGCACCGGGTGAGCGCGCAAGGCGGCCCCCCTGCGCCAGTGGCGCCGCCCTTCTGTCCGCTGGCGTACCGCGGAGGTGAGCACAAAGCCACGCGGCGCGATCGCCAGGCCGCGGCGGTGGCGCTTGTAGCCGTAGAAGCTGGTGAGCACCTTCTCGCCGCCGTTGTCGAGCGCCTTCCACTTGGGGTGGAACGTGATCGGCCAGTGCTCGCCGAGGTACGGCCGCGCGACCCTGCGGCGTCCGCGCCGCGTCCGCCGGGAGCGGGGTCCCATCATTTCGTGAGCGGTGCCGCGTCCAGGCGCCGCTGGCGCCCGGAAGCGCGCACGCACGAGGCGTCGTAGGAGGCCTTCTTGCCCTTGAAGAGCGTCGACGCGGTCAGCTTCTCCTCCAGCATCGCCTTCCGCTCCGGCGTGAGCTGGTCGCGGTACCGCTTGGCCTGTGGGTGCGGCGCACGGGCGGACCACACGATGGGGCGCACGTCAGGAGCGGGCCGTGCCCGGGCTCGCACGCGGGCGGGGGCCGGCGCCGCACCATGTGCCGCCGGTAGAGCTCCTTGAGCTGCTTCGAGGCGAGCTGGAGCTGCGGGATGCTGTTGGGCCACTCGACGGCGCGCCACCGCGGGCCGACCTTGCGGGTGGCCTCGGCGGCCTTCCTGAGGAAGGACCGCTTCTGCATGATGCGCACCGCACGCTGGATCGTGGGCGCCGCGTAGCGCCGCAGCTTGCGCCGCAGGACGCGGAAGCGCAGGCGGGCCTGGGGGCCGCGCCGGCAAGCCGTGAGAGAACCAAGCGCGTGAGCGTCGGATGCGGCGCGCTGGCGCCCCGACGTTGGGCCCCGGGCGTACGAGGAAGCCGCGAACGTGCGCGGCGATGATGATCGCCGAATGCTTCATCTGCTTGTAGTGCTTCACCGCCTGGGGCGCGCGCAGGACCAGGGCCGGGCGTCGACCAATCGGGGGGGCGTTTAGCCGCCGTGCCCCACCGCCGCGAGGCACGCGGGCAAAGCACACGTACGAGGTGACCGCGGATGTGCGCCTCGATCTTGATGGCCGCCTTGCGCATCTCGAGGTAGCGCGTGCGGTACTTGTACGCCAGGAAGCGCGCGCGGATCTTGGACGCCAGCAGGTGCTTGGCTTCGTTGCGCTCCTCCTCCAGGCGGAACAGCTGGCGGGTAGTGTGAAAATCCAGTGAAGGGAACGCTCGGCGAGTGAGTGCGCCGATCCCCGTCCGCGGCGCTGCGCGCGGCCACCGCACGCACCGTCATGGGGTTGCGGATGAAGACCTTGGTGCGGCCGATCTGGTACTCGGCGTCCAGGAGCTTCATCGACTTGATGATGGCCTTGCAGCCCTCGACCGCCGCGCCGCCGGTCCAGTTCGGCCACGTCGCCTTGCTGAGCTGTGGCGGGCACGGGCACACCAGCGCAGCGACGGCGCTGGCGTCGCGTCAACTCACCGGCCCACCGCCGCCGGGCCGCCAACGCTGGGCCGACCCGCACCATCTTGTAGCGCTCCAGGAATTTGTCGAAGCGCTGGCGGTAGCAAAAGCCCGCGCGCTTCACGCGCACGTTCTCCAGCAGGCTGCGCGACGGGCATGGCCGGCCAGCGGACCCGCGCGCGCGCGTGCGTCAGCGCCGGGCCACCGCTGGCGCGGAGGGGGCACAGCGATGCCGTCCGTACCCCAGGTAGCGCACTTGGTGCCGGCACAGGTCGGCCTGGAAGACGCCGGGGCTCTTGCTGTCGTTCGGCTTGATGCAGCGCACGTAATGCGGCGACTTGGCCAGCAAGTTCTTCATCAGCGACTCCATCGAGCTCTGGCAGCGGGGCGGGCACGCCGCGGTCGCGCAGCCTCGCGGCGTCAGCGACGATCCGGCGCATAGTCCGGCGGGGGGGCGAAGGGGGGGGGGGGGGGGGGGGGGGGGGGCGGCGCGCC
>Ga0180216_1003700_pt1 | contig 11968 bp, 12 predicted proteins | sample eDN3rd37CBELigMG_FD_128879 | JGI IMG/M metagenome (GOLD analysis project Ga0180216, IMG submission 128879) | Enriched Miracle-Growth compost microbial communities from Emeryville, California, USA - eDNA 3rd pass 37_C BE-Lig MG (version 2)... ...
ACGGTGTACTTCTTGATGCCGCGATCCGCCGCCCACTTCGCGATGTATTTGCCGAGGAGCTCCTTCGCATCGCGCATCGGGCCTTCTTTGCCGTAGTCGTTCACCGAGAAGCCAAGGCGTGTGCATTCGGCGTGTGCTGGAGCAGCAGCAGCCACGAACAGCAGGCCTGCAGCAGCCGCAGCGAGCACGTTGCGAGATGTCATAGCTCAAACCCCCCATGGACGGCGGCGATGGTCGAGAGAATTCCTCGCGACTCATAACCTCCCGCCTCGGAGGGCGCCAGCATTGCGGGCAAACCGCGTGCTCACGTGAGATCAGGCGTTGCCAAAGTGCTCCAGCGCTCGCACTGTTGCCAGGTCGAGTGCCGTCGGTGGCTAAACCCGGTCACTGCTGGTAGGGCGCGTCCCCACCTTGAGGGGCGATAGCGGAATCGAAGAAGAAGCCGTGGTCGAATGGACCGAATGGCGTCTGACGGTCGACCATCGGATCGCGGAAGAAGTTCGTGCTGCCAAACCGCGTACGACTGTCGCCGTACGTGTTGATCACATCCTCGACTGTGTAGGAGTAACCGCCGCCTCGCCGAACTACGTATCCGTAGACCTTGGGCTTGGCTGCGCGATAGTACCTCACGCTTCCGGACTTCTTGTAGTACCCGCTGCCGTGCGCGAGGGCGGGTTCCGCTGCGAGGGGCGGGGCGACCAAACAGAAGACGACGCCAAGGCGAAAGATACGCTTCATGACAGACCTGCTTTCCACCTGAGAACACGAGTATCAGGAGACTACACTCGACGTGTGAATCAGGTGTTCACGGCAGAGTTCCATGAGGCCCGCAATCTTCTTATTCTGGGTCGACTAGCGGGCTCAGAGTACTGATCACATTTTCGTGAAAGACAGATCTGCCCCCGCGTTTTGCACGCGTTGCGTGCGCAGGGTCTCCCAATGCTGGGATCGACCTGCAACATAAATAGTTTCTGGCGCCGAATTGTTCGGCGCCAGATCACTCCTGGCAAATTCAAGGTATCAAGGGCAGATAGGCCCGTTTACTTGCAGGCGCGCTGCTTGGCGGTGCAAGTCGCCATCAGGGTGTTGCCGTCGCATTTCATGGCGACCTTGCCGACGGCCTTGCCGCCGTAGTTGCTGACCGACTGGTTGAGAGCCATCGTCGCCAGCGACTTGGCAATGTCCTGAGTGAGACCGGTTCCACTTCCGCCGGCCATGACGCACTTCGCTGCTTCGGCCTTACCAGGCAGGAGTGCCGCCCCAGCAACCAAAGCAGCGCCCAGGGCCAGGAGAGACAAAGATTTCATGATCGCCTCCAAGAAGGAATGAGAGCACTGCAGTATGAGCGATCTGTGGATCGTCAGTTAAGGTGCATTGTTGGAGGCTGGAATCGAATCGCCACGTGAACGTGGCCGCCGGGCAACGCACTCTGGCTTGCCCGGCGTCGCTTTCTGCTCGGCCGTTACTTGCAAAGCGTCGCCTGACCGACGCAGGTCGAGCCGAGACCGCCCTTCTGGCACTTGAACCGAACGCGGTTCACGGCATAGCCGGGTGCCTCGCCGACCTTCTGGCTGCTGGCCATCCAAGCGGCCCACATTCCCCAGTCCGTCGCCTGGAGGATCGCCTCGTAGGCCTGGAACTTGGCGCCTTCCTCAGTGGTATTGGTGCCCTGACCGGCCTTGTTGACGCACGTCCTGGCATCTGCCGGCGACGCGGCGCCAAGAGCGATCACTACAGCGCCGACACCCGCGACGAGCGCACTTGTCAGCTTCAACATCGGAGCAACTCCCTATGGAAACAAAAAGCGGACGGGGCAACACTGCCCTAGTCCGCCTTAATTTCCTATTGCTCCTGTTCGAGCCGCGACCCGGTCGATGTCGATTTTGACGAGAGCGTTGCCGGGGCGCGCCACTATGGCGTGCCCAGAAGAATATCAGGCCGACAGCTGCAGATTGACTGCCTTGGGGCCTTTTCCGCGCTTATCGGGCTCGGTCTCAAAGGAAACACGCATGCCTTCGTCGAGGGGGCCAATGCCGGAACGTTCGACGGCGGTCACGTGAACGAATACGTCCTTGCCGCCCTGATCCGGCGTAATAAAGCCAAACCCTTTGGTCTGGTTGAAAAACTTGACAGTACCAGTCTGCCGCATGCGAGGTCTCCTTAATCCCCGTAGTGGTGGCAATTGCTCGTGCCTCCATAGGCACGAGCCCATGAAGCAGGCAGACCGATCTGATTGTCGGGGAATCGTGAGGTGCGATCGAAAACGCGACGCAGGTGCGCAAATAGCATCAGCAGGCTCAGCGTAATCCGCCGGGTCCGATAGGCCGCCCGAACTACAGCGACTATGTGCGAACCCCTTGATCAGCGCAAGGCAAATTAACGTGAATACAATCCTCGGTTGTGGGTCTGAACTGAGCCTGTGAGTTCTTCACATTTCGCCGGTCAGCCACTGAAGCCGGTGGGTTGATCCCGGTCCGTCGCCAAGCCGATCCGCCAAAAACGGTAGTAAGACAGCCAACATCTCATTGAGACGATACGGAGGGTTGAAGACAACGACTCCCGTCCCATTAAGTCGGCTGACATCGTGCGGGTGGCGGATCATCAGTTCCGCTACGAGCAGCTTGGGCAGCTTCAGTGCGATGACGGCTTCGTGGAACTTGGCAATGACCTGCGGATCCTTGATCGGATACCAGAGTAGATAGATGCCGGTCGGGAATCGGTTTCCGGCCTCGCGAAGTCCGCGCGCCAGGCGGTCGAGTTCTCCAGGCTCCTCGAATGGCGGATCGATGAGAACGACGCCGCGCCTTTCTTTCGGCGGTAAGAGGGATTTCAGAGCCATCCAACCGTCGAGCTGCAGCACCTTTGTTTGAGCATCACGCGCAAACAGTTCCTTGAGGGCGGCGCCGTCCTGCGGATGGAGCTCGTTGACGATCAGCCGGTCCTGCGCCCGGATCAGGGTACGAGCCAAGCGCGGGCTGCCCGGGTACTTACGGAGCTCGCCGGGTGCATTCTCGGCCGCGACGGCCGCGAGATATGGCGCAAGCAGTTCTGCAACATCCTCGGGAAGGGGCTCTGCATCCGGACCAAGGATTCGGCCGATCCCCTGCCGCCACTCGCCCGTTTTCTCCGCTGGTCCTTGGTCGAGCTCGTAAAGGCCAACTCCGGCATGCGTGTCGACCACGCGAAATGGGGCGGGCTTTCGTTTCAGGTGCTCGATTCCAAGTGTCAGGATCACGTGCTTAAGCACGTCACCGAAATTTCCAGCGTGATAGGCGTGACGGTAATTCATGCGCCAACCGTTGCGCGTTGGCGCTCGGTCAAGTCAAGCGCGGCCGTGTCGCTCCCAGATGTCGGCAGTCCAGGAGCGTCAACGGCAGCGCGGCGTACCCGAGTCCGGTTGGGGGGGCAGCTTCGGATGGGCGTCTGCAGTGCCTGGATCGGTGTAGCCGAATTCTGTCGACAGCTTGGCTGCGCGCTCCCGAACGAGGCGTGCCTTGCCCTGCAGGGCTGCAAGCGACAGCCGCCAGACGGGGCCTGATATGCCAATCGCACCGATGACCAGACCGGCGAAATTGCGGACGGGTACGGCGACGCAGCGCACCTCGGGATCGAACTCGCCGTCGTCGTAGGCGATACCGCTTCTGCGAACCTCCTCGATTTCGCGCCGAAGCAAATCGGGATCCGTTATCGTTTTTGCGGTGAGCGCAGCCAGCTTGCGACGTTCTAAGTAGTTCTCGAAATGCTCCGGCGGGAGCGAGGCCAGCAGAACTTTACCGAGAGCTGTGCAATGAGCGGGTCTGACTACACCGGCACGCTCGGCCAGCTGAAAGGCGCCCGTCCCAGCAGTCTTTGCGAGAACGACGACATCATCGCCGGAGCGCACGGCGAAATGGCTGCTCTCCTCGGTGACTCTCGACAGGTCCTCGAGAACAGGCGTGGCCAGCGAAACCATCTCCGTTTCGTCGAGAGCGCTTGCCGCAAGTGTGAACAGCGGGCGGCCAATTCGATAGCACTTCGTCTCGGGTATCTGGCGGAGATACCCGAGCTGAACCATGGTCTTCACGAGGTGGAAGGTCGTGCTGTTATGAAGGCCCACGCGGCGACTGAGGTCGCCGAGCCTGATTCCTTCCCGATGGCGGGCGACCTCCTCGAGGATGGCGAACGCACGCTCGATGGATTGCACGCCTCCGCGGTCCTTCACGGGGTCCCCGTGCGCCGGAGCGGGCGCAGCATCTCCGTCTATGGCGTCGAGCACTGGTCTTGCTCTGGCCATGTCATTCTCCCCTCCAGTTCTCAATCTCGGCCGTTTACCGGAGGCGCTAGAGATTGAATACGACGAGTCGTTCTTCGGTCATGTCGCGGATCGCGTACTTTGGGCCTTCGCGCCCAATACCACTGTCCTTCACCCCGCCATAGGCGAGCTGGTCCGTACGCCATGTGGATGAGCCGTTGAGTATGATGCCGCCAGTTCGTATCTCACGAACCGCACGCATCGCAAGGTCGAGCGACTTCGTGAATATCCCGCACTGCAGGCCGAAGCGGCTGGCGCTGATCCGCTGAAAGACTTCGCCTATATCAGCGAACTTCCGCACGCCCACGACGGGTCCGAACACCTCGTCGCAGGCAATCCGCATCTCCGGCTTCACGTCTGCGAGAACGGTCGGCTCGAACTGAGCACCGTTCCGCTTACCGCCGGTGAGCAACCGCGCGCCTTGCTCGACGGCCTCTTTGACCCAGGACTCGACGCGATTGGCCGCTGCCTCGTCGATCACGGTGCCGACGTCCGTCGTCGGATCGAGCGGATCGCCGATCTTGAGGCGCTTTACCTCGCTGACGAGCCGCTCCAGGAATACGTCGTGGATGCTCTCATGCACAAAGACGTTCTGCACCGAGATGCAGCTTTGACCTGCGAGCCGCATGGAATTCCGAGCGCAGATCGCGGCGCTTTCGCCAATGTCTGCATCGGCGGCGACGATCACAGGCCCATCGCCGCCGAGCTCCAGCGCGACGCGGCGTAGCCCCGAGGCGGCCTTGATTTCGGCTCCGACCCGGCTGGAGCCGGTGAATGTGATGAAGTCGACACGCGGATCGCGGACCAGCGCTGGTCCGACGAGATCGCCATAGAGCACGTTGAGCGCGCCCGGCGGCGTGCCCGCTTCGACGAACATCTCGGCGAGTTTGTGCACAACTGTCGGCGATTGCGGCGGCGCCTTGAGGACGATCGTATTTCCGGCGGCGAGTGCCGGGGCGATCTTGTGACAGGCGAGGTTGAACGGTGCGTTGAAGGGGGTGATGCCTGCCACCACGCCCACGGGAAACCGCAGCAACATGGCGATCTTGCCGGCTCCCATAGCAGTACCGTCGAGCGGGACATGCTCACCCGTGATCCGTACGGCCTCCTCAGCCGACAGTTCGAGCGTGTCCTGAGAGCGGACGACCTCGGCGCGGGCATCCTTGATGGCCTTGCCAGTCTCGCGAGACATCGTCTCGGCGATGTCGTCGGCGCGCTCGAGCAGCAGCGCTTTCACCCGCCGGAGCAATGCTGCCCGTTCGTAACCGGGCATGGCGGCCATGACGGTCTTGGCCGCCACTGCCGAATTCAGGGCGGCATCGAGGTCATCGAGCGAGGAGCGCGGTGCGCGGGCGACGAGCTCTCCGCGATAGGGATCGGTCACGCTCTGCGTTTCGGCAGCTTCGCGCCATTCACCACCGATCAGCATGGGAATGTCGATCACCGGCCGCGCCGACGCCTGTTGCGCTGTCATGCAAACCTCATGTTTTCGTCCGGCCAACAATGCGTTCGCCTGTCTGCAGGAAACCGGTGAATTTGATCATCTCACATCGTGAAACGTCAATTCAGATGTTCGCTAATTGGCCAATCCGATGGGTCCGCCGCGTACGTTGGCGGGCTTAATCAGGGGAAGAGGTCCTCTCAGATGGCGGATTGACTTCTCACAACGTGAAAATAATCTCGCACCGAGGCGTGGGATACGAATGGAGTAGCTATGAACCCTCATGCGGCCGGCTTCGCCATCAACTCTTACGCCTATATCCACGATTACACGGCACGCCAGTTCCTGGCAAAGCTCGCTGACGAGGGCTATCGCGAGTTCGAGCTGATGATTTATCCCGGCCACCTCTGGCCGCGGGACATGAGCGCGGCCGATCGCAGAGAGCTGCGCCAGCACATCGAGCGCCGCGGCCTGAGAGTCGTGACCCTCAACATGCCGAATATCGACATCAACATCGCCGGCGCGGCGGAGGAGATGCGCGTCTATTCACTCGACCTGCTGCAGAAAGTGGTCGAGCTGGCCGGTGACCTGGGTGTTTCAGGCGTCGTCATGGGGCCGGGCAAGCCGAACCCGCTCTTTCCCATGCCGCGCGAAAAGCTCATGGGCCACTTCTTTACTGGGCTCGATCGCCTGGCGCCGCTTGCCGAAAGGCTCGGCACCCAACTTTATCTCGAAAACATGCCGTTCGCGTTCCTCCCGCGCATCGATGAGCTGCTCGATGCGCTCGACACCTACGGCAGGCACGACGTCGCCCTTCTCTACGACGTGGCCAATGGCTGGTTCATCAAGGAGGACATCTGCGAAGCCCTGCGCAAATGTGCCAGGTCGGGTCGATTGAAGCTCGTGCACTACTCGGATACGACGCAGGATGTCTATCGGCATGACGCCGTCGGCTTCGGAACCGTGCCTTTCTCCAAGGTGCCCCCCGTGCTTGTGGAAATCGAGCACACGTCGCGGCCCATGCTCGAGATCATTTCCAATCGGCCTGACGAGAGTATCGAACAGAGCGTAAGGCGGCTCGTCGAGCTGGGATTCGGCAAAACCAGTGCCCCTTGATCTGGAGGAAATGAATGCTGCCGAAGGACTGTGACGTCGTCGTCGTAGGTGGGGGCAACGCTGCGCTTTGTGCCGCCCTTTCCGCCGCAGAGCAGGGCGTGTCCGTCCTGGTGCTGGAGCGCGCTCCTGAGGCGGAGGCGGGCGGCAACAGCCGCTTCACGGCAGGCGCCATCCGCTGCGTCTACGATGGTGTCGAGGATCTCAAAGCCCTGATGCCGGACCTCACGGAGGAGGAGATCGCCAACACCGACTTCGGCTCGTACACGGAGGAGCAGTTCTTCGACGACATGGGGCGTGTCACCGAGTACCGGACCGACCCCGAGTTGACCGAGGTTCTGGTCAAGCGCAGCCGTGAGACGATGCGCTGGATGCGCCAGAAGGGCGTGCGGTTCCAGCCGATCTACGGGCGGCAGGCGTTCAAGGTTGATGGCAAGTTCAAGTTTTGGGGCGGTCTGACGGTGGAGGCCTGGGGCGGAGGTCCCGGTCTCGTGCAGGCGCTCACCGATGCAGCGCGCAGGAACGGCATCAGCATAGCCTATGAAGCCAAGGCCCTTTCAGTCGAGCACGACGACAGCGGCGTGACCGGTATTCGCGTGCGGTACAAGGGGAAAACCCAATCCATCAAGACAAAGGCGGTCGTGCTCGCGGCGGGCGGCTTCCAGGCCAACGCCGAGTGGCGCACGCGCTACCTCGGTCCGGGCTGGGATCTCGCAAAAGTGCGCGGCACCCGCTTCAACACGGGCGACGGCATCCGGATGGCGCTGGAAGCCGGGGCGATGCCGACGGGCAATTGGTCCGGGTGCCACGCCGTTGGCTGGGACCGCAATGCTCCCGAATTCGGCGATCTTTCGATTGGCGACAACTTCCAAAAGCACAGCTATCCGTTCGGCATCATGATCAATGCCAACGGTGAGCGCTTTGTCGACGAGGGTGCGGATTTCCGCAATTACACCTACGCCAAATACGGCCGCGTGATCCTGGCACAGCCGGGCCAATTCGCCTGGCAGATCTTCGACAAGAAGGTGCTGCACCTTCTGCGGGACGAATACCGCATCAAGCAGGTGACAAAGGTCAGCGCCAACACGCTGGAAGAGCTCGTTTCCAAGCTCGACGACGTCGACGCGGAGAGAGCCCTCCAGACGATCAAGGTTTACAACGCGGCCGTGATGACCGAGGTGCCATTCAATCCAAACATCAAGGACGGTCGCGGGACCCGCGGACTTGCTGTCAAGAAATCGAATTGGGCAAACACCATCGACGAGCCGCCCTTCGAGGCCTACGCGGTCACCTGTGGGATCACGTTCACGTTTGGCGGAGTGAAGATCAACACGTCGGCGCAGGTCATCGATACCGAAGGCGAGCCGATTTCCGGCCTGTTTGCCGCGGGCGAGATGGTTGGCGGCATCTTCTATTTCAACTACCCGGGCGGCACCGGTCTGATGAACGGCGCCGTCTTCGGCCGTATCGCGGGCGCCAGCGCGGGTCAGGCTGCGCGCGGGGTGAACGGCTAGTCGATGAGCGGCCCGGGAGCGCGATGATCGCTTCGACGCATCGTCGACACGAAGTTCCGTTAGCAGCCTTGCAGTACACGGGGCAGGTCTGATCGCGGAGAAAGGCAGATCGTGTTCGAGGATACCTACGATGTCGTCGTTGTCGGAGGCGGTGGGGCGGGGCTTGCCGCCGCGATCGAGGCGCGCCGCCTTGGGCGTGACGTCGTGCTTCTCGAGAAGAACCCGGCTCTTGGCGGCTCGACAGCGTGGTCCATCGGCTCCGTGAGCGCGACGGCGACGCCACATCAGATCCGCAAGGGCATCAAGGACGGTCCGGACGGCCACTACGAGGACATGCCGGGGTTCGCCGGGCCACTTGCGAGCCGGGACAACGACCAACTGCGCCGGGTCCTTTGCGACGAGATGCCGGAAACCTTCCGGTGGCTGCTATCACACGGAATCCGGTTCTTCGGCCCGATGCCGGAGCCGCCGCACAAGCAGCCGCGGATGCACAACGTGCTGCCGAACTCGAAAGCCTACATCTACCACCTGGAGCGCGCCGCCCGGCGGGCTGGTGTCATTATCCGCACGCACACGCGAGCGATCAATCTCATCGAGGAGAGTGGCCGGATCATCGGCGTCGAATGTGAGGCGCCGGTCGGTTTGGCGCGGTACGTGGCGCGCGGCGGCGTGATCCTCTGCGCTGGGGACTTCACGAGCTCGCCCGAGCTGAAGCGCGCCTACATGGGCGAACGCGAGGCGGCGGTCGCCGGAGTGAACCCGACGGCGACAGGCGATGGGCAGAAGTTGGCAATGGCCGTCGGTGGCCGCATCGTCAACGGCGATCTGGCGCTCGGCCCTGAAATTCGCTTCGTGCCGCCGGCGCGGCAGAACCTCGTGGGGCGGCTGCCGCCCTGGACGTGGCTCGCCGAATTCATGGCCTGGTCTCTGGAGCACATGCCCAAAGCGATCCTCAGGCCTTTCGTCATGAGCTTCGTCACGACCGCTCTGGCACCGTCACCGGCGCTCTTTCAGCACGGGGCAATTCTCGTCAACAGGGACGGGCGGCGCTTTACGGACGAGCTCCAAAGTCCGGCCTACGACATCCCTGTGCAGCCGGACGGGGTAGCCTTCATCATCGTCGACAGCCGCATCGCGAAGCTGTTCTCAGACTGGCCGCACTTCATTTCCACTGCGCCTGGGATCGCCTACGCATACATGGCAGACTACCGCCGCAACCGTCCGGACATATTCAACGAGGCGCGGAGCCTGGACGAACTCGCCGACAAGATCGGGGCGTCACGGGAGGCGCTCAAGGGCGCGGTGAGAGAGCACAATGCCCGGCTGACGACAACCGGCACCGGCGGCGACGCGCGCCTTCCGCTCATCGAGCCGCCATTCACGGCGTTGGGACCCGTTCGTGCCGTGTTCGTTCACAACGAAGGTGGCCTCGCTGTCGACACCTCGCACCGCGTTCTGGATCAAGCCGGTGCGCCGATCTCCGGCCTCTATGCCGCCGGCGCGACCGGACAGGGCGGATTGCTGCTGAAGGGCCATGGCCACCATCTGGCCTGGGCCTTCGTGTCGGGTCGCCGGGCGGGACGGATCGCCGCACTGGCCACTTCATCCCCTCCTACCGTGCATTGACGCCGCAAACCGACGCGTGCTGGCGAGGGAGGTCGCGGCCTGTAAGGCCAAGCTGCCGACGTCCTACTCGTCATGCGTCGGCGAGGTGATGACCAGAAACACGAGGTCTTTGAGGCCCGAGTTCTGGATCGTGTGCTCGACGCCAGGGGGAAGGTAGATGACGTCGTGCTTGCGGACGACATGGGCTTTGCCGTCGATCTGCATGAGCCCTTCGCCTTCCAGAACGTGATATATTTGCTCCTGCAACTTGTGCGTGTGGATGGCTACATACGCCATCGGCTGGTAGCAGGAGATGCGATAATCGATGTGTTTGGAGCCTGCGGACTCCGGCGTAACGAGAGGCTTTGAAAGCGCTCCACCAAAGTGATTGGGAAACTCGCGCCAGGGGACTTCTGCGATATTGCGAATGATTGCGGTGCGATCCCCTGTCGCGGCAGAACGGGGTTCACGCGCCGCTTTCGTGTCATTATTCGCCATTAGCTCACCGCGCCTATTGTTGGTTGCCGGGCGTCTTGATTTAGCACAATCCGCTGCTCGACTGTCCATCCATTGACTAATTTGCAACCTTGTAAGTCCACCGACGCAGTTGGGACTGGTAATCGACACCGAGGGCGACTATGTGGTGCGCGGCTCAAGCTTAAGCATGACCTATCGGTGCAATCGATAGGCGTGTTAAAGAAAAAGAGATTGGCAGTTCATTCACTCGCCGATAAAGGACTGTTGTAGTAAGGACCTGATCGGCATAGTCACTCGTCGGACGTTGCACTAGGTTTGGCACGTGTGTTGAGTACGCGTATGAAGTTTCATGTGTTCGTAGACTTCGATGGGACCATCGCTCCCGTTGATACGACCGATCTTCTTCTCACGCGGTTTGCCGATCCACACTGGCGTGTGATTGAAGACGAATGGCGAGCGGGCCGGATCGGTTCACGCGAATGCATGGTGCGTCAGATTGATCTCGTCAGGGCGTTAGAGGCGGAGATGGACGCCTTCATCGATGAGATCGATATCGATCCCGCTTTCCCCGATTTCGTACGGCTCTGCGCAGAGCAGGGCCACGAAATCACCGTTGTATCCGACGGCCTGGATCGGACAATCGCCGCCGTCCTGAGGCGGGCCGGGCTGGCGATCCCCTATCGCGCTAACCATCTGGAGTATATGGGCGAGGGGCGCTGGCGGTTGAGGTTTCCATATGCGAAGGGAGACTGTCGCGTTCTGGCCGGCCACTGCAAATGCGGGTCTCTCGAAGCGCACCCGCGGCTTCCGCGCATTGTGGTCGGCGATGGCCGCTCGGATTTCTGCATGGCCAAGCAGGCGGACTTGGTGCTTGCGAAAGGGTTGCTCGAGGAACATTGCCGGCAGAACGGTCTTCCTCACCAGCCGTTTAAAGATTTCACAGCTGCCACGAGACTTCTGGCCGACTGGCTCGACCAAGCGGCGGCCGTGACGACCGCTCGTGGCGCTTAGCAGGGGAACAAAATGCTTGATAGGCCAGAACACGGCCAGAATGGGCCGGAAGAGCACGAAGTGCGCATGCGCAACGATCTCAGCGCCTTGACTGAAGCGGAGCTGCTCGAATACGAGGCGCGTTACTGCTCCTGGGGCGATACCGTTCACTACATGGACACGCCTAAGCTCTTCGAGCGCTGCGAAGGCTCGTTTCTCTATGATGCCAGCGGCATGCCGTTCCTGGACATGCAGATGTGGCATTCGGCCGTGAATTTCGGCTATGCCAACGAGCGCCTCAGCGATGCGGCGCGCCGGCAGCTCGACCGATTGCCGCAAGTGTCGAGCAAGTTCCTTCATCGCGAGAAGATCGAGCTTGCTACCCGTCTTGCCCAACGGATCGAGAAGACCTTCGGCCATAAGGGACGGGTGCACTTCAACGTCGGCGGCGCGCAGGCGAACGAGGATGCGCTGAAGCTGGTCCGCAACTATTCCGGCGGCAAAGCGCGCATGTTCGCGTTCGAAGGCGGCTACCAT
>Ga0180216_1003701_pt1 | contig 11967 bp, 14 predicted proteins | sample eDN3rd37CBELigMG_FD_128879 | JGI IMG/M metagenome (GOLD analysis project Ga0180216, IMG submission 128879) | Enriched Miracle-Growth compost microbial communities from Emeryville, California, USA - eDNA 3rd pass 37_C BE-Lig MG (version 2)... ...
CCGGTTCCTCGGCCGCGTCAGCGAGGCGCAGCGCGCGGCGGTGCTGCGCATGGCCGCGGTGGCCGATGCGGCCGACGCGCCCGAGATCCTGCTGTGGTGGAACGCGCTGTACGCGCTGCACGCCGCGTTCCCGCGCCAGGTCCTGCTGCACCGCGCGTGCCTGCCGCTGGTCGCCTACGCCGGCGGCCGCCTCGAGCTGCCCGCGGGCGTCGCGGGGGTGCCGCCGGTCGCCGACGAGCCGACGGCCGCGGCGGCCGCCGAGCGGCTGCAGCCGCGGCGCGTGCCGGCGGCGCCGGGCGTGCTGGACGCGCGCAACGCCACGTCGCGCTGCAACGCCACCGAGCAGCTGGTCGAGTGCGAGCGCAACGAGGGCGACGTGTTCATCGGCCTCGCGCCGCGCTCCTTCCTGTGGCAGACGCCGCTCGGGACCGTGCCGCCCGGCGGCTGGCCCGCGGCCATCCACTACCACGGCTCGTTCGGCGCGCCGCACGTCTTCTCGTGGCGCGCCGGCAAGAACTACCCGTTCGGCCTGTACTGGCAGGGCCTCACCATCAAGGAGCTGCTGGACCGCGGCTACGCCGTCATCACGCCCGAGTCGCACTTCCACGGCTTCCTGTTCTGGGACACCAACCTGCCGGTGTGGCGCACGTACTGGGAGCGCTCGATGGACCACGACTTTGTCGTGTGGCTGCTCGACGAGATGACCAACTCGACCGGCGTCTTTGGCGCGCTCAACGCCACGCGCTTCTACGCCACGGGCCTGTCGTCGGGCGCGTACATGACGTCGCGCATGGCCGTCAACTACAACGGCGTCTTCCGCGCGCTCGCGATCCACTCGGGCTCGTACGCCAACTGCGCGGGCCCGATCTGCGCCGTGCCGGAGCTGCCGGCGGACCACCCGCCGACGCTGTTCGCGCACGGCGAGGAGGACCTCATTGTCGGCATCCGCACCATGGAGCTCTACACGGAGCAGATGGCCCGGCAGGGCCTCACCTACAAGACCGTGATCAACCCGACCGCCGGCCACGAGTGGATCCCCGAGGCCGTCACCGAGATCCCCGATTGGTTCGACCTGCACGCGTGATCGCGGTGTTGCCCGCGCGAGCGCGGGCCGCGTCTCCTTTTTTGCGCCAAGCGGTTGGCGCTGCATGTGGGTGCGCCTGCTAAAATCAACGTGTCTGGGCGCGGTTTGAGCGTGGTGTAAAGTGCGTGCGTGTATTCGTCGTCCTTCGTGATCGACAAGACTTAGTGTTTACCATCGCCATACATGACTGTGTGCCAACAAGTTAGTGGATATAGTTCGAGATCGGCAAGTTGGATGACTGCGCGCAGGCACGCGTTCAGAAGAATCGGCGGAGGGCGACGAGGGCGACCAGCTGGACGAGATGGAAGCCGCCGTCGATGAGGACGCTGCTGACCCACGCCCGGTGGTGGGTGAAGACGGAGTGCGACGCCAGCGGCGCGGCGGTGAAGCCGACCCAGAGCCAGAACACCACGGAGAGCTCGGTGCCCCAGCTCGCGGGGACGACCGCGGCGGCCTCAACAAAGTCGAGCGCGAGCAGCGCGACCCAGTTCTTGACAACGCCCAGCACCATGGCCACCGGGTACACCGTGCCGGCCGGCAGCTTGGCCGGGTCGATGCCGTACGTCGCGCTCCACCGCTTGCCCATGACGCTGTCGGCGTGCCAGACAATGCCGATGACCAAGTTGGCCACGACGCCCAGCGCCAGAATCACCAGATTCGCGTGCGCCATTGTTGCGAACCGACGCGCCGGCACCGACGGCACGCAAAGGCAAATGCGTACTGTTCGGATCGCTGCGATGGGCTTTGGAACGAAGGTGGGCTACGATCGCGTCTGCTACACTGGAGCGCGCGACCGTTGCGCCACCGTTGCGCCACCGTTGCGCCACCTTCGCCGCCGGCTGCGCTACGGTTGCGCCACCATAATGCCCCCCAATCTATGACGTCATAGACGGTGGGCCGGAGGCGGAGCGACGGCGGGTGGCGGCGGACGACGGCGCCCGCACCCGACGCCACAGCGCGGCCACTAGGCGGCCACCGAACGGCCAGGCAAGAGCCCAAGAACCCCGTGGTGACGGCAGGCATCGGTCGCTGGCGTCAGAGTCGTCGGAGGTCGGTGCGGCGGCCTGAAGCCAGGTCCGGGCGACCGGCCGCGCGCGTTCGCTAGCCGGCCGCGCTGGCGTCGGCCGCGCTTCGCCGGGCCGCCACCGCCCTGCGGGGCCGCCCGTGGACGGCCCCCGCAAGCCAGTACAGGCTGCCAGACCGTCGGGCAGGCAGCAGCATGGCCACGGCGCCCGACAGCGCCGCCCTGGCGGCGGCAGCGGCGGCGGCGGCGGCAGATGCCCCGATGGCGTCTGCCCCAGCGGTGCGGCCGCGGGAGGACGACGGCGCTGTGGACGACGGCGGCAACGCGGCCAAGCGGCCGCGCGAAGACGGCACGGCGGCGGACGCACCCGCCGCTCCGGCCCTGCCGATGTGGCGCGGCAGCATGGCGACCGAGGCCGTGTTTGGGATCGCGACGTACCTGACGAGCACGCCGGGCTTTTTCGGCGTCATCAAGTCGCGGTACGAAGGGGCGACGCGCGGATAGCGAGGCTTGCACCGCTCCGTGACGGCGGACGCTAACGCCGCGGCCAAGGCACCTCGCCCGTGCGGTCGGCGGCGCCCCAGCTACTCGGACTTTCTGGTGAACGAGGTCGACCCGCAGGGCCACGTGTGCCATCTAACGTCGCTCGAGGTGCCCAAGAACGAAGATGAGGCCGGCCCCAGCGAGGAAGAGCGCGCCCAGGCGCGCGCGGCGTTGCTGGAGCTGGTGGGCAGCGAGACGCTGGAGCGCATGGAGGCGCTGGCCGCGTCGCCCGCGCGGCAGCCCGCGGCCGCGGTCGATGTCACGGTACCGCCGCCGCCGCCGCCGCCGCCGCCGCCGCCGCCGCGGCCGCATGAGCTATGCCCACGCACCTTGCTCAAACGCTCGCGGTCGCGTGCTTGGTAACGCGACGACAGCTGGCGGACGACAGCAAAGCAGCGCGCACGGCGTTCTACGGCCACCTCCGCGCGGCCTTCCCCAAGCTCGACGGCAACACGGTGGACCTGCCCAGCGGCGGCCGCGTGCTGCGCATCACTCGCGCCGACGGCAGTGCGTGCCCGCCGGGGCAGCTCGGCGCGGGATCGGGGGCTGGTGGACCGCGACCCTGACTGCGGCTGTGCTCACCGCGCGGCGCGTTCGCCCCGGCAGGCTCGGCGAACCGCCGCCGCAACAAGGCCGCCAAGGAGCAGCCGCCGTACACGGCGTTTGTCCTGTACAAGGAGAACCGGGAGACGATCGACTGCATCTCGCAGCTGGCGCGCGCTCTCAAGTACGCCCACGGACGGCTCGATCCAGCGCGGAATGCCATGCTTTTCCTCTCACGCGGTTGGGGCGCCCGCACCACTGCTCGCTTGGGATGCAGCGTGCCGTCCAAGTTTTTCACCTACGCGGGCACCAAGGACAAGCGCGGCATCACCGTGCAGCGCATGACCGTCTTCCGCACGCCGCCGCAAAAGCTCGCGCGGCTCAACCAGCGCCTGCCGGGCATCCGCGTGGGCAACTTTGGGTAGGGGCACGGAAACGTTGGGTAACGGGAGTTGGACCCTGCTCACAATGGCGGACTGCTTCAACGCGATGGGTTCGCCCACCTTGCAGCCCGGCCGCCGAGCAGCTGACCTTGGGCGCGCTCAGCGGCAACCGCTTCGACATGATCATTCGGTCGGGCTCCGCCCCGGCCCACCCGTGCGGACGTCGGACGGCCGTCTAACGCCGTTCCGACTGCCTCTTTGATCTGCGCGCACGCGCAGGCAAGTGTCGGCGGAGCCGGAGACGGTGCACGCGGCCCTGCGCCAGCTGGACGAGCGCGGCTTTGTCAACTACTTTGGCATGCAGCGGTTCGGCACAACGTCCGTCCCCACCTGCGCCGTCGGCCGCGCCATCCTGCGCTGCGAGTGGAAGGAGGCCGTGGCGCTACTCCTGAAGCCGCGCGACGACGGTGCGATCCCGCCCGCGTCGCTGCACCTGGGACGGGCGCCCCTGCTCACCGCGCTGCGCCTCGGCGGCGCGTGTCCTTGGCCGCCGCGTACGCAGACACGGACGGCGCCGCGGGCGTGCTGGCGCGCTACGCCGTCGACGGCGACGTCGACGCGGCGCTGCAGGCGCTGCCCGGCCGCTGCCACATCGAGCGGCTGGTCTTGGGCGCGGTGAAGCGCGCGGGGCCGGACAACCCGGCGAACGCGCTGCAGCTGCTGCCGCGCAACCTGCGCACCATGTACGTGCACAGCTTCCAGTCGCTCATCTGGAACCAGGTGGCGACGCGCCGGCTCGAGCTGTTCGGGCCGCACGTGGTGCCGGGCGACCTCGTGCTGGCGGCGACCGCGGCGGGCGCGGCGGATGCGGCGGCCGTGCCGCCAGCCGAGGATGTGGCGGAGGAGGCCGCCGTCGACGCCGCGGCCGAGGAGCCCACCCTGGAGGAGCCGGCCGCACCCGAGACAGGCGCCCCGGCGGCGGGCGCCGTGGCGAGCGGAGGTGCCAGGCCGCCGCTGCCGGCTGTCGTGGCGGTCACGGAGGAGACCGTGGGGCGGTACCAGCTGACCGACGTCGTCCTGCCCCTGCCCGGCTACGAAGTCCGGTACCCGCCCAATCTCGAGGCGGACGTAGGGGCCGCCGTCCGAAATCCATCAAGTCCTCGTATCGCGCTCCGCTCACAACAGCTGTGCGCTACCGGGGGCGTTGCCGCGTCTCGCCCCGCCAGTACGATCGACTGATGGCGGACCAGGGCGTCACGCGCGACATGCTCCGCCACAAAGTGCGCGAGTTTGCGCTGGTGGGCGGCTACCGGCACCTGGCGGCGCGGCCCAAGGACTTGACGTGGTCCGTGCCGGAACGGGGTAGGTGGGGTGCCTGTGGACTGCATGCATGCTGACCGCCTTGGGTGGCGTCGCGTCGGTGGCGGGTGGCGGTGCAGGGAGACGCTCCGATACGACGACCCGAACGCCCCGCTGATTCTGACCGACCTGGCGCGGCTCCAAAACACCGCCCTCCCTCCGCAGCGTACGCGCGATGCCGGTTGCCGTGCGGGCAACGGACGGGCCTAGCACTAACCGCGGCTGGCCAGGTGCGGCGTTTTGGCCTGGCTGCGCGCCAGCGCCCAACGGGCCGCACCAAGCGCTGCGGCTGTCGTTCACGCTGGCGTCGTCGCAGTACGCCACGATGCTCATCCGCGAGCTCACCAAGATGGACACGTCGGTGGGCGCACAGGCCGCGGCAAGGTCGCATAGATCTGTACAGAGTTGATGTTGTACAGGCGTGAGCACACATGCACACACTATCATGCAAAGGGTGACGAGGGCAGGGCGGCGCCGAGTGGTGCGCGGCGCCCGCGGTGGTCCCCCTCAAGCCCGTGCAGGTGAGGAAAGCCGGCTGGCTTCTGAGGCAAAAAGGAAAAAAAGGAACGGTCCGCGCCAACATGCCCTCCCCAACAAAGCAACCGTGATCGTATCGCGCCTAAAAGGTCGGTGGGCTCTCGTACGGGATGGGCAGCCAGGACGACAGCAGCGACGCGATCGCTCCGTTGCCGCTGCGCGGCGATGCGGGCGCGGGCCCGGCCGCCCCCGGCGACACCGGCGCCTCGGCGGCGCCGTTGGCCACGCCGGTGTCCACTGCCATCGCGCCGTCGTCGTCGCCGTCCTCGCCGTCGCCGTCCGCGTCGGCATCGCCGTCCGCCCCCGACGCGGCGGCGGCAGCGCCCTCCGCCGCGCCGCCGCTGCTGCCGCCATCGCACCGGGAACACCCGAAGGACGGGCCGGTCAGCGTCGCCCGCCGTCCCGGCGAGCACCCTTCGTGGCCGCCCGCCAGCGCGCTTACGCGGCGGCGTAGTGGCGGTTCTTGTTCTTCCGCTTCTTCTTGCGCTTCTTCTTCTCGCTCGCAGGCGACGAGCCGGTCGAGGCGGCGTTCACGCTGGGCGATCGCTTGCTGCGATCCGCCGGCGAGGCCGCCGTCGCTGTGGGCGGGCTCGCCGCGTCCTGCGTGTCGTCCTGGGACCCGGTGAAGCCGAGCGCGTACGCGTCTGCCAAGCCGGCCGGTGGGGCCACGAACACGAGCGCCCGGAATGGCGGTGCGCGTGAGTGGCACCGGCGGCGCCCCTCCTCTGCGCAAGGGACGGCGGCGGAGGCCGTACAGACGGAGCCGATGTCAATGTCGTTCGTGGTGAGGACGTGCTGGAAGAGCTTGCGGAAGGCGTCATCGCCGCCCTCGATGGCGCTGACGGGGCCGACGTGCGGCAGCGGCTTGGCCAGCGTCGAGGCCGGCAGGTGCATGTCCAGGCCCTCGGCGACCTGGCGCAGCGTGTGCGCGCGCAGCGTCGGGAGGAAGGTGCGCCAGAGGTGGTGCGACTTGAGGTGCTGCGGCACAACGTCGTTGGGCCCCTGCACGTCGGCCGCGAGTCGGAGCATGTTGCAGATCAGCGCGATGTGCCCGCGCAGGCCTGGCGCCGCAATGGCAAGGCGCCGCGGGGCACGGGCAATGTCAGCGCGCTGCGGGCAGCCACAGGATAGCACGTGCGACGCGGGGCGTACCGGAAGGCTCGTTGGAGAGGTAGTGCTCGATGCACTTGGTCAGAAAGCCGTTCTTGAGGATGGCCCTGAGCGACGGCTCGTGGTTGTAGCGCAGCGCCAGCTGAAACAATTTGAAAAAAGTGTTATGGTACACATTGTTGAACCTGCGCGATAACACGTTATGGCGCCGCGGCCGCCGGTTGGTTGGATCGCCCGCACGCGAGATAGCAGTCGGCTAGGGCGGGCGCGCCGTACTTGAATTCCAAGAACGATTGCGTGAGGTATTTCCAGAAATGCGGCGGGAGCTGGTCGAGGTAGGGTTTTGGACTGGCGAGGATGTGCAACAGCTGCTCGCCAGCCCCACCGCTGCCCCGCGTGCGCCAGCCTGTGAGCACCACCGATCGCTGAGAGCCACCACCCGCTACCGTGACGCCGGCGTACCTCGTACAAGACGTCCAGCACGGCCTGCCGGGAGAGCAGGAAGGTGCCTGACTTGAGCTCGTGGGAGGGCAGCACCAGCGACGTCGGCGGGTGGTCCGCGCCGGGCGCCGGGCGCGGCGGCCGCACCACAACCTCGGCGAGCTCGGGCAGGTGCTTGAGCAGCTCGATGCACACCATGTCGTGGATCGGCGCGAGGCCGTTGGGCACCTGCTGCACGACGCCGCCCGCGTACGACTCGACGGTGACCTCGAACACCTTGGGCTCACTGAAACGAGGCGACATGATCCACGCGGCGTAGGCCGGCAAGACGCCCGTTAGCTCCGCGTTGTTCGCGAGATGCGCACGTCCACGCCGGGGCGCTGCGCACCTCTTGACGATGAGCGAAATGAGGCCCTGAGCGTAGCCCGCGCGCTGCGTGTTGCCCACGGAGGGGTCGGTGGAGAGCAGGCCCTGCGTTCCCTTGCACGCAACGGAAACTCGCGCAAGATGCGTTAGACACACACGATTCCGCGGCCCCCGGCAGCCAGCAGCGCCGCGGCCGCACCTTGAGCAGCCAGTCCACCAGTGTGCCGTCCACGCCGGCGTGCTTCACGGCGGTCGTGACCAGCTCCGACGAGTCCACGCGCGTGCAGTCGTCGATGATGTTCACCAGGTAGTCGGCCGCGCTCGCCGACATGACCCGGTCTGGCCGCCCCGCAGCAACGCAACGAGACAACGCGAGCCAGTCAGCACTGGGCGTGATGCGCGGCCCGCGCCGCCAGCCGGCGCCGGCGTACCGGGCGAGCCGATCAGTGCGACCACTTCGGCGAGGAAGCGGCACTCGCGCATCTTGATGAACAGCCGCCGTCGCTGCTCGCGCTCGGCGGCCAGCTTGAGCGGCGCAAACAGCAGCAGCGACAGGCAGTTGGCCACCGTCGACTCGTCGAGGTACCTGCACGCGGCCACAGCGCCACAGCCCGCGTGGGCGGTGAGGTCTCCGCGCGGTCGATGGGCAAAACGCAGGCCGGGGGGTGGGGATGGGGAGCGTGCACGTACGACAGCATGCAGAGAAGCCACGGCCGGCCCTCGCTGGACGCGCCGTCCGTGACGACTTGCATGACCTGCGCCGCCCGCGAACCCGCGCCGGCGTCCTTTTGGGGTTATCGCGCCAGTGAGCGGCGCCGCCGTGTCACGAACCGCGAGGGAGAAAACAGAAGAGCGGACCTCGCCGGGGTTGGTCCGCATGAGCGACTCGAGCACGCGCTGCACGTGGTGAAAGTTGGCATCCGAGTAGTACTCGAACGACTCCATCAGGATGGACGCTGCGGGCCGCGGCATCCGCCACAATCACAGGCACAGCTTAGCGTCTTTGGCCTCCAGACCCGGCGCGGCGCCGGCGGCCGCTCGGTCGTACTGATGAGCTTGGTCCGGTCCAGCAGCAGCCGCCGGACGGGCCGCCCGGTGCCGCTCAGCAGGTTCATCGCTTGGAACGACCACCGCATGGCGTCCTCGTCGGCCCGCTCCCGCTCGCGCCGGCCGCGCTCGGCCGGCGGCGGCATGGACGCGCGCACCTCGGCGTTGGGCCGCACGATGAACTCGAGAAAGTGCCGGATGGCCTCTGTGGCGCGGCCGCAGCAGACGCGCCCTGGACGCGGCCCCGTCAGCACGGCGGCGTCGCAACCCCCGCCCGTGGGCCTGGCTGCGTACCGTCTTCCAGCAGGTAGTCGACCATGCGCATAGTCAGCTCCGGCCGGTCGAGGTTCAGCAGCATGCGGATGAGGCGCGGCGGGTCGTGCACTTGGCCCAGCGTCGTGCCGGACTCGTCGGGCACGTCAAAGATTTCGTTCGGGTCGTAGATGTCCGACGGGTACCCCGGGAACTCGTCCGGCGACGCGAACCCGTACCAGGACTCCGCGGCCAAGCCCTGCGTGTGCACCTCCGCCATCTCGGCGGTGTCGGACCCGCCGCCGGCGCCGGCGTCGGGGCCCACGCTCGTCATCGTCTCCTCCTGGTCGTCGGCCATGGCGCGCTCCGCCATGCGGCCGCCGCCTGCAGCCACGCCAACGGTTCCGGCCGGGACTGGCTCCGCTGCTCGGCAATAGCCGCAACTCAAAGTGCTGCGGCGCGCGGGCGGTGCGGGCGGTTCGGCCGCGAGCGCGTGCGCAGGTCCCCGCTCGCACACGTCGCGAAAGGGGGGGTGCTACCTGCCGCGCCGGCCGGTCCAGACGCCCGCTCTCTGCCCAGCGGCGGGCGGGGACGTGGCGCACGTTCTCGGACGGGCCCTCGGTCCACGCGGCCCCGGCCCGTCCCCAAATCGCACCGCTCCGGCCTCCGCCGCTGCCTAGCCGTCTGGCAGCGTGGCGCGACGCGCAACGCCGCCGCTGGTGTCCACGGGCAGCTCTGCCGCCGCCGGCCCGTGTCGGTCGCCGCCTGCGCCGCCGCCCGCGTGCGCCGCCGACGCCGACGCCGCCGCCGACGCCGTTTTTTTTCCCTTTTTTCGCGCGCGAACGAAGAAATCGGCCGGCCGGCCGCGCGTCGCCGCTGCGAAAACGGCGCTCAGACAATGACCGCAGCCACGCGCACCAGCGCCCATGTCGTGCGGGAATGCTCTTACGTCATGCCTCGTATGGATTGACGTCATCTATGATGGGCGCACCTCCACGAAACCAACGCTACATGGCGTGGCGGCCCTCACACGGAAGCGCCGTGTTCGTGGCAAAGGCCTATGACGTCAGCAAATGACGTCACCTATGGAGCGGGCAGGGGAGCTCGCTGACGCCAGGACGCCGGCAGATCGCGCGGGGTGCGGGGCCACGACTCGCCCCGCTGCCGGCTGGAACGAACGCGCGTTGGAGTGAGGAAACCGCTGGTCACTGCGTGGTGCTCGTGCGAGGGCGCTTGGCTGGACGTAGGTTAGCGTAGCCGGACCATGGCGGCGGTCATCCGGAGGGTGCTGCCGGCCCTTGGTCTGCCCACGCGCACCGCTGCCGCCTGCCTCGCCGTCAGACCGGGCCCGCCGTGGAGCGCCTTCCAGGGGCCTCTGGTCCGCCTGGTCAGCCAGCGGCGGCCGGCGCCGCTGCCCAACTCGATCTACGCCGTCGCGACGGCACCCGGCAAGGCCGGCGTGGCGGTGATCCGCATCTCGGGCCCGGCCGCGCACTCGGTACGATCGCGTCGCCCGCCAAGCACCGCTCGACGCCCCCGACAACTAACCCAATCGCTTTGGAAGGTTCTGCGCTCTACCACAGGCGCTCAGAACGCTGACCAGGACCGTTGACCCCGCCTGGCCGGCGCCGAGGCAGGCGGCGCTGCGGACGCTGCACCACCCGGCCACGCAGGAGCGGCTGGACCGCGCGCTGGTGCTGGCCTTTGCCGGGCCGCACAGCTTCACCGGCGAGGATGTGGCCGAGCTGCACGTGCACGGCGGGCCGGCCGTGGTCGCCGACGTGCTGGAGGCCCTCGCCGCCCTGCCGGGCCTGCGGCTGGCCGCGCCCGGCGAGTTCACGCGGCGCGCCTTTGAGAATGGCAAGCTGGACCTGACGCAGGTGGAGGCGCTGGCCGACCTCGTCAACGCGGAGACGCCGTGGCAGCGCCGGCAGGCGCTGCGGCACATGGAGGGCGCCGCGCGCGACCTGCTGGAGCGCTGGCGCGACCGCCTCAAGCGCGTGCTCGCTCACGTCGAGGCGGCCAACGACTTTGCCGAGACGGACGAGCTGGACGAAGGCACGCGCGACGACTGGGCGGCCGCGGTCCGCGGCCTGCTCGAGGAGCTCCAGGCGCACCTCGCCAGCCGCCGCGGCGAGGTCATCCGGCACGGCATCCAGGTCGCCATCATGGGCGTGCCGAACGCCGGCAAGAGCAGCCTCCTCAACCGGCTGGGTACGTGGGCCCCGCTGGACATGGGTTTCTTGGCGTATGCCCTAAGCCCGCGCTTGTCCGATTTTGGCGGGCCGGGGAAGGACGCCAGTGGGCCGCCGCGCGGCGATCGTCTCGCCGCTGGCGGGCACGACGCGCGACGTTATCGAGGCCACGGTGAACGTCGCGGGCTACCCGCTCGTGCTGGCCGACACGGCGGGCCTGCGCGCCGCCCGCACGACCGGCGCCGTCGCGGCGACGGCGGACGGGCCGGCAGACATTGTCGAGGCCGAGGGCATCCAGCTCGCCGAGGAGCGGATCGCGAGCGCCGACCTGCGCCTCTGTGTGGTTGCCGCCCCCGACCTTGTGGAAACGGATGCCCTGGCCGTCCATCCGATGCGCGCACGCGTCAGCGCCGACACCATCGTCGTGCTCACCAAGGCCGACCTCGTCGGGACTGACCACGCCCGCGCCTTGGTGGACCATGGTGCGGATCAGCGCGCAGCGGGAGGACACCAGTGCGCTCAGACTGACAGATCCTGTGGCAGAGGGCCCCGCCTGTTGTGCGAGGTGCGTCAGTGCGGCGGGAGTGGGGCGCTGCGTGCGTCGCGGCGGTGTCCAACACCACGGGCAGCGGCTTTGATGCGCTCATGGACGCGCTGGCGGCGGAGCTGGACCGGCGGTACAACCCGACGCGCGGCGGCGCCGCGCTGGGCGGCGGCGAGGGCGCCCTGGTCACGAACGCGCGGCACCGGCAGCACCTGCAGGCCTGCGCCGCGGCCCTGGAGGCGTGCCTGGGTACTGTGGACCGCGGGACCCCGCGAGACACTGCTGGCGGACCTCTGACGCGTGGACGACGGGCTTGGCGGATGTGGCGCTCGCAGGCTGGCTGCGCGAAGGCGACGACGTCCTGGCGGCGGAGGAGCTGCGCGCCGCCGTGCGCGCCATCGGGCAGATCACGGGCCGCGTGGACGTCGAGGAGCTGCTGGACGTTATCTTTCGCGACTTTTGCATTGGCAAGTGAGCGTGATGCCCTGGATGCCCGCGGTTGGGCCGGCCCACCCGCTGGCATCCAATCTTGGCTCGTC
>Ga0180216_1003703_pt1 | contig 11958 bp, 12 predicted proteins | sample eDN3rd37CBELigMG_FD_128879 | JGI IMG/M metagenome (GOLD analysis project Ga0180216, IMG submission 128879) | Enriched Miracle-Growth compost microbial communities from Emeryville, California, USA - eDNA 3rd pass 37_C BE-Lig MG (version 2)... ...
CCCCAAGAGTCCATAAAGGTCCCCCCGGTAGCCAGCAAGTAGCCGGGGGTGGACCCACAGCCCGAGGCGTCGCATCCAGCGGCGCGCTGGCCTCTGCAGCCCCGTAACGGACTGTATGTCAGCTGGTCGATGGAAGACCCTGTCGTCTGTGGCGCATGGCGCTCGAGTTTCCATTAGCGTCAATATACCAATACTAATAATGCCAGCTGGTCGATGGAAGACCCTGTAGTCTGTGGCGCATGGCGCTCAAGTTTCCTTTAGCGTCAATATACCAATACTAATAATGTCAGCTGTTCGATGGAATCCCCTGTAGTCTGTGGCGCATGGCGCTCGAGTTTCCTGTAGCGTCAATGGACCAATACCAATGCCAATAAAGGAAGAATCTAATGTGTCCAATTTCCACGTGCTTCGGCAAAGATCCCTCTCGCCGTGTGCCGCACTGCCGCAACGCGTAGGAGGTGTATTTCAGGGCCATCGACCCCGCATCCTTACCGGAGCCGCACTATGGAGCCGCCTGGGCGCTCGCGATGGCGCCCTCGGCCGTGCCTCTGCCACAGTGCTACCGCCATTCTGCCCTGTTCTCCCGCCGGTCTGCCGGATTTCTGCCACTTCAGCGCCTATGGCGGCACACGGTGTCACCCAATTCTACCGCTGCATTCCACCCTCTCTGCCGTGCCTCTGCCATGTTTCTGCCACAGTTCCACCGCTGTCACCCCATTCTGCCACCATTCTACCATGCGTATGCCGTGGTTCTGCCGCGTTTCTGCCGTTCCACCCCATTCTGCCGCTGTTCTGCCGCTGCCACATCGCTGGCGGTTCGCTGAGGCGCTGCCGTTTCTGCCGTTGTTCTGCCACTCATTGCACGACATTTTTCTCGAACGCGCCAACCCGCTGCCGCCACCGGCCGCGCATCATCGCGCTTAGGCGACCCCCGGCGTACGTTCCCCGGCGCTGCCCGCCGTCCGCACCGCTGGATCCGCGGCGCTGCGCCCGCTCGAACGGTGTGGGATGCTGCCGGAACGGACGGATGCCCGTCGAGGCGCATGCGGCCACGGGGGACGGCATGGCAAATGAAGCGCGCAGACGCCGACGCGGCCGCCGCACGCCCCGCGGCCGTTTGGGCGGCCAACGCGCCCCGCGACGCCGCCACTGGGGCACTCGGGGCCATCCGGCACGCGACGCACGTTCGAACGACGCCGCGGAAGGTGGATGCTTCGGGGAGCGACGCCGCCGACGCCGCCGCCGACGCCGCCGCGGCCACGTGCATGGCGCCTTGCAAACGCCGTGAAGAGGCGGCGCGGGCGGCGCGGCAGGCGGCCCAGCGGGCGGCGCGGCAGACGGCCCAGCGGGCGGGGGCCGCGTACGGCGGGGTGACTGAGGGACGATAGAAGCGTGGGTGGGGTGCGGGCCTTGGACGGGGTCGGTGCGCTAATGGCAGCGGCGGGGGGTGCCGATAGCGGCCAGTGCAAACCGGTGCAAAGGCCCATGAACGCCCCCGAACGCGCGGCATGCTCCTACCGCACCTGCCCGACGCCGTGCCGACGCCAGGGCTAACGTTAATTCGTTGCGCCAAGACTTGGCTGGCCGGTGGCCCACGTAGACCATGGCAGAGCACTTCAAGCGCGGCGAGGCCAGCCGCGCGCGGGGCGCGTACGTCGAGGCCGTGCTTCACTTCAAGATGGCGGCCGACGAGGGCTACGCACCGGCCATCATGGCGCTCGCACAGGCGCACGAGAAGGGCCAGGGCGTGCCGAAGAACGCCGAGCAGGCCGCCGCGCTGTACCGGCTCGCGGCACAGCAGGGCATCGCCACCGCAGAAGGTAATGCAGAGCGCGCCCTCGCCGGTCCGTCGGCCGACCCATCCCTGAGGGCGGCCGGGGAGGGGAGGCTGTGACTTTGAGCGATGCTCACTGTCGCTGCCACGGAGGGGCAATCCGCCTTTGTGGGGGCGCCGGGGTGGTGTGTCCAGCAGCGCAAGCCAAGGCCGGGAACCAGCCGCCCCAGCCAGCGACGACGCTGGCCAGCGCACCGCCGGTGGCGGGCGCCGACCGGTGGGAGACGGCGGCAGTTGGCAAGAACACGACGCTGGGCCGTCGTGCCGGCAAGCAGGTCTTTGCCGCTTTGGCGCCCTGAAGAATGGCAGGGCATCGTCATGTAGTCTAGCTTGGTTGCGACGCTGAATGGCACCTGCGGCGCCATCCCCTTGAATTGATTGTTCGATGCGCCGTATGTCCCGTCCTGTGATGATAATGTTGGCATGCATGTACGCTGTTGGAAAGACGCACTTTTGCGCATTTTGGGTTTTGTCATCCTTGTACAGGCGTTGGATATATAAAGAAGGCCAGAACCGCAACGGCGCCTCCCACGAGTGCAAGAGGAGGGGCTAAACCAGGCCCGCATGGTACAGTCTAGAGTACACCGCATACTTTACAAGCAATGTGCATCAGGAAGCTCCAAAAAAGAGAAGACGCGCACGCGCTAGAGCCGCCAAAAGAGCCGGCGCAGCAGCTGCTGCAGCACGGCGACGGCGTCGGTGCTTGGTGGCAGGTAGTACGCGCCAGCGTATACGGCGGCCAGCAGCATGACGAGCGCGCCGACCAGGAAGAGGTGCTCGACCGGGCCAAACTGCGCCGTCGCCTGCAGAGGGGGCGGCCGCCGCGCCGTTGGCGGGGCTGCGCGCTCTACCAGGCCGACCGACTCGCACTCGGCCAGGAGCGCCTGCGCCTCCGGGATGCTAAACGCATTCAGCCCTTCCTTGAACGCTGCGCATCCGCGGCGCGCCAGGGCTCAGCGGGGGCCGGCCAAAGCGGTGAGCGGGGACGCGACGGCCGCGCGTTCTGCCTGTTTGCGCCCAACGCCGGACCTTCCAGGTCGCCGTCGCGCAGCGCGTTCTGCATGGCCTCGGGCAGGCACGTGTACAAGAGTTGCTGCCGCAGCTGCATCGTCTGCCCGATGCGCCCGCCCTGCACCGAACGCGCGCGGCTGGCGCCGTGTCAGCATGCGACGTGCTGTCCCGCCCCCGGGGCGGGGGGGGCGGGTGCGCGCGCGCCACGCACCGCGCCGTCCTTCTCGGGCGCGGCGGGCCGCCGCGCGACGACGTCGCGGATGGCTTCGAGCACGGGCTCGGCGGCGACGATGATCTTGGCCTCGATACAGCGCACGAGCAGGGCCTCTGGGTCGCCCTCGGTGCACTCGCGCAGCGCCGCGACCACGCGCGCCATCTGGTTCGTCTTGAGCGCGGCGCGTACCGCCGGCGGCATCGCCTGCATCGTGTGCATCTTGAGCAGCAGCTCCTCGCACTGGCGCGCCGCCTCGGCTTGCGCCGCATCCGGCAGCATCGGCCCGCGCGTGTGTGTCGCGTCGATCTTGTGACCAGGCCCAAACGTGACCAGGCCGCCTTCCACGCACGTCCGCAGCACTTGCTCCAGCTGTTGGCGTGCGACGGGGCAAAACCGGACGGACGCCCACGCCAGGCGTCAGCTGCCGCCTGCCCGCAGGCCTACCACGCCAAGCCGGCCGGCCGCCGCAGCGTACGTGCTCCAGGGGCGTCGTCGCCAGGTATCCGTTGAGCATGTCCACGTTGCCCTGCTCGACGAGCCGGCGCACGTCCGGCGGCAGCGCCTGCAGCGCGCGGTGCCGCGCCGTCGAGATGGCCTCGTCCACGTCGTCGTGGGCGCCGCTGACGCTGCCACCGCCGCTGCTGCTGGCGCTGGCGGCGTCCGCGGCGGGCGAGGCGGCGCTGGCTTGGCGCGCCGCGCTGGTTTGGCTGGCCGCGCGCGCTTGGAAGCGGACGATGTGGCCCGTCAGCTCCTCCAGCTTGTGTTGGACCTCCGCATAGAACTGATCCCGCTGGTGCAGGTCGTTGCGTTGCAGCCTGCGGGGGGAACCGCACGCGGCGCGCGCACACGCCGTGCCGCGCCGTCAGCCCCGGCGCCGCCTTGGCAGCACCCCCTCGCCCGGCGACGTCTCCGTACCCATGGAAAAAGATGTCGATGCCGGGGCCGGGCCCGATGGACTGACATGTTTGCAGCAGGAGCAGCTGCTGGATGCACTGGCGCGCGCGCGCCGGGTCGTTGTTGTACATGGCGTCGGAGGCCATGCGCGCCAGGAGTGGCAGCGCGGTGGTGTCGTACAAGAGAATATCGGCATGGTTGCGCAGAAAGGACGACGATGCTGCGAACGACGTTCGCTGACTAAACTGTAGCACAAGCTGCCGGGTGCCGAACGTCGCGACAGGGCAGCGCCACGCAGACGCGGGGGAGGTCAGCGCATGCCTTCGCCGCCGCACACGCGCGTGGGGAGTTTGCACACGAACCTTCTTGAACTCTTCCTCGGTATACTCGGTGCGCTTTTTGCGCCGCGGTGCGGCCTTGGCGGTGTCTGCGTCTGCCGCGCCGTTGGTGGGCGGCGGCGGGGGCTCCTCCTTGTTGATGAACTGCGGCACGCCGGCAAACCGCCCACGGCATGGAGCCCGCTGTGAGCGCGCTGCGTCCTGGGCTGCAACGCGGCGGGCGACCGGGCTCGTCCCATCTGGCCGCCACCCCGCCGTCCTTGCCCCGCGCCCCCTTGGTCGCGGGGGGGGTCCTCAGCCCACCTGCGCAACGTGCCCGTCCTTCATTTGGGCGCGGCGCCGAGCGTTCTGCCACCGGACGCCGCGGCGGTGCCCGCAACAGCGCGCCACTGCCCGCCGCGCCTTCAGAGGCCGGGCGCGCCCGCCGCGCGCACACGCAGCGCGCGCAGCGGCGCGCGCCCGTCACCCCGGGCCTCGGTTTCCATCGTCGGACCCCCCGTCCACGCGGCCCCCCCCATCCCTCGCCTCCGGCACGGCGTGGCTGCCTGGCGTACCGTGCGGTCAAAGCCCTCGCTGGCGATGGTGTCGTAGGTCACCTTGCGCGCCTTGCGGTCGCGCGCGACCTGCGCCTCGAGCGCCTTCAGCTCGGCCAGGAGCGCCGCGCGGTCGGCGCCGCCGTTCGCGGGCGCCGGCTCCTCCAACAGCAGCATGAGCTCCGCTAACCGCTCCGCGCGCGCCGCGGCGGCGTCCGCCTTTTGGGAGCGCTCACGCCGCCGCTTCTCGCGGAGGAGGCGGAAGAACGTCTCCCGCTCGATATTGGGCGGCACCTCCACGCCATCTTCGTCGTCGCTGAGATCGAGCTGATCCCATTTTTCGTAATCCGTCATGGCGTCGACGCCGGGCATTCCGGGCGGCGGGCGCTGGCACGGGGGCCCGACCGCCGGACGCCGGGGGGTGGGAGCGCGACCACCACACGGGACCGCTGGGCGTGTGATAGAGCGCGTCGAGGGGCGCAGAGACCCGCCGGCCAGCACCGTGCCGGCACGGGCCGCACCGGGGGCCGGGCCGTGGGCCGGGCCGTAGGTCGGGCCGTGGGCCGGGACCTGCACGCCGCCCCGCGCTGCCCCGGCACGCCGTCCCAGGTCAGGCCAAACGCGTGGGGGGCCGGGCGGCCCGCGATCTGCCGCGACGCGCCCCTACCTTCTCCCACGCGGTGGGGCGGTCAGGCCGCGTCCCGGGCTGCGTCTGCAGGTGGCCCGGAGGGCGGAAGGGCGCGTCCGCGGACCCCGCCGCGGCGGCAGCTGCGCGCGCGGTGTCGCAAACAGCGTCCGTTTGCCTGGATGGGCGGCGGGCGCTCCAGCGGCCTGCCAGGGCTCCACTGCCGTCCCGCAGTGCGTCGCGGGGGTTCGGCCCCCCCGTTTCCTAGTGGCGGTGCGGTCGGATGCGGCAGGTGATTAAGGCGACGACGGCGATCGCCTAGGGGGCGCCGGCGCAGCGGCGGCCCGTGTTCGTTTGTCGCGCGTGGAGGAAGTTAAAATGTTGGGACGCGCTCACCCCATTCTGCCGCTGCGCCAGCCACTGACCATAGCGCCATTCCACCCCATTCCACCCCGCGCGCGGCAGAGGGACGCCCAGGCAGCGTGTCACCCAATTCTGCCGTTTCGCCATACGATCGCCATAGCATCGTTCCACCCCATTCTGCCCGACCCACCGGCAGACGCCGTTGACCCTACGCACCCGTGTCACCTGATTCTGCCGCGGCAGCTCACCACCGTCCGCGAGCTATTCTGCCGCCGGCGACCCACAAAACGGCAGAAAGTGGCCCCTGAGTCCGTGACGTCATCCACGTCCCTCCATAAATGGCGTCACTCAGTAGGGGCGAATGATGTCACCGTGGTCGATCCATAGGTGACGTCACTCAGTGAAGGTGAATGACGTCAGTGCTATGCATGACGTCACCGGTCGCTGGCGGCGGGCGCCCACGGTCGACGCACGCGACGCCGCGGCCGCCGGCGGGCGCCTGCTTCCGCCACTCCCTCACGGGCGGCACTGAACGCGCTCCGGCGGCCTCGCGGGATGCTCGCTGGACCGTGCGGGACGCGCCGCTGCGCTTCCATCACGTGTTGGACCAGAGCGGTGCGCGCTGGAACCCCTCCCCCTTCTCGACGAACTTGACGAGGATCCACCCTCCTCGGTGGAAGGCGCCGCACGCCGCCATGGCCGCCGCGGCCGTCACGGCCAGCCGGCGGTACGTCACCGAGTGGGCTCGCCGCGCCGGCAGCGCCATCCGGCCGCGGCCATGGCCGCCGCTGCCCGAGATCCTCACCGCCCAGTTCGACTGGAAGGGCCAGCGCGTGCTCCTGGTCGGCGTCATGCACGGGCACAAGGACTCGTTCGACATTGTGCGCAAGGTACGACCACCGCGATGCGTCCTCCGGCCGCCCGGAGATCACGCGGCTGACGCGTCGCACGCGCGCGTGCCTCGCCCGTTCGTGCACGACAGGTGCTCAACCGCGTCAAGCCGGACGCGGTGGTGCTGGAGCTCGAGCCGTCGTGGGAGCAGGCGCGTCTCGCGCCAGCCGACCCGGCGCCAACGGCCGACGCCGCGCCGTCCAAGGACAAGAAGGCCGACGACCCCGTGCTCGCGGCGCTGGAGCAGGGCCAGTGGCTGCTCGCCTACCAGCGCGCGTTCGGCTTCCCGGGCACACAGTTCTCCTACGAGAAGGACACCCCCGAGATCGTGCTTGCGTACGACCACGCCAAGGAGCTGGGCATCCCGACCGTGCTGGCCGACCGCTCCAACGAGGTGCGCTGCGCCAGGCGGGGGGGCGTTAGGGGGAGCCGGCATCGCAGCGCTTACCGTCCCGCTGGCCTAGTGCGGGACAGGGCCGCAGCAGATCTCGTCGCTGCGCGTCTACCACAACCTGTCGCGCAAGCACAAGCTGTACTCGCTGATCAACATCCCGCTGCTGCACTACCTGCCCAAGCCGCCGGACCCGCCGGCGGACGCGCGGCCCGACTACGCGAGCATGCGCGCGTGGGTCGAGGAGCGCAACGGCGTGATCTTCCCGGACCCGGCCATGCAGCTCGTCCTCATGCACGAGCGCGGTACGGCCGCGTCGCGCGACGGCCGCTTCGCCCCCAGGATGCGCCAGGCTCAGCCGGCGTGGGCCGCTTGACGTTCGCGGGTGGATGCGCGCGGCGGCAGACTTGTACATGGCGCAAAAGATCCAGGCAGTGCAAGCGGGCAACGTCGTGGCCATCGTCGGCATGGCGCACGTGCCCGGCATGATCGCTTTCTGGGACCGCGCGCACGCCGTGCCCGTGAGCGTGCTGGACACGCCCAAGCAGGGCTTCCAGGACTCGGTCGCGCTGTGGCTGTCCGTCCACGGCCCCGACGGCGTGCTGGCCAGGCCGCCGCCGCCGGACGAGCCCGAGCCGGATGAACGGACCGAGCCACAGAACGGGGGCTGACCCCGGCATTGTACATACGTGCACGTGCGAGCAAGTGCGACGGCGCGGATTGATTGTTCTCATACTTGTTTTATAAGCTGCGATCTCGAGAAACTTGAAATACACACAAAGTACACGATAGACATACCCGCCCACACTACACTACATGTGCGGGCCCGCTTAGAATTCCACGGCGTTCAGGCAGACCTGCGCCCCCACGCGGCAGTCCTGGTCAAAGGCGAGGCACTCGATCGTCACCTTGGGGAAGTAGGGCCCCTGGACGCTCTGGAAGGCCCACTGGTGCGAGTGGTACTCCTCGTCCTGGTAGGTGCGCTCGAGGTAGTCGAAGCCGTCGGCGGTCGCGGGGTCGCGGCCGCACTGCTGGTCGCCGTAGCGGACGCGGTAGTACACCTGCGTGTACCGCTGGCCGCCGTACCACCGCACCGAATAGTTGCCGACGTAGTAGTGCGTCGCTGGGACGTAGCAGACCGGCTCGCTGCCGTCCTCGAGGAACGGGAACGTGAAAACCTCCGCCTGGCCGGGCGCCAGCACGATCTCCTCCTCCGGGCCCGGACAGACCGGCGCAGCGCTGCCCGTCGCAATGACGCTGCGGCGCGCCACCGCCGCGGCGCCCGTCGCCACGCCCAGCGCCGCCAGCAGCAGCAGCGTCGCAAAGGCGGTCGCGCGTGCCATAGTTCTCTTTGTTGTAACTCGCGCGTTGCCGCGGCGTAGAGGCCAAGTGCTGTTCGTGGAGGCGTCACCGTTTGCTGTATCCCTCGGGACTCTGATCATCAGCCGCTCTTCTTCTTCTTCTTCTTCATCTTCTTCTTCTTCTCCTTCTCGCTTTCTCCTCCTTCTTCTTCGCCGTCGTCCTCTTCTCCCTCGACCTCTTCTGCGTCGGCGGTCTCGTGTCTGCGTCGTCCTTAACCTCGTCGTCCTCGGCCGCTTCGTCCTCGACCCGTTCTTCCTCGACCTCAGCTTCTGCGTCGTCGTCGTCCGCGTCTGCAGTCCGCCGCTTTTGCGACAAATGCCCCTCAGATATCAACTGCCCCTCCGATATCAAATGCCCCTCAAATTCAAATGCCCCTCAAATTCCACTGCCCCTCAGATACCAAATGCCCCTCAGATAACAAATGCCCCTCAAACTCAACTGCCCCTCAAATCTCCCCATGTGACTCCGGTTTGTGGGGCAGACGACGGCGACGGCGGCGAAGGCGGCGGCGGCGGCGACGGCGGCGGCGACGGCGAGGACGCAGGTGAAGAAGGAGGACGACGAGGACAAGAGGAGCAGCAGCAGCAAGCGGAAGTAAGGAAAAGGACGATCAAAGGAGCGGAAGAAACGGAGGAGGAACGATCTTGGGCTGTCCTTCACAGCCGTCACAAGCCAAAAAAAAGCCAAACAGACACACGGAGGATCGACCTTCTGAAGAGCAAGGACGTGAAGGGATCTGCCTTGTGCCATTGGCGGCAGCCTTCGGCGTGCGTACGAACCATGGCGCCGAAGCGGTCGGCGCCGAAGCGGTCGGCGGTCGCGGCGGCGGCCGTGACGGCGGCGGCGGCGGCGGCGGCGCTGGTGCCGGCGGCGGCGGCGTGGTCGTGCGAGAGCGGCACGGCGACGGTGGCCGGGCAGGGGTACCTCAACGTGTACTGCCTGCCCGAGTGCGCGTACCAGTCGGAGCACTACTACAAGGGCTTGTTCAACGTCACGTCGCTCACGGGCGGCTTTGAGAGCTTCACGGTCCGCTACGGCGACCAGCCGTGCGGCGCGCCCGAGTACGACAACCAGAACTACAAGTACGCCTCGAAGACGTACGAGGACTACTTCCCGCACTACCACCAGTTCGCCTTTTACGGCGAGCACGTCAGCTACTACCCCAAGATCCAGTTCGTGTGCAACCAGCTCCGCGGCGAGTGCGAGCTCGAGTACGAGGTGTGCCTGGGCTACTTCCCGCTCGACGGGTCCGTCGCCGGGGAGGAGGGCGGCGGCGCCGTCCCGCCGCAGCGGCGGTAGCCCCGGCGTGTCTGTCGGTGCGCTCTCGGTGTGTATAATACGTGGCTCGTAAGCTTGCATGTATTTTTGGCGTGCGCCGTGCGCGGCCCCCGTGTGTACCTTGTCGTTTACGGAGCGTCGCCGTGCTCCAATGCAGCCCACGGCGTTCGTACTCCGTCGGCCCTCGCGGGAAGCGTGCACCGCAGACCCGGCCTGGGCGGACGGGCGTCGGCGCGGACGGGCGCAGGCCCTGCATGCGCGCCATGGCGTCTGCATGCGCCATCGACCGATACGCCCGGCCGCTGCCTGTCCGCATATTGGGAGGCGGCTGCAGCGGCGGCTGCGGCCGAGCGTATGCCTTCACGGCAGCGGACCAAGAGAAGAGGAGGCGGCAGGAGGAGGACGGAGGGAGGAGGAGGCAGGAGGAGGCAGGAGGAGGGAGGAGGAGGAGGGAGGAGGAGGACAGGAGGAGGAGGACGCTGGCGGCAGGTCGCGTGACCTCATCAGACGCAGGACGCCGACGGAGCAGCAGCGGCGACGGCGGCGACGGCGGCGGCGGCGACAGGAGGAGGAGGAGGAGGAGGAGGCAGCAGCAGCAGCAGGAGAAGGAGCGTGAGGACGTGGATAGGGACGGACAATAGGATTCAAACGCGGTGCCCAAGGGCGGCGCGCCAACCGGACCAGTGTCCGAGACGCGAGGAACGTGGCAGCCTTAGGCCGCCGGCGGATCTTGCTGATCGTGCTCAGGTGCACGGGCAACTGGGCGCCGTCAGACGGACGCCGCACGCGTACGCTGCGAATGGCGGGCACGCGCCGTCGTCCTGCGGGCGAGATGGCGGTGAGCCGCCTCTTCGCCGTGGTCGGCGTGGCCCTGGCGGCCCTCGCCCTGGCCGTCACGGCGGCGGCGTTCACCGGTACGGCCGCCGCCGCCCTGCGGCGCCCTGCCGACCCGCTGCATCGCTAACAGGCCGCCCTAGGGAGCCCCTCGCTGCTCCCCGCGCGCACAGACCACGGCAAGCGCGTGGACGGCGTCGTCCGCCTCGGTACGGCCCGCACGGCCCAACCAGGCCGCACGGAGGCGCTCAGTGCTAACGCGCACGGTGCGGTGCCCAACGTGGTCGCTTTGGCACGGCAGCTGGCTGGGACGCGCGCGACCAGCCGTGTACGTCCGTGTGCGTCCGACCAGGGGTTGGCAACCGTGCAAGCGCGCGCTCATGTGACCGTGCGACGTGCCTGGCGATTGGGCCCCCGGTGGCGCCGCGGCAGTGCACCGTGCGTGCGAGCCGTGCCTGCCGGGCCACATGGCGCCGAGCGAGTGCGAACTAGACTGCCAGGAGGGGTACTGCGACACGAACGGAACGGCGCCGGCGGTGTGCACACCGTGCCCGCCCGGCAAGTACCAGAGCGATCCGGTACGGCGCCAACGGTGCGGCACGGGCGTGCGCTACGTGGGCTCCCGACTGACCCCGCTTCACGGCGTGGGCGGCGCGGCGGCGCCGTCCGCAGGGCCAAACTACATGTGAGGAGTGCGGTTACGGCACCTACGCGCCCGAGAATGTGCGTGGCATCCACGGACCGGTGTCGACGTTCGCACGGAGCAGCCCATGCTGACGGCCGCGAGCATCCCGATGCACGCCTGCTCGCGGGGTGGGGGGGAATTCGTTAGGCAAGCGTCGACTGCAGGCTGTGCGACCCTGGCCACTACCAGGACGAAACGGTGCGCGGGTGCCCGCCGCTCGCTCTGACGCGAGGGTGGCCGGGCGGCAGTTTGCTCACCGCGCACGGCCGACTTGCCAGCGATGGCGGCACACGGCCGGCTAGGGCGCCACGACATGCCGGCGTTGCGAGGCGGGCACGTTTGCGAGCGGCCAGGTCGGCGGCGCACCATCCAGCCGCGGGCGGCGGCCGCTCGCTCTTGCTGAGCTGACCGTCTATGCGATCGCCCAAAGGATTGCGTGGGGTCGCCTAGGGCGCGCGGTTGTGTGAGAAATGCTCTGCGGGCGCTACCAGCAACCCCGACAACACTGCTTGCGAGCTGTGCATGCCGGGCACGTTCTGCGAGTACGGCGCGCGCCCCCGCTGGGAGCAGATCCGTGCCGTGGCTCACGTACTGTGCTGACGGGGGGCCACGCTGCCGCCCGCGTGTTGTCGCCTGCCGTAACTAGACACGAAGGCTGCCCCGCCTGCGAGGCGTGCAAGCCAGGGTCCCAGCAGCCCGAGGGCG
>Ga0180216_1003704_pt1 | contig 11953 bp, 14 predicted proteins | sample eDN3rd37CBELigMG_FD_128879 | JGI IMG/M metagenome (GOLD analysis project Ga0180216, IMG submission 128879) | Enriched Miracle-Growth compost microbial communities from Emeryville, California, USA - eDNA 3rd pass 37_C BE-Lig MG (version 2)... ...
CTCGACCTCGGCCGGCGCCACGTCCTGAACTTCGGCCACACCCTCGGACACGCGCTGGAGGCGACGACGGGCTTCGGACCGCTTCGCCACGGCGAGGCGGTGGTCCTGGGGATGCGCGCGGCGGTCCACCTCTCGGCGCGGCTGGGCCGGCTCGCCGTCGACGAGGCGGAGCGGGTCCTCGCCCTCCTCTCGCGCTTCCCGATCCCGCCCGTGCGCCTTCCCCCTCCCGCCGAGGTCCTCCGCGCCGTGCGGCGCGACAAGAAGGGCGCCCGCACCTTCGTGACCCTGGGTCCGATCGGCCGGGCCCACGTGGAAGAGGTGGACGAGACCCTCCTTTCCTATGCGCTCGAAACGTTGTACGAAGCGCAGGCGCAAACCCGATGAACGTCCTCGTCCTCCACGGTCCGAATCTCAACCTCCTCGGTGAACGCGAGCCCGAGCTCTACGGTCGGATCACGCTCGCCGAGCTCGACCGCCGGCTGATCGAGGAGGGGGCGAGGCTCGGCCTCACCGTGCGCTGCTTCCAGTCGAACCACGAGGGCGCGCTGATCGACGCGATCCACGAGGCGAGGAGATGGATGCAGGCCCTCGTGATCAACGCGGGAGCCTATACGCACACCTCCTACGCCCTGCGCGACGCGATCGCGGCGGTTCGGATCCCCGCCTTCGAGGTGCACCTCACGGACGTCGAAAAACGCGAGCCCTGGAGGCGACACAGCGTGCTCGCGGAGGTCTGCGAGGCGCGTTTCATGGGCAAGGGCGTGGATTCCTACCTGGAAGCCCTCGCCCGGATCGCCGAAACTTCGGGCTGAAAATGCGCGAATCGCAGCCCTCTTTCATGCAGTACGTCGCCGTAGAGAAACTTCGATGATCCTTGGCCCCGTATCTCCCGCGTTCTGGGCGGGCTTCCTCATCCTGGTCGCGATCCTCCTCGCCCTCGACCTCGGGGTCTTCCACCGCAAGACCCACGAGATCTCCAATCGGGAGTCGCTCCTCTGGACGATCTTCTGGATCGGGCTGGCGCTCGTCTTCGACGGTTTCGTCTTCCTCACGCTCGGCAAGGAAGCGGGGATCGACTTCTTCACGGGCTTCTTGATCGAAAAGAGCCTGTCGGTGGACAACCTCTTCGTCATCGCGCTGGTCTTCTCGACCTTCGCGGTGCCGAAGCTCTACCAGCACCGGGTCCTCTTCTGGGGCATCCTCGGCGCCATCGTCCTCAGGGGGGTGATGATCCTCTTGGGGGTGCAGCTCATCGAGCGCTTCCACTGGGTCATCTACGTCTTCGGCGGCTTCTTGCTCTTCTCGGGTGGGCGCATGTTGCTCGGCAGGGGCACGGAACCGCATCCGGAGCAGAGCTACGTCTTCCGCATCTTCCGACGCTTCGTCCCCACCACCGATCGCTACGACGGCCAGCACTTCTTCACGATCGTGAACGGCAAGAAGGTGGCCACCCCCCTCCTGGCCGCGCTCGTGGTGGTCGAGGCGATGGACGTGGTCTTCGCGCTGGACTCGATCCCGGCGATCTTCGCGGTGACGACCGATCCCTTCATCGTCTTCACTTCGAACGTCTTCGCGATCCTCGGCCTGCGCTCCCTCTTCTTTCTGCTTGCGAACGCCCTCGACCGCTTCAAGTACCTGGACGTGGGCCTGGCGCTGATTCTGATTTACGTTGGGCTCAAGATGCTCGCGAGCGACGTCTTCCCCATCCCCTCCCTCATCTCGCTCGGGGTGGTGGTCGTGATCCTCACGGTCACGATCGTCATCAGCCTCTTGCTCACCAAGGAGGAGGGCGGAGAGTCTCCGTGAGGCATGGCTCGCCACGACTGGTCGCGCTGCGGGTCCTCGAGCGGGTGGAGCACGACGGCGCCTTCGCGAATCTGGCGCTCGACGCCGCCTGCGCCGACGCCGGCCTCTCGCCTCGGGACGCCGCTTTGGCCACGGAGCTGACCTACGGGCTCTTGCGACGGCGCAACGCGCTCGACCGGGCGCTGGCCCCCTTCATCCGATCGGGTTGGCAAAGCCTGGAGCCGGAGGTGCGGGAGGTGCTCCGGCTCGGCGCCTACCAGATCCTCTACACGCGGATCCCCCACCACGCCGCGGTGGCGGAGACGGTGAGCACCGCCAAGCGCGCGGGCCTCTACCGGGCGGCGGGGTTGGTGAACGCGGTGCTCCGCCGGCTGGCGGATCAGGGTCCGCCTCCCGGCCTCGATCCGGAGGAGGAGCCGCAGGCGTGGCTCGAGCTCGAGGGCTCGCTTCCCCCGTGGCTGGCGGAGCGGCTCCTCGAGATCCTCGGACCGAAGGAGGCGGTGGCCTTCGTCGAGTCGATCAACCGCCCCGCGCGCGCCTCGATCCGAGCGAACGTCCGGAGGATCGGTCGCGAGGCCCTGCGCCGCACCCTGGCCGAACGGCTTCCCGACGCGCAGATCGAGCCGAGCGCGTGGGCGCCGGCGGGGCTTCTGGTGGAGCGTGGCGGCTCGCTCCCCCGCCTTTCCGCCTTCGAGGAGGGGCTGTTTTCGCTGCAGGACGAGGCGGCGCAGCTCGTGGTGCACCTGGCGGGCGACGTGCAAGGCCTGCGCGCGCTGGACTGTTGCGCGGCGCCGGGTGGGAAGAGCTGTCACCTGGCGGAGCTCGGGGCGCGAGAGGTCGTCTCGATGGATCGCAATGCGCGCAAGGTGCGCCGCATCGAGGAGGAGGCCCGGCGGCTCGGTCTGGAATCGATCTCGACCGAGGTGGGCGACGCGACGGTGTCCATGCCCAAGGGGAAGTTCGACCTGGTGCTGGTGGACGCGCCCTGCTCCTCGCTCGGAACGCTGCGCAGGCATCCTGAACTCCGTTACCGCGTGGGACCGGAGGACGTTCGGAGGATGGCCGAGACGCAGGCGAAGATCCTCGATACGGCCGCCGACTCCGTCCGTCGCGACGGCCTGCTCGTCTACGCCGTCTGCACCTTCCTGCCGGAGGAGGGCAAAGACCAGATCCGCGCCTTCCTCGAACGCCATCCCCGCTTCGAGCCCGCCCCCCTGGAGCCGGCGCCACCCTGGGCCAAGGAAGGATGGATCCTCGAGACCTGGCCGCACCGCGAGGGGATGGATGCATTTTTTGCAGCTCGCCTGCGCGCTCGCTCCTAGGCGGCCGGAAATTGCAGATCAAGAGACATTCAGGGCCCCGTGTCTGGCGCATTCTCGACGAGGCGTCGCAACCCAACGAAGGGGTATCGCCAGCTCCCCCCTCGATCACGTATCGTGATCTCTGCTATTGCTGGTGGTGGGGAAATCCATCCGGCTTCGTCCGGTGATGCGAGGGGGGCGATCGTGGGGAAGGCACTTTCGGGGGTGAGGGTGCTCGTGGTCGAGGACGATCCCGACCTCGGCTGCATGACACGGATCGTTCTCGAGGAGGAAGGCGCCCAGGTGCGGGTCGCGCAAACGGCGAGCGACGCGCTGACGGCGATCGGATCCTTCCTCCCCGAGATCGCGCTCTTGGACTCGCGGCTTCCGGACATGACGGGGCGGGTCCTCAGCCACCATCTGCAGGAGCGGATCTCCACCTGCGTCCAGATCCTCGTCAGCGGCGATGCGGCGGAGGTGGAGCACTGGTCGCAGGTGGGGGGCCACGCGCTGAGCAAGCCCTACGACCTGGACGAATTCCTCGGCGTGCTGGTGAGGGCCCTTCGGGCCACCTGTTGAGCGCCGGCGGCTTCCCTGCTAGGACCAGGGCAGCCTCATGGGCTCGCAGGAGATTGCCTTGGCTCGTCAGCCCCTCGTCGCTCCCTCGATCCTCTCCGCAGACTTCGGCCGGCTCGCCGAGGAGATCGCCGCCATCGAAGAAGGCGGCTGCGATCTGGTCCACGTGGACGTGATGGACGGCCGCTTCGTCCCCAACCTCACCATCGGACCCATGGTGGTCGAGGCCGCGGCGAAGGTGGCCAAGCGCCCACTGGACGTGCACCTGATGATCGTCGAGCCGGAGAAGCTCATCCCCGCCTTCGTGGACGCGGGCGCGCACATCCTCACCGTCCACGCGGAGGCCTGCACGCACCTGCACCGGACGATCCAGCAGATTCGCAAGCTGGGCGCGCGGCCGGCGGTGGCGCTCAACCCCGCCACCCCTCCCTCCGCGGTGGAATACGTGCTGGAGGAGGTGGACATGGTGCTGGTGATGAGCGTGAACCCGGGCTTCGGCGGGCAGGCCTTCATCCCCTCCTCGCTGAACAAGATCCGACGAATCCGAGACATGGCCGACGAGCGCGGGCTCGACGATCTCTGGATCGAGGTGGACGGGGGGATCGGCCCCGCGAACGCCGAAGAGGTGGCCCGTGCGGGAGCGAACGTCTTCGTGGCGGGGAGCGCGGTTTTCAACGCCCCTCGGTACGGGGACGCCATCTCCGCGATCCGGGACGGAGCACAAAAGGGGCTTGGCGGCTAGCCCTCCTTCCCTCGAAACATAGCTTCACCTGACGGAGCTGCCGCCTCACCGCCGGGCGCGCGAAGGGGTCCCTCGTGCATCGACACACGATCCTCCTCATCGAAGACGAGCCGGAGCTGGCCATGCTTCTCGAGGAGATCCTCGAGGGCTACGACGTCCAGAGCGCGGCGAACATGGGCCAGGCGACGGAGCTCCTGGAGAACCTCCATCCCTGCGTGGTGATCTCGGACCTCTCCCTCCCGGACGTCCCGCGCGACGAGGTGGTCGCGACCATCCGCGCCTCGGCGCCGGGGGTCCCGATCATCCTGATGAGCGCCATCGCCACGCAGGATCTCGAACTGACGGCGCGGGAGCAGGGAGCCGATCGCATCATCCCCAAGCCCTTCGAGATCGAGATCTTCGAGGCCTCGCTCGTCTTCGGCTGCGGCAAGGAGCAACCCGCGCCCCCGCCCTGAATCCGCGCTCGAGGATGCCTAGGCTGATCTCGAGCGATCATGCAGACACTCCTCTCCACTCGAATCTTCTCGGGGCGGCCGCTGGACGATCGGGCCCTCCACCTCCTGCGGGATCGCGGCTTCGTGCGGCTCGAGCTGCGAACGGCGCCCGACCACCTGGACTTCTCCTCGGAGGCCGAGGTCCGGATGATGCGGCGCAGGCTCGAATCGCAGGGGATCCATGCGCCGTGGATCCACCTGGACGAGACCTACGTCGGGCGTCTGGGCCGGGATCTCGGCCTGGCCGAGCTCACGGCCTCGGTGATGGCGGCGGGGGCCGAGGCGGTGGTCTTTTCCCTCCCGCACGGAAGGAGGGAGCCCTGGGCGCCCACCCTGGTCGAGATCGCCTCCTACGTCCGGCGGGCGGGCGCGCGCCCGGTCCTCGACGTGCGCCGCGTGGACGAGCGAGCGCTCGAGGAGACGCCTCTGATCGGCATCTGCTGGGACCTGGCCTTCGAGTCGGGCGAGGAGGAAGCCGAGCGGAAGGCGGTGGAGGAGGGTCTCGAGCGCCTGGAGATGTGGCGGCTCTCCGGGTTGCGGATCGCCCGCGCCCGCGGGGATCGACGCGACCCCCCCGAGGAGGCGCAAGCGGTCCTCCTGGAGGACCTCTGGCCGCGCCTCGCCCCGACCACCCTGGTCTACGACGTGGATTCGCCGGGTACCTCGCTCGTCGAGCTGGGTCGGGCGCTCGACGAGATCCGGGCCTTCCACATGGGGGAGCGAAGGCCCCCCGAGCGGCGCAAGGGGGGGCTCTTCTGGGCCGCCCTGGCCCCCGGCTAGGCGATCAGCGACGCGGGCGGCGGCCGCCCTTCCGTCCCTGGCCCTGCGGCCTTCGACGGGGCGCCGTCTTGGGCGCGGGCGGCACCAGCGCCTGGACCCGATCGGCCTCGGCCGTGTTGCCGGCGCGGCGGAAGTACTCGGCGGCCTTGGCGAACTCCAGCGCGGTCTCGAAACAGCGCGCGGCGAGCTCCCACTCCTCGAGCTCCTCCATCACCCGGGCGGCCGCGATGGGCTCGCGATGCTCGTCCCAGATCCGCAGGGCGCCCGCCGTGTCCCCGGCCCGCGCCATCCACGGCGCCTGCTCGAGGAGAGGCTTCTCCTCGGCGACGGCGGCGTCGAGCTGCTCCTTGGCGATGGCCTGCGCCTCCTCCACCTTGCCGGCCTGGCGCAGCCAGCGGTACTTCTGCAGCGGATCCTCGGTGAGCGAGGCGGCCTTCTCGAAGCGGCCGAAACGGGCCCAGATCCGGGCGGCCTCGCCCTCCCCGGCCTCGGCGACCTCGGCCTCGATGAGGCGCTCGGCCTCCGCCTCGACACCGCCGCGATCGAAGGCGCGGATGGCCTTGTGCGTCTTGCCGGCGCGCTCCCAGGCGCGGGCGGCGTCGGCCCACTGCTCCGCGCGCTCGTAGAGCCGAGCCACGTCCTCCCAGCGCTCTTCCTGCACCAGGAGGTCCATCAGCACGTCGCCCTTGCCGGCGGCGAGGAGGGCCTCCTCGCGCTTGGCGGGCTCCATCTCCTTGGCCAGCTCGACGATCTCGTCGGCCCGGCCGGCGCTCACCATGAGCTCGACCATCTTGGCGACGTCGCCGGCGAGCTGGTAGAGGCGCGCGGCCTCCTCCGGCCGACCGTTCTCCTCGTAGAGTGCGGCGGCCTCGCGGTAGCGCTTCTCCCGCTCGTGGAGGGCGGCGACCTTGTCCCACTCGCCGGTGTGCGCCAGGAGGAAGGGCGCGGGCTCGGCGCCCTGTGCCTGCTCCGCCATGGCGTCGGCGCGACGCTCGTCGCCGAGGGCGCGCCAGGCCTCGGCGAGGGTGGCGAAGACCTTGCGGCGCTGCGCCTCCTTCTCCTCGTCCTGAACCGCCTGCTGGCGCATCACGCGCAGGAGCGCGGTGAAGAGCTTGCCGCGCGACGCCTCCGGGAGGTCCTCCAGCTTGTGCGTCTTGCCGCCTTTGCGAGCCGCGAGAACGAAGTTCTCGATCGGCTCGAGCTGGGCCTCGTAATCCCCCTTGACGATGGGCTTGTCGATCGCGCGGGCGAAGTCGAGGGCCACGGCCTCGAAACCCGTGGGTCCGCGCATCTCCCTGCGGCGACCGTCGCCGCGCCCTCGGCCCCCGCGGGGACCGCGATCCGACATGGTCCTTCGCCCTTCCATCTTTCGCTCTTCCGCCATGGATGCTCCGAGCCGCGCGCACCTCGCGCGGTTGGAAGAGGGCTAATTCGATCTTTGGCGCGCCCTGTCAAGCCCGGCGAGGCCGTGCTATGAACCGGCCCATGGATCGCCTCTTTCTCGCATTGGGCGCGGTCAACGCCCTCGTCTCCGTCGCCTGCGGCGCCTTCGCCGCGCATGGACTCAAGAGCCGGGTGGGACCGGACCTGGTCGCGATTTTCGAGACGGGCGCGAAGTACCAGATGTACCACGCCCTCGGCCTCTTCCTGGTGGGCCTCCTCTGCATCCACCGTCCCTCGAATCTGCTCACGGCGGGTGGATTCTTCCTGCTGGCGGGGATCGTGATCTTCTCGGGCAGCCTCTACGCGCTCACGCTCTCGGGGGTGCGGGGCCTCGGCGCGATCACTCCTTTCGGAGGGGTGTCGTTTCTGATCGGCTGGGCGCTCGTCGCACTTGCGGCGATCCGCTCCTGAACGATCCGGTCGACATCAGCGCCACCGCGCCCACCGCCACGCCGAGCCAGAGGGTGGCGAGCCGGCAGAAGAGGGCCGCGCCCACGGCCTGCGCCGGGGTGATCCCGGCGACGAGCCGGGCCGCCCCCTCCTGGAGGGCCACGTCGGCCATGCCCAGTCCGCCGGGTGCGGGGGCGCCGGCGATGGTCGAGAAGGCGTAGAGGAAGACCGAGACCGACACGTCCGCCGCCTCCACGCCGAAGCCCCGGAAGATCAGCCAGAGGCCCACGCCCTCCGCGCCCCAGGCGATCACGGAGAGGAGCGTGGTCGAGAGCAGGGGGCCGAAGGAGAGACAGGCGCGGAAGGCCTCGTAGGTCTCCTGCAGCCGGGGGAGGAAGCGACCCACCCGCGGGATGCGGCCGACGAGGGAGAGCGCGCCCAGGCTGAGCCTGCGAGAGGAGAGGAAGGCGATCCCCGCCAGGAAGACGCCGGCGATGGCGAGCAGGGTCTTGGTCCCCTCGGCGAAGTAGGTGCCGACGCCGATCAGGGCGAGGGCGACGAGCGCGAGGGCGTCGGTCCCGCGCTCGGCCACGAGGGCCGGCACGGTGCTGGCGAGGGGGGCGCCGGTGGCGGTGCGCAGGAGGTAGGGTTTGAGCAGCTCGCCTGCCTTCCCGGGTGTGATGGTCATGGTCAGGCCCGCGAGGAAGATCCGGAGGCTCTCGCCGACGCGGGCCCGCACGCCGAGGATCCGCAAGAAGAGCTGCCACTTCAGGAAACGCAGGGCGTAGTTGAAGAGCGAGAGCCCGACGATGGGGAAGAGGAGGAGGGTCCGAAAGTTCCCGAGCTCGGTCGCCACGTGGCCGATCCCCGCGCGGACCGAGAAGAGGAGGTAGACGAGGGCGCCGATCGCCAGCCCCCAGAGGAGCCATCGCTGGAAACGGGCCGCGGCGTCCACGCTACCCCCACCGGTGGTAGGCGGGATGGCCGGGCTTGACGGCGACGAAGGTCCCCGAGAGCGTGGCGCAGACCTTGCCGCCGGCGGTGAGGCTGGCCTCCACCACGGCCCGATCCTCGCCGGAATCGACGACCCGAGCGCGCAGATGGACGGGGCCGTCGGTGGGCACGGGCCTTCGCAGATGCACGGAGAACTGGGCGGTGACGGTGCAGGGAGGTTCCTCGAGACCGCCCTTCTTCATCAGGTGCCAGGCCGCCGTCCAATTGGAATGGCAGTCGAGCAAGGTGCCGGTGATGCCCCCGGAGAGCATGCCCGGAAAGGCCTCGTGGTGCTTTTCCGGATGCCAGACGGCCACCGTCTCCTCGCCGTCCTCGAAGCTCCGGATGCGCAGTCCCTTTTCGTTGGCGGGTCCGCAGCCGAAGCAGATGCTGTTGGGCGCGTAGCGCTCCTGCAGGCTCGAATCCATGCGGGGCACAGTAAAGGCTTCGCACGGGAGTGCAAATGGTTCTTTTTTGAAGACGCCCTTGATCGTAGGTTAGCGAGCGAGCGATCGTTCACCCGCACCCACTCGGAGGACCACGTCATGCGAAGAACCTTGATCCTCGCTCTTCTGGCCACCTTCCCCTTCGTCGCCTGCAAGCGCCAGCCGGCCGAGGAGGCGCCGCCGCAGCCAGCGGAGGAGAAGAAGGAGCCGCCCGAGGCGCAGAAGGAGGCGCCCGCGCAGCCCCAGGGCATGAACCCCGCGCTCCTCGAGCCCGAAAAGCTGAACGAGCAGGCGCCCGACACCTACCGCGTGGTCTTCGAGACGACCAAGGGCAACTTCGTGGTCGAGGTGAATCGTGAATCGGCGCCGCTGGGGGCGGACCGCTTCTACAACCTGGTGAAGAACGGCTTCTACGACCAGGCGAAGTTCTTCCGCGTCGTGCCGGGCTTCGTGGTGCAGTTCGGCATTCCGGCCGATCCGCGGGTGGCCGCGGCCTGGCGGACCCAGACCATCCAGGACGACCCCGTGAAGGAGTCGAACGTGAAGGGGACGATCACCTTCGCCACGGCGGGCCCCAACTCGCGCACCACGCAGGTCTTCATCAACTACGCGGACAATTCGCGCCTCGACCGGATGGGCTTCGCCCCCTTCGGCAAGGTGGTCGAGGGGATGGAGGTGGTGGAGAAGATCAACTCCGAGTACGGCGAGCGCCCGAACCAGGGGATGATCCAGGCGCAGGGCAACGCCTACCTCGATCGGGAGTTCCCGAACCTCGACTACATCCGCAGCGCCAAGATCGCCGAGTGATCGAAAGGCGCGGGCGGCGGTTCGCGGTTATAGAAGGGGCCAACGACTTTCAGGAGGAAGGAAGATGCATCAGGACCCGATCCGGATGGAGTTCACGCCGAACCCGCAGACGCTCAAGTACGTGGTGAACGAGCGTCCGCTCCTGCCGCGGGGGACGGCGAACTTCCCGAATTCGGAGTCGGCGGCCACTTCTCCGCTGCCCTTGCGCCTCTTCGCCATTCCCGGCGTCTCGGCCGTGATGGTCGGCCCCACCTTCGTGACGGTGACGCTGGAGGAAGGGGCCGACGCGGCGGCCGTGCACGACGGGGTCCACATGGCGCTGCACGCGCACCTGGACTCCGGCGAGCACCCGGTCGATCCGGCGGCGGTGGGAGCGGCGGACTCCGCGGAGGCGGACAGCCCGACGGCCGCGCGGATCCGCGAGATCATCGAAGAGGAGATCCGGCCGGCCGTGGCGATGGACGGCGGGGACATCACCTTCGAGCGCTTCGCCGGCGGGATCGTCTACGTGAACATGCGCGGGGCCTGCGCCGCCTGCCCGAGCTCGACGGCCACCTTGAAGATGGGGATCGAGGCCCGCCTGCGGGAGGAGCTCCCCGACGTGATGGAGGTGGTCCAGCTCTGAAGTTTCGTGGCGGGGTGGCTACCTTCTGGGGAGACCCAGGAGGTTGCATGGCACGAGGCGTCGGAGAACGACCCGAGCGAAGCCCCGCCGCGATGCTTCGGCGAGTGGACTATCCCGCGACGCGAGAAGACCTGGTGCAGGCGGCGGCCGACGAGGAGGCGCCCGCCGACACGATCAACTTCCTCAAATCCCTTCCGAACCGCACCTACCAGAGCCGAGACGAGGTCCTCCGCTACTTCGCGGAGGCGGAGGCCCGTTTCGGCGTGACGGGGGTGAAGATCCATCGGGGCGACATCGGGAAGGAGACGACGGAGCCGCCGGGGGAGAAGGCGCACCACCCCTGAGCGCCCCTTTCCCGAGGCGAACGCCGTGGGGCGGAATTCCCAGGCCCTCGGCACTTCCCCGATACGAATCCGCGAATCTCGTGTAGAAGACGTGCGTTTCCGGTTGGACGCACGATGAGCACGAGTACGAAGATCGCGGCGGAGGCGCAGAGGCGCCGGACCTTCGCCATCATCTCCCACCCCGACGCCGGCAAGACCACGACCACGGAGAAACTCCTCCTCTACTCCGGAGCCATCCACCTGGCCGGGAGCGTGAAATCCCGGCGGGCGAGCCGCCACGCGACCTCCGACTGGATGGCGATCGAGAAGGAGCGCGGGATCTCCGTGACCTCCTCGGTCCTCGCCTTCGACTACGGGGGGCTGCGAATCAACCTCCTCGACACGCCGGGCCACCAGGACTTCGGGGAGGACACCTACCGCACGCTGATGGCGGCGGACGCGGCGATCATGCTGCTGGACAACGCCAAGGGCGTGGAGCCGCAGACGAAGAAGCTCTTCCACGTCTGCCGGCTGCGCAAGATCCCGATCGTCACGCTGATCAACAAATGCGACCGCGAGGGGAAGGATCCCCTGGAGCTCCTCTCGGAGGTGGAGGAGGTGCTGGGGATCGAGCCTGTGGCCCTCGACTGGCCGATCGGCTCGGGTCGCGACTTCGTGGGGGTCTACGACCGCCTGGACGCGAAGGTCCACCTCTTCGAGGGAGGCGACCACGGCCAGCGGGTGGTGGAGGAGACGGTGCTCGAGCTCGACGACCCCCTCGTCCGCTCGCGGCTGGGCGAGGCGCGCTTCGAAAAGCTCCAGGAGGACCTCGAGCTCCTCGAGGGCGCGGGGGAGGCCTTCGATCGCGAGCGCTTCCTCGCCGGCGATCAGACCCCGGTCTTCTTCGCCTCGGCGGCCACCAACTTCGGCATCGGGCCTTTCCTCGAGCGCTTCGTCTCGCTCGCGCCGCCGCCCACCCCTCGCGAGACCCGCGAAGGCACGCCCCGGGCTCCGGAGGAGGAGGCCTTTTCCGCCTTCGTCTTCAAGATCCAGGCGAACATGGACCCGGCGCACCGCGACCGCCTCTGCTTCCTGCGGGTCTGCTCCGGTCGCTTCCAGAAGGGGATGACCGCCAAGCACCTTCGGCTGGGCAAGGAGATGAAGCTCTCGATGGCGCATACCGCCAGCGGCCGCGACCGCGAGGAGGTGGAGGAGGCCTACGCGGGC
>Ga0180216_1003707_pt1 | contig 11947 bp, 8 predicted proteins | sample eDN3rd37CBELigMG_FD_128879 | JGI IMG/M metagenome (GOLD analysis project Ga0180216, IMG submission 128879) | Enriched Miracle-Growth compost microbial communities from Emeryville, California, USA - eDNA 3rd pass 37_C BE-Lig MG (version 2)... ...
CTTGACAGCAACAGACTTGAAGAAGCCCAAGGCCTTCAGGCGCTTCTCGGCACGGTCCACCAGCAGCGGGTTGAACGCGTCGCCCTCGGCAAGCCGGAACTCACGACGGATGACGTGATCTTTGGTGCGTTCGTTGCCAACGATGTTGATGCGCTCGATATAAACCCGCGGGCCTTCGTCGATCACGTAGTTGATGGCGATGGTACGCGAATAGACGTCCGGAGTCGCACGGGGACGAACCCGGGCGAACGCGAAGCCACGCTCAGCAATGGCCAACGTCAGACGCTCCACGGTCTTGTCGAGCAATGCGCCGTTGTAGATGTCACCGCTGCGCGTCAGGAGTTCACCCGAGAGGGTGCTGGCGTCGAGATCGGCCAGCGAGCTGTCGATGGAGATCTCGCCGAAATGATAGAGTTCACCCTCTTCGATCGTGAACGTCAGGAAGAAGCCTGACCCATCGCGGTCCAGCTCCGCGTTGCCGGCGATAACCCGGGCATCGGCATAGCCGTTCTTCAGATAGTACTGGCGCAGCAGTTCCCGGTCGAGATTCATCCGGTCAGGATCATAAATGCTGGTGCCTGACAGGAAATCGAACCAGCCGGCCTGCGTCGTCGTGATGATGTCGCGAAGCTGACTGTCGCTGAAGGCGCGATTGCCGATGAAGCTGATGCCCTTCACCTTGGTCGTGGCGCCTTCCATAATCTCGAACACGAGATTCACGCGGTTCTGCTCAAGCTCGATGATCTTTGGCTCGACAGTCGCGGCAAAGCGGCCCTGGCGACGGTAAACGTCGAGGATCCGCTGCACATCCGCCTGAACGCGCGCACGCGTGTAGACGGCGCGCGGCTTCAACTGGATTTCGCTCTGGAGCGTGTTTGTATCCACCTCAGAGTTGCCTTCGAAGGCAACCTGATTGATGACGGGGTTCTCGTCCACGCGCACGCGGACAACCGTACCATCCCGCAGGATTTCCACGTCTGCGAACAGTCCTGTCGCGAAAAGCGCGCGCAGAGACTCATCGACGCGACCCGCGTCGTAAACGTCGCCGACAGAGAATTTCAGATACGACCGAACAGTTTCCGGTTCGACGCGCCGATTACCAACAACCTGAATTTCGCTGACAACGACTTGCGCATGCGCTGGAGACGAAAAGCCTACGGCATCAACGCTCAGGGCCGCAACTGCGGCCAAAAACAGCGTGAGAGCGACGCGTAGGGCCCCCAACGACATGATCCGATACTGAGACATTCGCGGATCTGTCCTCGTATTGCCGATCCCCTGAGATGCAATGCCTGTCGGCAACGTGGCATTACACCTAGCTTGTTATTGAGGCCTTTCCCGTCACTGCGAAACGCTCGCAGAGCTTCCCCCGGGACTATGCGCCTTAACTTACTACGGGTTTTAACGATTCCGCAATCGAGAGGGAAGTGGCAAGAATGCGTCACCAGCTCTGATTTTATTGAGTTTTTTGGAAATGCGTTCGGAATATTACATTGAACCGATGGAGCTTTGGGGGCCGCTCGCGTCACCTGGCGGCCCCCTGCGATCCTGAGGAATCAGCTGAAGATTCCGAACCATCGCGCCAGAATCCCGCGATCGTTGTAGAAGCCGAAGACCATGAGCATCACGATCAGGGCCAGACCGATGCGGAAGCTGAACTCCTGCGCGCTTTCACTGAGCGGGCGGCCGCGCACCGCTTCAACGGCGTAGAACAGCAGGTGGCCGCCATCGAGGAGAGGAATCGGGAACAGGTTGACGAGGCCGATACTCACCGAAATGAACGCAGTGAACAGAAGCAGTTCAGGAATGCCGAGCGCTGCGAATTTACCGGCGGTGTCGGCGATGCGAACAATGCCGCCGATCTGCTCAGCCCCTTGCCGACCCGTGAAGACATCACCGATGTAGGACAGTGTGCCCACGGCGATGTCCCAGGTGCGCCGGGTGCCGAGCATGAGCGCTTCAACCGGGCCGACCTCCTTGTGGATAATGCGGCTCGTCTCAGCCGAAGCTTCGATCCCGATGACCGGGCGGCGATGCTTGCCGGCGATCGCATCGTCCAGTTCACGCAGCGCCGGCGTCACGATCAATACCTGAGTGGTGCCGTCGCGATCGATCTCGAACGCCAGATTACGACCGACACTCGTCGAAACGATCTGCTGCACGTCAGCGAATCCCTCGACGCGTTTGCCATCAATGGAAAGGATCAGGTCGCCCGCCTGAAAACCGGCAGCGGCAGCTGGTGAATCCGGGGCAACGCGCGCGACCCGCGCCTCCATGGTACGGCTGCCGAACGCCCACAGCATCGCCGCGAAAATCAGGATCGCGAGGATGAAATTGGCGGCGGGACCTGCCGCCACAACCGCGGCACGCTGCCATAGCGGCTTGAGCTGGAAAGCGCCCTTACGCTCCTCCTCCGTCAAATTATTGAGCGCTTCCCGCGAGGGAACGCTGGCAGCATTCTCATCGTCCATGAACTTGACATAGCCGCCCAGCGGTATCCAGGCGACCCGCCAGCGTGTTCCGTGGCGGTCATGGAAGGCAAAGATCTCCTTGCCGAAGCCGATCGAGAAGGCCTTGACAGTGACGCCGCACCAGCGCGCCATCAGGAAGTGCCCCATTTCGTGAACGAACACGACGACCGTCAGGGCAAACAGAAAGCCGATCACGATAAGCAGCGCACCCCAGAGGTTGAGTTGCGAGAGAAGTTCCATGAACATTCTTTCCTTGCGGCTATGTCTTCGATTACTACGAAATTGGAGCAGGCAGGCTTCTACGACAACTGCTCCAGCACACCTGCCGCCAACCGGCGGGCTTCCAGATCTATTGACAGGATATCGTTCAGACAGGTCGCCTCGACAATAACCCCGGCCCGATCGGCATGTTCGAGACACATCTCCGCAGTCCGGGCGATGTCGAGGAATCCGATGCGGCCCGCAAGGAAGGCTTCAACCGCCACCTCGTTTGCCGCGTTAAGAACGGCAGGTGCCGTCTGCCCGCGGGCCAGCACTTCGCGGGCCAGCCGCAGGGCCGGGAAACGAACCTCGTCAGGCGGCTCGAACGTCAGGGTGGCGATGGTTGCCAGATCCAGCCGCTTTGTCGGCGCGTGCATGCGTGCCGGCCATGACAGCGCCAGCGCTATCGGCGTGCGCATATCAGGTTCGGAAAGCTGTGCCAGGACCGAACCATCGGTGAAGGATACCAGACAGTGCACGATGGATTGCGGATGAACCACGCTGGCGAGCTGATGGGCTTCGACGGGAAACAGGTGATAGGCTTCGATCAGCTCCAGCGCCTTGTTCATCATCGTTGCCGAATCAATCGTGATCTTGGCGCCCATCGACCAGTTGGGATGCTTCAGAGCCTGCTCGCGCGTCGCCTTTTCGAGTTGCCCTTGCGACCAGTCGCGGAAAGGCCCGCCTGAAGCTGTCAGTGTGATCTTTTCTATAGTGCCCGGCTCGACCCGCTCAATCAGCTGAAAGCAGGCGGAATGTTCGCTGTCGACAGGCATGAGTTCCGCCCCATGGCGCTCGACCTCCGCCATGAAGACACTGCCGGCGGATACGAGACATTCCTTGTTTGCCAGCGCCAGGCGCGCGCCGTGAGCCAATGCCGCAAAGGCGGGCTCCAGACCTGCAGCACCGACTATGGCCGCCATGACGCAATCCGCTGGCTCGCAGGCGGCTTCGATCAGGGCTGCCTGCCCCGCAGCGGCCTTTACGGATGTGCCAGCCAGACGGCTTTTCAGTTCGTCATAAAGGGAAACATCACCAATGACCGCCCGGGCCGCGCGATGACGAATGGCGAGATCAGCAAGCTCAGCGACATTGCTGTGGGCCGACAGCGCAACGATCTCGAAGTCATCCGGCTGGCGCGAAACAAGATCGAGGGTATTGCGGCCAATCGATCCGGTGGCGCCTAGAACGCTGAGGCGGCGGGGCGAGCCGGAAGTGGCCCCGGTGGCAGCCGCAGCGCGTTCAGAGACAGCGCCTAGACATCCTGATTGCACTCGTCATTCCTCCCGCCATGGTCTGGCGACTGTATTGTGTCCGGCCTTCATCGTACTCCGGTTCGCCGGGCCTTTGCCCATGCATCACCCTCGTCAACTGCCGAAGAGAAGTGCGTTCGCGGGCTGACCAACGTTGATCACAAGAGCCATGACGGCCGCGACGGCAGCAGCGGCGGCTATCCCATCCAGTCGATCCATGAAGCCACCATGGCCGGGAATCAGGTTGCTGGCGTCCTTGATGCGATAAACGCGCTTGAATGCGGATTCCGCCAGGTCACCGGCTTGCGCCGAGAAGCCGAGAACAAGGGAACACGATATCAGATAAACCGAGGGCTCGCCCAGTAACAGGTAGGAAAACACAGCGCCGACCACGCCGCTGGCCAGAAGGCCCGAACAGGAACCAGCCCACGTCTTGTTCGGCGAGATGCTGGGCCATAGCTTAGCCCCGCCTACCGATTTGCCGGCAACATAGGCAGCCGTGTCGGCGGCCCATACGACCGAAAATATAAGCATCACGGCCGTGAAACCATTCACGGCGTCGTTGCGGAACCATACAAGGGCGACCGCTGGCAGGCCGATATAAAAGAAACCTGCCGCCGACATCAGGCCGCCGCGCGCACGGTTCAGGATGGCGCTGACTACAGCAGCAGCCGACAGCACGATGAGCCCCGCGACGGGATAGTCCACCACCGCCAGGGCAAGGCTGACGACTATCGCAGCGGCGTGAAGCAGAAATCCACGGTCATACCGGCGACCGCGAACAATCCCGCCCCATTCCCAGCTCATCATGATCGCCATGAAGGCAACAAGCAGGGCGAAGGCATACGACCCGGCATAGGTTCCACCAAGGGTCAAAAGCCCGAGAAAAATGCCCGAGGCTATGCGGGCGACTAACCGCCGCGGATTCCGCCCCGGTGTTTGCGTGCGCGCATCTTCACCGGTCCAGGGCTCGTGCCAGGAAGGTTCGTGCATGATGGTCAACACCTCACGCCATGGATCGGCGCGACAATCCACCGTAACGGCGATCGCGATCGCGGAACTTCGCAATCGCTTCTTCAAGTTGCTCACGACCGAAGTCGGGCCACAGACAGTCCAGAAAAACAAACTCCGTGTAGGCAGCCTGCCATAACAGGAAATTCGACAGACGCTGCTCGCCACTTGTGCGTATCAGCAAATCCGGATCCGGGACACCTCTAGTGTCGAGAGCCTCGGAAATGGCGTCAATATCGATCGCTTCCGGAGATAACCGGCCGGCAGCAACTTCCAAAGCAAGTTTCCGGGCGGCTCTGGCGATTTCATTGCGCGCACCGTAGTTGAAGGCGATCACGAGGTTCAGAGCGGTGTTCCCTCGCGTCAGTTCAACTGCTTCATCCACCAGTGTTAGCAGTTCGGGATCAACGCCTTTCCGTTCGCCAATCATCATGACCCGCACATTGGCCTTATGCAGCTCGGCAAGGTCGCGCCTGATGAAACGCTTCATCAGGCCCATGAGTTCGTCGATCTCATCGGCAGGGCGGGACCAGTTCTCCGAGGAGAAGCTGTAGATCGTCAGATAGGGGATCGACAGCTCTATGGCAGCCTGGACCGTCCTGCGGACCGCCTCAACACCTTCGCGATGCCCGATGGAGCGGGGCAGGCCGCGCTTCTTGGCCCAGCGGCCGTTTCCGTCCATGATCACTGCGACATGCCGCAAGGCAAGCGTGTCATGCGATGTTGTTGCCGGTGACTGGGAGAAATCGGCCAATGCTGGCGCCTATCTGAACGTTGCGGATCTATCAGTGGAGGGCGGAAGGGGCACTGCGTTCACCGCTCGGGCCCACATCCTCAGACCGTCTGGATTTCGGTTTCCTTCGTCGCCAGCAGACTGTCGATTTCCTTGATGTATTTGTCGGTCAAATCCTGAACCTTGGCCGACAGCTTATGCAGGTCGTCCTCGCTCAGATCTCCACTCTTCTCCTGCTTCTTGAGGAGATCCATACCTTCGCGGCGAACGTTGCGCACCGCAACACGCGACTGTTCGGCGTATTTGTGCGCAACCTTTACAAGTTCCTGGCGCCGTTCTGCAGTCAGCGCCGGAATCGGCAATCGCAGAGTCGTCCCGTCGATGACCGGATTGAGCCCGAGGCTTGATTCCCGGATGGCTCGTTCCACAGCTGAAACGTTGGACTTGTCCCAGACCTGAACGGAAATCAGGCGCGGCTCCGGCACCGAAACCGTTGCAACCTGGTTCAGCGGCATCCTGGCGCCATAGACCAGAACCTGGATCGGGTCGAGCAGATGAGCGCTGGCGCGACCGGTGCGCAGTCCCGTTAGTTCCCGCTTCAGAGCATCGAGTGATGCCATCATGCTTACTTCAAGATCGTCCAGACTGAATGTTGCGCTCGTCATGTCCTAAATTCCTTGCCGGTTCAGTGCCGGGATCGACCCGGCGGACCGAGCCGCTCATCGCGGAGCTGTGTCCCAAACTCGCTCAATAACGCGCGTGGCCCTGAAAGACCAGCCAGCGGTATCACTTCGCGTCACGGACGCCTGATATTCGCGATCCTCAGCCGGGCTGGATCACAGTTGCGCGAGCCTCACCCCTCAGCAGCTTCAGCAGATTGCCCGCTTCTTCGATCGAAAACACAACTACCGGAAGATTGTTATCCCGGGCAAGCGCGATCGCGGCCCCGTCCATCACCTTCAAATTGCGCGATAGAGCTTCTGAATACCTCAACATATCATAGCGCACCGCATCCGGCGTGGTTTTCGGATCTGCTGAATAAACGCCATCAACCATGGTCGCCTTGGCTACTGCATCGCAGTCCATTTCAATGGCCCGGAGCGTTGCAGCGGTGTCCGTCGTGAAAAACGGGTTGCCGGTGCCAGCCGCGAAAATCACGACACGGCCCTTGCGCAGGTGGTGCAAGGCCTTGGGGCGGACATAGGCTTCACAGACCGTGGTCATGGGAATGGCCGACATAACGCGTGACGAGGTCTTGCGTTGCTCCAGCGCAGCGCCCAGAGCCAGGGCGTTCATGACGGTTGCCAGCATTCCCATGTAATCAGCCGTTGCCCGATCCATGCCCCGCGCCGCCCCCTGCAGGCCACGGAAGATGTTACCGCCGCCCACGACAACCGCGATCTGGCAGCCGGCATTGACTGCTTCCGATATCTCGGCAGCAAGCCGGTCGACGACTTCGGGAGAAATACCGTAATTGCCGTTGCCAGCCAGTGCTTCGCCGGACAGCTTCAGAAGGAGACGTTTATATTTCAGCTCGCTATTGGTGCCAGTCATTTTCCCACCCGGTGCTACCCCATTTCACTATCACGCCTGCGGCTCGCCATCACGCCGCGCATCTGCCACCAGGGAGATGCTGCCTTGCATCTCTCACTCAGTTCGTCGGGACCGTAAACCCCGGCCTTCTCCCGGTCGGGGCAACATGGCTCGATTACACGGCTCCCGCTTACATCGCGCAGTCAAAAAAATGCCGGTTGGCTGCCATAGCAACCACCCGGCATGATTAAACGACTGAAGCCCGGTTTGGTTTTATTTGGTACCGGCAGCTGCGGCAACCTCCGCTGCAAAGTCGTCTTCCTTCTTCTCGATACCTTCGCCGAGGGCATAGCGCACGAAGCCCGTGACCTTGATGGGCGCACCGACTTCCTTTGCAGCTGCCTCGACAGCCTGCTCGACACTCGACTTGCCATCGAGCACATAGACCTGTTGCATGAGCACGACCTGCTGGAAGAACTCCTTGCGAAGACGTCCTTCAACCATCTTCTCGACGATCTCAGCGGGCTTGCCGGTGGCAGCCGCCTGCTCGGTGTAGATGGCGCGTTCGCGGTCGATCACGCTGGTATCAAGCTCTTCGGGAACCAGCGCCATCGGGCTGGCCGCAGCAATGTGCATCGCCAGCTGGCGACCGAAATCGGCCAGCTTTGCCTTGTCGCCAGAGCTCTCAAGAGCAACGAGCACGCCGATCTTGCCCAGGCCGTCGGCAACCTTGTTATGCACATAGTCGGCCACGATGCCTTCATTGACCTTCAATGTGGCAGCGCGGCGGACCGTCATGTTCTCGCCAATGGTGGCGATCAGTTCCTTGACGTAGTCCTCGACGCTGATGGACTTGCCCGGATACTGGGCCGCCAGCAGCTTGGCCACGTCACCTTCAGCAGCCCCGGCAAGCGTAACGATATTGCGCACCAGATCCTGGAACTGCTCATTGCGCGCAACGAAGTCCGTCTCGGAGTTCACTTCGACAACCGAACCTTCGGTTCCCGACGCAGTAACGGCGACAAGACCTTCTGCCGCGACACGATCAGACTTCTTGGCTGCTTTGGACAGCCCCTTCTTGCGCAGCCAATCGATGGCGACTTCCATGTCACCGCCACTTTCGGTCAGCGCCGCCTTGCAATCCATCATGCCGGCGCCAGTCTTGTCGCGCAGCTCTTTTACCATCGAGGCGGTGATCGTCGTCATGTCCTGCTCATTTGTTGGTGGGCTCAGCTCCGGCTGAGCCCACTGCGTTCAGATTTTGTGACGCCTGCCGTCGAGGACGGCAAGACGCATCAGGCAACGGATTTTGCCACAAGATTCTTGGCAGCCTCGATCCAGCCTTCGCTGGCGATCTGCCCCTTGAGTTTCAACTTACGGTCGAGCGCTTCAGCCTGCTCGGCGTCCAGGTCGGCAATCTGCCAGAAGTGGAACACACCCGCATCGTTGAGACGAAGCTCCAGCTTTGCATCGATGCCGGGAATGGCCTTCAGGTCGTCCGGCTCGCCGCGCGGCGCTTCGATACCAACGAACTCGACGGCAGGAAGATCCTCGGCCGGCGGTGCGTCCGATGCGCCAATGTCGATTCCTGCAGCTGCCTGGCTGCGCTCCAGACCGTCGAGCGCTGCGCGCGAGATGAGATCGCAATACAGGGTGATGGCACGGCCGGCGTCGTCGTTACCCGGGATCGGGAAGTCAATGCCATCCGGATCGCAGTTCGTGTCGACGATGGCAACGATCGGAATTCCCAGCTTGCGGGCTTCCTTGATGGCGATGCTTTCCTTGTTCGTATCGATGACGAACAGGAGATCAGGCACGCCGCCCATGTCCTTGATGCCGCCCAGCGACTGGTTGAGCTTGTCACGCTCGCGCTGGATATTGAGAATTTCCTTCTTCGTGCGTCCGGCGGGCGCTGCGAGAATATCGTCGAGCTGGCGCAAGCGGCGGATTGACTGGGAAACAGTCTTCCAGTTGGTCAGCGTACCACCGAGCCAGCGGTGATTCATGTAGTACTGGGCAGAGCGCTGTGCAGCCTCGGCAATTGCCTCAGTGGCCTGACGCTTGGTCGCCACAAAAAGAACGCGACCGCCGGATGCAACGGTGTCGGAGATCTTGACCAGAGCCTGGTGCAGCAAAGGGACGGTCTGCGTCAGGTCGATGATGTGGATGTTGTTGCGAGCGCCATAGATAAACGGCGCCATCTTGGGGTTCCAGCGGTGAGCCTGGTGGCCGAAGTGTACGCCTGCTTCCAGGAGCTGACGCATGTTGAAGACGGGAAGTGCCATCTCGCAGTATCCTTGTTTTCCGGTTGGTCCGCCGCGGATCTTGAGAAAGGCAAAAACCCCGGAGCGTGCCCAAGGTCGCCTCACCGGAGCGCCTCGACAGGGCTTTTCATCAGTCGAGCGCAGGAGATCCGCGTGTGAAGTGGGTCGGCTTATACGAGTCTTCGGCCACTATTGCAAGCGGGAGGGGTCATCCGAAGCCCGGATCGATGCGATTTATCACGGCCCATTGTTCCATACAGCGCGCCCCTGCGCCGCCCTTTGACTGCATCCGCACCGGTGGATCAGATGTCCTGCACCTGTTCGATCCCGCGAATGGTGGCAAGCACGCCCGCCTGGGCCGGAGACACGTCATACTTGCCCGGCAGCACGAGCTCTATCTCCCGGCCGCGATCCCTCACAGGAACGACAAGCCGGATCTGGCCGCCTTTGGTGCCCGGGGGCGGCTCCTTTAGCGTGCTCCTCAACTCGGCGAATACCGCTTCGGCAGCGGAACTGCTGGTCCGGCCCATATGGAGCAGCAGGCCACGATCGATGGCGGCTGTTGCCGCATCAAGGCTTTCGATCCTCTGGGCACGCAACTTGACATTGTCGCCGTCGCGTTCGGCCTCGACGGTTACCAGGACCGCGGTGCCGGCCTGCAGGAGGTCTCCCGCCGCTGCCAGAGTATCGGAGAATACGACGGCTTCGAACTGGCCACTCGCGTCCGAGAACATGGCAAAGGCAAACTTGTTACCCTTTGCGGAGCGGCGTTCGCGCGCGGAAACCACGATAGCCGCAAGGCGGGCAGTGGTGGCGCCACGCGCCGTTGCCGCTTCGAACTCTGCATAGGGGCGGACGCCAAGCTTTTTCAGCACCGTTGAATACTGATCCAGCGGATGTCCCGAAAGGAAGAACCCGACGCTTGCAAACTCGTATTCCAGGCGCTCCAGAGGGGTCCAGCCCTTGGCGGGCCGCAGCACCAGCGTCGGTTCAGCTTCACCAAGTCCGAACAGGTCGTTTGTGCCCGCAGCCGCATCTGCGTCGCGGCGTTGCGCAGCGGCCAGAATAAGATCAGCATTGGCGCACGCCGTTGCCCGGTCGGGCACGAGCACATCCAGCGCCCCTGACTGCGCCAGCATTTCGAGCGCGCGCTTGTTGACAGCCTTCGGGTTCAGACGGCTGGCAAAGTCAGCGATGGACTTGTAGGGCCCATCCTTCTCGCGACTGGTGACGATGGTCTGGACAGCCGAAGGACCGACGTTCTTTAGAGCCGCCAGCGCATACCTGATAGCGCCCTTGGCCGTACGGCCGTCGGCATTCGCAGCCCTGGGACCGGGCTCGGCCAGAAACTCGACCTCGGAAGCGTTGACACATGGCGGCTTGATCTCGATGCCGCTACGTCGTGCTTCAGAGACGAATGTAGCGAGCTTGTCCGTGTTGGCCATATCCAGCGTCATCGAGGCGGCGAGGAACTCCTCACGGTAGTGCGCCTTCAGGTAGGCCGTATGATAGCTGACCAGGGCGTAGGCAGCTGCGTGGGACTTGTTGAAGCCGTAGCCAGCGAACTTGTTGACCAGCTCGAAGATGTAGGTTGCATCAGCCTTCTTCACGCCGCGCTCGACGGCGCCCTCGATGAACCGCGCCTGATGGCGGGCCATCTCCTCGCGGTCCTTCTTACCCATCGCGCGGCGGAGCATGTCGGCCTGGCCTAGGGTATAGCCACCCATGACCTGCGCGATCTGGATGACCTGCTCCTGGTAGATGATCACGCCGTAGGTTTCCGACAGGATGCCTTCCAGCATCGGATGCAGGCAGTCGACCGGCTCCTCTCCGTGCTTGCGGTTGATGTATGTCGGGATGTTGTCCATCGGGCCGGGCCGGTAGAGAGCGACCATGGCGATGATGTCTTCGAAACGGTCCGGCTTGAGGCGCTTCAGGCTTTCGCGCATGCCGGTCGATTCCAGCTGGAAGACCCCGACCGTATCGGCCCGGGCGAGCAGTTCGTAGGTCTTGCGATCATCCAGCGGCAGCGTTGCCAGGTCGACCTTCTCGCCGCGGCAACGCTCAATCATCTGGACGGCTTTCTGGAGGACGGTCAGGGTCTTCAGACCGAGAAAGTCGAATTTCACGAGCCCCGCAGCCTCAACCATCTTCCAGTTGAACTGGGTTACCGGCATCGAGGATTTGGGATCGCGATAGAGGGGCACAAGTTCCTCAAGCGGCCGGTCTCCGATGACCATTCCCGCAGCGTGCGTAGAGGCGTGCCGGTAGAGACCTTCCAGCTTCTGCGCCTTCTCAAGGAGCTGGGCAACGATCGGCTCGGAGTCGCGCGCTTCCTGCAGGCGCGGCTCCGCCTCGATCGCCTCAGCCAGCGTTACGGGATTTGCCGGATTGTTGGGGACCAGCTTGCAGAGCCGGTCA
>Ga0180216_1003710_pt1 | contig 11932 bp, 9 predicted proteins | sample eDN3rd37CBELigMG_FD_128879 | JGI IMG/M metagenome (GOLD analysis project Ga0180216, IMG submission 128879) | Enriched Miracle-Growth compost microbial communities from Emeryville, California, USA - eDNA 3rd pass 37_C BE-Lig MG (version 2)... ...
CGTGCACGGCCAGGACCGCGAGCAGGCGCGCCGCTGCATGCTGCGCACCCTGGCCGCGATCCGCGGCACCGGCGTGCAGACGAACATCGCCTTCCTGGGACGCCTGATGGACGACCCGGCCTTCGCCGCCGCCGACCTGGACACCGGCCTCATCGAGCGCGAGCGCGAGCGGCTCTTTCCGCCCGCGCAGGCCGTCCCCGCCACGGTGCTGGCCCTCGCGGCGGCCGCCGTGCTGCACGCGGGCGGGCTGGACGCGCCCGAGGCCCGGCTCCTCGCGGGCGATCCCTGGGCGGCCGTCGACGGCTGGCGCGTGGGCGACGTCTACACCCGCGAGCTGCCGTTCTCCGACGGGACGCGAGACTACCGCGCCGCGCTGCGCCGCGAGGACGGGCAATGGCAACTGGCGGTGGACGACGGGCCGGCGCAGGCGCTCTCGTGGAGCGCCCGCGGCGCCCATCCCGCCCAGGTCCGCGCGCGCCTGGCCGACCTCGACGTCCAGGGGGCGGTCTTCATCCGGGGCCGGCGCCTGGACCTGTTCGTCGACGGCCGGCGCCACACCCTGGACTGGCGCGATCCGATCGCGCTGGCCACCGGCGAGTCCGACGACCAGCAGGGCGGGCTGTCCGCCCCGATGCCCGGCAAGATCCTCTCCGTGGCCGTCCAGGCCGGCACCGCCGTCGAACGCGGCGCGCCGCTGATCGTGATGGAGGCCATGAAAATGGAGCACACTATTCACGCACCGCATAGTGGCAAGGTCCTCGAGATCTATTTCGCCCCGGGCGACCAGGTCCAGGAGGGCGACGCCCTGATCGCCCTGAGCCCTCCCGGCGAGGACTGAGCCGAGGGCGGGCGACGGGGGGAAATCCCCGAATCGCCGGCCGTCGCGGCGGCCCGCCCGAATCAAGTACACTGTGCAGGAAGCACGCAATACAGGCCGCCATGTACGACATCCTCGTCTATCTGTTCGAAACCTACTACACCCCCCAGGCCTGCCCCAAGGCCGAGGTGCTGGCCAGCAAGCTCGCCGCCGCCGGCTTCGAGCACGACGACATCGACGATGCGCTGGCCTGGCTGCGCCAGCTCGCCGCCGCCACCGAGCAGTGCCAGGCCCTGCCGCCCGCCTCGGAAACCGGATACGCGGCCCAGCGGATCTATACCGAACAGGAATACCAGACGCTGGGCGGCGAGGCCATCGGTTTCATCGTGTTCCTGGAAAACTCCGGCGTGCTGCCGCCCGCCCTGCGCGAGATCCTGATCGAATGCGCCCAGGCGGCCCACGCGGCGCCCCTCAGCCTGTCCGAGATCAAGGTGATCGCCTTGATGGTGCTCTGGAGCCAGGAGGCCGAGGTCGACCACCTGATCTTCGAGGAACTGCTCGCGGACGACGGCGAGCGCCCCTCGCACTAGATCCACCGCGGCGCCATGGCGCAGCAGGCTCCGCCCCCGCGACCATACGTCGGCCGCTTCGCCCCCAGCCCCAGCGGCCCGCTGCACGACGGCTCGCTGGTCGCGGCCATGGCCAGCTACCTGGATGCGCGCGCCCATCGCGGCGCCTGGCTGCTGCGCATCGAGGACATCGACACGCCGCGGGTGGCCGCGGGCGCCGACCGGCGCATCATGGCGCAGTTGCGCGCGCTGGGGATGCGCTGGGACGGCGAGCCGGTCTGGCAGACGCGGCGCCACGAGGCGTACCAGCGGGCCTTCGAACGCCTGCGGGCGGACGGCCGGGTCTACGGCTGCGTCTGCGCCCGGCGCGAGCTGCCCGCCGGCCCGTATCCGGGCACCTGCCGTCCCGGGGCGGCCGGCGCCGCCAACGCCGTGCCCGCCCGCCGGGTCCGGTCCTGGCGGTTCCGGGTCGAGCCGGGGCGCGAGGCCTTCGTCGACCGGTGGCAGGGTCCGCAATCCCAGGACGTGGCCGCCGAGGTCGGGGATTTCATCGTCCGCCGCGCCGACGGTCTCTGGGCCTACCAGCTCGCCGTGGTGGTGGACGATGGGTGGCAGGGCGTCACGGACGTGGTGCGCGGCGCCGACCTGCTGGACTCGACCGCCCGGCAGCGGCAGCTCGCGCGGGCCCTGGGCCTGCCCTGCCCCCGCACCCTGCACGTCCCGCTGGTGCTCGACACCTCGGGGCGCAAGCTGTCCAAGCAGAACCACGCCCCCGCCCTGGACACGGACCGCCCGCTGGAATGCCTGCAAAAGGCGTGGCGGGCCCTGGGGTTCGAGCCGGTGCCGGCCGGCGACACGGAGGAATTCTGGCCGGCGGCCATCGCGCGCTGGACGGCGCGCTTCGAGAGCGCGCCGGGGCCTTGACGGAACCGCGCCGGGGGCGCCGCAAAGGGCACACGACTTGCATGGTAGGACGCCCCCCCCGTATGATCCGCGCTATCGCGGCTGAAATTCCAGCCCCTGGGACCTCATGACTAAAACTCTGATCATTGCTGAAAAACCATCGGTCGCCCTCGACATCTCCCGCGCCCTGGGTGGATTCACCCGCGAGGGGGATTACTTCGAGAGCGACCAGTACGTGCTGTCGTCGAGCGTCGGCCACCTGCTTGGCCTGGTGGCGCCCAACGACCCGGTGCGCGGCAAATGGAGTTTCGCGCACCTGCCGGTCATCCCGCCCAAGTTCGAGCTGGGGCCGACCGACAAGCGCTCGGCCGAGCGGCTCAAGCTGCTGGTCAAGCTGCTCAAGCGCAAGGACGTGGGCGCCATCATCAACGCCTGCGACGCGGGGCGCGAGGGCGAGCTGATCTTTCGCTACATCGTCCAGTACGCCAACGTGCACAAGCCGATCCAGCGCCTGTGGCTGCGGTCCATGACGCAGGCCGCCATCCGCGAGGCCTTCGCCAGCCTGCGCAGCGACGAGGCCATGAAGCCCCTCGAGGCGGCCGCGCGCGCCCGGGCCGAGGCCGACTGGCTGGTGGGCATCAACGGCACCCGCGCGATGACCGCCTTCAACAGCAAGGACGGGGGTTTCTTCAAGACGCCGGTCGGGCGCGTCCAGACGCCGACCCTGGCGATCGTGATGGAACGCGAGGAGCGCATCCGCCGCTTCGTCTCGCGCGACTACTGGGAGGTCCACGCCACCTTCGTCGCCGCCGCGGGCCTCTACGAGGGCCGCTGGTTCGACCCGAAATTCGTCAAGGACGAGCAGGACCCCGAGCGCCGCGACTCCCGCCTGTGGTCGGCCGCGGCGGCCCAGACCATCGTCGCGGCCTGCCGCGAGCAGCCCGGCAGCGTCACCGAGGAATCCAGGCCCAGCACCCAGCAGTCGCCGGCGCTGTTCGACCTGACCACCTTGCAGCGCGAGGCCAACTCACGCTTCGGCTTCTCGGCCAAGACTACCCTGGCGCTCGCCCAGACCCTGTATGAACGCCACAAGGCCCTCACCTATCCCCGGACCGATTCCCGCTACCTGCCCGAGGACTACCTGGGCACGGTGCGCCAGACCATGCGGGCGATCTCGGGCAGCGAATCGGGCGTGGCCCACGGCCTGAAGCCCTTTGCCCAGCAGGCGATCGAACGGGACTGGATCAAGCCCAATCGCCGGATCTTCGACGACAAAAAGGTCTCCGACCACTTCGCCATCATCCCCACGATGCAGGTGCCGCGCGATCTCAGCGATGCCGAGGCCAAGATCTACGAACTGGTCTCGCGCCGCTTCGTCGCCGTGTTCTTCCCGGCGGCCGAATTCCGCGTCACCACCCGCATCACCGAGGTGTCCGGCCACCATTTCAAGACCGAGGGCAAGGTGCTGGTCTCGCCGGGCTGGCTGGCCATCTACGGCCGCGACGCCCAGGGCGAGGATGGCTCGCTGGTACCCGTGGCGCAAGGCGAAACCGTCCGCACCGAGGACATCGAGGCGCGCGGCCTGGCCACCAAGCCGCCGGCGCGCTTCAACGAGGCGACGCTGCTCTCGGCGATGGAGGGCGCGGGCAAGCTCGTGGACGACGAGGCCCTGCGCGAGGCCATGTCCGAGCGCGGCCTGGGCACGCCGGCGACGCGCGCCGCCATCATCGAGGGCCTGCTCAACGAGGGCTACCTGCGCCGCGAGGGCCGCGACCTGGTGCCCAGCGCCAAGGCGCGCCAGCTCATGACCCTGCTCTCGGGCCTGGGGGTCAACGAGCTCACCTCGCCCGAGCTCACCGGCGAATGGGAACACCGCCTCAAGCAGATCGAGCAGCGCGAGCTCGATCCCGACGCCTTCATGCGCGAGATCGCCCAGATGACCCAGGTCATCGTCAAGCGCGCCAAGGAATACGAGCGCGACACCGTGCCCGGCGACTACGCGACCCTGCAGACGCCATGCCCCAAGTGTGGCGGCGTGGTCAAGGAAAACTACCGCCGCTACGCCTGCACCGAGTGCGATTTCTCCATCGGCAAGCATCCGGGCGGGCGCACCTTCGAGATCGCCGAGGTCGAGGAGCTGCTGGCCCGCCGCGAGCTGGGGCCGCTGACCGGTTTCATCAGCAAGATGGGCCGCCCCTTTGCCGCCCTGCTGCGCATCACTGACGAATACAAGCTCGAGTTCGACTTCGGCCAGAAAGAGGACGAGGACGCCGAGGCCGTCGATTTCTCGGGCCAGACACCGGTGGGGCCCTGCCCCAAGTGCGGCGGCCAGGTCTACGAATACGGCCTGAACTACGTCTGCGAGCACTCCGTCGGCCCGGCCCGGACCTGCGATTTCCGCAGCGGCAAGATCATCCTCCAGCAGGAAATCAGCGCCGCCCAGGCGGCCAAGCTGCTGGCCGAGGGCAAGACCGACCTGCTCGAGGGCTTCGTGTCCAGCCGCACCAACCGCAAGTTCAAGGCCTACCTGGTGCGCCAGGCCGACGGCAAGATCGGCTTCGAGTTCGAGGCGCGCGCGCCCAAGGCGGGCGCCAAGACCGCCAAGCCCACCGGCGCGGCGGCAAAAACGGCGGCGACCAAGAGCGCAGCCAAGAAAACCGCCACCAAGGCGGCAGCCAAGAAGGCTCCCGCCAAAAAGGCCGCTAAAAAAGCCACAAAGAAGGCCTCAAAGACGGCCAGCTAGGCACGAACCCTCACATCTGCCGAGGTTCGGCCCCAGGGCCTGTCAGGCAAGGCGCAAAGCAGAGCGATGGCAGCGCCATCGCGAGCATTTGCAACGCCGCATGGCGGGCCCTGGGACCGAACCTCAGCGGTAGGCCAGGTCGCGGAAGTACAGCGACAGGTCCGCCCAGTAGGTGATCGCCATCAGGCAGAGCACCACCACGCCGACGAAAGGCAGCAGGGGCCGGATCAGCCGCTCGATGGGCACCTTGGCCACCGTGCAGGCGGCGAACAGGTTCACGCCGAAGGGCGGGGTCACCATGCCCAGGGCCAGGTTCACCACCATGATCACCCCGAAATGGGCCGGATCGACGCCGAACTGCATGGCCACCGGCAGCAGCAGGGGCGCCAGGACCACGATGGACGCCGAGGTCTCGATGAACATGCCGATGATGAACAGGGCGACGTTCACCCCCAGCAGGAAGCTGAATTCACTGCTGAACACGTGGGACAGCCACTGCCCCAGTGCCATCGGCACCCCCGCGCGGTTGAGCAGGAAGCCGAACACCCCCGCGTTGGCGATGATGAACATGATGATGGCCGTGGACACCACCGAGCGGTGGAAGGTCTGCGACAGCACGGGCAGGCTCAGGCGCCGGTAGACGAAGATCCCCACGATCAGCGCATAGGCCACCGCCACGGCGGACGCCTCGGTGGGCGTGAAGATCCCTCCGTAGATCCCGCCGAGGATGATGACCGGCATCAGCAGCGCCCACCAGGCGCGCTTGAACGCCGTCCAGACCGGCAGGCGCCCCTCGCCGTCGCGCTTGCCCAGGCCGTGGCGGCGGGCGTAGAACCAGACGTAGCCCATCAGGGCCACGGCGATCAGTACGCCCGGCCCGATGCCCGCGATGAAGACCTCGCCCACCGAGGTGTCGGTGGACACGGCATACAGGATCATCGGGATCGAGGGCGGGATGATGACGCCCAGCTCGGCCGCGGAGGCCTGCAGCGAGGCCGCGAACGGCGCCGGATAGCCGTGCTTGACCATGGCGGGGATGAGGATCGCGCCCACCGCGAAGGTCGTCGCCACGCTGGATCCCGCCACCGCGGCAAAGATCATGCAGGTCAGCACGCAACTGCAGGCCAGGCCGCCCTGCACGCCGCCCACGACGCTCTTGGCGAACTCGACCATGCGTTCCGAGATCCCGCCCGCCTCCATCAGGTTGCCGGCGAGGATGAAGAACGGCACGGCCATCAGCGGGTATTTGTCGAGGGCCGCGTAGAGCTGCTGGGCGATGACCAGCCAGGTCATGTGGCCGTCCCAGCCGACGCCCAGCATGCTGGCCAGGCCGATGGACACCGCCACCGGCACCGTCAGCGCAAAGAACATCAGCATGGACAGGACCATAAGCTGGGACATGCGCCGCTCCTCCGGGACTCAGATGTTGTCGATGTGCTGGCGCCTGGGGCCCTCGGCCCAGTACGCGAGGACGGCGGCGAGCGACAGAACCGCGCCGACGGGAATGGCGAGATAGACCCAGGAGATCGAGGCGCCGAGGCTCGGCATGGTCTGGAAGCGCACGCGCCAGGTCATCTCGATCCCCACCCAGGCGAGAAAGCCCAGGAAGCCCACCACGATGACCAGGACCACGTGCTCGAGGCGCCGCGCCCGGTCGCCGCCCAGCAGGTTGTGCAGCAGGTCGACGCCGAGCATGGCGCCCTGGCGGAAGGCCAGGGCGACGCCCAGCATGACCGCCCAGATGACCGAGGCCCGCGTCCAGGCCTCGCTCCAGGCCGAGGGCGATTCGAGGACGAAGCGCGCCAGGACCTGGTAGAAGCCCGCCACCACCGCGCTGAACAGCAGCCACTGCGCGATCAGCGAGACCCCGCGGCACAGGCCGCGGTCGATGCGGCCAACGAGGCGCACGGCCTTACTGGGTGTTGCGGATGGCATCGACGAGGTCTTGTCCGAACTGCTTGTAGTATTGCGGATAGACCGGCTCGACCGCCTTGACGAAGGCGGCGTGATCGACCGTGTTGACCGCCATCCCGTGGGACTTGAGTTCCTCGACGCCGACCTTTTCGACGTTGTCGACGAAGTCGCGCATGGCCTTGGCCGAGACCGCGGCCGCCTCCTTGAACTTGGCCTTGTCGGCGTCCGACAGCCCGTCGTAGGCCGAGGGCGACATCAGCACCAGCGCCGGGCCGTAGACGTGCGCGGTCAGGGACAGGTACTTTTGCAGTTGCCACATCTTGACCGACACGATCACCGACAGGGGGTTTTCCTGGCCGTCGATGGTGCCTTGCTGCAGCGCCGTGGCGACCTCCGGCCAGGCCATGGGCGTGGCCAGCACGCCCAGCTCGCGGAAGGCGGCGATGTGGATCGGGTTTTCCGTGGTGCGGATCTTGAGGCCCTTGATGTCGGCGGGCTCTTTGACGGGACGCACGTTGTTGGTCAGGTGCCGGAAGCCCTGCTCGCCCCAGGCGAGCGCGACCAGGCCGCGCTTGGGGAACTCGGCGAGCATGTCCTGGCCGATCTTGCCGTCCAGGACCTTGCGCGCGTGCGCCAGGTCGCGGAACAGGAAGGGAATGTCGAACACGCCGGTCTGCGGCACGAAATTCAGGGTGGCGCCCGTGGACACGATGGCGAGGTCGATGGTGCCCAGTTGCAGGCCCTCGATCACCTCGCGCTCGCCGCCCAGCGCGCTGTTGGGGAACTGCTCGACCTTGAAGGCGTCGCCGGCGCTGCCCTGGAGGGACTTGACGAAGGCCGCCGCGCCCGCCCCGTAATGGGAATTCTCGGACAGGGCGTAGGCCATCTTCAGCGAGGTCTGCGCCAGGGCGGGCGAAGCCGCCGCGCCGGCGAGGGCGGCCACGGCCAGCCATTTGAACAAACGTTTCCCGTATTGCATGAGCAAGTCTCCCGATGATCGTTCCGTATTTTGCACGCGCCACGCGCGCGAGGGCCACCACGAATTCAAGCACGAATCCCCACCGCCATTCAAGCACGGCATCACTGGCACAAACCCGAAAACCCCCATCCGCCGCCCGGGCATGGCGGGCGCGCCCTCAGGCCTCGACGTACCAGGTGTCCTCGGACAGCATCACCTGCTGGTGGCCATAGCCGGCCGGCATCATGGGAAAGCAGTTCTGCAGCGGCACGACCGCGACGTCCAGGAAGTACGGGCCATCGTGGGCCAGGCAGGCGGCCAGGGCGGCCTCCAGGCCGTCCGGGTGGTCGACGCGCGCCGCCCCCCAGCCGAAGGCCCCGGCCAGCGCCACGAAATCCGGCAGCGAGGCGTTGTAGCTGTGGCTGTAGCGCCCGTCGTGTATCAGCTCCTGCCACTGGCGCACCATGCCCATGTGGCCGTTGTTGCACAGGACCAGCTTGACCGGCGCGCGGTGCTGCGCGGCGGTGGCGAGCTCTTGAATGTTCATCAGCACGGAGGCGTCGCCGCTCACGCAGACGACGGTCTTGTCCGGATGGGCGATCTGGGCGCCGATGGCGGCCGGCAGCCCATACCCCATCGTGCCCGCCCCGCCCGAGGTCAGCCAGCGGTTGGGCCGGGCGATGCGGATGTACTGCGCGGCCCACATCTGGTGCTGGCCCACGTCCGTGGCGACGATGGCGTCGCGGCCCTCGAGGGCCGCGTCGATGCGCCGCATGAGCTGCTGCGGCAGGATGTGGTCGGCCGCGGGCTCGAATCCGAGGCAGTCCCGCGCCTGCCAGACGGCGATGCGCTGCCACCATTCGTCCAGGCGGCCATCCTCCAGGGCCTGCGCGCCCAGCTCCTTGTGCAGCGCGCGCAGCAGCGGATAGCAGTCGCCGACCAGGGCCACGTCGGCGCGCACGACCTTGTTGATCGAGGCCGGGTCGATGTCCAGGTGGATCTTGTCCGCATGGGGGCAGAAATCCGACAGCCGGCCCGTGATGCGGTCGTCGAAGCGCGCCCCGACGCAGACGATCAGGTCGGCATGGTGCATGGCCAGGTTCGCCTGCAGCGTCCCGTGCATCCCCAGCATGCCGAGGAACTGGCGGTCGCCGGCCGGATACGCGCCCAGGCCCATGAGGGTCAGGGTGCAGGGGGCGCCGACGTCCTGCACCAGGCTGCGGAAGGCGTGGCAGGCGTCGGGGCCCGAATTGACGAGGCCGCCGCCGCCATAGAACACCGGCCGCTTGGCGCGCGCGATCAGCGCCGCCGCGCGCTTGAGGGCGGCCTCGGTCGCCGCCGGCAGCGTCTCGGCCATGACCGGCGGCTCGGGCTCGGCCCACAGGCAATCGGGCGGGACCCGCGCGGTCTGGATGTCCTTGGGGAAGTCGAGCAGCACCGGCCCGGGCCGCCCGGCGCGCGTCAGCCGCAAGGCCTTGGCGGCCAGGGAGGCCACGTCCTCGGCCCGGCGGATCTGGGCGTTCCACTTGGTCACCGGCCGCGAGATCCCCACGGCATCGCATTCCTGGAAGGCATCGGTGCCGATGGCGCCGGTGGCCACCTGGCCGCTGACGCACAGCACCGGGATGGAATCGCACAGGGCGTCGAGCAGGCCGGTGGTGGTGTTGGACATCCCCGGCCCCGAGGTGACCAGCACCACGCCCGGGCGCCCGGTCGAGCGGGCGTAGCCCTCGGCGGCGTGCATGGCCGCCTGCTCGTGGCGCACCAGCACGTGGCGGATGCGGGCCTCGGCATACAGGGCATCGTACAGCGGCAGCACCGCCCCGCCTGGATAGCCGAAAACGGTGTCCACGCCCAGGGCGATCAGGTTGTCCAGCAGGACCTCGGCACCGTTGCGGCCGGGCGCGTGCGTGTTCATGGTGATGAACCTCGTAATGGCAAATCAGGGATAATGTCGATGCCGTGCCGCCGATTCGCGACCTCGCGGGCACGGCGCTAGTGTATCGCCTTTGACCCCACAGCCCATCCATGGCCACACGACAACCCTGGCACATCGTCCGCGCCTCCCCGCTGCACGGCACGGGCGTGTTCGCCGCCCGCGACATCCCGGCCGACACCCGCATCCTGGAATACGCCGGCCGGCGCATCACCCCCGAGCAGGCCGACGCCCGCTGGCCGGTGAATCCCGACGACCCCTACCACACCTTCTATTTCTCGCTGGGCTGCGGGCTGGTGATCGACGGCGGCCAGCGCGGCAACGACGCGCGCTGGATCAACCATTCCTGCGCTCCCAATTGCGAGGCGCGCGAAAACGAGGCGGGCACGCGCGTGTCCATCCACGCCCTGCGCGACATCCCGGCCGGCACCGAACTGCTGTACGACTACGGCCTGGTCACCGACGAAAAGCTCACGCCCACGCTCAAGCGCCATTACCGCTGCCTGTGCGGCGCGCCCGGATGCCGCGGCACCATGCTGGCCGAGGCCCCCGCCGAGGCGCCGAAAAAGTCCCCCGGGCGGGGCAAATCCACGCGGGCCGGCCGGAAATCAGCCCAGGCCGGACGCAAGGCCGTACGCAAGAAACCGATGAAATGAGCCCCGCCGGCGGCCGCCCCTGGGATACTCCCGAATGGCAGGATCGCCGGACCGCGCTAGTATGAGGGGCATTTTCCGCCCCTTGACGCCCATGCCGCCTCCCTCTGCCCCGGAATCCGACGACTACGCCGCCGCGCCCACCGTCCCGCCGCCCGACCCGCCCCTCCGCGCGCCCCTGCGCATCGAGGACTGGATCACCGTCCTCACCATCGGCGCCCTGGCCGTGATCACCATGGCCAACGTGGTCGTCCGCTACCTCACCGACGAATCCTTCGCCTGGACCGAGGAGATCTCGATCTTCCTGCTCATCGTGCTGACCATGAGCGCGGGCGCCTCGGCCTTCGTGCGCAATCTGCACATCCGCATCGAGCTGGTCGCCGACGGCGGCTCGGCGGCCCGCCAGCGCCGGCTGGCGATCCTCGCCCACGGCATCACGCTGGCGTTCTTCGCGGTGCTGACCGTCCTGCTGGGGCGCATGGCCCTGGACGAGTACAACTGGGGCGACACCTCGCCCGCGATCGGCGTGCCGACCTGGTGGTACTCGATGTGGCTGCCCGTGCTCTCGGGCGCGATCACGCTGCGGGTCGCCGGCATGCTCCAGCGGCGCCTGCGAGAGCCCGCATGATCCCCTGGCTGCTGTTCGCCCTGTTCATCGGCCTGATGGTGGTCGGGGTGCCCGTGGGCGTGGCCCTGGGCGCCGCCGGGACGATCGCCATCGCCCTGGCCAACCCCGACACCCACTGGTTCGGGCTGATGGCCGTGTCGCAGAGCTTTTACGCGGGTCTGGCGAAATACCCCCTGCTTGCCATCCCCATGTTCGTGCTGGTCGGCTCGATCTTCGACCGCTCGGGGGTCGCCGCCCGCCTGGTGCGCCTGGCCATCGCCATCACGGGCCACGGCCCCGGCATGCTGGCCGTGGTGGCGATCGGCGTGGCCATGTTCCTCGGCGGCATCTCGGGCTCGGGCCCCGCCTGCGCCGCGGCCGTGGGCGCCGTCATGATCGGCGCCATGAACCGCGCGGGCTACCCGCCCGCCTATTCGGCGAGCATCGTCGCCGCCGGCGCCGCCACCGACATCCTGATCCCGCCGTCGATCGCCTTCATCGTCTATTCCATCCTCGTGCCGCAGGCCTCGGTGCCCGCGCTGTTCGCCGCGGGCATGCTGCCGGGCGTCCTCGCCGGAATCGGCCTGATCATTCCCGCCGTGTGGCTGGCGCGCCGCCAGGGCATGGGTGCGCACGCGCGCAGCGAGCCCCGGCCGCCCTTCTGGCGCAGCCTCTACGAGGCGCTGTGGGGCCTGGCCGCGCCGGTCATCATCCTGGGCGGCATGCGCATGGGCTACTTCACGCCCACCGAGGCTGCGGTGGTCGCGGTGTTCTACGGCCTGTTCATCGGCATGTTCGTCCACCGCACCATGACCGTGCGCGACCTGTTTCC
>Ga0180216_1003712_pt1 | contig 11931 bp, 9 predicted proteins | sample eDN3rd37CBELigMG_FD_128879 | JGI IMG/M metagenome (GOLD analysis project Ga0180216, IMG submission 128879) | Enriched Miracle-Growth compost microbial communities from Emeryville, California, USA - eDNA 3rd pass 37_C BE-Lig MG (version 2)... ...
CTCAGCATCTGGTCGGGCTTCGTCGCGCCGAAAGGCACGCCCGCCGATCGCATCGCCAAACTCGGCGAAGCCCTTCAGGCCGCGCTCAAGAGCGATGAGGTGCGCAAGCAGCTCGCCGTCCACGGCATCAAGCCGGTGGTCGGGGCGGGGCCCGATGCCTTCCTCGAGCACATGAAGGACGACATCGAGAAGCTGCAGCAGATCAGCGCGGCGACCGGCATGAAACTGGGCAGCGGCGAATAACCGTTGCCACGCGAGACAAAGCGGACAGGAAGAGACAACCCAATGCAGACACTCAAGTCGCTCATTCAAGGCGGGGAAATGGTCGTCGCCCCGGTCGCGCTCAATCCAGTGATGGCGCGCCTGGCGGAAGACGCGGGCTTCAAAGCGGTCTACCTCAGCGGCGGTTCACTCGGCTGGCTCAAATGCGTCACCGAGGCCAATCTCAGCATCAACGACATGGTCGACGTCGCGATCGACATCCGCGGCGTGACCAAGATCCCGATCGTGCTCGACGCCGGCGGCGGCTGGGGCGAGCCCGTGCACATGCACCGCACCATCGCCATGTCCGAAGTCGCGGGCTTTGCCGCCATCGAGATCGAGGATCAATACCTGCCGCGCCGCGTGCAGCATCATATCGGCGAGGAAAACCTCATCCCCGCCGAATCCATGGTCGACAAGATCAAGGAGGCGGTGGCGGCGCGCACGGACCCGAACCTCATCATCATCGGCCGCACCAATGCGCGCCGGCTGCACGGGCTCGACGAAGCCTTGCGGCGCGGCGAGATGTATCACCGCGCCGGCGCCGACATGCTGTTCATCCATTCGCGCGATCCGGAGGAACTGCGGCGTATCGCCGAGCGCCTGCCGGCGCCGCTGATGATGTTCGCGCCGCAGGACGGTTTCGCCTCGTTCGGCATCACGCAGGCGGAGCTGACCAAGCTCGGTTATCGCCTGGCGGCGTCGTCGGGCACCGCGTTCGCCGCGATGTACAAGGCGGTGCGGCAATCCTACGAGGCGCTCGCGCGCGGCGAGGTCGATCCGCTGCTCGGCAAGGGCGGGGCGGTCGCCGAGATGAAGCTGGCGCACGAGACGACCGGCCTGTCGCGTCTGCTCGAGATCGAGAAGCGGACCACCCAGCGCGTCGGCTGAGGGCTTCTGCTACGCGTCGTCCCCGCGCTGGATTCACGCTTGCGCGGGAATGAGCGGAGACTGACAGCTTAATCGGGATCTGAACTGCTCCGCTCGACGCCGATGACGCGGCCTTTCTCCACGGCGAGCGCGAGCTTGCCGTGCTTGAGGGCGAGGGCCTTCTCGCCGAACAATTCGCGCCGCCAGCCCTTCAGCGAGGGCACGTCCGCCTCGTCGTCGGCGGCGATGCGGTCGAGCTCGTCGACGGTGGCGATGACCTTGGCGGCGACGCCGTGCTTCTCCGCGGTCATGCGCAGCAGCACCTTGAGCAGTTCGACCGTGGCCGCGCCGTTCGGCGCCGGCTTGAAGCGCTCGAGCCGCGGCAGCGTCTTCGGGTCCCGCTCGAGGCCGCGCTTGACCGCCTCGACGATCTCGATGCCCCAGCGCGAACGTTCGAAGCCCTTCGGCATCGAGCGCAGATGGCCGAGCTTCTCGATCGTGTTCGGATGCTGCACGGCGATGTCGCCGATGACGTCGTCCTTGAGCACGCGCGAGCGCGGCACGTCGCGCGTCTGCGCCTCGCGCTCGCGCCAGGCCGCGACTTCCATCAGCACCGCGAGATCCTTCGGCTTGCGCACGCGGCTCTTCAGCCGCTCCCAGGCGCGGTCCGGGTCGGCGCGATAGGTCTCGGGCGAGGTGAGCACTTCCATCTCGGCGTCCACCCAGCTGGAGCGGCCGCGCTTTTCGAGATCGACCGAGAGCTTGAGATAGACGTCGCGCAGATGCGTCACGTCGGAAACGGCATAGACCATCTGGGCGTCGGTGAGCGGGCGCCGCGTCCAGTCGGTGAAGCGGTTCGACTTGTCGATCTGGTCGCCGGTGATGCGCTGCACGAGCTGGTCGTAGGCGATCGACTCGCCGTAGCCGAGGACCATGGCCGCGACCTGCGTGTCGAAGATCGGGTGCGGGATCTTGCTCGCCATGTTCCAGATGATTTCGATGTCCTGCCGCGCCGCGTGAAAGACCTTCACGACGCTCTCGTTGGTGAGCAGGTCGAAGAACGGCGTCAGGTCGATGCCGGGGGCGAGCGTGTCGATCACCACCGCCTCTTCGGTCGTGGCCATCTGCGCCACGCAGAGCAGCGGGTAGTAGGTGGTCTCGCGCAGGAATTCGGTGTCGACCGTGACGAACGGATGCTGCGCCATGCGCGCGCATACGGCCGCGAGGTCTTCGGATGTGGTGATCGGGTCCATTGGGGCGGGGAGCTTAGACCCATCCAGGTCGGTGGCGACAGCCCGCTTCATCGGCCGCGGACCTTCGGCATGTGAATGAACTCCCACGGGGATGGGAAGGCGCCAACTGGAACTTCGATCAAAGTAGGTTCTCTCCGGGCAAAAGATTCACGCAAGGCGACGCGGAGTTCGTCCGGCGAGCGCGCGCGGCGCCCGGCGGCGCCGAAGCTCTCGGCGAATTTGACGAAGTCCGGATTGGCGAGATCGACGGCGATCAGGCGATTGCCGTAGGCCTCCTCCTGGATGCGGCGCACATTGCCGAAATAGCCGTCGGCAAAGACGACCGCGGTGAGCGGTACTTTGTGGCGGACCGCGGTGGCCAGCTCGTTGGCCGTGTACATGAAGCCGCCGTCGCCGTTGATCGACAGCACGGGCACGTCGGGCCGCGCGTGCTGCGTGCCGAGCGCGGTGGCGTAGCCCCAGCCGAGGTTGTCCTGGAAGCCGGGCGAGAGGAACGTGCGCGGCTTGTAGACCGGATAGGCGAGGCGGGCGGCAAAGCCGATCTGCGTCACCTCATCGACCCAGATGCCGTCCTCCGGCAGCTCGGCGCGGATCGCCTCGAGATAAGCGATCTGCGGCGCCAGCTTGTCGAGCCGCGCCCGCATCCTGGCCTGCCGCTCCTGCATTTCCGGCAGCCGCGAGGCGCGCTTGATGTTGTGCTTCTCGAGTTCGGCGATCAGCAGGCGCAGCGTCACCGCCGCGTCGCCGATCAGCGCGACCTTCGGCTTGTGCAGCCGTCCCGGCTCGTCCGGGTCCTGGTCGACCTGCACGATCTGCAGGTGCTTATCGACGCCCCATTGCGCGATCGGCGTGAGCAGGCGCGTGCCGACGGCGAGCACGGCGTCGGCGTCGGCCCACAATTCACGCCCGAGCGGCAGCGTGACGCTGAAGGGGCTGCGGCCGTCGATGACACCGCGGCCGCGCCGATAGGCGAGCACCGGCGCCTGGAGAAGATCGACGAGCTGGGCGACCTCCGGCGCGGCATCCTGCGCGCCGCCACCGGCGACGATAAGGACCCGCTTCGCGCCGCCGAGGACCTTGGCGGCCGCGCGGATCTTGGCGTCGTCGGGCTTTGCCGGCCGGGGCGTTGCCGCCGCTGGCACGGGCGCGACCTTGGCGCGCTTGCCCCAGACGTCGATGGCGCATTCCAGTACCGCCGGGCCGGGGCGGCCCTTGGCCATGGATTGGATCGCCCGGGCTGTCTTTGGCGCGGCTTCGGCCGGGGAGGCGATGTGGGCGTAATGGTCGACCAGGCGCTTGATGAGGCCGGCCTGATCGCGAATTTCGTGCAGATGGCCCTGGGCCTTGCCGATGGCGTCAGCCGGGATCTGGCCGATGAGGCCGAGGACGGGCGCATTCATGCCGTAGGCGGTCAGCAGGGCGGCGGCTGAGTTCAGCAGGCCCGGGCCGGGCACGACGGCGTAGGCCTGGGGTTTTCCCGTCGCCAGCGCCGCTCCCAGGGCCATATAGGCCGCGCCCTGCTCATGGCGGGTGTGGACGACCGAAAGCCTGTCCGCGGCCCCGTGGAAGGCGTCGAAGAGGTGGTCGTTATGCACGCCCGGCAGCGCATAAACCGCCGAAACGCCATGGTTCAGCATGGTTTCGACGGCGGCCTGCGCGGTCGATAGCTCGGCGGCGGCCGCTTGAGGCTTCTGCTTGGGGCTGGTTTTCGGCATATCGGCGTTGGTTGCGTGAGGACCCAATCTGCCCGGTAAACCCTGAGTCTGTCGACCCCGGGAGCCATGCGGCCTCGCCTTGACAAAGGTCCCCCCCCATGCGCTTTTCGCGCGCCTCCACCCCATCCTGACTCGTTGTCGGAACCGGCTTAAAGAGTTGACCATGCATCGTTATCGCTCACACACCTGCGGCGCGCTTCGTGAGGGCGATATCGGCAATAATGTGCGCCTTTCCGGTTGGTGCCACCGCATCCGCGACCATGGCGGCGTGCTGTTCATCGACCTGCGCGACCATTACGGCATCACCCAGGTCGTGGCCGATCCGGACTCCAAGGCCTTCAAGCTGGCCGAGACGCTGCGCGCCGAGTGGGTCGTGCGCATCGACGGCAAGGTCCGCCGCCGCCCCGAGGGCACGAACAACGACGATCTGCCGACCGGCCAGGTCGAGGTCTATATCGACGAGATCGAGGTGCTGGGCCCGGCGGCCGAGCTGCCGCTGCCGGTGTTCGGCGATCAGGAATATCCGGAAGACATCCGGCTCAAATACCGCTTCCTCGACCTGCGCCGCGAGCGGCTGCATCAGAACATCATGCTGCGCGGGCAGGTGATCGACTCGCTGCGCCGGCGGATGAAGGAAGGCGGCTTCTTCGAATTCCAGACGCCGATCCTGACGGCGTCGTCGCCGGAAGGCGCGCGCGACTTCCTGGTGCCGTCGCGTCTGCATCCGGGCAAGTTCTACGCGCTGCCGCAGGCGCCGCAGCAGTTCAAGCAGCTGTTGATGATCGCGGGCTTCGACCGCTACTTCCAGATCGCGCCGTGCTTCCGCGACGAGGATGCGCGCGCCGACCGCTCGCCGGGCGAGTTCTACCAGCTCGATCTCGAGATGAGCTTCGTCACGCAGCAGGACGTGTTCGACGCGGTCGAACCGGTGATCCGCGGCGTGTTCGAGGAGTTCGGCAAGGGCAAGCCGGTCACGCAGCAATTCCCGCTGATCCCCTATGCCGATGCGCTGTCGAAATACGGCTCCGACAAGCCCGACCTGCGCAATCCGATCATCATGCAGGACGTGAGCGAGGCGTTCCGCGGCTCCGGCTTCAAGATCTTTGCCAACATCCTCGCGAACGACGCCAAGTCCGCGGTGTGGGCGATTCCGGCGCCGGGCGGCGGCAACCGCGCTTTCTGCGACCGCATGAACTCCTGGGCGCAGGGCGAGGGCCAGCCGGGCCTCGGCTACATCTTCTGGCGCGAGGGCGAGGAGGGCGGCGCGGGTCCGCTCGCCAAGAACATCGGCCCCGAGCGCACCAAGCAGATCGCCGATCAGCTCGGCCTCGGCGTCGGCGACGCGGTGTTCTTCGTTGCCGGTCTGCCGAGCAAGTTCGTCAAGTTCGCGGGCGCGGCGCGCACGCGCGTCGGTGAGGACCTCAACCTCATCGACAAGGACAAGTTCGAGTTCTGCTGGATCGTCGACTTCCCCATGTACGAGTGGAGCGAGGAAGAGAAGAAGATCGACTTCTCGCACAACCCGTTCTCCATGCCGAACATGGAGGTCGACGAGTTCCTCGCGCTCGATCCGAACGACCACGACAAGCTGCTCGCCATCAAGGCGATCCAGTACGACATCGTCTGCAACGGCATCGAGCTGTCGTCCGGCGCCATCCGTAACCACCGCCCCGAGGTGATGAAGAAGGCCTTCGCCATCGCCGGCTACGGCGAAGAGGTGCTGGAGGAGAAGTTCGGCGGCATGTTGCGCGCGCTCACCTACGGGGCGCCGCCGCACGGCGGCATCGCGCCGGGTGTGGACCGCATCGTCATGCTGCTCGCGGGCGAAGAGAACCTGCGCGAAGTCGTCGTGTTCCCGATGAACCAGCGCGCCGAAGACCTGCTGATGGGCGCGCCGTCGGAAGTGACGCTCAAGCAGCTGCGCGAACTGCACATCAGCCTGAACCTGCCGAAGAAGTGATCGCGCGGCGCGCGTGCGCCGCGGCTCAGCGGTCGCGGTACACGAGCGAGGCGTAGAGGCGCTCGAGGTCGGGCCTGAGCAGGTCGGGCACCTCGGGAAGCGAGCGGGGCTTGGCGCCGGCGCGCATGGCGCGCGAGATCGTCACCAAAGCTTGCCTGAGTTTGGCGACGCCGTCGTTCGCGGCCAGCGCGGCCGCGGTGGCTTGCGTCTTGGCGGGCCCGGCTTCTTCGAGCGACCAGCAGGTGGCGAGCACGTGATAAGCGAGGCGCTGCGTCGCGACGACGGTCGGCCACAGGCTTTCGGCGAAAGCGCGGTCGCCCGCCGTGGCGCCGACGCCGGCCTCGTAGGCGGCCAGCACCGCGGTGGTGCGGATTTGCAGCTTGCGGCGCGCCTCCATCATTGCCTGGCTGCCGACGTCGCCTTTGGCGAGATGCTCGACCACGGAGGCGAAGGCCGCCAAGGTCTCGACGATCCTCAGCGGCAGCGGCACCGCGAGCGAGCGCGGCGCGGTGAGCAGATGCACCGCAAAGCCGATCAGGCAGCCGACGATCGTGTCGCTGCCGCGCACCCATAACAGATGCGCGACGTCGTTCTCGGGTTGGCCGCCGCTCGCGATCATCAGCGCGGCGGCGGTGATGAAGATCACGGCGAGCGCGTAATTGCGCACGACGGTCATCTCGATCAGGAACTGGATGACGGCGAGACTCGCGGCCAGCCACAGCCCGGTCGGATGCGCCGTCAGGAGCAGCCCGGCGAGCACGAGGCCGATCAAGGTGCCTGCCATGCGTTCGATGCCGCGCTGGAGCGTGCGCGTCCAGTCGAGCCCTTGATGCAGCACGAGGACGGCGGCGGCCATCGTCCAATAAGCGCGCTCCAGATCGAAGGCGACGCCGACAAGCGCGGCGATGGCGGCGGCGATGCCGACGCGGAACGTCGCCAGCAAGGCGGGCGAATCCCAGCGCAGGCTCTCGCGCAGTGAATCGCGCACGCCGAGATGGCCGAGCGGCAGCGCCATGGCGTCGTCCACGACAGGCGTACGCGCGCCCTTCGCGGACTTGGCTTGCGCGCCCAGCGTCCTGGCTTGCGCCGCGATCGAGCGCGCGGCCGGAGCGGCCGGCATTGATGCCCTCGGCGAACAACAGATGCAGTTGCCGGGTGAGCGCGCGCAGCCGGCTGAGCTCGCCGTTGGGACGGGCGCGCGGCGGCTGGAAGCCGACCAGCACCGTCCATGCGTTGTTCAGCGCGAGCGCCGCGACATGCCGCACGAGGTCCTCCGACGGCTTGCCGACCGCCTCGGCGAACCGCGCGACCGCCTCGGCCGCCGAACTGACCGCCATGCGTTCGGGCGCGCGCGGCGCGATCAGCGCCCCGGCCATCTGCACGCACCAGGCGAAGGCGCCGCCGGCGAGAACCAGGCCGCCGATCTGCCAGGGGCTCAGATGCGCCGTCGGTACCGCCGTGCCGGCGGCGCAGGCGAGCGCGAACATGTAGGCGCCCGGCGGGCCGGTGCGCAGCGCGTTGCACAGGAACGTCGCGGCCACGGCGATGAGCAGCACCACCACGAGCGCGAGGACGTGAAGATCCTTGGTCAAGGCGCCCAAGGTGATCGCCGCCGCGAAGGAGAGCGCGATGGTCGCCAGAATGATCGCCCGGTTGAGATAGGGCCGGTCGGTTGCGTAGAGCGCCGTGAACGCCCCGATGGTGCCGAGCAGGCCCGCCGGCTCGTCCCCGGCCAGCCAGCCCACGACCACGGGCGCCGCCATGGACAGCGCGGCGCGGGCCGCGATCGGCCATCGCCGTCCGGACGGACGCAACTGAAACAGCATGTTCCAGCGGAGCAGCGGTGCGCGCGGCGCTGTGGGATCGGATGGCATCGGTATTCCGGTCGTCCTTCGTCTCGAGGCGGGCACCCCTGCTAACGCCCGTGTCTAGCCCATGGCGCGCCGCGCGGCAGCGGCCATCTTGCCAAAATGGGCGCAACGGCTTACTTAACGGGCTGCATCAAGAGTTGGGCATCGCCCGACGCCAACCTGCTTCCCGAGCAAGGTGGCGCTCCCGAGAGGGAGGATGTGGCCGAACCGGCAACGAAACGGGCTCAGTCACAACTCGGTCGTGCCGCGCGGAGGACCGAGGAACAATGCCGATCAAGATCCCTGACAATCTGCCGGCCCGGTCCGTTCTCGAGACGGAAGGCGTCATGGTGATGGCGGAAGCCGAGGCGGTGCGCCAGGACATCCGGCCGATGCGGATCGGCCTCCTCAACCTGATGCCGAACAAGATCAAGACCGAGACGCAGTTCGCGCGGCTGCTCGGCGCATCGCCGCTGCAGGTCGAGCTGACGCTGGTCAAGATCACCAACCACGTGCCGCGCAACACGCCAACCGACCACATCATCTCATTCTATCGCGACTGGGAGGACATCCGGTCGGAGAAGTTCGACGGCTTCATCGTCACCGGCGCGCCGGTGGAGACGATGCCGTTCGAGCAGGTGAGCTATTGGGACGAACTGCGCCGCATCTTCGATTGGACGCAGACCAACGTGCACGGCACCTTCAACATCTGCTGGGCGGCGCAGGCGGCGGTGCACCACTTCCACGGCATGCCGAAATACGGGCTGGCGCAGAAGCGCTTCGGCGTCTTCCGGCACAGCAATCTCTATCCCACGTCGCCATATCTGCGCGGCTTCTCCGACGACTTCTCGATCCCGGTGTCACGCTGGACGGAAGTGCGGCGCGATGACATTCCCGCTGGCCGGGGCTTGCGCGTGCTGATGGATTCCGACGAGGCGGGGCTGTGTCTGCTCGACGATCCGCGCCATCGCCACCTGCACATGTTCAACCACATCGAATACGATACGGAGTCGCTCGCCGACGAGTACTTCCGCGACGTGGCGGCGAACAAGCCGATCGCGGTGCCTGTCAACTATTTCCCGAACGACGACGCGCGCCAGAAGCCGCTCAATCACTGGCGCAGCCACGCGCATCTGTTGTTCGGCAACTGGATCAACCAGATCTATCAGACGACGCCGTACGACCTGCGTGAGATCGGCGCCGCGCCGGGCGACGCCGCCGTGTCCGCGATCGCGGCGGAATAGCCTTTGTCGTCCCCGCGCAGGCGGGGACCCATACGCCGTGCCGCCTCGATAGACTGCGGCACACTGTTAGTCCCGTCACCCTGAGGTGGCCGCGCGTAGCGCGGCCCTCGAAGGGCGACGGCCGTGGCCGTTCATCCTTCGAGGCTCGCTTCGCTCGCACCTCAGGATGACGGGTCGGATGCTTCGCGTTGGGCCACTTACCCGCAGCGCGGTCACTTCTCCGGCAGGGGAATGAACTCGATCTCGTCGCCCGGCACCTTGTCGAAGTGCCCGGCCTTCCAGTCCGCCTTGGCCTGCTCGATGCGGTCCTTGCGCGAGGAGACGAAGTTCCACCAGATATGACGCGGCCCGTCCATGGTCGCACCGCCGAGGATGACGAACTGCGCGTCGGTGACGGCGCGCACCGTGATCTTGTCGCCCGGCTTGAACACCAACAGACGCCCCGGCTCGAACGTGTCGCCGGCGATGTCGATCGTGCCGTCGACGAGATAAAGCGCGCGCTCCTCGTGATCGGCATCGATCGGCAGGCTCGCGCCCGGCCGCATGGCGATGTTGGCGAACATCGTCTCGTGCGTCGTCTTCACCGGCGAGGTCTTGCCGTAGAGCGAGCCGATGACGACGCGGCCGAACATGTCGTCGTCGCGCACCATCGGAAATTCGTCGACCTCGTGATGCGCGAAGGCGGGGGCCATTTCCTCCTGCGCCGCGGGCAGGGCGACCCACATCTGCAGGCCGTGGATCGGCGCGCCGGTCGTGCGCAGTTCGGGGCGCGTGCGCTCGGAGTGCACGATGCCGCGTCCGGCGGTCATCAGGTTGATCTCACCCGGCCTGATCGGCACCTCGGTGCCGAGCGAATCGCGGTGCAAGATCTCGCCGTCGAACAGATAGCTGACGGTCGCCAGACCGATGTGCGGATGCGGCCGCACATCGAGGCCCTGGCCGGCGCGAAACTCAGCGGGGCCGAAATGATCGAAGAAGATGAAAGGGCCCACCATGCGCGTGCGCACCGACGGCAGCGCGCGGCGCACGTAGAATTCGTCGCCGAGATCGGCGGTGCGGGGCACGACAACCTGCGCAATGGCATCGCACTGATAGGTGTTGCCGGCCTCTGGGTCCTGACCCGGAAAGAAGCTCATGGGATTTCGCCTTTCTTCAATATCAACTGGCCGGTTGGAGCAGCTTGAGCGCCGTTTCCCGTTCGATCGCGCGCAGCGTCGCGGGATCGAAGCCGTAGGCGGCGATGCCGGCGTTCACTTCGGCGCCGTCGCGGAACGGGAAGTCGGTGCCGTAGAGCACTTGATCCAAGGATACCATTTTTAGCAGCGCCGCGATCTGCCCCGGCGTGTTGCCCTGCGCCAGCTCGTAATAGAGCTTGGCGAACTCTGGCATCGGCCCGTTCGGCAGGAAGGCCGGCTTCTGCACCTCCGCCTGCCGCACGAAACGGCCGGTGAGGAACGGCAGCGTGCCGCCGCTGTGCGAGAATATCCAGCGGATGTTCGGATAGCGCACGGTGGTGCCGCTGAACACGAGATGCGCGATGGTCCGCGTCGTGTCTGTCGCGTACTCGACGGAACCGGCCGGGATGCCGGGCACGATCTTGCCGCAGCATTGCGGCGTCGTCGGATGCACGTAGATCAGCGCCTTGCGGCGGTCCAGTTCTTCGTAGATCGGCGCGAAGGACGGATCGCCCAGATATTTCTCGCCATAGCTGGTGAGCAGGCAGATGCCTTGCGACTTGTGGGTGTCCAGACCGTATTCGATCTCTTTCAGGCTGCCTTCGATATCCGGCAGATAGAGGCAGGTGAATTGCCGGAATCGGCCGGCGTGGTCGCGTACCAGCGTGGCCCCGTAGTCGTTGAGCTGCGGGTGAGCGTGCGCGTTCCCTCGATATTGCCGACCCAGGTTCCAGGCTGCACGATCGAGAGCACGGCGGTGGCGATGCCGCTCTTGTCCATGTCCTCGATCGACATCGCGGGCGACCAGTTCGGCCACGGACCGTCGCGCAGCGAGCCGAGCGCGTCGCGGTGAAACGCCGGCGCGAAATGATGATGCACGTCGATCCGTCCCGATGCGGGCGCTGCGGCCCGCGCCAGCGGTGAAAATCCGGCGGCAAGACCGGCCGCTATTCCCGACGCGACGAAGGCGCGACGACTCAATTTCGGTTGTGTCTCGCAACACGAACAGCCTTGAAACCTCCACGCGCCGGTCATTGCGTTATTTCCTCTCCCGAACTGTCTTTTCTTTGTTGCTCGGCGTGGAACATACCACGCGCGGCACCATGTCGCGACGCCAGCACGTTCATTCTGCGTGCAAGGCATGGCGCGCCACGCGGAATGCGCGCACACGGCGCGCGCGGGAAATTTCTTCTTGATCCCCTGGTGTGCAGCCCCTATGTGGACCTAGCCGTTCGATTATTTCGCGAATTTTACGCGGGCACGACAGCGGCAATTCACCTCCGCGAGCCGGCACGCCGGTCTCTCGGGTTCGATCTCTGGTTGGGGAGAGCGGCATGTCACACAACGCCCTCTTTCGATCGGGGAAGGGCTTGGGGACTCCAGGTACCACCCGTGAAAAAGAAAAAACGAGCGCGGCTTCCATGGAGGCACGCGACGACCATTTCGTGGTGAAGAACGGCGTGCGCTGCGCCGGCGCGCACCTGATCGTCGATCTCTATCAGGCCGAGCGGCTGGACGACATCGCGCATATCGAAGACACATTGCGCGCCTGCGTCGACGCCGCCGGCGCGACGCTGCTGCACATCCATCTGCATCATTTCGA
>Ga0180216_1003713_pt1 | contig 11930 bp, 16 predicted proteins | sample eDN3rd37CBELigMG_FD_128879 | JGI IMG/M metagenome (GOLD analysis project Ga0180216, IMG submission 128879) | Enriched Miracle-Growth compost microbial communities from Emeryville, California, USA - eDNA 3rd pass 37_C BE-Lig MG (version 2)... ...
CCTGCTCCTCCTCCTCCTCCTCTTCTTCTTCTTCTCCTCGTCCTCGTCCTCCTCCTCGTCCTCCCACTTCTCCTCCTCCTCCTTCTGCTCCTCCTCCTCCTCCGCCTCCTCTTCGTCGTCGTCCGCGCGTGAATTTTCGTTTTGGCGCCAAAACAAACGTGTGTCAGGGGGGTAACACACGTTTGGCGGGTAAATTTGGCGCGAAACGCTGAAAAAACGGTCGACGCCGACGACCGACGAGCGCGTGGACGAGGACGACGCGGACCGCCCGGGCCCACGGACAAAGAGAACACAACGAGGACGACGGGGGCGGGCGGGGACGGGCGACGACGCGGACGAGGAGGACGAGGAGAGCGCCGACCGACGGCAGAGCAAGGCGGACGCCGTGCGCTGCGACGCGCGACGTCGGAGATCGACGATCATGGCCGCCAAGTCGCCACCGAAGCGCCGGTCGTCGGCCCGCATCGCCGCCATGGCAGCTGACCGTACGGCCGCCTGCTCGATGCGGCGGCGCGCCGGGCGGACGATCGCATGCCCTGACATAACGCCGCGCTCGCTGTGTCTGCGCCGTCCGCGTTCCAGCGGCGCCGTCGCCGGCGGTGACCCGCCGCTTCGCTGGAAACTTTGAGGGCACGCCCGGCCGCCTGGTGCCGGGCGAGGAGGTCACGGAGCCCGAGCGGCCGCGGCCGCCCGTGAACCGCAAGCCCACGCGGAAGCCCACTATGCTGCAGGGCGGCGCCGCGAAGCGGCGGGCCGCCGCGGCCGCGGCGGCGGCCAATGCAGCGGCCGCGGCACCAGCGCCGGCGCCCAAGGAGGACGCGCCGCTGCCGGTGCAAAAGGACCTGCCCCCGCTGCCGGAGACGCCCAAGGGCGGCCGCAAGAAGGCTGGAGTGGCTGGCCGCGTGCGCGCTGCGCTCGCCAAGGGCAAGCGGACGCTGGCCAAGGCCGTCGGTCGCCGCAGCACCACCGCGGCCGCCGCCGCACGCAGCCCCGCGGGCAAGAAGGGTCCGTCGCCGCGCGCGTTGGAAGGGGCACCCTCGCTGCGGCCTCTGACCGAAATGCGACCGTGGTCTTATTGTCACCGTACGCGCTCGCAGCGGCCACCGCAGCGTCGTCGGTGCTGAGCCCGCGCGCCAAGGCGGCGTACGAGAAGAAGGTCGACGGCGTAGCCGCTGTGGCATCGTGGCTGGACCGCGCCGCGATCGAGGAGCTGCTGCGCCAGACGAACGGCGACGTTAACGCCGCCATCACGCTGGCGGTGCAGCAGAAGAAGTCGGGCGATGCCGCTGGCCGCCGCCGCGCGTAGACGGTGGGGCGCGCCTAGCGCACCAGCACCCCCCCACCCGGCCGGGCCGAACAGCTCACCGCGGCAACCAAGACGAAGAAAGCACGGTTTTTTATTGTTTGCCCGCTGTACATAACCTTCACTTGTGTGCGTCTATAATTTACACGGTGTCGAGGAGCGCCAGCGCCGCGGCGCTGTGGCTCGCCAGCGTCGCCGCCGCCCCCGACGGGACGGCCAGCGCGGCCAGGACCGCGTCGGCCACGTCGTCCGCGGCCTCGGCGTGCGTGGCCAGCCGGAGCAGCGTCTGCGCGGTGGCCGCTGCCGCGTCGGTGGCCGCGCGCCCGCCGCCGCCGCCGCCGCCGCCGCTGCCTGCCGGCGCCGACCAGCTCGCCAGCCACGTGCGCAGCAGCGTGTGGCCCATGGCCATCGTCCGGAAAGCGGGGTAGACTTGCTGGCGCTCCATGAGGAGTCGGGCCGCCTCCCAGACGTCGCCCGCCGCCGCGAGGCTCGCAATGCCGGTCGCCAGGGCCGCCGCCACCCCGGGATGGGCGGCGCCCGCGCCGGCGCCGCCGTGCCGCAGCAGGGTCCAGGTGGCGGCCACGTAGAGGCGCGTGCGCGCAAATCCGGGCAGGAGGCCCTCGCTGGCGATGGCCAGGTGCACGGCCTGGACCGTCCACGCCGAGTCGTCCGCGAGCGTGACCGCCGGATCGTCGTCGTCGTCGCCCGCACCCTCCGCGTCCTGCGCCTTGTAGGCCGCGGCGGCGGCGCGCGCGAGGGCGCGCACCGCCTTGGCCCGCGCCTCGGGCTGGCCGTGCGTCGCCAGCAGCGCCACGGCGTGCACGAGTGGGCAGGCGGGCGGCAGCTGAGCGCCCACGTCCGCCAGCACCTGTGCGGGCAGCGTGCGCGTCCTAGGCACCACCGCAGGCACCGCTCAGGCCGCCCGCCGCAACGATTGGGCACCAGCAGGCGCGGACGCACCTCCCGGGCCAAAAGGCGGCGCTCGTAGACGGCCAGCCACACGGCGAACCAGCGCGCCTCGTCGCGGCGGAACCGGTCCAGCAGGCGCGTCCAGGCTGGGGCCAACGGCGCCGCCGCCTCGTCGCCCACGCCAAAGTGCTCGTGCAGTTTCAGCAGCTGTGGCCCTCCGCGTCGTACAGCCAGGCGGCGCAAGGCGCAGGTGAGCCCCTCGTTCCGGACCCGCCTTTTGTTTTTTTTGTGTGTGTGGCGGGGCGCCTGACTCATACCACATCCGCCAGGGCCGCCGCGCGGGCATCCGAGTCGACGGCCAGCTGTGGCAGAAGCGTCTCGGCGCACGCGTCGAGCGTGGCCACCGCATCGGCGTCCACCTGCGCACATCACCCACGCCGGAGCGTTCGTGCCTTTAGATGACCTCGTTGCCTGCAGCGGGTCGCTCCGTCGCCGAGCGCCCAGTGCGTACCTGGACATCCGGCCACGCGGGCTGCACCAGCGTGGCCATCGCGCGCACGAGCACCCACGTCGTTTCGGGGACATCGCGCGGGACGACCTCGCCCAGCAAGTCGAGCGCCGTCCTGCGCACGGCCTCGGCCACGCCCGCCCGTTCGCACAGGTCCTGCAGCGTGCGCACCACCGCAGGCCGCGCATCTGCAATCGCCGCTGCGGCTGTCGCGACGGCGGCGTCGCCATCGGCGGACGGCACCCACAGCGCGCGCACGGCGGTTCGCAGCGTGCGCGCGGCGTGGACACTGTCGTCGGGCCGCCCTTCCGCAGTGCGACCGAGTCTGTCAGTGATCTGGCCTTGCTTCGCCTTCGCAGGCAGCGCCGCGCACCTGTCCTGGTCCCACTCGGCCACGGCACGCTCGAGGGCCGCCACCGCCCAGTCGGCCAGCGTGCCGAGCTCGCCCCCTGTCACAGCGACCTGGAGCGTCTCGGTCCAGCGCGCGGCCGCCGCGACCACGGCCGCGGCCGCTTCGCCGGCCGCGAGCATCTCCGCCAGCAGGGCTCGCCACTACCGGCGCCGCGGCATTCCCGTCATGGCCGCCGAGAATGAGTGCCTGGGTCTGGCTGCGCTGCTCCGGAGGCGCTTAATGCCGGCGCACCTCGCGTGGCTCGGGCCCCGCGGCGTCGAGGGCGGCCGACCAGCGCGCGGGGTCGGCCAGGGGCGGGACGACGGCGGTGCGCGTGGCAGCAAGGGCGTGCAGCCACCGCTGGAGCGGCGCCAGCGTCGCGGCGCTCTCCGGGTCCAGCGCGGCGGCCGCCGCCGCGACGCGGTCGACCCACCGCTGGCGCGCCGCCAGGGGCAGCGTCCGCGCGGCGGCGCTGTGCGTGCAAAACGTGGCAACATCAACCAAGTCCGCGACGGCCAAGTGGGGCAGCGCCACCGCCAGGCGCGCATCGAGCTGGCCCTCCGCGGCCTTGGCGCCCGCATCGACGGCGGCCAGGACCCACGCCGCCAAGAAGCTGCTGCCAGTGTCCGTGCTCCGCTCCACCGCACCCGGCGCCGAAGGCTCCAGCCACGGCAGCGGTTCGAGCTCGCGCAGCCTGCATCACGCAGGGGACACGCCGGCGACACCAACACCACCTTTGTCAGCATTACTGAACCTGATCACGGTTCCATCACCATGTGACGTACCGGTCGACGGTGGCGGCGAGCGCGACCGCGGTGTCGGAGGTCGCATAGCCGAGAAGGAGGTCCGTGGGCGAAGCGACGCCGTCCTGGCCGCCCGCGGCTGCGAGCAGCCTCGCCCACTCGGGGCCGTCGGCGCCGCCGGTGCCCCGCGCGCGTGGCAGCGCCGCCCGCAGCTGGGCGAGCGCGGCGGCGCGGCCTTGCAGCTGAGGCGCAGCGTCTGCAGCGGCCAGGCCCGGCAGCAGCAGCACGCCGTAGGCGATCTCCCATTCCGCCCAGGGGCGGGGGACGCGTAGGTGCGCGCGCAGCCAATCTGCGACGGCGGCGGCCTGCGACGCCAGCAGGTCAGCGTGGCGCGCTGCGGCCGCGACTGCGGCAGGCGCATCGTCCGTCCACGGCGCGGCGAACAGGCTGCTGACCAGCGCCCGCGCGACGTCGGCCTCGGGCGCGGCACGGTAGTCGCGCGCCAGGGACACGGCTTGGTCGCGGAGGCGCACGTCGGCGGACGCGGCTAGCCGCAGGACCTGCGCGGCGCGGTAGTCGCCGCTTGCGTGCCACCGCGCCACGTCGATGCCGTAGGCCAGCAACAGGGCCTGTCGAGCGCCGACCCGGTGGCCAACGATGGCCGACGCGACGTTTAAGAGGGGCAGTCCCGGCGAACCTGCGATGTGCGATCTCAGCAGCACGTACGTCGAACTGGGACGACTGCTGGGTGCGCCGCCGCTGGTCGCGCAGGTCGCTGGCCCACGCCAGCAGGGCCTGCGTGGCGGCCGGCGCCTGGGCGCGGAGGGGCAGCAGCTCGCTTGCCAAAGCGCGCTCCAGCGAGGCGACCGTGGTGCTCTGCGCCCACGCCAGGCTTGGCCCTGTGGGCCCACGAAATGGTCGGGGGGCGAAATCGGCGTGCGTGCGTCAGCGCTTGCGGACAGCAATGGCCATGTCGCGGTGTTGCGCCGCCGCACCTAGCGGCAGCAGGCCATCGGAGGCCAGCGCAGCTCGGGCGAGCAGGACGGACACTGCGAAGACGACGTCCTGCACGAACGTCTTGCTGGCCGGGTCCGCCGTCTCCAGCCAGCGGGTGGCCGCTGCGCGCACCGCGGTGGCATCCTGTGAGGCGGGCGGCAAACGCGTCGACCAGGGCTCAGCCCACAGTTGCCACGCCGCGCAGGCCGGCGCAGCGTAGCGCACCGCGGCCGAGGTGACGAGCAGTGCCGCGACAGCGAGCGCAGCGTCCGTCTCCAGCACAGCGTTGGCCGCGGCGCTGCTCAGGGCCTGGATCGCCTCGGTGCTGGCGGCGTTCGACGCCTGGCCCGCCGCCGGGTCTCGCATCACCATGGCGGCGTACAACGCACTGAAGGGCTCCGCGGCCGCGGCGCCGCCGTCGTCCGCGTCGGCACCCACCGCCGCGGGCGATCGCCACCGCGCGGCGGCGGCGGCGGGCGTGCCGCCGGCACGGGCGGCGTCCTCCAAGCCAGCGGCCACCGCCGTGGGCAAATCTGCTCGCGCGATGGCTCGACTGCCCGCTCGCGGCCGCGTTAGTGCGTGCAACCATCCCCAGCAACGGCGTGCTCATGCTCGTGCAGTACCCTGCTGCTGCGCCCAGGCGAGGGCCTCGGCGTGGACAAAGGTGTGCAGCAGCGCGCCGCCGTGTACGGCCACCGCGTCGCGGGGCATCATCGCCAGCGCGCGCGCAGCCAGGTTGTCCTGCGCGCGGCGCCCTGCGAGCGGGGCCGCCTGCGCAGCCAGCTCGGCACAGAGCTCCCAGGGCGCGTCGGGCACCGGCACCGCCGGCAAGTGCAGCGCAATCTGCCGCCCCGTCTCCCACTGACGGTGCTGGACCGCAGCGGCCAGCGCCGTCGTGAGCACTGGTGGACAGGAACGAAAGCCCTTGCTTTCGCGCCTCGTTAGACTGGCGGGGCCGCCAGCCAATGCACGCGTCCGCTGTCCGCCCCGGCGCGTACACTGCCGCTCGAGCTCGGGCGTCAGTGGCAGGCCAAGCGGGTCGGCGAGCCGGAGGACCAGCTGCCACTTTTGGCAAGCCGTCGGGCCGTAGTTGAGCAGCGCCGTCAGCAGCTTGGCTGGCTCGGGCGTTCGGCGAACCTGGTGAGTGCACGGGTGCGCTCAAGGCGGGCGATTGCATCCCGCTCCGGTGAGTCGCCCATGCGAGGCGACTAGCAGCCCATTGGCGTTGCCACGCACGTGGTAAGGCAGCAGGTCCTCGCCGTCCGGTCCCAGACGCAGCGGCTCGCCGTCCACTTGGAAGCGGGCGAGCTTGCCCATGGCATCCAGCAGCCCCAGCTCCGCGCGGATCAGGGGCGACGCCGGCAAGAGTCGCAGGCTAAACAAAGACCGCAGAGTCGGTGCCATGGACCAGGCCGCGTCCGAAATCAGTAAAAAATAAGGCCCGGCCGTCGTGGGATTACCTTGGCACGACAGCATACCACGCCTGTGCGGCCGCCAGCGCCGGGTCGTCGGCAACGTTCAAACTTTCGGCGGCGTCCATGTATTCGTGCGCGGCCTCGAGCACCAGCGTCTCCAAATTGTCCGGCTGGAGCCGCGCGGCCGCGCCCGAGGGCCGCGGCAGCAGCCATTCCCGTGCCAGCTCGAAGGCTGCGACGACCAGCGTTGCGGTGGCCCCGCCAAGGTCGCAGTTAGCTGGCGTCACGGCGCCGGGCGCCCACGAGGACCCGGTCACGTACTGGCGTCTTCGGCGGTCAGCAGGCACCGCGCGAGCAGGCCGTGCAGCACCGAGCGCGGCAGGCGGGTCATGGCGGTATCGCAGACGCGCTCCAGGCGCTCCACCACGGTCGGCCACCGCGACGGGGCGCGGAGGGCGGGCACCGCCAGCCGTTCCACCAGCTCTGCGAGCCGCTGGCGCTGCGCCGCCTCGTCCTTGGCCAGGTCCTGTCGGCGTGGCGCACGGCACGGACATGGCGCAGACGGTCAGCGCGTGGCGGCGCTCAAGCCCTTGCGCGGACGTTGTCCGACGCCGCACGTACGGCACAGGCCGCCAGCGAGAGGGGCGCCTCGACCACGGCCAGGGCTTCGGCCGCTTCGAGCAGGTCGTCGACGTGCTGCAGCTCGCCGGCCAGCTCGGCCCAGGCATCCGCCTCGGGCGATCCCGGGCTCGCCGCGCCCCGTGCTTGCTCCACGCGCGCTTGCAGCAGAAAGTGCAGCTCGCCCAGCCGCTCCAGCTCGTCCGTGCGCGTGCACGCAAACATGCACCGCAAACCGACGCGGACGAGCTCCTCGTCCTGGGCGGCCAGGCTAACAGCGCCGCGCCGTGGCAGCCATCAGCCCGATGCCGCCTTCAGCGCTTCCCTGCGGCGCGCGTGGTTCGTACCGACGCAAAGACGCGGTCCTCGGGCCCGCGCTCTTCGCAGTCGTACTGGATCAGCTGCCACGGCCGCTCAATCGAGCGCGCGGCCTCGGCCTCCAGGTAGTCCGCCAGTACCGGCCACGTGGCAGTTTCGTTGGGGCCCGCCGCCTCCATCGCTGAAGGCGGCGAAAGCACCGCAGGCGAAAGCACCGCGTCCCTTACTGGACGTCGCGTTAGTCGTGCGCGCCGCTCTCCGATGGAATCTCCATTTGGCCCGCTGCCGATACCGCGACGGTCGGCGTAGCGCTGCTGCAGGTACGGGAGCACAAACGCGACGAGGCGGTCCAGCCACGCGCCCCCAGCGGCGTCGCCGGCGCCGCTGTCCGGCTTGAGCGCTTGCGCAGGGTCAGCGAGCAGCCACTCCACGATGCCGGCCGGCGGCAGCGTGAGGAACGTGCGGAAGCGGAGCACGAGGTGCTGCATGCCGTCGACGGCGTCCGGCACCGCGTGCAGCGGGACGACGCCGTTCGTGCGGCCCGTGGGGTCGTACACCAGCTTTTCAAAGATCCTATGCGGTGCATCCGCCCCCCGAGCCCAATCACTGCCATCATTACCCACCGCCGCCCCACGCTTCAGATCGGGAGCCGCGGTGCGCGGCGTACTCGAGCTGGTGCAGAATCGGGCCAATGCGCTGCTTGTAGCCGCGGCGCTGCGCAATCTTGAGCATCTGCACCGCCAGGCTCAGCTGGCCGCTGAGGTCGTCGATGGCCAGCGCCCGCTCGCGGTACCAGGCAGCGCCAGCGGCCTCGTCGGTGTAGGCGAGCGGCAGCGGTGCCGCCCTGGACGCCGCGGCCGCGTCGGCTTCGGACCAATCCGGGCGTGGCCGCCACGGCCGCTCCTGGATCGTCGACACGCTGGCACCGGGCGCCGCCGGCAAGAGCGCCTCGTACGTCACCGGGTCCAGCTGGGCGGCAGCGCTCGAGGTAAGAGCTTCTGTGCAGCACCACGGGGTGAGCGCACGAACGGCCACAACGCTCGCGTGCTCGCCCCGCACAGTGTACCGTCTCGGGAAAGGCTTCGACGATGGCCAGCCGGACGGGCCGGAGGTCCGCGGCGTGGCGCTCGCACAGCAGCCGGACGCTGCCGACATTCTCGGCCGCAGCGAGGTCGATGGCAAAGCTGGCCAGGTCGCAGTCGCGGAAGAGCGGGAACACCTCGGCAAAGCGGACCACCGTTTCGTTCATGCGATCGCCCAGCGTCACACGGATCAGCTCTGAGCGCAGTACGGCGCGTGCACGGCAGCGTGACCGGTTAGCGCCGCCGATTGGTGTGGCGCATCGTGTCCATGCCGAGTGGCACCTTCAAGAGTGGACAGCCGGTCCATGTAGGCAAGCAGCTTGCGCCGGATCGCGGCGAGGCGCTCGCGCTCGCTGGGGCTGCCATACCCAAACTTTCACTGCAGCAGCGTCGCCACCGGTGAGCCGTCGACAAGGGGGACGGGACGGCGGGGGCTATCTGCTACGTCCGCGTGGACGTACACGTCGACGTCGGTTTGGCGCAGGCCATACTCGAGGAGGAGGCGCGCAGCGGTCTGCGAGTCCGGCACCCGCTCCAGGCACGACCGCAGCACGGCGTCCCGATCTTGGACCTGCGGGCCGAGCCCAGCCACGCCGCCGAGCACGGTAAACGAGCATGCGTCAGCACCGCCCTGGGCGTTGCCGCCAACCACCCGGCGCGGACCTGATCCAGCAGCGAGGCGATGGTGTCGTCGTCCACGGGCGAGCTCTCCCACTCGGCGAGGTACACCGGGTCCGTGTCGAGGCCGTAGTCACGCGCGAGCGCGTGCGCCGCCGCAAAGTCCTTCTCGGCCAGCCGCAGCTGCAGGAGCTCCGCGGGCGTCGCGCGCTCAAACGTCCACAGGCTGTACGTGATCTGGTTGACGTGCAGGCGCTGGCGCGATGGCACCGGCGGGTCCGTGTCGAACGTCCACAGCAGATACTCGGTGGCGCGCACCAGCGGGCGCGCCAGCCGGTTCAGCACGCGCTGCAGCTGCGACAGGTCCGCCTCGTCCTCGTCGTCGTCCTCGTCGTCCAAGGACTCGGCGGCGTCGCCCACGCCGCCGGCGCTGCTGGCCAGGCTGGTGGACGTGTCGGCGCGCGTGGGCCGGCGGCTGACGGTGGGAGTCGGCGGCACGTCGTCCGCGCGGCCGGCGGCCCAGCGAGCGGCCTGGCCGCCCGCCGCGCCGAAGCCGCGCGCCCAGTCCGCGCCGGCGCTGCGCTCCGCGGCCTCGAGCAGCTGCTGCGCGCGCGACTTGGTCAGCGGGCCGGGCCCGCGCCACCGCAGCCGCACGGTGCTCCGCGTGTGCTGCAGGACCGTGAACCGATCCGCGGCGGTGCCGAGGACGGTCGGGAACGCGCCCAGCGGCGCCGGAGTCTCGCCCGCCAACACCGGCGTCAGCGTGTCCAGTCGGACCGCGCTCACGTAGCCCGCCTGGGGTCGCGCGCGCAGTGCGGGCCGGGCAACCACGTACGACGTTAGCGCGGCAGCCGCACAGACGCAGGCGCTGCACTCAGGTGGGCAGACGCGCACCGCGTCGCAGAGCACGAGGCAGTCGGGCGACCACCACGCGGCATCGCACACGACGCCGACGCCCGGCGCGGCGTCGTCGGGGTTGCCCAGGAACTTGACGGTCTCGGACGGGGCAAACGCGCGCACCAGCCCGCCGTCGGCGACGGTCCACAGGGTCAGCGTGCCGTCTACGTCGAGGCTGATGGCGTGACGGCCGGACGGGTCCACCGCGACGTGGCGCACCGCGGCGTGGCCCATGCGGGTGACATCCTGCCCGCGCCATGATGCCGAGACCAGGTGGAGCGCCATGCCCCACCAGCCGGGCCGCCACGGCGAGCTGGCGTCGCCGTCGTCCACGCCGGCGGCCGCGTCGTCGGGCACGGCGCTTGTGCTTTCCGCGCGGCGGACCGTGGGGGTGCCGCAGAGGCGGTAGAACGGTGCGTCCGCGTGCGCCGTCCAGAACGCGACGCGCGGCACGACGGCACTCTCCGCCGGCGCCTGCCGGTCGTACCGGAAGCCGCCCACCGCCAGCACCGGCGGCCGCGGGGGCGAGGCGTCCGGCTCGGACCAGGCCATCGTGAGCTGGTAGCGCGCGCGCGCGGGGAAACTCGGGCCACGACCACGATCAGCACGAGTGGTGCGGTGCGGAGCCTCGCCACAGCGGGGCCGTACCGGCGTCTCCGGGCCGCCGGGAAGCCGGAGTGAGTGGTGCAGCCGGCACTGGCCGTCCACGCCGGCCTCGCCGCGCGGGATCGTGAGGTCCCAGCCGGCTGGGCACCGGGGCGCACAAGGCAGGGTGTCGGGCGGGCTCGGTTGGACACGCCGCGCATGCACGCCAGCCGCTGCGTCCGAGGGGGAGGAGGGGCGCCGTCCGTACCTGTGCCCTTACTGCCGGTTGCCGGCTGGGGCCCGAGCAGGTAGCAGTACAGAGTGCCGTTCAGGGTGAGGAACACGAGCTCGTGGGTGTACGGCCGCCCGCCAAACTCGCCCCAGCGCGCCGGCCGCAGTGCCAACCCGGCCAGCGGCTCGACGTAGCCCGGCAGCGGTGCTGCCCGCGCGCCCGCCGTCGCATTCAAGATGGTGCAGCGTCGCCGGCCTGCCATGGTCGAGAGCGGGCATCAGAACCGCCGGGAGCACGTCAGCTAAACGTGGCCGGGAGGGCCCGGACGTGCGCCACTGCCGCCCGTACCGTCCGACGCCTGGTACACGAGCACGGTGCCGTCGCTGCGGCCGATGGCCAGCAGGGCGCCGTCGGCGCTCCAGGCCATCCGCCGCCACACGGGCCACGCGTGGGCGCCGTCGACCGTCCACGAGACGGGCGCCACCGACGCCGAACTGGCGGAAAGCGAGCGGCCGCGCCCGCCGCCGGCGGCGGCCGCGGCGGCCGGGGCCGACGCCAGCGGCCGGATCTCCACCTCGTCGCGTTTCAGGACGGCGACGCGGCGCAGATCGGGGCTCAGCGCCCACGTCCACGAGGGGACGTGGGCGGCGACGTGGTGCACGTACGCCGGCGGCAGCCGCGGGTGCCACGTCGTCTTGGGGTCTTCCGCGGCCGCTGGAGGGGTGGTGGCGGCGACGGCGGCGGCGGCGGCGGCGGCCTCGTCCGGCCCGCCAGCCGCCCACGGCCACAACCGCGTCCGGCGCAGCCACGCGGCCGCCGCGGTCGGCGTCGTGAGCTGCGCGCGGGCCTCGTTCATGTCCGACGCCCGCCATGTCCACTGCAGGTGCCGCCGGTACAGCACCGGCCCGGCGTCGACCGCCGCGGGCCCGGCCGCCGGGCCGACGTCCGGCTCGTCCATCGGGCCGGTGCCCGGCGCCCGGCGCAGGCGGAGGAGGGTGCAGTCCTCCTGCTCGTGGCTGTCCTTCAGGCAGGGCGGCTGCGCGCTGCCGGCCCTGGCATGCTCGGTCTTGCTGGTCGTGACGTCTCGGCCTCCGTCGCTGCGTCGCCGCCGTCGTCTGCGCGCGGCGGCGGGCGGCGTCGCGGTTCTCGATGGCGTCCGTTCCGGCCCGCCGTGGGTCCGACGCCTCTTGGCCGACTTGCGCGGCCTTCTTGGGGCTGTCCAAGGCTGCTTCTTCGGTGGCCGCCTCGCCGTCCTCCTCGTCCTCCGCGACGTCGCCGCCGTCTGCGCGGCGGCGGCGGCGGCGGCAGCGGCCAC
>Ga0180216_1003714_pt1 | contig 11929 bp, 12 predicted proteins | sample eDN3rd37CBELigMG_FD_128879 | JGI IMG/M metagenome (GOLD analysis project Ga0180216, IMG submission 128879) | Enriched Miracle-Growth compost microbial communities from Emeryville, California, USA - eDNA 3rd pass 37_C BE-Lig MG (version 2)... ...
CCGGTTACTGCTACAGGGGGCGCTCTATGTTGATATGTCCCGGGCCAAAAACGAGATGATTTTCTGGAAGCTTCCAGAATGTTCCATCAGTGTTTCCCCTCAGGCTGTCTGTCTGTCTGTCTGTCTGTCTGTCTGTCTGTGATCGCTGCAACGTCTGCTCGCTCGCGCCACAGCTCAAACAGCGTTGCTGCCTTGTGCGCTGTCGGTGCGCTGCTGGTGCGCGAATGTGGCGCTGGACTCGTTGAAACGAGCGCGGCGGCGCGCGCCAAAGTTCAAATTTTCTGATGACGTCAGGTTTCGCGCCAGATTTCTTATCGCTCCAAAGCAGCGCGACGGCCGGCAACCTAGGCTGGCACGGACATCCAAACGGCTTATCGCACAGCATCTTCTTGCTAAATTTTCCCGTGTCGTGCTGTTCCGTCTCAGGGTCCCTCTGTGCCATAGCATGGCGTTGTTGTCTCGCTGTAATAGTAGTATTTTTTAGCTCTGCAAAGCCACGCCGTGCGATTCACAACTCAAGCGCTTGGGACTACACGCAGCGGCACGCTGCCGCGAGAAAGGACAACTTCCACCATGAGGCCAGCCCGTCCGGCTGCCAGCGCCCCGGCCAGCGCCACCGCGGGCGGCGCGTCCGCTGGCAATGGCAGCGCTGGTGCTGCTCAGCAAGAGGTACGTGGCGCCACTCGCGTGACGCGGCAGCGATGCCGGCGATCGAAGGCAGGGCCGCGGAGTGGGAGGCCGCGCCGGCTTGCAGGGTAGGCGCGCAGCAGTCCGTGCAGCGAGCGCGGCGGTTGGCGGTAGAACAAAGGTCGGCGCGATGGGAAGAAAGAGGAGCGACTCGATGGAGTGCCCAACCGCATCGACGCGGCAGTGTCGCTGACGTCGCGGCGTCTCTCGCGGCATCCTTGCTGGCTCGGTATGGCGGTTCATTTGGGACAGACCGAGGCGCCCGTGTGGTTCATGCTGCAACGGACCACGATGATCGAGGAACTCAAGGCCAGCCTGCTCTCGGCGTTTGCACAGCTGCACGAGGCCCACAAGAACAGCGTCGCGGCTGCAGTGCAGCAGGCCGCCGCCCCGCTGGAGGAAAAGGTGGACCGGCTCGCGCAACGCCTCAACGACGGCCGCGGGGGTGACGCCGCTCGCTCTTCGGCGGCGACGCGCACCGTCGAAGATGAAGCCAAGGAAGTATGCGAGCGCGCACTGTCACGGTACCACGCAACCAGGGACACGTACGCTCACTCGGCGCCTTCGTGCTCTTCTATGGTACGCCGGCGCGTCCGCAGTTTCCCGTCGACAAAGTCTTGACGGATCTTTTTCCCGCCACAAAGTTTTTCTCGTCATCGGCTGATCTGCAGACCGCCTTTGCGTACGGCTGCACTCTACTTGGCCGCGAGCCCCAGCCGCGCGACTGGGTCACCATTTTCAACGTTGTGGCCAAGTCGGTACGAAACGGCAACTATGCAATCCAACTGCCCCAATGTTTAACACAGCTTCCGCCCCGCTTCGTTTTGCCTTGAGCTTGCCGTACCGTAGATCACTGCCAAGGCGCGCAAGAAGCGCAATATGCTGGCGACGCAAATCCTTACCCAGTTCAAAAGCCTCGCCATGCGGCTTCGGCCTCAGCTACTTGAGCAGGCCAAAGACGACCGCAACTGGCGCCCCGGTGGCATTCTCCACACGGTCGGCCAGGAGTCGTACAACGACCGCCAACTGATGGTGCACGTGGTCCGCGCGGCCTACCCGCGTACGCCGACGGTTTCCGACGAAGCCTTCGCATACTGGGCGGTCGAGCGCCTGCTGAACGAGAAACGCGCCGCCAAGGAAGAAACCGCGGAGAAGCAGGCGCAGCTTTTCTACACCAAGGTCGCGGAGCTTCGGGCCAACGACTCTCCCGCCCCTCACAACGAAAACGAAAGTGCTCTTCCGGTGGCCGCGCCGATGCTGGGTGCCCTGAACCTCAACGAGGCCATTCGCAACCTGCACCACAACCAGCTGTTCCGCCGGCGCGCCCGCGACAATAGCGACGACGATGACGACAACACAGCCAGTTCAGCGCAGCGTCCCCGCTTGGCTACAATCGCAGATGACCCCTCTGTCTGACTGGCCCCACTGGCCCCACTGGAACCACTGGAACCACTGGCGGCACCGCCGCGCCTGAACTTCGTACATGGCTGTGTGGATGTGATTGATATCGGCGGCCTGATTGCACTGCCTGTCCTCGCTTCCTTGGAATGATGCTTGACTATGACTGTGTGAATCTTGCATTGTCCTTAATTGGCAGCCGCCTCTAATAGCTGAATTGTATTATTGTACGTGATTGGAACACGATATGCATACGCGCAATTGTAGTAGTGATGTGTAGGGCCCATAGGGCCTGGCATTATATGCGGCCCCTAGATTGGCACGGTAGATTCATAATACATGGACGATCCTACTTTGGCCCAAAGTTGTCCGCTGATTAAGCCATGGACGATGCCCTTCGTCCATCGCGCGACGCATGCTATGTTCTGCGGCTAATCTTCAGGCTGTCCACGGAACGAACCTCCTCGGAACGTCCTCGCGTCGAAGCCAAATTGCGATACTTTTTCAACCTACCTTCGTCCAAAGAACATTCCATTTTCGTCCGTCGGCCATGCTGGGGACGTGCCGGGATCGTTTGGGGGGACAACTGGCGGGACAATCTTAACGCTTCTCGACGAGCGAAGTGTACCCCCCTGAAATCATTGACCCCCCAAAACACTTCGTGGTTGCCACGTGTTTGCCGCCAATGGCCGGACGCCGACGACGGCGCCGCGGACGGACGACGGCGCCGCGGACGCCGCCGCAGAGGACGACAGCGCCGAGGAGGACGCCGAGGAGGACGCCGAGGAGGACGCCGAGGACGCAGAAGCCGCCGCCGCAGAGGACGACAACGGCGTCGAGGCCGACGACGTGGCCGCCGACGAGGCCGCCGACGAGGCCGCTGACGAGGCCGCCGACGAGGCCGCTGACGAGGCCGCCGACGAGGCCGCCAAAGACCGAGGAGGACAATCAAGAAGAGGACGCCGGAAGCGGAACTCTAAGGCCGCACGACCGGAGTGGCAAGTCGGGCTGAGGCCGACCGGCGACTCGGACCGGCACCTACGCGGTAGTGGCGGCCAACGTCCGGCCGTGGCAGCGGCACTCGGTGGATACCAGTAGACGGCTTCCTGGAGCGGAGGACAGTCAGCGCAGGACCCGTTTCCCGTCCGGCAGCGCCGTCCTGTTGCGCCGCCTTGTAGCGTCCAGCCAGGGGCGAGCGTTCGGAGTGGCCGGACCGCGCTCGGATGGACCGGGCTCAGCAGGGGCGATGGCGCCGGTGATGCACAACGGCTTGCTGGACGCCGGCCGGCTAGCCCCGTCCGCGGCGGCCGCGGCACCGTCGTCGTCGTCGTCGTCCTCCTCCTCCTCCTCCGCCAACGGACAGCCGCCCAGCGGCGGCGGCCTCTACCCAGGACGCGGCGGCACGCCCCTCGTGCACGTGCCGTCGCCGACGGCCAACTACATGGTCGCCGTCGACGCCATGCGGGGCGCCGCCCCCGCGGGCGCGACGACGGCGCGCAGTGACACCGAGGGCGCCCCCTCGTGGGCCAAGTCGCACACGCTGCGGTTCCTCGTACTGGTGGCGTGCTGGTACGCGTGCAGCTCGCTGACCAACAACATCGGCAAGGAGATCCTGCAGGCGTTCACCTTTCCCGTGACGCTGACGGTCGCGCAGTTTGGCTTCATCGGCGTCTTCACCTACATCTACGGTACGCACGCACGTGGGCCCCGCCGGACCGGTGCCGGGGCCGCGCGGCCGACCGCTCACGCGCGCGCCCCGCTGGCCCTGCCCTGACTTGGCTCTCGCAGCCACCCTGCTGTGGTGGGCGTCGGACCGGCGCGGCCCGCGGGTGCTCGTGTCGCTGACGCGGTCGGTGGCGCGCAGCGTCGTGCCGCTCGCGTTGTTCAACATCATCGGCCACGTCTTCTCGTCCGTGGCGATCGCGCGCGTGCCCGTGAGCTTTGTGCACACGATCAAGGCCGTCTCGCCGTTCTTCACCGTCCTGCTCTCGACGGTGATCCTAGGCTCGCGCTACTCGCGCGACGTCTACATCTCGCTCATCCCGCTCGTTACGGGCGTCATCATGGCGTGCACCTCCGAGCTGGCGTGGGAGTTTTGGGGCGGCGTCGCCGCGCTCGGCTCCGCGCTGGTCTTTGTCGTGCAAAACATCTTTTCGAAAAAGGTGCCGCGTGCCGTGCTGCTGCACCCGCGCCGCCGCCCGGGCCCTCGCGCGCCCTAACGCGCCCCCGCTTGCAGTGGCGCGCCGGCGGGCGGCTCCGCGCAGATCTTCCAAGACGGCCACTTGGACGAGCTCAACCTGCTGTTCTACTCGTCGACGGCCGCGTTCGTGTTCATGCTGCCCATGTGGTTCTACACCGAGGGGCTTGAGCTGCTTGCAAACCCGGCGGCGCAGGCCAGCTTCGACAGCGGCGTCGCGGTGCTGTTCCTGGCCAACGGCATCACGCACTTTGGCCAAAACATTTTTGCGTTCACCATCATGACGCTCGTTTCGCCGGTGACGTACTCCATCGCGTCGCTCTTCAAGCGCGTCATCATCATTGTCTCGGCGATCGTCTACTTCCACACGCCCGTGACGCCGCTCAACGCGCTGGGCCTCCTCCTCACCTTTGGCGGCCTCTACCTGTACAACAACGCGCGCGACTCGCACAAAGCCAGCCGCGCTGCGACGCTGCCCACGGCCGTCCCGGCTGGCGGCGGGGGGCTCCTTCCCACCGCGGCGCCGGGGTCGGCGGCGGGCCTGAGCAGCGGCAGCCCCAACGGCATGTACGGGAACACGCCGTCGCCCCCGGCGCCCGCGGCGCCGCCGCCGCCAGCGGCGGCCCCGGCCAACCGGCTCGTGGCCTCGGCGAAGGCGGCCGACTTTTTCGGCTATCGGAACGACTCGGGCACCCTGGCGAACGGCTACCTCCCCCGGCGGGACAGCGACCTGATGATGCCGTACAGCCGCGCATGACCGCTGGACGGCGGCGCTGTGTTAAATAGGTTTGGTGACTCTGTACAGGCGGGTTGGCCGGGCTCGCACCGCACGCGATGCCCGCACCGCTCCATCATAAATACAAGTACTACGACGTCCGCAGGTGTAGGGTCGACGAGCACCGCGTGTGCAGGCGGCACGCGCAGCGGGCAGATCGAAGCGCAGAGGCAGGTGTCCCGAGACCTTTGCACGCGGCGGCGTGGGCCCAGCCCCACGCCGCAACCAACAATCGACAAAAAAGGGTCCAGCCCTCGCGGCCAGCCCCCGCGACGACACCAGCATCAAAGCGTTTTACAGGAGCTTCAGGGGGTTCTAGCGCCGTCACCGCGCCGCGTCTGCGTCGTAGTCGTCCGCGGCGCCGGCGCCGGCGCCGGCGCTCGCCGCCTTGGCGGGCCGCTTGCCGTCGCCGCCGCGCCGTCGCCGGTCCTGGATCGCCTGGCGCGCCTCCTGGACGCGGGGCAGCATGTACCCGGCGTACAGGGGGCCCGACAGGTCGTAAAAGAGCAGGTCGCGGTTGGGCTCCTGGCGCGGCAGCACGCTGCGATGCGGCACGATGTTGCGGCAGACGACGCGCTCGATCGGCAGCAGGCGCGCGTGCAGCTTGACAAGTTCCGTCTCGGGGAACTCGAGCCGCGCGCTCTTGAGCCACGCCACCGTCTCGGGGACGTGGATGTTGGCCGAGAGGATGTTGCGGGTGTTGGCCACGTACTTGGGCCGGTCCGTCGCCTCCTTGGACGGATCGGTGAGGATCACCTGCGGCCACCGCAGAACTTCGCGGGTGCCCAGGTACTTGGCGAGCGACCGCTGGACGTCCTTGCTCTCGAAGAGCTGGGCGAAGCGCGCGCGCTTCTCCGGCGTCAGCGGCGTGCCGTCGGGCCGCCATTCGTGGGCAAAGTTCTTCATGAACGCCACGGGCGCCTCGCACGAGTCCGTGACGAGCGTGCGCTGCCGCACGTGGAAGAACGCCATCGTGAATCGGCCCGTCGCGCTGTCTGGCGCCACGGAGCTGGCGTAAAAGTCGCTCAGGTACTGCTGCAGCGTCACGTCGTCGCGCTGCAGCCAGAACAGCTCGTCGAGGTCGGCCAGCAGGACGAGCCGCGGCCGGTCGCGCAGCTTGAGGAAGCAGTCGTTGAGCTGGATCTCCTGGCCGCCGTAGAAGAGGTGCGACTGGTTCAGCGGCCGCGCGTCGACCAGGTGCAGGAGGCCGGACTCGACGTAGTGCTCGAAGACGGGCGCCCACTGGGGGTCGCGCACGAGCGCCGGCAGGTTGGCCATGCGCAGGTACAGCGTCACCGAGCGCGCGCCGTGGTAGCGGTAGTACTCGAGCGCCTCGATGAGGAACTGCGCGGTGTACTGCGGGTACCACAGCGTGTGCAGCGCCGACAGGCACACGTGGAACGACTCGGGCTGCTGCGCCTGCGTGAGCTCGGTGGTCGTGAGCGGCACCGTGTCCGGCACGGGCAGCGTGACCCAGTCGAACGGGTGCGGCCCGCGCAGGCGCACGCGGACGGACGGCAGCGCCTCCTCCGCCGCGGCCCCGCCGCCCGCGGACGGGCGCCGCCGGAGCTCGGCGCGCCGCCGGATCAGGTGCGCTTGCACCCCCGGCGGCAGCGGGCAGTGGAAGGTGACGTGGAAGTCGCGCTCGTACCGCCGCGCCTCGATCGCGTCGACGGCCTGCTGGTTGCGGCCGCCGTTGCGCCCGACGTCGTCGACCCAGAACACGCACTGCCAGCGGGTCAGGTCGCGCACGTCGCCCTGCCACGCGGCCAGCAGGAACGACGCCTCGGGGCCGAACGTGCCGACCGTGATGCGCCGCGTGACGATGGCCATCTCGCCGTCGCGGCTGTCCACAAAGTCAAAGCCGGTCATGTACGGCGCCGCCACCGGGGGGATGTCGAAGCGCCGCGATGGCCGCCGCGGCGCCTTGTCGTCGTCGTAGTCGTCGTCGTCAAAGACGTCGACGTTGGCGATCCGCCCTGGCGTCGCACGGCGCGGGCGGCCGCCGCCACCGTCCCCGTCGCCCTCCGTCGCGCGGCGGACGGCGCGCGCGCGGCCGTCGCCGCCAAAGTCGCCGGCCGCGGCGTCTGCGCGCTCAAACTCGGTGCCGTCCCAGTAGGCGTCGTCCTCCTCCGCGGCGCTGCGCGCGTACGCGCGGCTGCCCGCCATGCGCGAGACGACGGCGGGCTCGGCGCTGGCGTGCCTGCTTGCACCGTGGCGCAGGTGCGCCGTCGGGCGCGTCGGTGTGTAGCCATGGCCGCCCTCGCCGGCGTCGGGCGCATAGAGAATGAACAACAGCGGCGTGAGGACCATGCACCCGATCAGCGCCAGCGTCCACCGCCGGGACCGCAGTCGCGGCACCCAGCGGCGCCAGCCGCCCAGCAGCGGCGGCATGGCCTGCGAGCTGGCGCTGCGCAGCATCGCCGCGGCGACGATCAACGCGCGCCCCCGGTCGCGCGCCTCATGGATGCCGTCAGCGGTCGACGCCGCGGCCCGCCGCAGCCGTTGATGCCCGTTGCGTCGCAGCGCCCGTGCGCAGGCGCACGGCAGCGGTGCCGCCCGCCACCGCGCTTCGCGGGGCGCCCACCGCAGCGGGTGCGCGGCGTTTCCTGCCTTTGCCGCCGCGCCCGCCGCCGGTCCTGAACGTGGGCGCGCCCGTCGCCGTCGACTTGCCGCCGCCGGGGTCACACCCACCGGGAAAGCGCGTGTCTGCACCCTCCCCGCGCCCACGACGGCCGTCTCTCGTGCTCGTGGGCCCGCGGCAGGCCGTCCGCTGCGCCGGCCGCCGCGTCGTCGCCGTCCGTCTGTTTCGCGCGCGGCGGCGGCACGTGCGATGACGTCATAGCACCTGTGGGGGTCCTTTGAACGCCGTCGCCCACAGACGCCCGAGCGCCCTGCGTGGCCGCCACCCCCACCGTCGCGCGCGGCAGGGCGGCGGCCTCTGTTCGCAGGTTCAGCCCTAGTGCAACGTGCGAGAGACTGAAGGGCGGCAGGCAGGCCGTGCAGCGGCGCTGCAAGAGCGGCTTGGCTTGCGCAGCGTTCGCGGCACGCGCCAGAGGGCCAACATCCCCCGCCCTACCACCATGCCCCGCCGGCAACTACGTCATCCAGTGCGCACGGTGACATCACCCGCCTGGCCACTGTCAGAAAGGCTGTCAGAGTACGCCTTCGCCCGAGTCCATCCTGCCGTCGCGCGCGCTCCCTCGCGCCCCCGTGCAACCGCCACCATGACGAACTCTGTTCGGTACGTGCGCCAGCTCCTGGCCTGCGTGTGCGGCGCGGGGCAAGGGTCAGCGCTGGACGCTCCGGAGGCGACCGCGGATGGCGAGGCGGGCCGATGGCGCCGCCGCGCTGGAGGGTGCTGGATGGCGATGGGCGCTGGCGCCGGTGGCGATGGAGCTAGAGGACGGGCGCGATGGACCGCCGTGGGCGCTCCCATCCGCGGCGCCCCGTGCGCGCGCCGCTGCTGGACGATGCGCGCCGGCGGGAGCGCCAGCGCCGGCGCGCTCTAGGGAGCCGATCGCTCTCCAAGCCTGTGGCTGCCTATGCTGGGATGCTCCTTTGGCCACAATCGCGACCAGCATGCATGTGGCGTGCGTGCATGCATGCAGGGGCAGAGCGGGCGGAAGGCCGAGCGGCCAGACTTGCGTCAGCTTGGCGGCATGCTGACGACGTGCCGCTCCTGCCGTTGACGCGCTGGGACACGCCGTGCAGGCTGTACTCGCGCGGCAAGATCGTGAGCTTCAAGCGCGGCAAGCGCACCCAGACCAACCACACCGTGCTGGTCAAGATCGAGGGTGTGCGCACCGCCGATGCCACCAACTTCTACCTGGGCAAGCGCCTCGCCTACGTGTACCGCGCGCCGAAGGCCATCGACGGCAGCCGCATCCGCGTCGTCTGGGGCAAGGTAACGAGCGAGGCCGGACGCGCTGTTCGCGGCGTCGCGGGACGTGGCGAACGTCGGACGGGATCGCTCAACGATGCGCGCGTGCTGGCCTGTTGGGCAATGGGCGATGCGGCGGCGATTCCCAGGTCACCCGGTCGCACGGCAACAGCGGCGTCGTCCGGGCCAAGTTCCAGCGCAACCTCCCGGCGAAGACCCTCGGCGCGACCGTCCGTGTCGTACGTGCTGGCTTTCTGCCACGGCTGCTGCCGCCGTCGCGAAAGAGCCGGGTGCCCGAAGAAGAGCGTGCTAACGCTGCTCTGCCTCGTCTCCCTTGCTCTGCGCCGGACGCCCTCCCAGATGCTCTACCCCAGCCGCATCTAAACTGGCGCTGCGATGCGCTGCCTTGTACATGGAGCACCCAAATAAAAAGTAAACACGAACGTTGTCGACCCCCGGCGCACGAAGCGCTGGCCGCGACCGACGGCGGCGGCGGCCGCGTCAAGTGCGCGATCTATTCGCTGTTCCGCTACTGTACACATGTGGACCGGCGCCCCGCGCCGTCTATCAGAGGAGGCCGGTCTAGAGCGCCACCTTGACGGTGTTGCCGCCCCACCGGGACTGCTGCAGCGCCCCGGCATAGGGGATAATGTTGCAGTGCAAAGAGTAGGTCACATTCTGGCCCCTGTGGCCCGCATACGTGCACACGGCCGGACGCGGCCACCGCCGTTGCTTAGCCTCCGCCGCGGTTCCGCCGTTCCGCGGCGCGGGTACGTACAGGAACGGTGCGAACGGGTCCGTGAGCAGGTACTTGTGCCGCTGCCCTTGCAGGCGCAGCCGCTTCGGCCCGCTGCGGTGCAGCACACGGTCAAATACCACGACGTCGTTGATCTGCGGCGGCGCGGACACGATTGCGGAAGACGGCATGAGCGGCCAGCGCTCCCAGGCGTTACCAGCAACAGCAGCAGCAGCAGCAGCAGCAGCAGCAGCAGTGCCACACCTTGCCGTTCTGCTCATAGTGCGCCAAGACGGCCACGTAGAGGTAGCGCGTGTTCCAGTGGAACAGGCCCGACAAGTCTGCGAGGCATTGCCAACGGCGACGTGCGGCTGCCGACGAGCGTCAGCGCCGCGGGGCGAGACGCGGGCTGCACCACCGTCGTTTCCACGGCCATACCGGCAGTAAGGTCGATGGCCAGGTCGACCGCGTGGAGCCGGTGGCCCGTGAACGGGTCGCCCACGATGCGGATATTGCTGTGCTTGACGGCGATCGCGGACACGTCCGCCTGCAGGGGGATGAGAACCGTCACCGCCGCGACGACGACGACGATGCCCATCGCCACCGACAGGGCAAAGGTGCCCACGGCGTTGAACCGCTTCATGGCCGTGTACATGGCGGCGCTGCCCTCACGCGCCGTCCCCGCAGGGCAGCGCGGCCGCGACGGCAGAAGCGAAGTGGTAGTTGGGCCAAAAGAGTTCGACCCCACTGCGGTCCACCTGCACGCAGGCGTTCCAGCAGTGCTCCAGCGCGGTGCTCCAGCTCGGTGCTCCAGCACGGTGCTCCAGCGCGGTGCTCCAGCGCGGTGCTCCAGCGCGGTGCTCCAGCGCGGTGCTCCAGCAGCAGTGCAGGCGCTGGAAGGCGCCTGTGCCGGCACTGATGACGTCATCCACTGAATCCTGGCGGCGGCGGCGCCGGCGGCGGCGAAGGTGCGCCGGGTCGCGGGCCGTCCAGGCAGCCGGCCGGGCGGCGTGGAGGCCCGTGGCGGGCTTCGTCGGCCAGAGCGACAGCGGGGCTGACAGGAACCGAGGTTGAATGCTGGCTGGCAAGAGGCAGATGGACGACGGCACCGGCGGCGGCGGCGGGCCCGAGGCGCCCGCGCTGGACCTCAACACTGTGAGCGCCTTGTGCGGCATGTACGGCCCACGCCTGGAGGAGGTCGCACACGCATGCCGCGTCTTTGCACTAACATGTGCCCGTGCTTTGGCCGTGCGGCTAGTGGCGCCAGCTGCGAGCGCCAGGTGGCGCAGTACACCTGCCCGCGATGCAACCTGCGGTACTGCTCGCTGGCGTGCTACCGCGCCGAGGTGCGCCGCCGAGTACGCCCATGGACCGTCTCGGCACCACCAGCAGCCTATTGACCGGCTGGGCTGTCCTCCCCGCATCTGTGGGCGGCGGATAGCGGCACGCCGGCTGCGCCGAAACGTTCTACAAGGAGGGCCTCCTGACCGAGCTGCGCCACAAGACGGCCGAGCCCGAGGAGCGGCAGCGCATGCTGGAGATGCTCAAACGGCTGGAGGCGGAGGAGGACGGTGCCACCGGCGATGCGGAGGCGGACGACGAGGACGGCGAGGCCGACGCCACGGCGGACCTGCAGGCGCGGTTCGCTGACGTCGACCTGGGTAGGCCTGCTGTGTGGCGGCCCAGGCGAGCAAGGGGGGGTGGCCGCCTCTAACTGGGAGGGAGCGCAGTGGCGGGCCGGCGCTCGGCGCAGAAACTCTGCCTCCGGACGAAGTCTGGGCGCGCCTCACGCCAGACGAGCGGCGCAGGTTTGAGGAGCTGCTGGTCTCGGGCAAGCTGCAGCCACCGTGGCGGGTACGGCGGCGACTCGGATCACTGCACGGCCAAGAGGCAACGCACAGTGTTGTTCACAACGACGCTGGCGTGGCGTCGGCGTGGCGCCTGCCCCTGCAGCCGTGGTGGGAGGACGACCGCAACGTGCCCCGGCTGGTCTTGGTCGCGGAGGTGCAGCCCGCCGACGGCGGCGCGGCGGCGCCGGCGCTGATGCCGCCCGTGCCCCGGAACGTGCCGCCGCTCGCGAGCCTCACCAAGGCGCCGCCAAACCCGGCGCTGCGCTACAACCTGCTGGACGTGCTGTACGCGCACGACGTACCCCCGCATGGCTCACCTCCTCTCCCCCCCCCCCCCCCCCCCTGCCCGCTGCCCACCCCCCCCCCCCCAGGGGCGCCCCCCCACCCGGCGTGCCCCCACGCG
>Ga0180216_1003716_pt1 | contig 11926 bp, 15 predicted proteins | sample eDN3rd37CBELigMG_FD_128879 | JGI IMG/M metagenome (GOLD analysis project Ga0180216, IMG submission 128879) | Enriched Miracle-Growth compost microbial communities from Emeryville, California, USA - eDNA 3rd pass 37_C BE-Lig MG (version 2)... ...
ATGCGGACGCCCTGGTAAAGCTCGCGCCAGGGTTTCTCGAAGAACTTGTCGAAGTATTCGGCCGCGTGCAGCGGATTGAGGGGCGACAGGATCGACCACGGCCACAGCAGCCCCATGATCAGATAGCCGAGCGGCAGCGCCGGCAGCAGCGCCAGCACGAAGCGGCCGAAGCGCGAGAAGGCGTTGCGGGCGCCTTCGCGGCTGATCTCGACGGCGAGAATGAGCACGATGCCCGCCGCGATATAGGGGCCCGCGACCACGGCGAGAATGCGCGCGCCGAACGTCGCGCCGAGGCCGAGGCCGACCAGCACCATCGTGCGGGCGCTCGGGCTCGGATATTCATCGAGCGCGCGCACGGCGCCGAACAGCAGCAGCACCATGGCCACCGCGAAGGGCGCGTCCTTCGCGTTGATGAACATGTGGCCGTAATAGATCGGGCAGGCGGCCAGAAGAGTGAGCCCGATGAGCCCGCCGACGGGGCCGCCGAGGCGGCGCGCGAGCCGCCAGGTGATCAGCAGCCCGACGATGCCGACGGCCGCGCCGACCAGGCGGCGGGTCTCGTACAGCGTGAACGGCGAGAGCTTGGCGACGAGCGCGGCGAGCATGTCGAAGCCGCCGCCGTACTTGTACAGATTGACGAAAGAGAGAGCGCGCGCATCGGCAAAGCCGGTGCCGTACAGCTTGAGCAGCAGATCGCCGTATTGCGAGTGGGTGTAGTCGTCCCAGCCGAGGCCGTAATCGCGGAATGTCAGCGCGGCGGCGAGCGCGACCGCGGCCAAAATAAAAATGGCCGCGCGGTCGGCCCAAATGGTCACCGGCCGCGCGGCCATGGTCTTGTCGGTCAAGATGTTACTTGGTGGCTTCGAGGAACATCTCTTCGACGTGTTCCCAGTTCACCAGGTGATCGAGGAACGCCTTGAGATAGTCGGGACGACGGTTGCGATAATCGATGTAGTAGGAGTGCTCCCACACGTCGCAGCCGAGGATCGGCGTCGCGCCGTGAACGAGCGGGTTCTCGCCGTTCGGCGTCTTCATGATGGTGAGCTTGCCGTCCTTCACGGCGATCCAGGCCCAGCCGGAGCCGAACTGGGTGACGCCCGCCTGCGTGAAGTCTTCCTTCGCCTTGGCGAGGCCGCCGAGGTCCTTGTCGATCGCCGCCTGCAGCTTGCCGGGCAGCTTGTCGCCGCCGCCGTTCGGCTTCATCCACATCCAGAAGTGGACGTGGTTGTAGTGCTGACCGGCATTGTTGAAGAGGCCGGCGTTCTTGCCGAACGAGCCCTTCACCACGTCCTCGAGCGACTTGCCCTCGAGACCGGACCCTTCCAGCAGCTTGTTGCCGTTGTCCACGTAAGCCTTGTGGTGCTTGTCGTGGTGATACTCCAAGGTCTCCTTGGACATGTAAGGCGCAAGAGCCTCATAGGCGTAAGGCAGCTCGGGCAGCTTGAACGACATTGCGTCCTCCTCGATCGACTAACGATAATTCGAAATAAGCCGGCTCACGATGAAACCGGCGCGTCCCCAGACGAGTTCCTCGGGTGGCTTAATTAGGCCGTGGCGCGTCGAGGGGCAACCGCCGGGCATTGGCGTCGGCTCCGTGTTCTGGCCCCCGCGCGCCGATGCTGGCAGCGAGGGCATCAACAGCATTAACAAACTGTGAGTGCCTTGGATGATAAATTATGGGAATACTTGCCGCAGGCGCCGAAAACGACCAGAATTGTCAATCCGTATAGGTATTTAGCAGGGGCGTCAGGCCTCGGCGCGCGGTCGGCGGAGCATCAGGAGCTTTGCACATGCCCATCTTGTTGTATGGCCTTGGGGCGCTTTGCGTGCTCGCCGGTATCGTTTTCGCCTGGATCGGCCTGCCGGACCGCGAATTCAGTTTCGGCAACACCCTCATTCTGATGAGCAGCGTGTCGGTCGTCGGCGGGCTGATTCTCATCGGCCTCGGGGCCGTGGTTTCGCATCTCCAGCAGCTCATCGCGATGGGTGGCGCTCCGGTGGGCGCGCCGCACCGGCGCGCCGCCGATTCCTATGAAGCACCGTCTGGCCGGCCGGCCGGCGGGCGCATTCCCTTTCCGCCGAAGCCGAAGGCCGAGGGCCGCGCGCCGGCGGCGCTGCAGCCGGAGCTGCCGCCCAAGGCGGAGCCCGTCGCGGTGGGCGCGCCGACGCTGCCCAATCCGGACGAGCCGCCGGTGGAAGTCGCCGAGCAGGTGCCGCTGTCGCCGCAGCAGCCGGTCGAAGAGCCGGTCGCCCCGCGTGATTTCCGCGACGAGCCGCTGAAAGAGACGGAGCCGCAGGAGGGCTTCGACAAGGAATGGCCGGCGCCGCCGCCGGCGCCCGAGCGTCGTTCGTTCTTCGGCTTCGGCCGCTCCACGCCGAAGGCGGAAGAGCTGCCGCCGATCGAAGAGCTGCCGCCCGCGCCGGAAGTGCCGGCTGTTGAACCTGCCGTCGAGCTGCCGCCGGAGCCCGAGCCCGAGCCCGAGCCCGAGCCGGTCGCTGCCGAACCGCCGGCCGAGCGGCCGCGCGACGTGGCCGTGCTCAAATCGGGCGTCGTCGACGGGATGGGCTACACGCTCTATGTCGACGGCTCGATCGAAGCCGAGTTGCCGCAGGGCACATTGCGCTTCGCCTCGATCAACGAGCTGCGCGAGCATCTCGAGAAAAATACTTGAGATACTGGGCGTTTGAGCCCTCGAAATCTCGAAAGCCGCAATAATTGCGAAGCTTTCTGCTTGATAGTCGACAAATCGATACTATAATTCCCCAAAATTTACTGCGCCGATTAGTGGGACCTATCGATGAGCGACGGCACGGGCGGCAATTTCATCGAGCTGACGGCGGAAATCGTGTCTGCTTACGTCAGCAACAATACGGTGCCGGCTTCGGAAATTCCCAATTTGATCAACCAGGTGCACGCCGCGCTCAGCCGCGTGTCCGGCAAGACCGTGGAGGCTCCGCTCGAGCCGCTGAAGCCGGCGATCTCCCTGAAGAAGTCGATCACGCCGGAATACATCGTCTGTCTCGAGGACGGGAAGAAGTTCAAGTCGCTCAAGCGTCACTTGCGCACGCAGTACAACATGACGCCCGAGCAGTACCGCGAGAAATGGGGCCTGAGCCCCGATTACCCCATGGTGGCGCCGAACTACGCGGCCGCCCGCTCCGAACTTGCCAAGCAGATGGGCCTCGGCCAGCAGCGCCGCCGCCGCGGACGCTAAAGCGGCGCTCACTGGGCGAGGCCGGTCCGGCGACATCTCGGGCCGGATTTCCGTTCGGCATCAGCCGTCTAGGCTCTAGAAAAAGAATTTATCCCCAGGCCGACATCGCGCGATAAGCTATAGGCAAATGGTCCTATAGCGGAGATCGCCGATGAGTTGCCGCGCCGCGCCGCCGACATCCTCTGCCAAGGCAGAGCCTCCGCCGGACGCGGGCCCGTGGCGGCACGTCCAGATCGCCGTCGCGCTGAGCCTGGCCGTGCCGGTCGACAGCCTGCGCGCACCGACGCGCTGCCGGAGCGATGTCGCCTTCGCGCGGCAGGTGGCGATGTACGTCGCTCATGCGGTTCTCGGCATCAGCTACAGCGCGGTCGGACGCCTATGCGGGCGCGATCATAAGACCGTCTTTCACGCCTGCCGTGTGGTGGAGCAGCGGCGCGACGATCCGGCCGTCGACCGGATGCTGCACGTGCTGTCGGACTTTTGCCGCGAGATGACGGAGGCCTGGGCATGAGCCGCGCGAAAGCCGTTACGCCCAAGCTGCCGCAAGGCCCGACACCCGACATTGCGCCGACGCGCGCGCGTCACATGGCGCTCTCGCGCCGGCAGCTGGCGACCGAGACCGGGCGGCGCGACGTCGTCGTCGATGAGAGCGAAAGCCCCCTGGTCTGGCTGGCGCGGCGGCAAGGGCGTGACGGCCGCGCCTTGATCGAGCCGCATCAATTGCAGGCCGGTGAGCGGCTGCGGCGCGACTTCACGCTGGCGCATTTGATGCCGCGCACGACCTCGAACTGGAGCAGCCCGATGGGCTCGTCCGGGTTCAATCCCGACCGCTCCCCGACCGACACGATGATCGCGGCGCGCCAACGCGTGCATCACGCGCTCGACGCGGTCGGGCCGGAATTCTCCGGCCTGCTGGTCGATGTGTGCTGCTTTCTGAAGCGGCTCGAGGATGTCGAGCGCGAGCGGCAGTGGCCCGCGCGCTCCGCCAAGGTCGTGCTGCAACTCGCGCTCACGCAACTGGCGCGCCATTACGGCTTCGCCGAACGCCTCAAAGGCTCCGGCCACGCGGCGATCCGGACGTGGCTCGCCGACGATGCCGCTTTCACGAGCGGTGACTAGGCGACGGTGGCGAGCGCCGCGCCGGCATCGGCGCGGATGCGCTCGACCATGGAGCGCAGGCCGTTGGAGCGTTGCGGCGTAAGGTTCTCCTTGAGCCCGAGCTGCTCGAACAGCGCGGCGGCGTCGGTGTCGAGGATCTCGCGCGCCTTTTTGCCGGAATACAGCGCCAACAGGATGGCGATCAGCCCGCGCACGATATGCGCGTCGCTGTCGCCTTCGAAGCTGAGCACAGGACCGTCGCCGCCGTCGGGCTTCACATGCGTGACGAGCCACACCTGACTGGCGCAGCCGCGCACCTTGTTGGCCTCGGTATGCGCCGCGTCCGCAAGCGGCGGCAGCGTCCGGCCGAGCTCGATCACGTAGCGGTAGCGGTCATCCCACTCGTCGAGCAGGGCGAAGTTCTCGATGATCTCGTCGATACCGGTCATGGGCCTCTATTCACGCGCGGGCCGCATAGTCGGCCTCACGCGCTATATAGGCGCCTGCGCCGCAGGGCGCAAAATCAGGCCGACGGGCGGCCGGCGCGGGCCTCGCGGCGGGGCGGCAGCGGCACCGGCGCGTGCCAGGCGGGCGCCATGTCGGACGGGGTGAGGGTGCCCTGGCCCGGCTGCGGCTTCAGCGCGGCCTTCTCGGCCGGCTGCGAGGGCTCGCTCAGCTTGCTGCTGATGAACTCATACAATGTGCGCGCGCCGGCTTCCGCCTTGTGGCCGATCGCCACCGCGACCTTGCCGCCGACGACGCACGCGTCCGGCTGCCGCTCGCAGAAGCCACGCGCGTCCGACACCGCGGCGCTCGCGAGCGTGACCGCCTGCACCGGATCGATCTGCGCGTCCGGCGCATCCGACTTTGATCCGAGGCTCGGCAGGAGCACGCAAACGACGCCCAGCCAAAACGTCATGCGCAGGAGAAAAAACATGACCCGATCCCTGATATCCCCGACGGTTTCTACCGCCTTTGAGCTAAACCGTAGCAGACAGGCCTGAAGGTGTCGTTGGCTCGACCGCGACGTTTTGGGGCAAATTCTCAGACAATCCGACGCAAGTTTTCGTCAAATTTGAAATGATCGACTTTGCCTAAAGTTTTATGCAATCGGCTGCGGCGCGGGCGCTCGCGGCATTCTTGGTTACCGCAATGGTAACGCGATGCGCGCCGCAATCCCTTCCGAATGCTTGCCTGCAATAAAAATTTCACCATGCCCGGCAATTGGTGGGCATTTCACGGTGCCTGCGGGCGTATGCGGTTCCGCGACTCACCGCCCTTAGTGTTCGCTTAAGCGGGCCGAGCCTAGCATCCTGGCTCGAAAAAAGGGGCGCGTTTGTTCTCAGCAACACGTGGGACAGGGATCGTGAGCTTCCTCACGCCAGTGTGGAACTATGTCGATACGTTGGTGCACCCGGCCGCGCAGCAAGATGCGCTGACCGCGGCGCGCCATCGTGCCTTCATTGCGCCGCGCCTCATCGGCAGCTTCGCCGCGCTGGCGAGCTTTCCCATCTATCTTGCTTTCCGCGGCATGCCGAGCCTGCTCGAGGTCGCGGTCTTCGGCTGGCTGATCGCGCCCATCCTCATCGCTTATTACTTGTCGCGCACCGGCCGCTACGAAAGCGCGCAGATTCTTTCGTCGCTCGCGCTCACCGCGCTGGTCACGGTGGTGGCCTGGTGCACGGGTGGCATCGGCTCCTTCGCCGCGATCTGGCTCGTGGTGGTGCCGCTCGAAGCCGCGCTGTCGGCCTCGCGCCGAGTCGTGATGCTCGCCTCGACCTGCGCGCTGATCGGCGCCGGCCTGCTGGCGATGCTCGGCACGTTCGGCCTGCTGCCGCCGCCGACCGCCGTCGGCAATGCACACGGCGCGCTGGTCTCGCTCGGCATCATCTCCGCGGCGCTCTATGCCAGCGGCATCGCGCTCGGCGCCGAGGCGCTCGCGCGCACGAGCTTCTGGCTGCTCTATGCCGAGGAAGACCGCTACCGCCTGCTCGCGCGCAACATGACGGACGCGATCACGCGTCACGGCCGCAACGGCGCCGTGCTGTTCGCCTCGCCGGCGGCCGAGCCTTTGTTCGGCGTGCGCGCCAGCGAGCTTGCAGGCCACGGCCTGTTCGACCGCGTGCATGTCGCCGACCGCCCCGCTTATCTCACCGCGCTCGCGGAAGCCGCCGACGGCGGCGAGCGTTCGGTCGAGTTCCGCATTCAGCGCCGCGAGGCGGACGACGCTTCGACCTTCAACTGGGTGGAGATGCGTTGCCGTCCGCTCGATCGCACCAAGGACAGCAAGGACGACGCGCGCGAAGTCGTCGCCGTGCTGCGCGACGTGAGCGAGCGCAAGACGCAGGAGCGGGCTCTCGAAATCGCGCGGGCCGAATCCGAGCGCGCCAACGCCGCCAAGAGCCACTTCCTGGCGACCATGAGCCATGAGCTGCGCACGCCGCTCAATGCGATCATCGGCTTCTCGGACATGCTGACCAACGAGTCGCTGGTGCTCGATCCCGCGCGCAAGGTCGAATACGCGCGGCTCATCAACGAATCCGGTCATCACCTGCTCTCCGTCGTCAACGGCATTCTCGATATGTCGAAGATGGAGACCGGCAATTTCGAGATCACGCCGGAGCCGTTCGCGCCCGCGCCGGCGATCACGAGCTGCTGCGACATCCTGGCGCTGAAGGCGCGCGACGCCGGCGTCGAGATCAAGACGCGCATCGCCGATCTGCCTGAGCTGATGGCCGATCGTCGCGCCTTCAATCAGATCCTGATCAATCTCGTCTCCAACGCGATCAAGTTCACGCCGCGCGGCGGCCGCATCTCGGTCAGCGCCTTCGTCGAAGGCAAAAAGCTCGCGCTCGTGGTGGAAGATACCGGCGTCGGCATCGGCGAAGACGACTTGCCGCGCATCGGCGAAGCCTTCTTCCAGGCGCGCGCATCGTATGATCGCCGGCACGACGGCACGGGCCTGGGTCTTTCGATCGTCAAGGGGTTGGTGCGGCTGCACGATGGTGATATCGACATCGCCAGCCGACTGGGCAAAGGCACGCGCATCACCGTGCGCCTGCCCATCGACGGCGACAGCGGACACCGTCCGTCAGACCCCATCAAGCTGGTTACTGAACGTGCCAAAGAACTCGCGACCGTCGCAAAGGTCCGGATCAAAAAAAGTGCGTAAGCGGGCAAGACAGGAAGAGCAGGTCGAGCCCGGCCGCGGCGCGAAGGTCGCGGCCGCGATCGGTCGTCATCCGCGTGAATTCGTCGGCCTCGTCATGGCGACCGGCGCGACATGCATGATCTTCGCGAACGCGCTGTTCCTGCAGAAGGGGCCGCATCCGGCCCCGATCTTCGCAACACACCGCGTCGCCGCCGTGCCGACACCGCCGCCGCGCGTCGAGATCGCGCCCGCCGCGCCGTCCGTGCCGATAACACCGTCGCCCGCGACCATTGCCTCGCCCGTCGACAACGGGCAGAGCCGCGCGCAGTTGATCGTCGACATCCAACGCGAGCTCAATCGTCGCGGGTATTACGACGGCGCCTTGGACGGCGTCTGGGGTTCGCGCACCGATGCCGCCGCGCGTGACTTCGCGCAGGCCAACGGCCTGCGCGTCAACATCGAAGCGAGCGATACGCTATTGCGCGCGATCCTCTCCGCCAGCGGCAAGCGGGCCGCGGCCGAGCCGCCCGCGCGCACCAACGATCCGATCGCGCAACTGATCGCGCCGTCGAAACGCGTCCTGGCCGTGCAGCGCGCGCTGTCCGACTTCGGATACGGTCAGCTCAAGCCGACGGGTCTGTTCGATCCGGAGACGCGTACCGCGATCGAGAAGTTCGAGCGCGACCGCCGCCTGCCGGTGACCGGCCAGATCTCCGAACGCGTCGTGCGCGAACTTGCGGCGATGACGGGCCGTCCGCTGGAGTGAATGGCCGCTTGCCGGCCCGCGTGCTAAGCAGCGCGTCATGCGATTGAAATCGGGTATCTGGGCGTCGGCTTATCTGCGCCGCTGCAACATCGAAGGCGCCTTCGCGGCGGTACGCCGCCGCGGCTCCGACGAGGCGGGCGCCATCTTCATCAAGCTCAACCGTCTCGACGGCACCGGCGTGCTTTACGGCCCGGCGCCGCAGAGCATGTTCGACGAAGCCCATCCCGCGGACCGCCTGTTCTCGGCCATTCTCGGCGTGAAGGATCCGGCATCGGACGCCGACATCGAGGCGCGTCTGACGCGCGAGATCAAGTTCGACCCCGACATCTGGATCATCGAGGTCGAAGACCGCGCCGGCCGCAATTTCCTCGACGACGCTTTGGTCTGATCCGCTCTAGCGGTTGTTGGTCTTGACGGCACCGGGTTGGGCCGGGCGCTCGCCGCCGCGCGCGGTGCTCGGTGCGGGCCGTGCGCGCCGGCGTTCGTCGTCATAGAGCACGGGAGCGTGCACCGGCTGCTTGCGCGGCGCAGGCTTGGTCCAGGTCGAGAGCAACTGCGCCGCGACCTGCGCCGACATCTCGTCGAACAGATTGGCGAGATCGTAGACGCGCTCGACCGACTGGCCGATGGCCGGATTGAGGAACAGCAGGATCCGCTGCAGCACTGACGCCTTCATGCCGATGGCTTTGGCGACGATCACCAGGCCTTCGCCAAGCTCGTCCTGCACGATGCGTTCGGCGAGACGCCGATCGAGGCCGAGATCGCTCATGAGCGTGCGGCAGAAGGCGTCGGGGCTGCGCTGGAGCGCGGCCGTCTCGAGGCGGGCGACGGTCTCATGCGCGGCCGCGAGCGGGCGCAGACGCGGGCCGTCCACGACATCGAGATTGGCGAGAATGAGCCGGCGCTCGCTCGGCGGCGCCGAGAAGAACAGCTCGACCAGATCGTTGGCCGCCGGCTCGCCGGCCGGCGCCGGCATCGGGGCGGTGGAAGCGCTCGAAACCTTAACCGGCGGCGGGGCCTCGCGGCTCGTCTGCGGCTGCGCCGGGGTGCGGGCGAGCGCGTCCAACACCGCTTTCGGCGCGGCCGGATACTTGCTCAGGCTCGCGGCCACGGCGGCCCGCGTCGCTTCGTCGGCGGATTGGATCAGCCCCAGCGCGAGCTCCACATATTGCGTCACTTCATAGGACGTGTGCGTCGCCTTCTGCACGTAAAGGTCGGTGAGGACGCGCAGGAGTGTTGAACGGATATCGACGCCATCCCGGCAAGCCAGGTCGAGCAGGCCGTCGAGCGGCGGAGACGCAGGGGACTGGGGCATTCGGGCAACGCTGTGCGGGCTCTTGGAATAGGATCAAGTTAGAGTGATCCTGTTAGCGAACCGTTAACCTTGCAGGCCCTTAATTACCGCGAGGTGCCGATCTGGCAGGTCTAGTAGAGAGCGTGAGGTCACAGCAGCGCCGGTTCGGAAAAGGGGACTGCAATGGGCGAAGTCATCCGTTTTCCTGAAGCGTCAAGTCACGCGCGTGGCGGCCGCTACGTCGACGCCGCAACCGAACCTGCAACCGTCATCATTCTTCCGGTGATCCGCATCGAGCGAGATCCCGACGGCTCGAACGGTCTCGAGCCTCACTCCGGGAACAATCCCGGCCGTCGCCGTCGCCGGCGCGCGGTGCGCTGAAGGGTCACAATTCAATCATGCAGGTCACGCGGCAGCCCTTACGGGGCCGAGCTTGGATTCGCAGTGCCTTCCTCCTTGTCGGCTTGCTGACATTGGCGGGATGCGCCAACGGCGACTTCGAGGAAATCCGCCCCTCGCTCGTGCGCGACGACATTCACGACTGGGTCGGCCGCAACGCCGTGCCCGGCGAGCCCTCGACCTTCCAGCTCACCGACGACGAACGCACGCTCCGCGATCTCGCTTATCCGCTGATCGAGCCGCCTTACGATCGCCATCGCTGGTACTCGATCGCCGGCGAATACGGCCTGTTGGAATCGGCCCGCGCGGCGTCCTTCAACGTCGGCGATTACGCGACGCATCTGATGTCGGAGAAGTTCGCTTCGCCGACCGCGCGCTATTCGCAGCTCATCGACGATATCCGCAACGACCTGACGCGCTTGCCGGCGTTCTTCGAGACGGCCGGCCGCGTGGTCGATATGGACCGCAAGCGGCAGAAGAGCCTGCGCTACGTGGAAACGAGCCCGGGCGAATATCGCAACGCGATGCGCCGGGTCCAGGAGAACAATGCCGTCATCGGCATGGTCTATACGCGCCTCGCCCAGCGGGCTGCGTCCTATCGCTTCGCGCTCGGACGCCTGGTGATCGAGACGCCGTCGCAACAGGCGGTGGACGCGGAGCGTCTGATCGACCGGCTCAAGGGCGAACTGGCGCGCTATCGCTCGATGTTGCCGCCGACCTGGATGCGCGATCCGACCCTCGCATCCAACTGATCAGCGCGGGCGCTTGACGTCGTCGGAGCGCAGGCATTGCGCGGCGGCGACCGCGCTCTGCGCCTGCGGCATCAAGCTCGGCTCCGGCGCCAAGGCGCGGATCGCGATGAGGCCGGTGAGGGTGGGGGATTCCACGATCAGCCGGTCGGCCGCGGTGACGTCCTCTTCCTCCGGCATCTGATTGTGCTGATCGACCGTCATCAAATCGAGTTCGATGACGCGGCGGCCGGCGGCGCGATCGTTGATCGCGTAATAAGCGACGTCGCTGTCGGTGTAGAACGAGACCGACGTGTAGGCGGTGCGCACCGGCACGGTGAGCTTCATCGGCCCTTGCGACAAGTCATAACGGCAGATCGCGCTGGCGAAGGCCGGATCCATGTAAGGCATGGTCGCGGCGTCGGACGTGGGCGGCGGGATCGGCGTGACCTTGTTCACCGGCGTGATCGGCTCGAGCCGCGAATAAGCATCCCGCGTCGCCGTGCGCGGCAGCATGATGATCGTGGCGATGTGCACCACGCCGCCGAGCAGGCAGCCGCCGAGGATGAGAAGGGCCCAGCGGATCATGGGCAGCTCCGCGTCGTGATGGACGGCATCGGCACCTCGCGGCCGGCGCGCGTCGAGACGCCGACGGCGGTGTCGTAAAGGCGCAGCACCAAGGTGTAACGCTCGATGCCGCCGGTCGGCAGCCAGTTGCCGGGCTGCGCCCGCGGGGCGGCGATGATGGAGAAGCTGCCGTCGGCGCCGCGGACGATCTCCTGGCTGGTGAAGCCGTGGCGTCCGACCGAATTGGCCGCGAGTTCGCCTTCGCGGTTGTACAGGGTGATCGTCCAGAAGCGCGCCGAGGGCGTGATGCCGGACACGAGCACGTCGCAGCGTCCGTCGAGCGGCTTGCCGTTGTCGTCGGCCTCGGCGGCGAAGGTGATGCCGTCGCCAACCGCGGTCGGCAGCAGGCCGATGCGGGCGATCGAGGCCCGGGCATAAGGGTCGGCATCCGCGGTGCCGGTCTTCGGCCAGGCCGTCCAGGCCCCGATGGTCAGGCTGCCGAAGGCGGCGCCGCGCTTGAGCGCGAGATAAGTGCCGCCCAGGCCAATGACGGCACCGACCGCAAGCACAAACAGCGTTCCGAGAAGCAGCCGCACGATCGATCCGCTGACAGGGACAAGAAATTGATTCGAGGAAGGGAGACTACGCTCCCGCGAGGCAGGCGGCTAATCAGTTGCGGCCGAAGGCCCTGTCCTCCAGGGCGGCGGC
>Ga0180216_1003719_pt1 | contig 11923 bp, 11 predicted proteins | sample eDN3rd37CBELigMG_FD_128879 | JGI IMG/M metagenome (GOLD analysis project Ga0180216, IMG submission 128879) | Enriched Miracle-Growth compost microbial communities from Emeryville, California, USA - eDNA 3rd pass 37_C BE-Lig MG (version 2)... ...
AACTCTCCATTAAAGTGTTTGATTGCTCATTATATTCGCTTTTATCAATGCCCACCGACGGGGTGGAAAACATTGATGGCAGTTCTTACTCGTTGTTCAGTTTTCAAGGAACAATGTCGTTCTCATCCAATCTTGCGAGTGTGACTCGAACGTTTTGTTTTTGTGTGTCTGTCGCGATCTCTCGCGGCGACAAGAAATAATATAACATATGCTTCGCCCATAATGCAACCCTTTTTTATAATTTATTTATTATTTTTATAAAAAGCCTCGCAGCACAAGGGCTGCGAGGCTTTTAGACAAGCACAATATATTGTATCCCCATTAACAACAGAATACCCGGTAATCCAAGAACAGCAGTCGTTCCTATCGTTAGAGGATTAATTGGCAGAGCATAGGGCTGCATGACTTCAATATAATTTAATAGAAAAAGTGCTGTAGCAGCTATAATCCAATGTACAATAACCTTCTTTAAGCTTATACGAGACAGCGGTTTTCTGAGCAACATAATAAACAGTCCAGCAGATGACGCAACAAATATCGTTAACCAAATTAAATTCATAGCACAAACCCCCGTAGCTTAGACCACTCTACATCCATCGCTCTAGCTTTATTCAATAACATCCGATACCTCTGCTCAGCGGCCATTTGCCTTAAAATCGCCCATTCGACTTCGTCATGTCCAACAGCAAACTGAAACATAATTTCTGTAGCCCGTTTATCTTCTAATGCTTGCTTAATTTCAGCTCGTAGCTTGTCCATTTCTCGCTGCTTCTCACGCGTAATTGAACGTGACTCCTCTACTTGTCCCGCTTCACGTTGCATCATATATCGTTTAAGCATTTGTTCCGCCTCCTTACTTACTACATATGTATGAGCAAGCAAAAGAATTAGAACTTACAATTGAAAAGGGTCCGCTAAGATATATTCTCAGCAGACCCTTAATTATTATTGTAGCAATATTTCGATAAAAATTTATAAGTTCGGACTTCAGGACCGAGAAGCTTGGACGCTAGTAGAAAATGAAGAGCGCAGCGTACGCTTTTGGTACATGAGCACTGGAGTTTTCGCTAGCGTTCAAGATTTGACGTCGAATAAACTTCCACGAATCCACATCGTCATCAAGTTCATGCTTATTAAACTACATCTTCCAAGTTCAAAAAGCTTGGCTTTCAGGACCAAGAAGATGGGACGATACTAGAAACTAAGGAGCGCAGCGTACGCGTTTGGTACGTGAGCACCGCAGGTTTCGGTAGCGTCACATATTCGATGTCGAGCTCACCACAATGTACGGCATCGTCATCAAAGTCAAGCTTTTTGAACCACCTTATAACAGCTCACGTCTTCCTTCCAGAGCCTTGGATAGCGTTACTTCATCTGCATACTCCAAATCGCCTCCTACAGGAAGACCGTGCGCGATGCGTGTCACCTTTATACCGAACGGTTTCACAAGCCTCGAAATATACATTGCTGTTGCTTCACCCTCGATATTTGGATTGGTAGCGAGGATAAGCTCCTGCACCGTATCGTCTCCAAGCCGCTTTAATAACTCAGCAATCCGAATTTGGTCAGGACCTATCCCTTCCATAGGAGATATTGCGCCCTGTAACACATGATAGTATCCATCAAATTCCTTTGTTCGCTCCATGGCAATCAAATCCTTTGATTCTTGAACAACACATATCACTTCTGCATTTCTACTCTTGTCCTGACATACTCTGCACGGATCTGTATCCGTAATGTTACAGCATATCGAGCAATAAAAAAGATTACGCTTTACACTGACTAGCGCTTTAGCAAAGTCAATGACGTCATCTTCCTTCATTCGTAGCACATGGAAGGCAAGTCGTGCAGCCGTTTTCGGTCCAATCCCAGGTAAACGAGTAAAGGAATCAATAAGTTTAGCAATAGGTTCTGGGTAATGCACGTTGTAGGTACAGCTCCTTTCGAATAGCTAGAGCTATCCTATCTTTCCATGTATCTTCATTAGAATAAGCCTGGAATTTTCATACCACCAGTGAATTTACCCATATCTGAGTTAGCAACCTCTTCAGCTTTAGTAAGTGCGTCATTAATAGCTGTTAGTACAAGATCTTGAAGCATCTCGATATCATCTGGATCTACTGCCTCTGGCTTAATGTCTACGCTCAGTACCTTTTTATGACCATTAACAGTAACAGTAACTACGCCACCTGCAGTACCTTCAAATGTTTTGTGTTCTAGCTCTTCCTGAGCTTTTAGCATTTGTGCCTGCATTTTTTTCACTTGCTTCATCATTTGATTCATATTATTCATACTATACACCTCATCCTTTATTCTTTTACGACGACAAGCTCTTCACCGAATAGCTTTACTGCTTCTTCGACCCATTCTGGCTGCTTGCTACCGCCTTGTTGTGTAGATATATTCTCAGGCTCTAGCTCCAGTGACTCGACGACTTTTTCTTCATTTCCATCGAGTGCAGCCTGCCAGTCCTTGAGCATAACAGTTACGATAGTATACGGCTGATTCATTACTTCAGCTGAAACTTGCTCGATAATTTCACGATGCGATGGTCGCTCTGTCATTTCACGATGCATATCGTTTCTAAAGGTTAAGAGCATCTGACCATCAACTGCGGCTACCAGCTCACTATCCTTCAACCAAGCCTGGACGGTAACCTTTCGTTCTTTTACGAGCATCATAATATCGCCCCACTTCATACGTGCAGCTTGCGTTTCTTGACTATTCAAAGAAGCGAGAAACGGATCAAGCTTGACCTTTGGGCGATTTGCGCCGCTAGCCGCAAAGTTTCTGCGGGCTGGTTGACGCTCATTACTTTGCGCTGATGGAGCTGATGCCGAAACGCCCTGCTTCATTAGCTTCGTTAATTGTGACTCTAAGCTTTGAATCTGTTGTCGCAGTGAAGCAATCTCCTGCGAGCTTGCTGTCGATGCTTGCTGCGTGCTAGAAGCTTGAGTTGAACAAAGCTTCAGCAGAGCCACTTCAAGCAAGGTTTGAGGCTGAGCTGCAGTTTTTAGCTCCTGCTGGTAATGATTGAGTATTTCAATCATACGGAACAGCTCCTCAGCTGTATAAGCGGAAGCCATAGCTTCAAACTGCTCAACTTCAACGATGCGTTCTGTTGCCGCTCGTCCGTTAGGCGCAAGCTTTAAGACAAGCAGATCGCGGAAATAGTAAATGAGATTTTCCATGCATTTGTCGGGACTTTTCCCTGCTTGCATGAGCTGTTCAACGAGAGAAAGCATTAAAGCAGCGTTTTTCTGTTGTATGGCTTCAGCAAGCTTATAAAATTGCTCTGCAGCGATACCGCCTGTAACGTCAACTGCTGCCTCAAGTGTAATCTGTCGATCGGAAAATGCAGCTGTTTGTTCAAGCAATCCAATCGCATCACGCATACCGCCTTCAGATAGCCTAGCGATATAGGCTAACGCTTCTTCAGTCGCTTGGATGCCTTCCTCTCTGCAAATCTCATCAAGTCTTGTGACCTGTTCTGCAGTAGATACCTGCCTAAAGTCAAAACGTTGACAGCGTGAAATAATCGTTGCTGGCAGCTTATGAGGCTCCGTGGTTGCCAATATAAAGATAACATGCGCTGGAGGCTCTTCCAATGTTTTTAGCAGCGCGTTGAACGCCTCTGCTGTTAGCATATGAACCTCGTCGATAATATACACTTTGTATCGCACTTCCGTCGGAGCATAGCGTACTTTTTCACGAATATCGCGAATTTCATCAATCCCGCGATTCGATGCAGCGTCAATTTCTACTACATCCATAATATGTCCTTCTGTAATGCCAATGCAAGTATCACATACATTACACGGCTCAACAGCGGGACCATGAACACAGTTAATCGCCTTGGCTAACACTTTAGCCGTCGTTGTTTTCCCTGTTCCTCGCGGGCCGTTAAACAAATACGCATGAGATACACGCTGTTCACGTATCGCATTTTGTAGCGTCTGTATAATATGCTGTTGTCCGACCATATCCTTGAACATCTGCGGACGCCAAGAACGATATAGAGCTATATGTGACACGTTATGATCTCCCTTGCAACTTGTTCAATAGCAAGTGCTATTGCGCCATCTTATTATACTACAATAGAAAGCTTTACAACATCTTAAACTGGATGAAAAACAAAAAACCTGGTAATGAACGAGATTTTACTCATTCATTACCAGGCCTTAGATGATCATTAATATCAATAGATAGAACCGTGCACCTATCGTCGATAGAAGCGATCCGAGTGACTTTCTTGCTACATAGCTCGAGCAAGGCACTCCTTCGGCACATGAACTAACTCACTTATGGCTGCTTCCTTCCGGACCTGACCAGGTTCATAAGCGTCCATTGCGAAGGACCCCGCCGTCAACACTACTTGCAAGCGTCAAACCTCACATCGACAACACCTAAGATAGGAATTCAACCTCGCTATAGCGGATTGCGAGTTACAGGGCACCGCTACCTCCCCATCTAGCACGGCAAGGAACAGTATATTACAAACTAGACAAAAGTGCAACCTTATCATACGGTTTAACACAAATTGGCTAAAGGTATACAGCATGTAAGCACAAAAAAAGCCTTTAGCACTTAATAGCACTAAAGGCTTCGATATGCCGCCTTGTTCAGGCACACAATTTACATACCGTATTTCTTTTTGAAACGATCTACACGGCCACCAGCGTCTAGGAACTTTTGCTTACCAGTGAAAAATGGATGACATGCGGAACAAACCTCAACTTTAATGTTCTGTTTAATAGAACCAGTCTCGAATGTGTTACCACAAGCGCAAGTTGCTGTAACGGTGTGGTATGTCGGATGAATACCTTGTTTCATCTCGTTCACCTCTTTCTGCCCTGGATCTCAGACGGACCAGAGTTATATGCACATAAAAAGATTTTAACAGATGGATGTTTCAATTGCAATGGAAAAGATATCGGCTAATTCTCCAAAAAATACCGATGTTTCACAGCTTACTTATTGGTAGATGAGTTGCTTGTCGTCGTTTTCGCAACAGGCTTTCTTACCGTAGCTGATGTCGTTCTTTTTACTGGCGCTGCATCTGTCTTTTTAAGACTTTCAATTGTAGCCCCATCAGAAGCTATGTCAAGCGACATCAGAAACTGCTCATTATTCTCTGAATTCTTCATTTTTTTGAGGAATTGATCTACAAATTCGAAGGAATCATTCATACTTTTACGAATAGCCCACACTTTATCAAGCTCTTCCTGCGTTAACAGCATCTCCTCACGTCTTGTTCCAGAACGACGGATATCAATTGCAGGAAAGATGCGGCGTTCAGCAAGCTTGCGATCGAGATGCAGCTCCATATTACCCGTACCTTTAAACTCCTCATAAATAATATCATCCATACGCGAGCCAGTCTCGATTAAGGCCGTCGCTAGAATCGTCAAGCTGCCACCCTCTTCCACATTACGTGCAGAGCCAAAGAAGCGCTTTGGACGGTGGAACGCAGCAGGATCGATCCCTCCACTTAATGTACGACCAGACGGCGGTACATGCAAGTTAAATGCACGTGCAAGCCTTGTAATGCTGTCGAGGAGGATGACAACATCCTTCTTATGCTCGACAAGACGAAGAGCACGCTCAAGCACAAGCTCAGCAACCTTGATATGATTTTCTGGAAGTTCATCGAAGGTAGAAGCTACAACTTCACCTTTAACAGAACGTTGCATATCCGTTACTTCTTCTGGTCGCTCATCAATGAGCAGTATGAACAACTCGATATCAGGATGGTTTGTAGAAATGCTGTTGGCAATTTCTTTTAAGAGTAGAGTTTTACCTGCCTTAGGAGGAGCTACGATGAGACCACGTTGGCCGAGGCCTACAGGGGCAAGCAAATCCATAATGCGCGTGGAAAGATTACTTTGCTTTGTTTCTAGCACCAGCTTTTTCTCAGGGTAGAGAGGCGTAAGTGCAGGGAAGTGTAACCGTTCTGCCGCAGTTTCAGGACTTTCTCCGTTTACTGCATTAACTTGAAGCAATCCATAATAACGCTCTGATTCTTTGGGTAATCTACATTTTCCTGAAACGAGATCCCCATTGCGCAGATCAAACTTTTTAATTTGAGAGGCTGAGATATAAATATCTTCTTTACTTGGCAAATAATTGATTGGACGCAGGAAGCCATAGCCGTCAGGCAGTACCTCCAATATCCCTTCCATAAATAAAAATCCGCTTTTTTCCGCTTGAGCTCTAAGAATCGCAAAGATTAATTCTTTTTTCTTCAATTGACCGTAATAAGGAATTTGATATTGCTTTGCAAGCTTATATAGCTCTGTTAATTTCATGTTCTCCAAATGTGCAATTTGAAGATCTGACATGCTCTCACCACTTTATAATAAAATATAAACCTTGCTAATATTTAAACAGCATTGCCCGAATCTATGAAAACTATTCGAGCAATACTGCTTCAAACTAGATTAATTGTTTTCTCGCCATACATCTGCACCAAGATTGCGCAGATTTTCAACAAGGTGATCATACCCGCGATCAATATACTCTACATTCGATATTTCGGTAACCTCATTCTCTACCGTTAACGCCGCTACAACAAGCGCAGCTCCAGCACGCAAGTCAGCGGCCTTCACTTTCGCTGCAGATAGCTTGCCGCCTTCAATAATCGCAGTACGACCTTCCACGCGCATGTTGGCACCCATTAAGATTAGCTCTGGGACATGCTTGAAGCGTGTACCGTAGACATAATCTGTAAGTAAACTTGTGCCTTTCGCACAAGCAAGCAACGATGTCATCGGCGACTGAAGATCCGTCGGAAAGCCAGGATAGACTAGCGCTTTAACATCTACTGCATTATAGGAAGGCTTACCTATAATACGAATAGCTTCATCGTACTCCTCTACTTCGACACCCATCTCTTCTAGCTTTGCTGTTAAAGCTTCAAGATGCTTCGGGATAACATTGTCGACCAATACATTTCCTCTAGTTGCAGCAGCCATAATCATATAGGTCCCTGCTTGAATACGATCCGAAATAATAGAATGGCGGCAACCCTTCATCTCCGTTACCCCTTCAATTCGAATCGTTTCCGTGCCTGCACCTTTAATTTTAGCTCCCATAGCGGTCAGCAAAGTGGCTACATCAACAATTTCTGGCTCCTTCGCGGCGTTTTCAATAACCGTAACGCCAGTGGCACGAGAAGCTGCCAGCATAATATTTATGGTCGCACCAACACTTGCAACGTCTAGATAGATTTTTGCACCTTTGAGCTCTTTTGCTTTAATATGCAGTGCGCCTTGTTCATTCGTAACAACTGCACCCAGTGCCTCAAATCCTTTAATATGCTGATCGATTGGACGTGGTTCAAAATTACAGCCACCCGGCATACCAATAGTCGCTTCGCCGAAACGACCGAGCAATGCACCCATTAAATAATAAGAAGCACGCAGCTTTTTCACTTTACCGTTTGGCATTGGTTTAGATACTAAGTTGGCGGGGTTGATGCGAATTTCATCACGTTCACGCTGAACAATAGCACCTAACTCCTCTAAAATTTCACTATAAATCGCGACATCACTAATCTGAGGTAAATTATCAAGGATAACCTCTGTATCAGCTAATATTGCAGCTGGTAATAATGCAATCGCGCTGTTTTTTGCTCCGCTAATGGTTACTGTTCCATGTAGCGGTTTTCCACCGCGTATCATTAATTTCTCCATGAATCTAATGGTCCTCCCGTTTACCTGGAAGTCAACATAGTAAAAACCGCCATAAAGCGTGCTCCACGGTCAACTAGACGTATGAGGCGCGCGCTGACAATAGGCGGTTTTACATGTATCCCTTGTCCCTGTTTCTATTACACATATACCTATAATAAAACGAAAGTACGTTCCATTCATAAAATGTGTATCCTAGTAATTGTATTGTTTTAGTAGCTATTGTTGAATCTAATATGCGGACAACTTCCATCGCTCCATTACATCAATCAAAAACAAGTTGTCCATAGATATTCAACGATATTATAGCATAGTGCGTCGCGATTTCCTACCGCTTGTAGTCCTAAAATAACGGAAGCATCGCTACAGGGTGTAGCGATGCTTCCGCTTAAAATCACTTCTTAATTTAAGAATTCAACTTACTTCGCGTCTTGAGTTGATAATTCACTTCAATACGGAGCTCATCAATGTCAAATGGCTTAGTGAAATGCTTTACAGCTCCGAGTTCGGTCGCTTGATTGATCATATCCAGCTCTCCATACGCTGTCATCATAATAACAGTAATCGTTGGGTCAATCGCCTTGATATGCTTGAGAATTTCTAGACCGTCCATACCTGGAATCTTCATATCCAGCAACACAAGATCAGGCCGCTCGCTGCGAACAATTTCTAGTGCAACTTTACCATTGGATGCTTGGGTTGTATGGTAGCCTTCACTATTAAAAACTTCCATCAGCAGAAGTCTTATTCCATTTTGATCATCAACTATGAGTACTTTTTGCTTATCCAAACAAATTCTACCCCCTAACATCGCATAGCACATATTACTTACTATTAACTAGTATCAGTATTCGATGTCAGGAGGTAGATTCCTTCTTTTTTGGTTAAGTTTAACTATGCTGTTTTATTAATTATTGTTGTTGTTTTAGTGATGCCTCCACGAAACCACTAAATAATGGCTGTGGACGATTCGGTCTTGATGTAAACTCAGGATGGAATTGTACAGCAAGGAACCAAGGATGCTCCTTCACTTCCACCATTTCTACAAGGCGACCGTCAGGTGATGTCCCAGAGATGACAAGTCCCGCTTCCTCAAGTGCTTCTCTGTATTCATTATTAAACTCATAACGATGACGATGACGCTCGTACACTAGCTCGTCATTGTAGGCCACGTGCGCATTCGTTCCTTCAACTACTTTACATGGATAAAGTCCTAGGCGCATAGTACCACCCATGTCAGCAATATCTTTTTGATCTGGCAGCAGATCAATGACTGGATATGGCGTTGATGCATTAATTTCCGAGCTGTTGGCATTAACAAGACCAAGAACGTTGCGTGCATATTCGATTACCGCAACTTGCATACCTAGGCAAATACCAAAGAACGGTACTTTATTCTCGCGTGCATAACGGATAGCCGTAATTTTTCCTTCAATCCCGCGATCGCCAAAGCCACCTGGAACAAGAATACCGTGAACACCTTGCAGCGATTGTACAACATTAGCTTCATTAACCTCTTCAGCATCGACCCAGCGAATCGTTACATCAGAATCATGCATAATGCCTGCATGGCGCAAAGCCTCTGCAATACTTAGATAAGCGTCATGAAGTGCAACGTATTTACCAACGATTGCAATTTCTACATTGTTTTTCAATGATTTAACACGTTCAACTAAGGCAGTCCATTCTGTCATATTAGCCTGTGGAGCATCGATTTTCAGGTGGTTCAATACAATTTGATCAAGCCCCTGTGCCTGAAGCATTAATGGCACCTCATATAGTGTCGATGCATCTAGACATTCAACAACCGCATTCGCATCGATATCGCAGAACAAACCGATTTTACGCTTCAAATCTTCAGCAAGCGGATATTCTGAACGACAAACGATAACGTTTGGTTGAATGCCAATAGAGCGAAGCTCTTTTACGCTATGCTGAGTCGGCTTCGTTTTCACTTCACCTGCTGCTTTAATATATGGAATCAGTGTGACATGAACGTACATGACATTGTCACGACCGATATCACTTTTAATTTGACGAATTGCTTCTAGGAAAGGCAAGCTCTCGATGTCACCTACAGTGCCGCCGATTTCTGTAATGACGACATCTGCACCAGTTTCTTTGCCAGCACGGAAGACACGCTCTTTAATTTCATTCGTAATGTGTGGAATAACCTGAACCGTTCCACCCAAATAATCACCACGACGTTCCTTAGTGATAACATTAGAATAGATTTTACCTGTCGTTACATTGCTGTTTTTTGATAAGTTAATATCAATAAAGCGCTCATAGTGACCGAGATCTAGATCCGTTTCCGCACCATCATCTGTTACGAAAACTTCACCATGCTGGTATGGACTCATTGTTCCTGGATCAACGTTAATGTAAGGATCGAATTTTTGGATGGTAACCTTAAGTCCTCTGTTTTTAAGTAATCTTCCTAGGGAAGCTGCCGTAATCCCTTTACCTAATGATGAAACTACTCCGCCTGTAACAAAAATATATTTGGTCACTGTGATAATACCCTCCATGCTTTCATTATGTTTTAGCTTTCCCAAATGCAAAAAAATCAAGCCTTGCCCACAAAAAACAATGTGAAACACGGCTTATATATTACCTCTACAAACAAAAAAAGTGACACCCGTAGCACGGGGGCACTTTTCTCATTCTGGTATATAAATAATACATAGATATGTTAAGCTGTTTGTTTAGCCCATAGGATAGTTTACCTTCCCGTATAGGCTCGTGTCAAGCAATTCTGAAGGCTAGACACAAATTCGCAACGTTTGAATCAGCTTATAATAGGAAGCCCTGAAATTACTTATCCTCTTCCTCAAAATCTTCGAATTCTTCTTCCTCTTCTTCCTCTTCTTCAAGAGACATATCTTCGTCCTCTACTTCGTCAAGCTCAACATCTTCTTCGACTTCCTCATCCGATTCGCTGAACTCATCCTCTTCCTCATCATAGGAGTCAAAGCCGTCCTCTTCGGATTCGAATGCATCCTCTTCGATATACTCATCTTCTTCATCAAGATCATCGTCATCATTAATAATACGTGTACGTTTCGTATTTCCAACTGGATCTTCTGCACGCTCAACTGGATACCAGCGCTTTAAACCCCATATATTGTTACCAACACAAGCAAAACGTCCATCAATATTGATTTCTGTGTAAACCTGAGCAATAAATTGGTTAATATCCTCATCAGTAATACCACGCAGCTTCGCTACCTCCATGATGAGGTCTCGATAATAGTGTGGAGTATTCGCTACTTTTAATACCTCAAACGCTAAATCAACCAACGGCATCTCGCGAATACGCTCTGGGTCAATCTTCAATGTGATTCCGCTCATCTTAACACATCCTCTCTTGCTATCTGAATAAGTTGAATAGGTCCCTCTCAATTAACAATAGTCAAACTATAGTAAACATTATTTCCTTTAAAAATGCAAGTTGTAACATGGACGTGATATTTATTTTTTTTGGAGCGTATGTAAAGGCAAAAAAGCGACAGGATTTCTCCTGTCGCAATTGACTGTATCCTTCTGCCGATCCTCCAGCTTGGATCGGCAGAATAGATGAGCATAAAGCTCTTTCTATATGTTATGAGCCAGCATTAAAATTGACACGGCAATAAGCCTAAACTTTGAAAAAAAAGGCAGATGCATAAACACCCTCATGTAACTTCTCATACAATATTGAACATTGTTTATTGAGGAGGATGCTTTGCCATGAATTCAAAGAAGTATGACGATGCAATCATTCAGCTTCATACCTCCGCTACTCGAAAATTAGTGAATAACGGTATTCCATGGGGAGTTGATAAAATAAAAGCACCCCAGGCATGGACATTTTCCACAGGTAGAAACATAAAAATCGGCGTCATCGATACAGGCATAGATTATCACCACCCTGCCCTTCGAGGCTCTATATTACCCGGCATAAATTTAGTTGAGTCTAATCGCCCGCCCGTCGATGATAATGGTCATGGTACCCATATTGCAGGAACTATCGCTGCGGCCAATGCTGCTCACGGTATGATTGGTGTAGCTCCTCATGCACTAATCGCCCCGGTGAAGGCCTTTGACCAGTACGGGAGCGCATATGTATCTGATATCGTGCAGGCGATTGATTGGTGTGTGCGCAACAAGATGAACATCATCAACATGAGCTTTGGTATGCGCACAAAGAGCAGATCGATGTTAAATGCCGTTAATCGTGCGTATCAAAA
>Ga0180216_1003722_pt1 | contig 11911 bp, 11 predicted proteins | sample eDN3rd37CBELigMG_FD_128879 | JGI IMG/M metagenome (GOLD analysis project Ga0180216, IMG submission 128879) | Enriched Miracle-Growth compost microbial communities from Emeryville, California, USA - eDNA 3rd pass 37_C BE-Lig MG (version 2)... ...
CGAAGAAGCGCAGCAGCAGATTGACCAGGGTCGACTTGCCGGCGCCGGAACGGCCGACGAGGCCGATCTTCTCCCCCGGTTTGACGGTGAGGTTGAAATCCTCGATCAGCCCACTCTCGCGGCCATAGCCGAAGGAGACGCCGTCGAAGCGCACTTCGCCGCGCGTGACCTTCAAGGCCGGCGCCTTGGGCGCGTCGACGAGTGTGTGCGGGCGGGCGATGGTCATCATGCCCTCCTGCACCACGCCGATGTTCTCGAAGATCGACGTGATCTGCCAGGCGACCCAGCCGGATGCGGCGACGATCTGCGTCGTCATCGGCAGCGCCATCGCGACCGTGCCGACGTTCACCTCGCCGTGCTGCCACAAGACGATGGCGAAGGCGCCGGTCGAGGTGATCAGCGCCGCGTTGAGCAGGGACAGCGTCAGCGCGAACATCGTGTTCAGCCGCAGCGACTCGTGGAACCGGCCGGTGTGTTGGTCGATCGCCTCGCGCACATAGGCGTCCTCGTCCTTGGCGCGGGCGAACAGCTTCACCGTGACGATGTTGGTGTAGGTGTCGACGATGCGGCCGGTCAGCATCGAACGCGTTTCCGACATGACCTTCGACTTGTCGCGCATGCGCGGCACGAAGAAGCGCAGCATCACGACATAAGCGCCGAACCAGACCAGCACCGGCAGCGCCAGCCACGGATCGGCGGAGGCGAGCAGGAGCAGCGAGGTGGCGCCGTAGACGATGATGAACCACACCGCCGTGAGCAGCGCTACGAGGCTTTCGCGGATGGCGGGGCCGGTCTGCATCACGCGGGTGGCGATGCGGCCCGCGAAGTCGTTCTGGAAGAAGGCCCAGGACTGGCGCACGACGTGCCAGTGGTTCTGCCAGCGGATGCGGTTCGACACGTTCGCGGCGATCGCCTGGTTCATCAAGAGATGCTGCGTCGTGAAGGCGAGGGGACGCGCGATCAGCAGCACCGCGGCCATGCCGGCGAGCATCGGCCAGGCGGTGGCGAACAGGTCCTCCGGCTTGGTGTTGGTGACGAGCGTCACCACGCGGCCGATGAAGACGGGGATGGTGACGTCGAGCAGCGCCACCACGAAACCGGCGGCGAACAAAGCGAGGAACAGCCCCTTCGCCTGGCGGGCGAAGTGCCAATAAAAGGCGACGAGCCCCGGTGGCGGCGCGGTGGCGCCGGGCGTGGCAGTGGGCTTCAGCGTGCGTTCGAACAGACGAAACATGCGGCGCAAAGGGCTTTTCCGACGCGAGCGCGCGCGGCGCCCAGGGGCGTCGCGCGCGGTCGGTCATGTCAGGGTCGATTTAACCGTAAAATAGCGACCCATCGTGTCGAGAGCGTGGCGACCGTCATCCTGAGGCGAGCCGCGCTCGAGCTCGAAGGATGACGGTGGTTATGCCCCGCAGGCTCCCGGAACCGATTTGTCACGCCACCGCGTATTTGCCGCGGCCGAAGTAGCGGTCCTTCTGTTCGTCCGAAGCGGTGTCGCGGCTGGAGGTGATGGTGGCGACCTTGGCCAGCGCGCGCTTGATGCCCTCGCGCGCTTCCAGCTTCGCGACCCAGGCCTTCACCTGCGGGCGCTTGTCGGCGTCGATGCCGAGGAACGCCGTGTTGCGCAGCCACGGGAACGCCGCCATGTCGGCGATGGAATACTCATCGCCGGCGATGAAGGGGCGGCCGGTAAGGCGCTGCTCGTAGACGTCGAAGATCTTGTTGACCATGGTGCGGTAGCGGCTCGCGCCGTAGTCCTGGCCGGCACCGGCGAACTTGGAGAAGTGCACGAGCTGGCCGCACATCGGACCGAGATTGGCCATCTGCACCATCAGCCATTGCATCATGTCGAAATAGGCGGTCTTGTCCTTCGGCACGAACTTGCCGGTCTTGTCCGCGAGATAGAGCAGGATCGCGCCGGACTCGATCACGGTGTAGGGCTTGCCGCCCGGGCCTTCGGAGTCGACGATCGCCGGCACCTTCTGCAGCGGATTGATCTTGGTGAACTCCGGGGTGAACTGCTCGTTCGCCCACACGTCCACGGTTTTCATGTTGTAAGGCAGCTCGCACTCTTCGAGCATGATGAAAATCTTCTGCACGTTCGGACTGGTCAGCGCGTAAAAATCGATCATGGGATTTTCTCGTTCGGAAAAAGCCGCCGGAAGCGCGGTCGGACTTGTATAGACGAGGATGGCGGCGGTTGTCGCGGGGCCGCTACTGTTGTTGCTGCTGTTGCGCTTCGGCGGCCCGCCGCAGGCAGGCGGGGCAGAGGCAGTCCTCGCCGTCGATCGCGGGCAGCGGCAGCCGCACGGTCTCGTCGTTGCACCAGCAGCCGCCGCCCAGACGGCACTCGAACGTCGCGCCGCAGCGCGCGCAAGCCAGTTGCCGTGGCGGAAGGGTCGGCGCAGCCGTCATGGGCGAGAAGCTCCCTTTGTCATATTCGAACCATGGCGATGGCCATGGGGCCCGACTGGATCGCGGGCCGGCGAGCCGGCTACTGCCCCTCGCCGATGCCGATATAGCCGCCGATCTTCCAGGCGCCCCCTTCCTTGACGTAGCAGAGCTGATCGTTGCCGATCGGCGCGATACTGTCGGTCGAGACGTAGCCGATCTTGCCGTCGGGCGTGACGATGCGCAGGAAGGCGGTCGAGGCCGGGTTCTGTTCGGCCAACACGCGGACGAAGGCTTCGGCGAGCTTGCCGGTCACCGGCGCGTCAGCCGCGGGTTTGGCATGCACCTCGATGTTGGCCGACACCGGATAACCCCATTCGGAAATGTCGGTCTGCGTCGCTTTGAGCAGCGCGTCGAAGGCGAGGCCGTCGAATTGCGGATCGGCCGGCGCGCAGACGGCGCCCTTGTGCGGGCCGGAGGGACCGGCGGTCGGATCGTCGGCATAGCTTGCCAGCATGTCCCAGCCGGCGCTGTCCTTCTTGGCGAGGCCCAGCGCGACGAACAGGTTGTCGACGCCGGACTTCTTTGCATCGGCACGGTCGCCGCTGTCGCCTTCCCAGAAGAAGCCTTTCGATACCACCAGGGGTGCGAGCGCGGCGCGCTCCTTCTTCTGCGCGGCCTCGGCCATCTGCTTGCGTAGGGCGGTAAAGCCTGCGTCCTTCAGCTCGCTCGGCGGCGTGAAGGTGACGGCCTTGTACGGCTTGGCCGGGGCGACCTTCGGGGCCGGCGCGGCGCCCGGCTGACCCTGGGCGAAGCTACCGCCCACCCCGATCAGCAGCACGGCAAGGGCCATACAGGCCGGGCGAAACATGAGCATCGGCGTCGCTCCCTCTTCCTCTTTTCGCGGGTCATCATATCGCCCCAGCGGGCGACATGGCGCGCCCCTCACAGAATTTTGCAAGAGCCGGCTTGTGCCCGCTTGAGCCGACGTGCGCGGCTTGGGCGGGCTTGCTTGCAAGGCGCGCGAACCGGCGGCGAAGGCGTGCGCGGGTCAGCGCGGTACCACCAACAAGGGGGCTACGCGGAGCGGCGGAAGTAAAGTACCTGTCTTCCGGTGGCGCCGCGCGCCCGTACCATCCAACCGACGCCGCGGGTGCGCGGGTCGCCCGCCTGGAGAGCGAATGCCCGATCTCACGACCGCGCTTGCAGTGCTGATCTTCCTCGCAACCTACGTCGTCGTCGCCCTCGGCAAGATCCCGCTGTACCGCATCGACCGCGCGGGCGCGGCCCTGCTCGGCGGCAGCCTCATGGTCGCCGCCGGCGTGCTGACGCTGGAGGAGGCCTACCGCGCCATCGACCTCAGCACGATCACGCTGCTGCTCGGCATGATGATCGTCGTCGCCAATCTGCGCGTCTCGGGTTTCTTCCGGATGGTCAATGGCTGGATCGTCGCCCATGTCCGCCATCCGCTGGGCCTGTTGACGGCGGTGGTGCTGGCGTCGGGCATTTTGTCGGCCTTCCTGGTCAACGACACGATCTGCCTCGTGCTGACGCCGCTGGTGCTCGACGTCGTCGGCCGGCTCAAGCGCAATCCGCTGCCTTATCTGCTGGCGATCGCCATGTCGTCCAACATCGGCAGCGTCGCGACCATCACTGGCAATCCTCAGAACATCATCATCGGCACTCTGTCGGGCATCCCCTACAGCACCTTCACCGCCAGTTTGGCGCCGGTCGCCGCCTTCGGTCTCATCGTCACGTGGCTGCTGATCGCCGCCGTCTACCGCCGCGAGTTCTTCAACAGCGCGCCGCTGCCGCAGGAGACGGTGGACGCGCAGGTGCACAAGCCGCTGTTGGTCAAATGCGTGCTGGTCGTCGCGGCGATGATCGCGCTGTTCTTTCTCGGCCAGCCCGTCGCCAAGGTCGCGATCATCGGCGGTTCTTTCCTGTTGCTGACGCGCCGCGTCAGCCCGCAGAAGATCTATCAGGAGATCGACTGGCCGCTGCTCGTGATGTTCGTCGGCTTGTTCGTGGTCGTGGCCGGCCTCGAGAAAACGGCGATCGCGCCGAACCTGCCGGCCTTGCTCGGCAGTCTGCATCTCGACAATGCCATATGGCTCGGCACCGCGACGGCCGTGCTCTCCAACATCGTCAGCAACGTGCCGGCGGTTCTGGTGCTCAAGCCCTTCATCGTCGAATTGCAGGACCCGCAGCGCGCCTGGCTCATCGTCGCGATGACCTCGACGCTCGCCGGCAACTTCACCCTGGTCGGTTCGGTCGCCAACCTCATCGTCGCGCAGCGCGCCAAGGCGCGCGGCGTCGATCTCCACTTCTGGTCCTACTTCGCGATCGGCGCGCCGCTGACGATCATCACCATCGCCGCCGGGCTGTTCTGGCTGATGTGAACCGTCCGCCGGCTCTTACTTTGCCGGCACCAGGCGCAGGATGCGGCCGGCGCTGTTGTCGGTCGTGAGATAGAGCGCGCCGTCAGGGCCCTGGCGCACGTCGCGGATGCGTTCGCCCAGCTCCTGCAGCATGCGTTCTTCCTTCACCGGCTTGCCGTTCTTCATCTCGAGCCGGGAGAGGAGCTGAAACTTGAGCGCGCCGTTGAACAGGCTGCCCTTCCAGGCCGGGAACAGGTCGCCGGTGTAGAAGGCCATGCCGGAGGGCGCGATCGACGGCGTCCAATGCCACACCGGGTCCGTCACGCCCTCCATATGCGCCTTGCCGGTGCCGACCGGCGTGCCGTCGTAATTGCGGCCGAAGCTCACCGCCGGCCAGCCGTAATTGGCGCCCTTGGCCATGACGTTGATTTCGTCGCCGCCCATCGGGCCGTGCTCCTGCTCCCAGAGCTGGCCGCCGGCCGGGTCGAAGCCGAGGCCTTGCGGGTTGCGCAGGCCGTAAGCCCAGATCTCGGGCAGCGCGTTCGGCTTGCCGACGAATGGATTGTCGGCGGGCGCCTTGCCGTCCGGCGTGATGCGCACGATCTTGCCGATGTGATTGTCGAGTGTTTGCGCGTCCTCCTTCGGCGCGAAGTGATCGCCGAGCGTGACGAAGAGATTGCCGTCCGGCGCCTGCGCCATGCGGCAGCCGATGTTGAGGCCGCTCGAGGGCGATCCCTTCTGGTGGAAGATCGGCGTGACGCCTGTGAGGCGCGGCGTATCGCTTTGTTCGAGGCGGGCGCGGGCGACGGCGATGCGGCCGCCGCCCGCGACGGGCTCGGCGTAGCAGAAGAAGATGGTGCCCGATTGCGCGAAGTCGCGCGCCAGGATCACATCCATCAGGCCCGCTTGCGAGCGCGCGAAGACCGTCGGCACGCCTTCGACCGGCCGGGACAGCGCGCCGTCGCGGCTGACGATGCGCATGCGGCCGGGGCGCTCGGTCACGAGCATGCGCCCGTCCGGGAGAAAGGCGAGCGACCAGGGATGGTCGAGGCCGCGCGCCACGGTCTCGACACGCACGGGTCCGGCGGAGGTATTGAAGGTGGGATCGGCCGCCTGCGCGGGCGAGACCAGCAGCGCCAGGATCAGCGCCGAAGCAAATCGCATGGGTGTGCTCCTCGGCGTCAACGATAGCACGCCGGGGGCGTTCCGTTGCGCTGCGGGTGGCGTCAGTGCTTGCGGGAGCGGGGGCCCGGCAACGTGAGCACCGTCAGTCCGCCCATGAGGGCGAAGACGAGCCCGAGCACCAGCGACACGGCGAACAGTCCGCCTTCGTTGTCGATGATGGCGCCAGCGGGCTCGGCGCGGGCGATGCCGACCGATACGGCCATGAGGGCGATCAACGTGCAGACGCCGAGACCGAGGGTGGCGACGAGTTCGGCCAAAGTGGCGCTATGGCGCTCACGGCCGAGAACGCGACCGGTGGGAGGCAGGAAGCCGGGCTCTTCAATGTGCTTGGACATGGCGAAGCCAAAACCGAAATGTGCCGTCACGGGAAGAAAACGAATAAATCCCGGCGCGGTTTCGTCGCGATTGAGGCGGCCAAAAAGATTAACCGCGGCGTTTTCGTGATTATGGTTAATCAAAAGTTAACGGCGGCCCGAGAGGCCGCCGGGCGCGCCAAAAAGCGTGGGCCGGAGCCTCACCTCATTGATTTCCTTTGAAGAGTGCCGGCGGTCGGCCTGCGCCCTTATTGCGCCGCAGCCAGCGGCACCGGCTCTTCTTCCATCGGCACGTAACCGGGCTCGGCCTCGACGCGCGCCAGCCAGTCGCGGATCGCGGGAAAACGCGTGAGGTCGAAATCGCACAGCTCGGCAAGGTGCGTGTAGGCGTAGAGCGCGATGTCGGCGATGGTGAAATGACCGGCGACGAAATAAGCGTTCGAGGCGAGATGCTTTTCCATCACGCCGAGCGCGCGGTAACCGTTCTCCGTCCAATCCTCGAGTGCGTGCTGTTGCAGTTCGCGGCCGCCTTTAATCAGGCACAGCCAGAAATAGGCGGCGCCGATATTGGGCTCGAGGCTGTGCTGCTCGAAGAACATCCATTGCAGCGCCTGCGCGCGCTCGATGCGGTCTTCGGGCGCGAGCCGCGTGCCGCCGGCGACGTACCATAGGATCGCATTCGACTCGGCGAGATGGCGGCCGGGCGCGACTTCGAGCAGCGGCACTTGTCCGCTCGGATTCATCCCGAGGAATTCCGGCGTGCGACTCTCGCCCTGAAGGATGTCGACCTCGACCCGCTGATAAGGAATGCCGAGCCGTGCCAGCGCAAGGCGGACCTTGTAGCTGTTGCCGGAGCGCTGCATTGTGTAGAGCGTGTACATGCCGTTCTTCCGTAGCGCATGAGTCATGCGGCATTCAGATTAGCCGCTGATCGCAGATGCCGATACCCCGAAGGGGAGCGGACAGGGCCCGCAAAGTCCGGCAATTACAAGGCCGCACAACGTTCCACACATAAGCAAAGCATAAAATCGCCCGCACGCATGCGTTGGCATGACGCGCGGCCTCTCGCGATAACGCCTCGCATTAGAAATATTCCAAGCCTATTCGGCGGCAACGCGATGCGCGCGTGCGTATTCACGTAACGCGTCGTCTTCGGCCGGAACGATCGGCGTGAAATCGCGATGCGCTATGAACTCGGGTCGCGTGAACTTCGTGATGTGATTCGAGACCGCGCACAGCGTGAGATAAACGATCTTGCGCGGGTACGGCGTTATATTGGGCGGCGATGCGTGCACGAGATTGCCGTGGAACATGAGCACCGAGCCCGGCTTGCCGGTCGGCGCGACGATGCCGACGCCGTTTTCGTCCTCGGCGTTGCGCGCGAGTTTCGTCACTGTATCCTTGTCGAGTGTCCAGAGCGGATAGGACGTCGTCGCCTTGTCGTGGCCCGCGTCCAACACGCCCTGCTTGTGGCTTTTCGGAATGAGAAGCAGCGGGCCGTTGATCGGCATCACTTCATCGAGGAACACGGCGATGTTCATTGCGCGCGGAGCAGGCATGCCGTCGTCGCGCGCCCATGTGCCGTAGTCTTGATGCCATTGCCACACGTCGCCTTCGAAGGCGGCCTTGGCGTTTAACTTGAATTGATGGACATAGACGTCCTCGCCGAACAGTTGCCGGAGCGGCTCGACGAGGCGCGGATGACGCGCCAGCAGTCCGAACACGGGACTGAACGTATGCGCGGCGAAGGCGGTGCGCGGGGCGCCCGTCTTCTCGCGCCACACCTCCGGACGATCGAGCTTGAGGATATTGTCGGCTTCGGCGCGCAACAGCGCGATCTCTTCCTCGCTGAAGCAGTTGGGAAAGAAGATGTAGCCTTGCTCGTCGAATGCGGCGAGCTGGTCGGCGGATAACTTCATGGCGCGCACCTCCTGTTGAAGTGGCGGCCGTTGATCCGGCTCTTATCTGACGACCATTCTAGGACGAGGCGGGCAAAACGCCACTGGCTTGCGCGTGCGACGTCTCGTTCATGGCGCGGCGCAGCAAAAGCAGGAAGCAGAGCAGCATCAGGGGAACCGCGAGCGGGATCAGCGTCGTTTGCGCCAGCGTGCGCGCCACGAGCGGCGCGAGCCACAGCGCCGCGAGCACGGTCTTCTCGTAGGAGGCAAAGCCGCGCGTCAGGCCGTGACCGCCGAGGAAGGCGATGGCCGGTGCGAGCAGCATCAGATCGTAGTCGAGCGAATAGGGCGTCGCGAGCAGGGTGCCGATGGCGAGCGCCGCCGCCTTCAAGGCGAAGGCCGCGCGGCTGCGCCACAGCCAGACGATGGCGGCAGCCGCCGCGAGCGTCGTCAGGCCTTGCGCGGCGTAGGCGAGGTGCACGCCGCCGCCCCACATCCGCACCCAGGAGAAGACGCTCTGGATCTTCTGCCAGCCGGTGTCGCCTTGCTCGAGCACGACCTCGCGCGTGAAGGGCATGGAGGCGAGGAAGGCCGTCCAAACCTCGGTGCCGAAGGCCAGCGTGACCGCCAGAGCGAGCGCGATGACGGTGCCGGCCGCCGCGAACACCGTGCGCCAGTAGCCGCCTGCGATCAGGGCGAGCGGGATCAGCACGCCGAACTGCGGCTTGTAGGCGACGAGGCCGAACAGGACGCCGGCAAGGACCGGCCGCGTGTTCAGCACAAGCAGCGCGCCGCCGATCAGGGCGGCGGTGAGGAAGCCGTTATGGCCGTGCGCGAGGTTCACGAACACGGCCGGGTAGGCGAGGGCGAGGAGGAGCCACAGTCGCTCTGTCTTTACCTCCGCCCTTGTGGGGGAGGTCGGCGCGGAAGGCGCCGGGACCGGGGTGACTGCAATTGTTGGATCTCCACCCCGCGTGCTTTCAGCGCGCGAGCCTCCCCACAAGGGGGAGGGTGAGCCGGCAGCGAGGATTGCCCGGATCACCAAGACATAGAGCACCAGCGTCACGCCCTGCCAGACCAGCAGCGCCAGGCCGTAGGGCATCAACGCCAGCAGTGCGGCGAGGCCCAGGAAGAAGGGCGGGTAGTGCCAGCCGTAGAACGGCGTGTCCGGGCCGAAAATGGCCCGCTCGCGCGCATATTGACGCTGCGGGTCGAAGGGAGCGTCCGGCTCGCCGTCCAGGACATAGGTGCCGGCGGCGTAGACATTGGAGAAATCGGTGCCGAGCGGCCGTCCGAAGCGGTCGTTGCGGCCGTCGCCGCTGGCGACGAGGGCGATGCCGGCCACCAGCCAGAAGGCGAGCAGCAGGCCCGCCACCAGCCGCATCCGCTCGGCGGTAACCCAGGCGCCTGAGCGCAGAGCGTCGACCAAGGCGCTTTTCTGCATGTCTCGATCTCTACGCGGCGACATTTAAGGGAGCGTTTGCGGTTGGCAAAGTTTGCCAAAATCCTTAGATTTGCTGCAGGAGTTGGCCCATGGCGACGATGAATGTTTCTCTGCCCGAACCGATGAAGGAATGGGTGGAGGACCGTGTCAAAAGCGGCCGCTACGCCAATGCCAGCGACTATGTTCGCGATCTCATCCGCCGCGATCAGGAGCGGCGCGCGGCGCTCGTCGAAGCCCTGACCGAAGGCGAAGAGAGCGGCACCAGCCGCCGCAGCGTGCGCCAGATCGCGTCCGAAACCCGGGCAAAGCTCGGCCGTGGCGAAATTTGAGCTTTCCCAGGCCGCTGATCGCGATCTCACCCCCATCTAGGTCAATTCGTATCGGCAGTTCGGCGCAGAAGCAGGCCGACGCCTATCTCGCGGGCTCGAGGAGTGCTTGTCCCGCCCGGCCCAGTTTCCCGAATTAGGCCGCTCGATCGGCCGGCTGCGGCGCGGCTACTTCCGCTCTGAACACGCGAGCCACACCATCTTTTACGTGCGCTTTGCGGAGGGTATCCGGGTCATCCGGGTGCTCCACGAGCGGATGGACCCGGAACGCCGCCTCCAGTCCCGTACGCGTCAACGGGATTGATGAAACCATCAATGATTGCAGCTTGCCCCCGGTCCGGCGGGCCTTTAGATCACTGCCGCGACACACATGGAGATTCCGCCAATGGCCTTCCTCGCCGACCACCTCAAGCGCATCAAGCCGTCGCCGACCATCGCGGTGACGGATAAAGCGCGCGCGCTGAAGGCGGCGGGCCGCAACATCATCGGCCTGGGCGCCGGCGAGCCGGACTTCGACACGCCGGAGAACATCAAGGAAGCCGCCATCAAGGCGATCCGCGAGGGCCGCGCCTCCAAGTACACCCAGGTGGACGGCATTCCGGAGCTCAAGGACGCCATCGCCAAGAAGTTCAAGCGCGAGAACGGCCTCGACTACAAGACCTCGCAGATCACGGTCTCGGCCGGCGGCAAGCAGGTGCTCTACAACGCCTTCATGGCGACGATGAACCCCGGCGACGAGGTGATCATCCCGGCGCCGTACTGGGTCAGCTATCCCGACATGGTGCTGCTCGCGGGTGGCACGCCGGTGCCGGTCGTCGCCGGCATGGAGCAGGGCTTCAAGGTGACGGCGGCCGCGCTCGAACAGGCGATCACGCCGAAGACCAAGTGGTTCCTGTTGAACTCGCCGTCGAACCCGACCGGCGCGGCCTATACGCAGGCGGAGCTCAAGGCGCTGACCGACGTGCTGATGAAGCATCCGCACGTGCATGTCATGACCGACGACATGTACGAGCACCTCGTCTATGACGACTTCAAGTTCCATACGCCAGCGCAGGTCGAGCCCGCGCTCTACGAGCGCACGCTGACCATCAACGGCACCTCGAAGGCCTATTGCATGACCGGCTGGCGCATCGGCTATGCCGGCGGGCCGGAGCCGCTCATCAAGGCGATGGCGATGATCCAGTCGCAGTCGACGACCAACCCGGCGGCGGCCTCGCAGTGGGCGGCGCTCGAAGCGCTGACCGGGCCGCAGGACTTCATCGCCAAGCACAACAAGATCTTCAAGGAGCGCCGCGACCTCGTGGTGTCGATGCTCAACCAGGCGAACGGCATCAAGTGCCCGATGCCGGAGGGCGCGTTCTACGTCTATCCGTCCTGCGAGGGCACGATCGGCCGCAAGACCGCCAGCGGCAAGACGCTCGCGACCGACGAGGATTTCGTCACCGAGCTGCTCGAAGCCGAGGGCGTCGCGGTGGTGCATGGCTCGGCCTTCGGGCTCGGCCCCGCATTCCGCATTTCCTATGCGACCAAGCAGGAAGACCTCGAAGAGGCCTGCCGGCGCATCCAGCGGTTCTGCGGCAACCTGAAATAGGCGCGCGCCCGCGCCAAGCGGGCGCGGATCGCGTAAGCTCGCGGAGATGATTCTCCGCGCCATGGCCGCTCTCACCTGTTCGCTCGTCCTTGCCCATCCGGCCGCCGCGCAGGAGCGCAGCCCCGACCGCATCCTGGTCGGCACGCAATTGTCGGCCTCGAACGCGGCGCTGTTCGTCGCCATGGGCAAGAAATATTTCGAGGACGAGCGCCTCACCGTCGAGGTGCGCAGCTTCGGCTCCAACGACGAATTGCTGAAAGTGCTGGCGGAAGGCCGCATCGATTTCGCGACGCTGGAATTTTCCGCCGCCGCCTTCACGGCGGCCGGCAAGGGCACCGTCAAGGCGATCGCGGCGCAGGCGCGCGAGCACAGCGACTACGA
>Ga0180216_1003723_pt1 | contig 11902 bp, 9 predicted proteins | sample eDN3rd37CBELigMG_FD_128879 | JGI IMG/M metagenome (GOLD analysis project Ga0180216, IMG submission 128879) | Enriched Miracle-Growth compost microbial communities from Emeryville, California, USA - eDNA 3rd pass 37_C BE-Lig MG (version 2)... ...
GCTAGGCGTCGTCAACCCGGCCAGTGACACGGTCTCGGAGATCCGCACGAGCGCCGGCGGCTCGGCCGCCAACGTCGCGACGTGGCTGGCGCACGTCGGCGCTCGCGTCCGTTTCGTCGGTCGCGTAGGTGTCGACGCTGTGCAGCGGCACACCGCCGCGATGCCCGGCGTCGACGTGCGGTTGACCGCGGACCCGGACCTGCCGACCGCCACGATCGTGCTGATGCTGGACGAGTCGGCGAACCGGACCATGTTCGTGGACCGGGCCGCCAACTCCACCCTGCGTGTCGAGCACCTGCACGACGACGTCTGGGACGACGTCACGTGGCTGCACCTGACGGGTTACACGTTCTTCGACCCCGCCACCCGCCCCGTCGCGCACCACCTGATCGACGCGGCATCGACGCGGGGCGTCGGCGTCAGCATCGACACCAGCTCGCTGGGATTCCTCGAGGCTGCGGGACGACAGACCGCTGAGGGTTGGTTCGCGAGGGCCGACCTGCTCTTCCCGAACGAGGACGAGGCCCGCTTCCTGGAGCTGGACGACTCGCGTTCGGTCCTGACTCTCGGTCCGGAGGGCGCCCGGTACGCCGGTCACGCGGTCGCAGCGCGGCCGGGGGACGTCATCGACACGACAGGAGCCGGTGATGCCTTCTGCGCCGGCTTCCTGTCGGTGTGGGTGGATCGACGAGACGCCCGAGCAGCGCTGGCCGCCGGATCGATGACCGCGGCCGAGTGTGTCGCGATCCGTGGAGCTCGGCCGACGCGCAGCATCAGTCCATGAGCCCGCTTCAGGGTTGAATCAGGGAGCGGTCGGGGTCGCTCCCCGATGTGCGGGCCCCCGTGGTCATCGAGGCTGTAACCATGATCCACGCACAAGGACTCACCAAACGATTCGCAGACACCACAGCGGTCGACGGCATCGACTTCACGGTCGAACCGGGCCGCGTCACCGGCTTCCTCGGCCCGAACGGCGCGGGCAAGTCGACGACGATGCGCATGATCCTGGGACTCGATGCCCCGACCGGCGGCACGGTGACCGTCAACGGACACCGCTATGTCGACTCACCCGCGCCCTTGCGCGAGATCGGCGCGCTGCTCGACGCGCACGCCGTCCACCCGGGTCGCTCGGCTCGTGACCACTTGCGCTGGCTCGCGGCCAGCAACGGCATTCCCACCACACGTGTCGGTGAGGTGCTGGACCTGGTCGGGCTCGACGTCGTCGGCGGCCGTCGGGTCGGCAAGTTCTCGCTGGGGATGGGACAGCGGCTCGGCATCGCGGCCGCCCTGCTCGGCGACCCGTCGGTGGTCGTCCTGGACGAACCGGTCAACGGTCTCGATCCCGAGGGGATCCGCTGGGTGCGGACGCTGGCTCGTCGGCTGGCCGACGAGGGTCGAACCGTGTTCGTGTCGAGCCACCTGATGTCGGAGATGGCGCTGATGGCCGATCACTTGCTGGTCATCGGCAGGGGCAGGATCCTGGCCGACTGCTCGATGCAGGACTTCATGACCGATCACGCTGCCTCGTACGTCCGTGTCCGGACCCCCCAGATCGCTGCGGTCGCAGAGCTGTTGACCTCGCAGGGCGCGGAGGTCGCTCGCCACGGCGAGGAGCTGCGTGTCCAAGCCATGGACGCGCCGACGGTGGGTGAGGTCGTCGCAGCCGACTCGTTGGTGCTCCACGAGCTGACGCTCGTCCGGTCCTCGTTGGAGGACGCCTTCATGGAACTGACCGCCGACAGCGTGGAGTACCACGCTCAGTCGACCAACCAGAAGGAGCTGGCGGCATGAGCACCGGATTCGACCGGGTGGTGTTGTCGGAGTGGATCAAGCTGACGTCGGTGCGATCGACGTGGTGGACGCTCGGCTCGCTGTTCGTCCTCGGCGCCGGACTGACGGTGCTGATGTGTGGGGTGAACGCCGACTGGCTGGCCAGCGACGGGGCCGACGAGTCGGCCGGGTCGTTCATCACGTGGGGCATGTTGATCGCTCCCGTGATGGCGGTCGTGGTCGGGGCGCTGGCGGTCACCAGCGAGTACGGGACGGGGTTGATCCGGTCCACGTTCGCCGCGACACCCACGCGCGGCCGGGTCGTGGCCGCGAAGCTGATCGTCGTTGCAGTCCTGATGTTCGTCGTGGGCTCGGTAACCGCCCTGGTCGGCTATCTCGGCGGCAACCCGTTCCTGGAGAACGAGGGCATCGGACTGGCCCTGGAAGGCGACGTGGCGCGCTCGATGTACGGCAGTGGGCTGTACCTGGCCGGGGTCGCGGTGCTGACGATGGCCATCGGCTTCATCGTCCGGCACACCGCCGGAACCATCTCGATCGCGTTGGCCCTGCTGCTGGTCGTGGGCAACATGACGATGCTGATCCCCGGCGACCTGGGCCCGTGGCTGACGAAGGTGATGCCGGGCAACGCCGGATCGGTGATCGCGACGCCGGTGTCGTTCAACCCGAACCTGATGGACGCCTGGCCGGGATTCGCGGTGTTCACCGCGGAGATCGTCGCACTGATCGCGATCGCCTGGGTGCTGGTCCGGCGGCGTGACGCCTAGCCCGTGAAGCGGCGGGAGAACGCAGCCGACCCGCCGCCGATGAGCCCCAGAGCCAGGAGCAGGACGCCGAGCGACGCCGGTGATCCTGCTCCTGGCAGGGCGTCCGAGCTCCCTCCCGATCCGGTGCCGGAGCCGACGGGCGCCGCCACGACGCGGTCGAGCGAGCTGCCCTCGGTCGAGGCGTCGTCAGCGGTGTTCTCGTCGGGGGCGTTCTGATCGGGAGTGTCCTCGTCGGGCGTCGGGTCGTCCACCGCGACCGGGTGCACGGTGGGCAGGGTCAGCTGCTGGCTCGCGCTGCCCGTCACGATGGTCACGGGCGTGACGTCGAGCAGCCCGCCACGGTAGTTCAGCGATCCGGCCGAGACCGTCAACCGCAGCCGACTGCCGTTGTCGAAACGGTGCACGATCGCCGGCATCTCGACGCTGAAGGGCTGGGTCACGTCGGGGATGCGCACCGGCGCGACCAGGTTCCGCACGATTGTCGAGGCGCCGTCGGGAGCAACTTCTGAGATCTTGAAGAACAGCACGAGCTGGCCGGCCGGACCCAGCGCCTGGGTGGCCGCGGCAGCCGGTGCCGACACCTGCAACGTCGCGACCGGACTGCCGACGACGTCGAGGTCGGCGTCCAGCGGTGCGGTCGTGAACGTCACCGCGGTGCCGGGCAGGTCGACCTCGGGGATCGAGACGTACTCATCGGTGAGGTCGCCGATGACATCAGCGGGGTCCAGCGACGTGGGCAGGCCCGCTGGGGGGACGAGGAACGACGCTGACCCGGCGGTGACGTCGGCTGCTTCCGGGACGAGGTCGGCACCGGACAGGTAGTAGGTCGTCGGTTCGCCCACGTCGACGGTGTCGGCCGTGCCGAACGCGGGTTCGGCGTTGCCGGTGTAGTCGACCCAGTCACGGAAGTACGCGAACTCCGGTCCGGTGTCGACGGGCAGGTCCTTGAGGTAGTGGTCGAACCAGTCGGCGACCCGGCGACCCGTGTACGTCGCATCGGGGTCGGCTGCCAGGTCGAGCTCACCGTCGGCCCAGGGGCCGGAGTGTCCACCGTTGCCCCAGATCATCTTGACCTCGGTGCCCAGCTCGCTGAGCATCCGGTAGTTGCGCAATCCCTCGTTGAGGTTGAACAGCGTGTCGGACTCGCCCTGGATGAGCAGCGTCGGTGCTTCGATCGTCGATCCGTAGCCGGCAGCAGAGCGGCTCATCAGCTCCGCAGCTCCGGCCTCGTCGATGAACCCGGTCGTGCCGGCCAGGACGAGCGACGGACACACGAACGCGGCGAAGTTCGGGCAGCCCAGGAGTCGGCCCGGGTCGACGGGGGCGTTCTGCAACCCGCCGGTGACGCCGAGCAGGCTGAAGCCGAGAGCCCACACGAGCTTGGCGGCGCCGGGTGTCGCAGGTTGCGCGGCGGACGTGACGAGGTTGTTGGGGGACAGCGAGTACCGCAGGTCGTGCCACGTGATCATCGGGACGATGGCGTCGAGGCGATCGTCGATCGAGGCGGTCGCCAGCTGGATCGCACCGCCGTACGAGCCGCCGACCATGCCGACCCGCGGATCGCCGGGGGCGTCCAGTCGCACGTAGTCGAGCGCGGCCAGGTAGTCGATCAGCTGCTGTGCGGCCTTGCCGTCGTAGTCGGGGGCGTCGAGCTCGATGCGGCAGCCGGACCCGCCGAAGCCGAGACCGGAGTACGACAGCACGACGTAGCCGCGATCGGCATATGCGGCGGCCATGCCGGCCTGGTCGTCCTTGGATCCACCGAATCCGTTGGTCGTCAAGATCGCGGGAGCCGGCGACTCGGGCGTCGCGTCGACCGGCGTGTAGAGGTCGGCGACCACTGAGCAGCTGTCCGTGCCGGTCGGCCCGACCTGGACCGTCAGGTCGAGCGGCGTCACGGTGTGTCCGTCAGCGGCTGCGGCCGGCGACGCGACGAGGAGTCCTCCGGTGCTGAGTGCAAGGGCCACCACACCGGACAGCACGCGCTGGATCGTCACGCAGATCCCAACGACCCACCGCAGGGTGGGTCACGCGATCACTCCGGCTTCTGCTCGCCTGACTCGTCGACCTCGATGTCGTGCTCGGCCGCAGCCTCCTCGGCGGACGGCGTCTCGGTCGGGACGTCGACCTCACCGGCGGACTCGGGCTCGGGGTCAGCGGTGGGCTCGGCCACCGCCGCGGCGGGTTCGGCGCGCTTGACGGCCGCCAACAGCATCTGCGCGACGTCGAGCACCTCGACCTCTTCGCGGGCGGCGCCCTCGCTCTTGCGCTTCGTCAGGCCGTCGGACAGCATGACGCGGCAGAACGGGCAGCCGACGGCGATCTGGTCGGCACCGGTGGCGATCGCCTCGTCGGTGCGGTTCTCGTTGATGCGCGATCCGAGGGTCTCCTCCATCCACATGCGGGCACCGCCGGCGCCGCAGCAGAAGCTCTTCTCGGAATTGCGGGGCATCTCGGTGAACTTCGCGCCGGGGATGACCTGCAACAGCTCGCGCGGCGGCTCGTAGACCTGGTTGTGCCGACCCAGGAAGCACGGGTCGTGGTACGTGATCGTCTTGCCCTCGGAGGCCGGAGCCACCGGCTTGAGCTTGCCCTCGCGGACCAGGCGGTTGAGCAGCTGCGTGTGGTGGACGACCTCGAGCTCGACGCCGAACTGGCTGTACTCGTTCTTGAGCGTGTTGAAGCAATGGGCGCACGTGGAGACGACCTTCTTGACCTTGGTCTCCTTGAACACCTCGGTGTTCTCCATCGCCAGCTGCATGAAGACGATCTCGTTGCCGGCGCGACGGGCCGGGTCGCCGGTGCAGGTCTCCCCGTCACCCAGCACGGCGAACGAGACGCCCGCGGTGTCGAGCAGCTCGGCGACGGCCTGGGTGGTCTTCTTGGCGCGGTCCTCGTAGGCGCCGGCGCAGCCGACCCAGAACAGCCACTCGACCTCGTCGAGGCTCTCGATGTCGACGCCGACCTGCTTGACCTCGAAGTCCAGGCCCTTGGCCCAGTCCATCCGGTCCTTGGGGTTCATGCCCCACGGATTGCCCTTGCGCTCCAAGCCCTTGAAGATGTTGTTGAGCTCGGTGGGGAAGTTGGACTCGACGAGCACCTGGAAGCGGCGCATGTCCTCGATGTGGTCGACGTGCTCGATGTCGACGGGGCACTGCTGGACGCACGCGCCACAGTTGGTGCACGACCACAGCACGTCGGGATCGATGACGCCGTACATCGCCTCGTCGCCGATCAGCGGACGTTCCATCTCCTTCTCGTCCCCGCCGGCCTTGGCGTAGGCATGCTCGCGCAGGCCCATCATCAGCAGCTTGGGGCTCAGGGGCTTCTCGGTGTTCCACGCCGGGCACTGGCTCTGGCAACGCCCGCACTCGGTGCAGGTGGTGAAGTCGAGGATGCCCTTCCACGAGAAGTCCTCGACCTTGCCGACGCCGAGCTTCTCGAAGTCCTCTTCCTCGAGGTCCTCCATCTTCTCCAGGTCGAGCGGTTCGCCGTTGATCCGGATCGGCTGCAGGCCGCCGAGTGCCGTGCGACCGCTGGATTCGCGCTTGAACCAGATGTTGGGCCACGCGGTGAACCGGTGCCAGGCGATGCCCATCGTCAGGTTGGTCGCGATGACGATCAGCCAGATCATCGCCGACGCCACCTTGACCATGGCGATGAAGTAGATGATGTTCTCGAGCGTGTCGGTGTTCTCGGCACCCGTGGGGTACAGGTTGCCGAAATACTGCGAGATCGGGAAGTGGAAGGCCGTCGCGTGGTCGCCGCCGTGCGCCTTGTCGAGGTTGTACTCGGCGCCACGGATGAACAGGATCGCGATCGACTCGAGCAGCACCATCGCCTCGACGAAGTAGGCCTGCCACATCGTGGATCCGAAGAATCGGCTGCGGCGTTCCAGACGGCGTGGGTGCTTGACCTGGCGGTAGACGATCAGCGGGATGATCGCGAGTGCACCGAGCAGACCGAGCGCCTCACCGATCCACTCGTAGAGGAAGAACTTGCCGATGATCGGCCACGCGAAGTCTGCCTTGAACAGCTGGAAGTACGCCTGTGCGACCGCGGTGCTGAGGAACAGGAAGGCCGCGTAGGCGAACCAGTGCAGGAGGCCGACCCACGTCCACTGCAGCATGCGGGTGTGAAGGAATGACTCTTTCAACAAGTTGACCGTGCGTGTCGCGGGGTCGTTGGTGCGGCCGACCGCCTGTCCACCCTTGCCGGTGCGGACGACGGCGACCATCTTGCGGACGGCCAGGGCCGTGAGCGGGATGGCGACTGCCGTGGTGCCTAGCGAGATGATGATCGCAATGACCTGCATGAGGCGACGATAGACGGTATCTCGGCTCGTTGTTCAGTAAGGCAACACAAAGGTGTCAGTCATCACGTCACTGAATTGACGCGGCACGTTTGGCCTGTTGGTACACGCGGATGGCCTCGTAACGCTCCGCGGAGCGGGCTCGCCGCTTGTCCGCCTCCGCCTCGCGGTTCTTCGGCGGGGCCGTCGTGACGAGACTGTCGAGGAGCTCGCGGGTGCTGCGGGCGATCTGCTCGACGGCTCGGTCGAAGACCTCGGTGTTCGCCCGGGACGGCTTGGTGGTGCCGGCGATCTTGCGGACGAACTGCAGTGCGGCGTCGTGACACTCCTCGTCCGTGGCGGCCGGGGCGAGGTTGTTCAGCGGGACGATGTTGCGGCACATGCCACCAGGCTATGTCGGCTCCTCGCGCGGGACCAGACCGATCGCGAGGAGCGGGAAGACCGCCACCAGTGCGAACGCCCAGCCGTAGCCGGCGTGGGTGACGAGCAGGCCCACCCCCGGTGGGACTGCGGCTGACACCAGGTACTGACCGGTGTTCTGCAGCCCGAGGGCGCGGCCGGACCAGTACGGTCCGCCGATCTCGGCGACGGAGGTGAACGCCAGGCCGTTGTCGGCGACCGTCACCACGGTGGCGACGACGATCAAGGCGATCGCCAGCGGTGTCGGTTCGAGCAGGCCCAGCAGCAACATCGTCGCGAACGCTGCGACGGCGACCTGGCGGAGGGGCACCAGACGACTGCCCACCCGGTCGGACCACCAGCCGACGCCGATGCGGCCGGCCGAGCCGAGTAGCTGGGTGACGGCGACGAGTGCGCCGGCCAGTCCGGCACTCCAGCTTCGATCGTCGATCAGCCACACGAGCATGTAGGTCCACACCGTGAACTGGGGGATCACGAGCAGCGCCGAGGCGACATGGATGCGTACGAGCGTGGTGCTGCCGCGATACGGGTTCGCCAGGGCTGCCGGATCGGTGACGTCGGCTCGCGGGACGCGATGGGGGTCGACGACGAGCAGGGCGCACAAGGCCAGTGCGACCAGACACAGCGCGGTGACGGCCAGCAGCGTCGTGCGGAGATCGGTGGCGTGCACCGTGACGGGGACGAACACCGCGGCGAACCCCATGCCCAGCGGCAGCGCCGTCTGCCGGATCCCCATCGCCAGGCCACGTCGCTCGGGCGGGAACCAGCCGACGACGAGTCGCCCACTGGCCGAGTTGGAGCTGGCGACGCCGACACCTGCGACGAACCAGCAGGCCGCCAGCGCGAGGTAGCCCTCGGCGAACGCCGCAGCGCCGGATCCCGTGGCCGTCACGACCAGTCCGCTGACCAAGGTGAACCGTTCCCCGACGTGGTCGACCACGAGGCCCCACCCCACCAGCGAGACCGCCGTCCCGATGATCGACGCAGATGCCAGGGCGCCGGCCTGGACGAGGGTCAGTCCGCGCTCGCTGTGCAGGTAGGGGATCAGGAAGACCGCGGCGTTGGCCGCGACGGTCGAGCTGGCCTGCGCCAGCATGGCGACGGTGAGCATGACCCACCGGTTCGCCGTCACGACGGAAGTGCGTCGAGGTGAGCCAGGGCCTGCCTGACCAGCACTCCGCGGCCACCTTCCATGTCGCCCAGGATCTCGGGGCGGAGGATCTCGTCGGGCGTCATCCAGCTCAGCTCCAGTGCGTCCTGGCGCGGCTGGCACTCACCGCGCACCGGCACGATGTACGCCAGGGCGACGGCGTGCTGGCGCGGGTCGTAGAGCGGCGCGACACCCGGCAAGGGGAAGTACTCGGCGATCGTGAACGGCACGATCGTGGTCGGCAGGGTCGGGAACGCTGTGGGCCCCAGGTCCTTCTCGAGGTTGCGCAGCAGCGCCTCACGAACCGACTCGCCGTGCATCACGCGCCCGGACACCAGGGTTCGCGTGATGGTGCCGTTGGAGCCGCGCAGCAAGACGCCCACCGATTCCACCCGGCCCAGGTCGTCGACCCGGACCGGTACTGCCTCCACGTAGAGGATCGGTACCCGCGACCGGGTCTCGTCCAGGGCGAACTCGGACAACCAACCGGGGTTCGGGTCGGGGGTGCGCACGGACATGCGGACCATTCTTCCCGACCGCTCCCCACTTTCGACAATCTAGAACTCGTTCTAGATTGGCTTCATGTCACACGCTGATCCCCTGCGAGTCGTCGTCTGGTCCACCGGCACGATCGGTCGTCACGCCATCGCCGGCGTCGACGCACACCCGGACCTCCAGCTGGTCGGCGTCTGGACCTCGACGCCGGACAAGCACGGCAAGGACGCCGGAGAGCTGGCCGGACTCGGGCGCGAGCTGGGCGTCACCGCCACGACCGACCGAGACGAGCTGATCGAGCTTCGACCGGACTGCATCGTGCACGGAGCGATGACCGACGACCGGGTGTTCGAGTCGATCGAGGACCTCACCGGATTCATCCGCGACGGTGTCAACGTGGTGTCGTCGGGTCCGGTCGTCCTGCTGCACCGGGACGGGACGCTGCCGCCGGAGATGATCGAGCAGATCGACCAGGCCGGTCGCGAGGGCAACGCCAGCCTGCACGTCAACGGCATCGATCCCGGGTTCGCGAACGACGTCCTGCCGCTGGTGATGACCAGCCTGAGTCGCCGCATCGACCACATCAAGGTCAGTGAGATCGCCGACTACTCGACGTATGACCAACAAGTCGTGATGCGGGACCTGTTCGGCTTCGGCCAACCGCTCGACGCCACACCCCTGCTGTGGGAGCCCGGCATCCTGACGACGGCGTGGGGCCCGGTCGTCCGGGTCATCGCTGCGGGGCTGGGGGTCACGCTGGACGAACCGCTGGTGGAGGAGGTCGACCGGCGGCCCGCGCCGCGCAGCGTGAGCACGGTGTCGGTCGACATCGAGGAAGGCACGATGGGTTCGGTGCTGTTCCGCGTCGTCGGAACCGTCGAAGGGGTCCCGCGGATCACGCTCGAGCACGTCACTCGCACCGACCCCGAGGCGGAGCCGGACTGGCCCGTCCCGAACGAGGGTCACGGGTGCTATCGGGTCGAGATCGACGGCGAGCCGTGCATGAAGGTCGAGTTCACCCACCACGGCGAGTTCGGCGATCACAACGTCTCGGGAATGATCGTCACCGCGCAGCGGCTCGTCAACGCCGTCCCTGCGGTCGTCGCGGCCGAGCCCGGATTGCGCACGGCCCTCGATCTGCCCCTCATCACAGGTCGCGGGTTGATCGCCTAGACTGGACGACAGTCAGACAGGGGAGCCCGTGACGCGGGCTGAGATGGCGCACGAGATGCGCAGACCCTCCGAACCTGCTCCGGTTAGCACCGGCGAAGGGAGTCCGTGATGTTTCGTTACCGCACCATCGACATCGTCACTGTTGCGACCCTGGGTGTCGCCTTCGGCGTCGTCTTCTGGGGTTGGGGCAAGTTGTACGAGCCGATCTCCGGGCTGGCCGTGTTCAGCTTCCCGCCCAGCTCGGCGCTGCTGGCCGGCCCCTGGCTGATCGCCGGGGTGGTGGGCGGCCTGATCGTGCGCAAGCCCGGAGCGGCACTGGCCACCGAGGTCATTGCTGCGTCCGTCTCGGCCCTGGTTCCCGGCGGAACCCAGTGGGGATCGAGCGTCCTGCTCTCCGGCCTGCTGCAGGGCCTGGGCGCCGAGCTGATCCTGGCCGTCTTCTTGTACCGCCGCTTCGGCGTCGTCGTCGCGGCGCTGGCCGGCGCCCTGGCCGGCGTGTTCGAGGCGTTCTACGAGTGGGGGGCGTACTACGCCGACTGGGACCTGGGCTACAAGCTGGCACACCTGGGATTCCTGACACTGTCGGGCCTGGTGGTCGCCGGGGTCGGCGGCTTCCTGCTCGTCCGGGCGCTGGCGCGCGCCGGCGTGCTCGACCCCTTCGGACCCGGACGTGAGCAGACCGTCGTCGTCTGACGTTCGCGGCACCGTCGTCCTCGAGAACCTCACGTGGCGACCTCTGGGGCGTCGTGACCCGGTGATCACCGGACTCGACCTGGTCGTCGAGCCCGGTGAGCGGGTGCTGCTCGCGGGAGCGAGCGGGGCCGGCAAGTCGACCCTGCTGCACGCCTTGGCCGGCGCGTTGGGCAGCACGCTGGCCGGTGACCTGTCGGGCCGCGCTCAGGTCGGCGGGACGTTGGGTCTGCTGCTGCAGAACCCGGCTGACGCGATCGTGGCGGACCGCCTGGGTCGCGACACCGCGTTCGGGCCCGAGAACTTGGGTCTGGATCGCGAGGAGGTGTGGCGCCGCGTCGACGAGGCGCTGGTCGCCGTCGGACTCACGTACGGGCGCAACCACCTGACGGCAGCGTTGTCAGGTGGTGAACAGCAACGGCTCGCACTCGCGGGAGCGCTCGCCTTGCGGCCGGACGTCCTGCTCCTCGACGAACCGACATCGATGCTGGACGCCGCCACCGCCGCAGAGGTTCGGTCGGCGGTCCTCCACGCCGTCGGTGACCGCACGCTGATCGTCGTCGAGCACCGCATCGAGCCGTGGCTGGACCACGTCGATCGAGTCGTGGTGCTCGGCCGAGGCGGACAGATTCTCAGCGACGGCTCCGTCGAGCAGTTCCGTTCGGGACCGGCTCCCGCTGGCGTGTGGTTTCCGGGTATGCCGCCACCGATCCCGGTCCGAGTGCCGGCCGAGCTGGTCGAACCCGCACTGCCGGCCGTGGACCACCACCTCGACGCGGTGACGGTCGAGCTCGTCACCAGAACGCTGCGCGGCACGCAACGGACACTGGCGCTGGACGGCTTCGACGCGACGATCGCCGCCGGAGCCGTGACAGGCTTCGTCGGACCGAGCGGGTCGGGCAAGTCGACGGCGCTCGCGGCGGTGGGTGGGTTGCTCAAGATCGCCTCGGGACGGGTCACACCAGACCTGCGGCGCAGTCGCTCGCGGGAGCTGGCCCGTCACGTCGGATGGGTTCCGCAGAACTCCGAGCACGGCTTCGTGACGAGCAGCGTGCGTGACGAGGTCACGCTGACCGCCGCACGCCTTGATCGACGGGTGGACGTCGA
>Ga0180216_1003724_pt1 | contig 11898 bp, 10 predicted proteins | sample eDN3rd37CBELigMG_FD_128879 | JGI IMG/M metagenome (GOLD analysis project Ga0180216, IMG submission 128879) | Enriched Miracle-Growth compost microbial communities from Emeryville, California, USA - eDNA 3rd pass 37_C BE-Lig MG (version 2)... ...
GCATGCGGTGGTCACCGAACCGGTGCACGTGCCCCATCACGCTCACCAATGCGCCGTCGTCGACCGACGCCAGCGCCGGGCGCAGCACGGCCGCGCAGAAGACATCGGTGCCGTACACCACCGCGGTGCCGAGCACCGCCAGTACAGCGGAGGCCTGGATGAGCAGGTCAAGGTTCATGCTAGCGACGCTAACCCTGAAAGCGGACCGCGTCAATAGCAGCGCTAGCGCATATAGCGCTGCTACCATCGGGCCATGTCCATCGAAGAGCGTCGGGAGCGCGAGCGTGCTGCCCGCCGGGAGCTGATCATCTCCACGGCACGACGACTGGCCGAGGCGGAAGGTTGGCAGGCCGTGACGACGCGACGGCTGTCCGCCGAGATCGAGTACAGCCAGCCGGTGCTGTACAAGCACTTCGCCGGTATGGAGGAACTCGCCGATGCGGTGGCCCTCGACGGTTTCGGCGAGCTCGCCGAAGCGATGCGACAGGCCCGCAGAGGCGACGACCACCCGGACCATGCAGTCACCCGAATCGCGCAGGCCTATCTCGATTTCGCGCGCGCTAACCCGGCCGTCTACGACGCGATGTTCGCGCGCACGACAAATCTGCGCTTCGCCGCCGACGACACTCCGTCACCGCTCACCGAGGCCTTCGCGCAGTTGCGTGACGCCGTGGGCCGAAACGAAGACGCCGATACACTCACCGAGGTGCTGTGGGCCGCGCTGCACGGCCTGGTGATGCTCGGCCGGACTGGGCGGCTGCGGCCCGACCACGAAACCGAGCGTCTGCAACTGCTGGTCGATCGGATGTCCAGGTGAGCTGGAACCCGTGCCCTACGCTGACAGCCCCAGCGTGTAGGCCGTCATCGACAACGAACCGTAGGTGTACCCGCTGACCAGCGTGTCGACGGAATCCATACTCCCCGAGGCGATTCCGGCGAAGTACAGGAACGGGATGAAGTGGTCGGGAGTGGGGACGGCCAGCGCGTAATCGCGGTGCGCGTCGAGCGTCGCGACCTCGGCGGGGGAGTCGAGAAGTCGTGCCGCGGCCGCCTCGTCGAAGCGCTGGGCCCAGTCGTACCCGGAGTCGGACAGCCGCGGGTCCATGCCGCGCAGGTTGTGGACGATGTTGCCGCTGGCGACCACGAGCACGCCGCGTTCACGCAGTCCGGCGAGCTCGGCCCCGAGTCGCAGGTGGTAATCAGCGGGCTCGTTGGCGTTGATCGCCAATTGGACGACGGGAATCGACGCGTCGGGGAACGCGTGGACCAGCACCGACCAGGTGCCGTGGTCGATGCCCCAGCTGTCGACGTCGGCACCCACCCAGGTCGGGTGAACCAGATCGCTGACTTCCTCGGCCAACTCGGGGAGCCCGGGCGCAGGGTATTCGACGTCGAACAGTTCTCGGGGGAAGCCGTAGAAGTCGTGGATGGTGCGCGGGTGCGGCATCGCGGTGACGGCCGTGGCGTTGATGTACCAGTGCGCGCTGACCACCAGGATCGCGCGCGGACGTGGCACCGCCTGCCCGAACCGCTTCCACGCAGCGGTGTAGCGGTTGGATTCGATGGCGTTCAACGGGCTGCCGTGGCCGACGAACGCTGCGGGCATGAGTGGCGTCACGCCCACTGCAAACACCTGCCCACCGTCACGCCTTCCAGGCTAGGACGTGTCGTCGACCACTGGTCCACCGGTTTGTCTGCCTGTCGAAACTCATGGAGTGACAGGACCCGGTGGCCCCGCTGGGGCTAATCTCGAGGCTGCCGGTCGGATTGTCGGGAGCACTGGAGGAGCGTTGGCGCAGTACTGCACCTGGCGCCGCACGCTGCCCACCACACCGGCTCCGGCGGCACGCGATGGGGGAACGGGGGGAATTGGTGTCTGACCTGCACCCCTCCGACGATCACGACGCCGATCCCCGCCTTGCACCGCTGCTGGCCTGGCGACAGCAACTCGTGGACTCCGGCGCGGTGGCGCCCCGCAGCTTCAAGGAGGCGCATCTGCGCCTCGTGCTGCGATCCGGGCGAACCGATGTCGAGCAGATCCGCGCCATGCTCCCGGGTTCGGTAGCCGAGCACGCCGAGGAGATGGCGCGCATCCTGGCCGAGCTCACGCCGGCCGCCCCCGAACCGGACCCGCCGCCTGTTCCCGAGCCGCAGCCCGAACCCGAGCCGGGCCCAGGCAAGCACCGCAGCCCCGAGACCGACGAGCCGCCCGTCGCCACGACGACGGAGATCCCGATCCCCACAACCGGTTTCGCGCCGTTTCAGTTCAGCAGCCAGCAGGTGGCGTTGCACGACATCACGGTGCAGCGCACCGACGCCGCGGTGGAGCTGAGCTGGCCCCCGTACGAGGCGCCGGAAGACGAAGCGGCCCAGGACATCTCCGTCGTGATGTACCGCGTCGTCAGTTCGGACGACCAGGCACCGTACTCGCCGGACCCCGCGCATCTGGTGGCGCTCACCGAGGAACCCAAAGCCACCGACGAGCGGCAGCAGGTCAGCCCGGTGCGGCACTACCAGGTCTGGGTCAACGTCGGCGCCTCCGAGGCGGCCGCGCGCAAGACGCAACCCGTGCTGTACGCGACCGCGGTACTGGTCCGGCCGGTGACCGGGTTCGAGATCCGCGAAGACGCCGGCTGGGTCATCGGTCAGTGGACCGCACCGCCGGGAGTGACGGCCGTGCACGTGTTCCGGGTGCCCATCGACGAGGTCGACCGCGACGAGGCGCAGTACCGGATCCTGACGGCCGGCGAGAACCTGGCAGGATTCGTCGACACCGAACCGGTCCGCGGGCAGCGCTACCGCTATCGCGCGCGCTGCGCGGTCAACGTCGACGGTGTCGTGCGGTTGTCCGAGGCGGCCGAGGCCGACGTCGAACTCGCCGCGGCGCTCATGCCCGTCACCGACCTGGTGGTCGAGACCGCGGCCGACGGTGCGTCGTGCGACCTGTCCTGGACCCCGCCCGCGGGTGGTCAGGTCGCGATCTACCGCAGCCAGAACGGCCCGAGTGCGGGCGCCGAGGCCATCGAACTGCCGCAGGGCGCCCTCGAACAGGTCGGGCTGACGCCCGAACTGCGGGTCACCCAGGACCTCACCGAGGAGACCGGATCCGACGGGCGCCGCCGCGCCCGCCTGACCGGGGTGACGTGGCCCTCGGAGTGGAGCCGGGCGTACTTCACCCCGGTGACGCTGATGGGCGAACGCGCGATGCTGGGCCGGACGCTGTCGTCGGTGCGGACGGGCACGATTCGCGACATCGAACTCGCCGAATACTGCAACAAGCAGGTGCTCACCTTCGACTGGCCCGACGGCGCGGCAAGCGTCATCGTGTACCTCGCGCCCAAGGGCCACGATCCGCGGTCGGGCCTCAACGGCCGGTCCTTCGAGATCTCGCTCGAGGAGTACGAGCGCTACGGCGGCATGCACCTCACGGGCCAGCTCCCGGTCGGCGGGTGCTCGCTGCACCTGGCGCCCGTGGCGTTCGCGGGCGGACGTCGCGTGGTCGGGGCGTTCTCCAGCATCGAGTACCGCGGTCTGCTGCGGCTGCAGTATGCGGTGCGAATCGGGCGCGACCCCAACGGTTTTCCCACCACGGCGACCATTGCGCTGCGCGCCGAGCAGAACGTGCCGGGCTCACCGGGATTCGTCCTCGTCAACAATCCGCAGCGGTTGCCGCTGAGCGTGCACGACGGTCACCCCGTCGACGTCGCGCCGCTGGACGCGCGCGGTCAGCTGGCCGACCACCCGAGCAAGGAGCTGCGCTGGTCGGCGCTGACCACATCGGGCGACGGAGAACTGTGGGCCGCCAACCTCAGTGGCCTGCAGGGCTGGATCCGGTTGTTCGTCAACATCGGATCGCCTGCGCAACTGCGGGTCATCGCGCTGCTGGACCCGCCGGTCGAGACCCTGCGACTCACCGCGGCCACGCTATGACGTCGCGGTTCGGTCAGCTGACGTACACGTCGTTCGATGCGGTCGGCACGGTGGGCGGATGGCAGGTCAAGGAGACCAGCGATGCGCTGACACCCGAGGAGACCCAGCTGATGCTGGCCGGCGTGCGCACGGTGTTCCGCACGGTCGAACCCATGCCGGACTACCCGACGCCCGAGCAGCTCGAGGCGGCGCCGCGTCGGCTGGCCTACAGCCGCGTCGGCGAGACGTATGCGGCGTTGTGGCACACGGTTCCCGCGGGCGCGGACAGCACGGGACGTCCGGGCAACGTGTTCGCGCACGTGCTGCTCGACCGCACACCCGACGTCGCACCGCGTCACCGCGCGATCCAGTGGTGGCGCTCACCGCACTGGTTGTGTCCGTACGGTGCGACCGCGGTGTCCCGCGCGGCGCTCGCCGAGCCCGGTGCGGAACCCGGCCGTGTGGTGACCAAAGACAGCGTGGTGGCGTTCGCGCTGGACACCACCACATGGCGCTTGGCGACGCTGTTCGGGCTGCTCGATGCGGTGGCCGCGGCCCTCGACGGCGGCGCCCCGGTGGTGCTCGGTGTGGAGTCTCCCGACAACGCGGCCCAGTGGATCGGTCTGCTGAGCTTCCTGATGTCGCCGGGAACCGCTGCGCAGCTGAGCTTCTCGACGTTCGACCGCGCCGATCAGCTCAACCCGCACAGCGGGCAGATGCTCAGTGCGGTGCCGCTCGAGGACCTCTCGGCGGTGCCGGCCGGCATGGTGGCCATCAGTGAGGCGGAGACCCTGTCGCTGGGCGAGCTCGGGGGAGAACCGCACCGCACCGCGGGCGGATACGCCATCGACGTGACGCCGTGGTCGGCGATGGCCCAGGTGGTGGTGCTGGATCCGGGTTCGGCGCGGCGCCTGCTCGACGACATCGACGCGGTCGCCGAACAGGTCCGCGATTCGGGCCTGCACCCGGCCTGGCCGATGGCGATGGCCGTGGCCGGCCGCGCCGAATTCGCCGACGCCGAGGAGGAGGCGCACGAGGTCATCGCGGCGCATTCACCGCCCGGGGTGGCGGTGGGATCGGCGGCCGCGCGCACGATCTCCGGCGTGTTGTCGGCCGCAGTCGGGACCACCACCGCCGACGCGTGGCGCGCCGTGCAGGAACTGCCGACGGGCCCCGGGGCGGTGTTCGCTGACACCACCTACCTGTGCCGCGCGGTGGCCGACGACGCATGGTTGTCGAATTCTGGTCCAATACCCTTGGGCCCGAGGATGTTTCACGGGAAACCAATCCCTCCGCCGCTGCGCACGGCGATCGGCGATGCCCTGAACCCGGGCCGGGGCCCGGAGCGATTGCTGCAGGTGGCCGACCTGCTGGTCCGCGCCGGTGTCGAGGACCCGCGGATCCGCACCACCCTGGTCGAGGACGTCGTGCCGCGTCTGGGGGACGCCGAGGTGCGCGAGCGCGTCGGCGCCGACGCGCGGCTCACGCTCGGGGCCGTGCTGCTGAACGACGGCGACGCGAACGGCACCGCCATCGACGATGGCCTGCTGGACTGGCTGGCCGACACCGCGCCGCTGCCGCCACCCGACGAACTCGCACAGGCCACGCCGTGGGACCGCACGTGGACCATCGCCGCACTGCGCGGTGTGCGGGCGCGGCGGCGCGGTACCGGCGGCGCAGGCCAGGACGCCGGTGCGCTCCTGTGGTGGCTGCGTGCGACCGGGTCGGCGGATTTCGAGCAGACCGCGACCGCCTCGGCGTGGAATCCAGAGGATCTGCTGCTGGCCATCGGCGCTGATCCGCTGCCCGGCGCGACCGCGGTCCGCACCCTCGTCGCCGCCGCTGATTCCCCGGCGCTGAACCGGTTGGCCGCCAAGGTCATCGACGAGAACGGGGACACCTTGGCCGTCGCATGTGCCGCGGTGCGCACCATCGAACCCACGGTGTGGTTGCAGCAGCGCTACGTCGAGACCCACCAGCACGCGTACGTGCCGCTGTGGGACGAGGTGCTCAGCGTCGTCGACCCCGCCGACGTGCACCCCGACTTCTCCACCCGGTTGCTGGCGTTCGCGCTGCTCGGCCTGTTCACGGGGCATCCGTACCCGCGGGCGTGCAGTGGCTTCGCGGCGTCGGACCGGCTCGGCGGTGAGGCGATCGAAAGGCTCATGCCGCTGGTCGGCGAGGGACATCTCGCGCCGCATGCCGTGGTGGCGATCAGCCTGCTGCGCGCGGCGGCCCCGCCCGATCCGTCCCATCCCGACGTCACGCTCGACGAACTCGCGGGCCATCTCGCCGAGCAGGTGGCCACCGGCATGGTCGGCGACGACAACGACGTCGAGGGCGTGGTCGCGGTGATGGCGCAACTCTCGGGTGACTCGGCCGAGCCCGCGTTACGTGGATACCGCAAAATGGTCACCAAACTCATGGCGCGGCGCCGGGATTCGCCCTCGCTGACCGCGCGGCTACGGGGAGGCAGGCAGGCATGAGCAAGTGCCCGCGGTGCTTCACCGCACTCAACCCGAACCAGTACCTGTGGACGCTGCCCGAGCAGTCCGGCGGTACGCGGTACCGCGACGAGGTCGCCACGGCCTACTCCGGCGCGCCCGCGGACTGCGGGCCGCTGTACACCTGGTCGCGCAGCCCGGCTTACAACGGTCCGCCTCCCCCCACGTCGGAGGCCACCCGCGCGCTGCAGGCCCCGGCGGTCGAGATCTGCCCGGTGTGTCACTTCACGCTGCCCGAGGGCTGGCGCGAGGGCCACGCCATCTGCATCGCCCTGGCCGGCGCTCGTGCCACCGGCAAGAGCCTGTACATCGCGGTGCTGGTCAAACAGCTTGAGCTGCTGTGTGAGCGGTTCGGCGTCTCGATGCAACCGGTCACCCGCGGCACCGCCCAGGCCTACGCCACCAACTACGAGACCCCGCTGTACGTGCAGCGCGGCCTGATCCCACCCACGCCGACGGTGCGCACCCAGACCTCGGATCACCGTGAGCCGCTGATGTTCTCACTCGGCATCTGGCACGGCGTGCGGCGGTTCCTGGTGCTGCGCGATGTCGCGGGCGAGGACATGGAGTCCGGCGACCTGCACGCACCGCCGTTCCGTTTCTTCGCCCACGCCGACGCGGTGTTCTTCATGTTCGACCCGTTGCGGGTCAAGACCATTCGCGACCAGCTGCACGACCTGCTGCCCGCACAGGTGGTCAGCGGGGGTGATCCGCGAACGGTGCTGACCAACGTGTTGACGGCCGTGAGCCCGGGGCAGCCGAAGCTGGCGGTGATCCTGTCGAAGTTCGACGTACTGCGCGCGTTGCGCGACGTCGAGGGCTCCGAGTGGGGCCTGATCATGTCCAACGGCGGCGCGGCCTACCTGCGCGACACGTCCGACGGTCAGCAGTACGACGAGACCGACGGGCAACTGCTGCACGAGGAGGTGCGCAGCCTGCTGCTGCGCCTGCACGGCGGGTCGATCCTCGCGGCGGTCGAGAACCCGGCGACCGGAGTCCGGTTGCAGAGCCGCAACTTCGTCGTCTCGGCGCTGGGCCACCCGCCCTCGGGAAATCGGCTGCACGCCAGGGGGATCGCACCGTTCCGCTGTGTCGACCCGATCCGCTGGGTCACCTCGGGCTTCGGCGTGCTGTAGGCGTCGGCCGCTTCTCAGTTCGCGTGGTGCACCGTCTCGAGGATCTCGTCGATCAGGCTCGGGGAGGGTGCGCCGGGAAAGCCCTGCTCCATCGAGACGATGAACATCACCGAACCCGGTTGCCCGTCGACCTTGGTGGCGACCATGGAGTGCAGCGCTTCCGGCGCCACGCACTCGTCGGTCTCGATGCCCGTCACGGTCGCGACGATCTGCACCGCGGGTTGCCCGTCGATGGTGAACTCGCGCGGGTCGCTCAGTGAAACCTGAGGAACCACACCGTTCTTCGAGGTGAAGATGTCGTCGACGAGCTGGGACTCCAGCTGCACGGCCTCGTCGATGTCGTCGGTCTTGCTGGCACCGGGCACACCGGTGAGGACCCGTGCATGGTCGGGGCACTGCTTGTTGGGCAGGATGGCCGACCCGCTCATGCTGCGCACGGGGCAGAAGCCGAACGGTCCCTCGGGGCAGGGCTTTTCCCAGCCGACCAGACTGGTGCAGCTGTTGACGGTCCAGTCCGGCGGCACGGCATAGTTCAGACCGCGCGGGCTCTCGACCGGGATCCACTGCGGGGGTGTGTCCGGTGTGCGTGCGGCCACCCTGCCTTCGCACGCGGGTTTCGCGGTCGTGGTGGGGGCTTGGGCGCCGGCAGTGTCCGGGGTGTCCGGCGCTGCCGACGTCGACGTCGTCGTCCCCGCGGCGTCAGTGTCGTCGTCGCCGCCGGAGGTGAACTTCCAGACCAGCCCACCGGCGACCAGCGCGATGATGACCACGCCTGCCAGGGCCGCGAGGATCCACGGAGTCTTGTTCGGTTTGGGTGGCTGGTGTGCGGGCGGCGCTTCTCCGTACCCGGACCAACCGGGGCCACCCCAGCCCGGGTACTGACCCGGATGTTGGCCCGGGTACTGCCCGCCGGGCGGCCATGGCGGTGGAGGTGGCGGTGGACCCGTCACAGAAGGGCTCTCGTCAAGGCACTCATCGACACCACGTCCCCTCCTCTGCCGTGTGTGGCTGATTATAGGGATCGCCGGGTACCAGCTGTGATCCGCGCCGCAGGCGCCGCATATGGTGGGCGCACCGAGCAGAGAGGTGCTGATGCGTGGGTAAGAACGAGCGCACGAAGATCGTGATGTCCGACGAGGAGATCGCCGAATTCGTCGAGCGGAGTCGCACGGCGACCATGGCCACCGTATTGCCCGACGGCAGGCCGCATCTGGTGGCGATGTGGTACGCGGTGGTGGACGGTGAGATCTGGTTCGAGACCAAGGCCAAGTCCCAGAAGGCCGTCAACCTGCGTCGCGATCCGACGGTCACCGTCCTCATCGAGGACGGCCACACCTACGACACCCTGCGGGGCGTGTCGATCGACGGCACCGCCGAGATCGTGGACGACCCGGAAACGCTTCTGCGCGTGGGCATCAGCGTGTGGGAGCGGTACACCGGTCCTTACACCGAAGAGATGCGGCCCTTCGTCGACCAGATGATGAACAACCGCATCGCGGTGCGCGTCGTCCCCGGCCGTACCCGCAGCTGGGATCACCGCAAGCTGGGTATGCCCGCGATGCCGTTGGGCGGCAGCACCGCGCAGTACCTGAACTCGTGAGTCAGCCGGCGGGGTTGGGCCGCGGTTTGAGCCTGCCGTTGGGCAGGGGCGGGGCGGGAAGGCGCGACAGCGCGCCGGTGTAACCGGACACCGCGCCGAAACGCGCGTCGTGTTCCTGCCACAGCTCGCGGTAGGCCGCGATGTCGTCGTGGCTGCGGCCCACGAAGTTCCACCACATCACGAGTTCCTCGTCGAAGGGCGGGCCGCCGAGCAGGATCACCCGCGCCGGGCCCGTCCCGGTGTTGGCGAGGTGCAGTTCGTGACAGCCGGGGCGTTGATAGGCCAGATCGGCGACCGCGAGCGGGGTGCCCGCGACCTCGACCACGCCGCGGTCCAGGAGCACGCCGTGTTCGAACGTCGCGTCGACATCGAGCGTCAGTTCGGAGCCGGGCGCAAGGTCGATCTGCGCACCGAGCAGCGGTGTGAATGTGTGCACCGGCGAGCGGGAGTCGCCCAGCTCACCGAGGAACACCCGCAGAGTCGACGAGCCGATCACCCGCGGGGTCGGGGCGTAGTGCGCGAAGTCGCGGTCGGTGTCGCGTGCGTCATCGGGCAACGCGACCCACAACTGGACGCCGTGCAGGACCGAGGCCGCCTTGGTCGACACCTCGGAGTGGCAGATGCCCGCGCCCGCGGTCATGAGGTTGAGCTCGCCCGGACGCACCATCGCATGCACGCCACCGCTGTCGCGATGCTCGATCTCGCCGGCGAAAAGCCAACTGACGGTCTGTAATCCGGTGTGGGGGTGGGGTGGCACATCCATACCCGGACCGCTGCGCACATCGTGCGGGCCGTAATGGTCGGCGAAACACCACGCACCGATCAGGGTCCGGTCCCGCTGCGGCAACGTCCGTCGTACCGCGATCGCACGGGGACCGCCGAGCGGAACCTCGCGCGCGTGCAGGACCCCGGTGAACCCCGAAGGCCCACAGGTGACCTCGGAAGGTGCGACGTCGGTGTTGCTCATCGGTCCACCGTAATCGGCTTCGGCGGTACCGGTCGCTGGCTAGCATGAGCGCCATGAGCCGCGTCGTGAGCGCCGATGACGTCCGCACTGTCGAGTTCGCGAAGCCGCCGATCGGCAAGCGTGGCTACGACAAGAAGTCGGTCGACGACTTTCTGCAGCTCGTGGCGCGCCGGCTCGAGGGCCGCGGTCATCTGAGCGCCGACGACGTCCGCAATATCGCGTTCCCGAAGCCGCCGGTCTTCCAGCGGGGGTACAGCGAGGATGAGGTGGATGCGCTGCTCGACGACGTGGTGGCCACGCTCGAGCGCTGAAGTCGGGGGACGGTGCCGTCAGTGCGCCTCTCGGCGAGTGGTCGCTCGCAGCGACGAAGTGGATGGGGCCCGGGGCATGCCCGGCACCGTCGGAAGATGTAACGGGATACCCCGGGCCCCTATTCCCCCTCATGTCGCTCTCGCGCCGCCGTCCCCTCGAACCGGCGGCGAGAGAGCACAGGATCACGTCAGGCGGCGTCCGGGAAGATCAGTTTGGTCTTGCGGACCGGGTAGCCGTTGCGCTCGGCCAGCGAACGAAGCTGCTTGAGCGCGAAGGTCCGGCCACGGCCGCTCTCGGGGACCATGATGCCGGCCCACAGGCCCTCGGCCCGGGGAAGCTCGCAGGCCTCGCGGGCGCAGAGCCAGCGGCGCGGGCATTCGCGGCAGATGACCTTTGCCTGCGCGTCCGGGGCGGACGTCCACCGCTCGGGGTCGCTGGTGCACACGCCGAGCGGAATTCCGTTGGTCATCAGTGCAGTCATGCTGTTGCTCCTGTTAGGACTTCGTTGCGGTGTGTACCGCGTTGGCCAGAACGCTATAGCAACAACCGTAGCGATGCAACAGTTTGATTTGAGGCGGCAGCGCGTGCTGCTACGGAATTTTGCGTTGGTAACAACACATGACCACCTGCGAAAAGCGTGAGCTCGATAAAAGCGCACGTCAGAGACCTTCACATAGCGCACGGAGGTTCCGTAGCGTCTCCGTGGTTTCGCACGCGACAATTATGTAGCACTGGTGCGGTTTGCTGGAACGTGACCAAAACCGAGGCGTAGCGGTGCTGCGGTACCGGGTTAGGATTAGTGCGTCCAACAGGCCGCCGATGGTGGCCCGGCTCCACAGATTCACCAGCGAGGAACCATCGGAGATGACCGACGCGGAGTTCGACCTCGCCACGGGTGAATTCGATGTCGGCCTCGTGCGCGCAGGCGCCGCGGCCGCGGCCCGGCGACGTGAACTCGACATCAGTCAGCGCAGTCTCGCCGCCGACGGCATCATCAACGCCGGGGCCCTCATCGCGTTCGAAAAGGGCCGGAGTTGGCCACGCGAGCGAACTCGCCTGAAGCTCGAAGAGGTGCTGCGCTGGCCGCCAGGAACCATCGCGCGGCTACGCCAGGGCGGCTCGGTGCCCACGACGTCCGCACCGGTTGCCCCGCCCCCTCCCCCCGAACCGCCCGCCGCGGCTCCCGCACCGGTCACCTCGGTCCCCGCGGCCGACGAGGTCCCGCTGATCGCGCAGGCAGTGCTCACGGCGGTCCACACGCTGGAGACGACGATCAACGCGATGCCGCCCGAGAGCGACCCGGACTTCGTGCCGCGCGTGACGGCGATCCTCGGTGATCTGCGCCAACTGGAGGCGGTCGCGTCACGCGCCGCTCGGATCAGCATGGTGACCCCGCCCTTGATCAAGGCGCTGAGCGCGGTGCGCCGCCAGATCGACGAGCTGACGATGCGCGCCGCCAACGCGCCGGGC
>Ga0180216_1003725_pt1 | contig 11897 bp, 9 predicted proteins | sample eDN3rd37CBELigMG_FD_128879 | JGI IMG/M metagenome (GOLD analysis project Ga0180216, IMG submission 128879) | Enriched Miracle-Growth compost microbial communities from Emeryville, California, USA - eDNA 3rd pass 37_C BE-Lig MG (version 2)... ...
AGTCTGCCCAAGCAGCAAGGCGACAAGTACATCGACGATGATGTTCAAACCGCATTCAAACAGGCACTGGCCAAAGCGTTCCAAGTAGCAGCGGGCGGTAACCACTCCGCCAACGATGACGCCCTACTGCCGTTCCAATTGGTCGCCGCGGCCTGGAGCGGCGGCGTCATGCTGGGGCCCGGCCGCTGCGACGATGACGCATACCGCGAGCTAGTGCGGCACGTCGCCACGCACGGCTGCTGGCCGCAGCACATCGATTCCGCCCCGCTTCAGGCCATGCTCGCCCGAGGGCTCGGCATGGATGACATACCGGCCGACTGGCCAAGCCTGCGGCGACTGGTTCAATCCGGCAAGTGTGTGCCGGCGCTGGCGTATGAGTTCGCCTTCCCAGAGGTGTTCTATCCCGACGGCGACCTCAGCCAGCGGCAGGGCTTTCACGCCGTACTAGGCAATCCGCCGTGGGAAGCCGTAAGGCCCCGGCGTGGCGAGTTCTTTGGCAGCTTCGACCTGGAAGCCCTCACCGGCTACACCAAGCGTGAGCGGTCAGCGGCCGAAACGCGGCTACTGGCCAACCCGGCGGTCGCCCGGCTGCATAAAAACTATATTGATGAAATTGAAGGGCAAAAGCGCTGTTATGACGCGCTTTATCACTATCAGAAGCTCACCGTCGATGGCAGCCTGGCCGGGCGTTACCTGGATCAATACCGCGTGTTCATGGAGCGCAGCGCGGCGGTGGTTCGGCAAGGCGGTCGCGTCGGCATGGTGGTTCCGGCGGCGTTTCGGGCCAATGCCGGTGCGGTGGGCATTCGCCGGCTCTATCTCATAGAAAACTGTCTGAACTGTTGTTACACGTTCCGCAACACCCGGCAGCTTTTTGAGATTTCCGTCGGCATGCAGTTCTGTCTGATCGTGGCCACGTTTGGTTTGGGGCCCAGCGAGGCCGTCGAGGTAGCCTTCGATCTGGAAGACGACGGCTGGCTATTCGCGCGTAACCGCCAGCCGGCCACGCTGACCTATCCGCTGGAACTGATTCAAGCCACCGGCGGCATCTATCTCACGATGGTGAACCTGCCGGGCGAGCAGGAGGTGCGGCTGATGCTGCACCTGGCCGATTCGTCGCAGCCGCTGGGCGAAAGCCGCTGGTTCCAGGGCATCCAGTTTCAAACCAACCCGGCGGCGCTCAACGCCACCAAGGATTCGTGGCGGCTGGAGGAAACACGCCGGCTATGCCAGGGCGATCCCCGCGATCCGCAGCAGACGGCCGCACTGCTGGCCCAGGGCTATGTCCCACTGCACGAGAAAGGCACCATTGCCCGGTATCATGCCCGGGAGCGGGAGTGCCCGCGTTACCTGGTCAACCTTGCGAAGTGCGCCGACCGGCCCGACCTGGCGGAGCAGCTTCGGTATTACCGCCTGGTGGGCCGCAGCGCAATCCACGCCAGCGAGGCGGAGAAGGCCGTATTCGCGCTGGTTCCGCCGGCCGGTCTGGTATCCAACAGCGCCATGGTCGAGGCCGCGCCGCGGCAACGCCCCAACGCCGCGGCCCTGGTGGCCCTGGCCATTTTGAACAGCCACACGTTCAACTATCTGGCCGCGCAGCAGGTGGTGCTCAATCTCAACTTGTTCATCCTGCGGAATCTCCGTGTGCCAACCGACCTGCCAGCGGCCACGCTGTTGGCGCACGGCGCGCTGCGGCTCTCGGCCAACGATGCGTCTTACGCCCCGCTGTGGGAAGAACAGCTAGGGCCGCATTGGCGCGAGCCGGGCGAACAAGCATTTACCTGGCCGGTACTGGCCACCGAGCACCAGCGGGCAGCCGTCCGCGCGGCGCTCGATGCCGTGGTGGCCGCGGCGTATGGCCTGTCGCGCGAGCAGTACGCCTATATCCTGGCGGCCCAGCCTGCCGCATGGCCCCACGCTGGTCAGCAGTGCCTGGCCTGTTTTGACGCGATTCAGCATGAAGGGTTGGCGGCGTTCGTGGCCCAGCACGATCCGTACAACGATGTGCCGCTGCCCGAGGGGCTGCCCACTCCGGCGATGGATATACCGCCAGCAATGCAACCGCCGGGCGGGCCCCTTGAGCGTCTGTCGCGCGGCTCGTAGGCTACTGACTTGGAAGGCCGCCGGCCGTACTTCCTGGCGTCCTGGTCAGACTCGCTCCCTCGTCCCTGGCAGCAAGGGTTTCGTCGCATGTCACAATCGTCCACGGTCAATATCGCCATCGTCGGGGCCGGTGCGGTGAGCGATTATCATCACGTGCCAGGCATCAAGCTCGATCCCCGGGCTCGACTGGTGGCTGCCTGCGATGCCGATCCCCAACTTTTGGAGCGGCGCAAGAGCGAGTGGGGCGTGGACTGGGTCACCACCGACTACCACGAGCTGTGCAACGACGACCGCGTTGACGCCCTGATCATCGCCACGCCCAACTTCACCCACGCGCCGATCTCCATCGCGGCGGCCCAGAGCGGCAAGCACGTGATGTGCGAAAAACCGTTGGGCGTGAACGCCGAAGAAGCCCAGGCCATGTACGAAGCGGCCCGGCAGAACAACGTGGTCCACATGACGGCGTTCACCTATCGCTTTGCCCCGGCGATGCGGCAGTTGCGGCACATGGTCACCAGTGGCCTCTTGGGCGAGCCGCGGCATTTCCGCTCGCAGCGGTTCCTCGACTGGCCGGAAACGAGCTGGGGCTGGCGGCAATACAAGAAACTGGCCGGCGCCGGCGACCTGTACGACATGACCATCCACCGGATCGACTTTGCCGTCGATCTGCTGGGGCCGCTCTCGAGCGTGTGCGGCGCCGTGGCCCGTTTTGCCAAGCGCGACCGCACCGCCGACGGCAAGCCGTGCGAACCGTCGGAGGTGGATGACTGGTCGGCGCTGGTTGGTGAGTTCACCAATGGCGCCACCGGCGTGTGGGAAGGCACCACGCTGGCCAAGGGCTACAAGCTGGGCGGCTTTGGGCACGAATGGGCCGAAGTCAACGGCTCGGAAGGTTCGGCCGTGTACCGCATGCACGAACCGAACGTGATCCTGGTCGGCAAGACCGGCGGCGATTTGCAGCCGGTGCCGGTGGAGGCCCAGTTCCTCAAGCCAGAGGGCAGCCCTCGCGACCCGTCGGCCGGCGAACCGGCCACGGTGTTCCGCTACGATCTGGTGTGGGAATTTGTCTCGGCGATTGTCGAAGGCCGTCAAGCGGTGCCCAGCTTCGCCGACGGCTGGCGTGCCCAGGTGGTGGCCGATGCCGTGATGGCTTCGCACGCCGAGCGGCGTTGGATCGATATTCCCGCGGAAATCTACGACCAGCCGTAAACAGCCTCTGTGGCGCGCAGCTTGCCCGCCAGACGGCTCAACCAGCAGTGCAGCAATCCCTGACCTGCTGAGAAAGCGGCCGACATCGTGGCAAAGCATTACCTGCTCTCTTGGGATGTGGATGCGGTTATGACCGAGATACTGCGTGTCGGCGTGCTGGGCCTGAGCCACGATCACGTCTGGAACAACCTGGCCGATGCCAACCTGGCTCCTGACGTCGAAGTGACCGCCGCGGCCGATCCACACCTGGCGCTGCGTCAGCAGTTCGAAAGCGAATACGGCCGGCCGTCGTACGCTTCGCCCGAGGAGCTGATCGAGCGCGAAGCCGTCGACGCGGTGATGATCTTTGCTGACAATGCCACCAGCGTGGAATACATTCGCCTGGCGGCGCAGCAAAACTTGCCGGCCATGGTCGAGAAACCGCTGGCGCATTCGCTCCAAGGCGCCGAGGAAGCGATCTCGGCCGTGGTCAAAGCCGGCACACGGCTGATGGTCAACTGGCCCATCGCCTGGTGGCCCCAGTTGCAGTACGCGGTGGAACTGGCCGCGCTGGGCGAGATCGGCCGGGTGTGGCAGGTGAAGTACCGTGCCGCGCACGCCGGCCCCGAGGCCTTGGGCTGTAGCCCCTTCTTCTGCGATTGGCTGTTCGACCGCGAGCGCAATGGCGGCGGCGCGTTCATCGATTACTGCTGTTACGGCGCGCTGCTGGCTCGGGTGGTGCTGGGCGTACCGAGCCGGGTATACGGCCTGGCCTCGCGGGTGGTCCACGACCAGTTGACGGTCGAAGACAACGGCCTGCTGGTGATGACGTATCCCCAGGCAATTGCCACGGCCGAAGGTTCGTGGACGCAGATCGGCAAACTCACCAGCTATCAAACGGTGATCTACGGCACGACCGGCACGCTGTTCATCGAGCCCCGGCCGACTGGGCGGCTGCTGCTGGCCACGACGGCCGATCCCGAAGGCTCGCCGGTCGACGTGCCCAAGTCGCCGCCGGAGCGGTGCTCGGCGGCGGCCCATTTTGCCCATTGTTTGCGGACCGGCCAGCCATTCTTGCCAATGTGCGACGCCGCCATGGCACGCGACGCCCAAGAGATGCTCGAAGCAGGCTTGTGCTCGGCCGGCACCGGCCAAGAGGTTTCACTGCCGCTGCGGCACCTGGTACGCCCGGCCGGGGCATAAGCAAACCGCCCACGGCTTTAACCCGCGCGCCGACCCGCTTGGGGGGAACGGCCTGCCTGCGGCGTCCCCTTGCCACGTCCCCGGCGCGCAGGTAGGGTCGAAGTTAGTCCCTTCTTTGGATGCTTATCCCCCGGAACTCCCTCGGTCTGCGGAGACGAAAAATGTCTGCCGACGAAGAAGCTTTGAAACGCCGCTATCGCGAGTTTCTCGATCTGATGCCCATGACGCTAGCCATCGCGGGTTTGGCCCCCAGTGAGGGTCGGCTCAGCTTCACCACCGAGCAGATGGAGCTCCGGGCACAGGTGCTGGTGAACGCCTTCAAGGTGGCCCGGCACGCGGTGCGCGATGCCATTCGGGCGTCGTAACCGGCTTACCGCGCTGCCATTTTTGTAGCAGGCACCGGCCAAGGGCGGCCGCGCCGCGGCGAATACGCTCGCGGGGGGCCGCCGTTTTTATGAAACCCCGCCGATCTTCCGCCGGTACTGCTTCTTAGCCGCGTCTGCGGGTCCAGAGGTGCGCTTTGTCTGACGATGTCCGAGAGCTGGTCCAACGGTGCCTGGCAGGCGACGAGCCCGCCATGGTCGCCCTGGTGGACCGGTTCAAGGGCCAGGTTTTCGGGCTGTGCTATCGCATGCTGGGCAATCGCCAGGATGCCGAGGACATGGCCCAGGAAGCCTTCGTCCGTGCGCTTCGCAACTTGCACCGCTGGGACAGCAGCCGCGACTTTCGCCCTTGGCTGCTGGCTATTGCCGGCAACCGCTGCCGCTCGCTGCTCGCGACGCGGAACCGGCGTCCCAGCTCGCTGGGCCTGATCGAAGACGACCTGCCTGCCCCCTCCGCCGAAACGGACGAGGGCCGCCAATTGCAGGAAGAAGTCGATCGGGCACTCAAGCGGTTGCGGCCGGAATACCAGCAGGCGTTCCTGCTGTTTCACGAACAGGAACTCAGCTACGCGGAAATCGGAGAAATGCTCCAGCGCCCGGTCGGCACGATCAAGACCTGGATCCATCGGGCACGCCACGAGATTGCCCGGCATCTGCTGGACCGGGGCGTTGTAGAGGAACGGCGGCATGAACTGCGCGGAATTTGAAGCCCAACTCCAACAACTGCTCGACGAGCGGACGCCGCTGGCCGAGCTGCCGCAGCCGCTGCGCGAGGCAGCCGCCAACGATCCGGCCTGCGCGCAGATCCTTCAGGCGTACCAGGCGTTGGAAGCCGGCATGAAGGCCCGGCCGCTGCCGCAGCCTCCGGCGAACCTGGCCGCGAGCGTTTTAGCCCGATTGGCTGAGCCAACCCAGGGCAGCGAGGCCGACGACGCGTTCCTCGACGATTGGGAAGCCAACCTGGCCGCGGCGCCGCAAGAAGCCTCGGCAACGCGAGGCGACCGTAAATGGGTGCTCGTTTGGAGCGTGGCAGCCGTCGCTGCATCGCTGCTGATCGCCGTGGTGTTTGTCGCACGCGAGTCGGCCAACGATGAAACCAGCCCCGGGCAACTTGCCGGTCAGCCCGACCAGAATAGCGTGGCCGAACAGGCGCTGCCGCGTGACGAGGATCAGCCGTCGCCAGAAGGGCCGCAGTCATCGCCGTCGGCCTTTGCTAGTTTGAGCGAATTGGCCCTGCGGCAGTACGAATCGCTGGCGGCCGAAGCAAAGGCGAGCCTGGCGGATGTAGCCGTGCTGGTGCCGCAGTATGAACTGGGATCGGTCGAAGTGGTGGCAGCGCCGACCGCGGACGAAGCCGATTCGTCGGTCGATCGCCCGGGGCCATTCAAGCAATCGACGCGCGGGGCCTTCGGCCTGTTGATGCGGTTCACCCCTCAATGAAGTTGCCGTCCATGAAGCCTCCGCGCCGTTACACCTCCGCCCGCTGTGACCTCCGCGCGCTGCCTAGCGCAATCGCCCGAGCAGGCTGCTGGCTGCTGGTTGTTTTGGCGCTGTGCGCAGCGACGGGTGGCACTGGTTCCGCCAGTGCTGCTGCCGTCGATCAAGATTCTCTAGCCTGGCTGGTGCCGGCCGATGCCGGCCTGGTGGTGGAAGTGGCCAACCTGGCTCCGGCTGCCGAGGCCTTCTTGTCTGGCCCGCTGGGCGAGCGCTGGCAGCAGTTTCCTCCCTTGCGGCGTTGGTGGGAGCAGAACCGCGAGGGAACCTTGCGGATGATCGACGACGTGGGCCGATACCTTCAGGTGCCGCCACGAGATATCTGGCACGACGTCCTCGGGCACCGCGTGCTGCTGGCCGCCTGGCCTCCCCAGATGACTCCCGGCGAAGCCGCCGAAGCGCCGGCAGAAGGTGAAGTCGCCGCCGCTCCGCGGCCAACTCAGCACCCCAACACGCTGTTGATTCTCCGCTCCAAACAGGCTGCCACGCTGGCCCGCCTGGTCGACGGTTTTTGCGCCGCGCAGCAGCGCACCGAGCAGGTAGAGTGGACTGAGCTGACCTATGGCGACGTGGTGATCAAGCGCGGCGCGAGCAAGCAGCGGCCCGACCTGTATGTGGCGCTGCTCGATGATACGGCGGTCGTGAGCGACACGCGCCGCGTGGTGGAAGCGGCAATCGATTTGGCGACAGGCCGCACCAGCCGCGACGAATCGCTGGCTGCCACGGCGGCGTATCGCCAGGCGGCAGCCGCGCTGCCCCAGGCGGTAACCGCCTGGCTGTTCATCCCCGCCCCGGCCTGGAACGACGCCCTGGCTGCCGACGCCGCTCACAGTACCGGCCGCGTTCAACAAGAGAAGCAGCAGTTCCTGGCCCTGTGGCAAGGGCTCGATTCGCTCAACGTGACCGTGCAGCTCGACCGGCAAATCGCCGTGCAGGCGTTGGCCCAGTTCGATCGCACGCGCTGGCCGCAGCCGATCCAGACGCTGTGGAATGCCATCAGCGGCCCCACGGCTTTGCCCGAGCGGATGCCTGCCAGTTGCCTGGTGGCGATCGCCGGCAAACTCGACCTGGCGGCGGTGGTCGATGCCGTCGTGGGCCAGCCCGGCAAGCAGCCGGACGGGTGGCGATTGGTCCGCAATGGCCTGGCCATGCTGACCGGTGACTTTGGCGGCTACCTGATTGAAGGGCAGGGCGAACTACCGGCCGATTGGGTCGTGGCCGCCGCGGTATTGCCGCAATGGAACGATGCTTCGGCCGCGGGCACGCCGGGTGAGTTCCTGCAAGTTGCCCTCGAAGAAATGCTGGGGCTGGCTTCGCTGCAGCGGCCTGAGTTGACCGTGCAGCGTGATACGTTTGGCCAGCATACGCTGCTGGTGCTCAAGCATGCACCGGAGGCTGGCCCCGCGCGACAGATTGCGCTGGCTGTGGCCGATCACTGGCTTTGGGCAGCGTCGTCGCCACAAGCCGTGGAAGGCGCGCTGGCTACCGGCGGTGAACGGCTGGCAAGCGAGCCAGGCTTCGCCAGCACACTGCCCCAGGAGCTATCGGCTCCCAGCGGCGTTATCTTTGTGAACGCGGCGCGATGCCGGGCGTTTCTCGATGCCCGGGGTGATCGGCTAGCCACGGTCATTGCCGAGGCACGTCACCAGGACGTGGAACGCGTGAACCGTGGCTTGCGGCAACTGCACACTGTGCTCAAGCTGTGCGACCGCGCCCTGGTTGCCACGCAGTTCACGGCCAATACCGCCCGGCTGGCCATCACGGTCACCGCCGATTGAACGCGGCGGCACACCTGGGCAACACCATCTACAGAAACCACAACAGGCCGCGCCGATGAACTCGGCGCGGCCTGCTGAGTTTACGGGAGCGGGCAACTCGGCCTCCATGCACTCCCCACGAAGTGCTTGGCCGAGACCGTCCCGCGGTATACCGGAAGATCGACTTGCGTCGTTACTGGCCTTGTTAGCACGCAGTGCGGCTGCCCATCCCCCCTGGCCGCTTTGGCGCGCGCTGCCATAACCGCCGGCCTGACATACGTCTGCCTGCCGCTTTGGTACGCCGGACCGCTGTTTGCTGGCGGCGAGTGCTCAGCCCTGCTTGCGATAGCCGAGGTTCTTGATCACCGTCAGCAGTTCTTCGTACGTGACGAAGCGGCGGTGGTGCAGCAGCTTGTATTCATCGACCTTCAGCGCCAGCTCACGAGCGTCGGGCGACAGCTCGGAGTAGGTGCTGGAGAATTGCCGGCGATCCCGGCCTGGCGCAACCCCCTGGGAGTCGTGCGATCTGCGATCGATGAACGGCTGTGCGGCAGGCAGGCTCATACTGTTGGACTCCTTGAGAAATGACGCGACGGACCGTGCCGATGAGGGCGTTGCCGCGTCTGGACCGCGGTGCCAATTATTGGGGGATACCGACATGGCTAACCCAAGTGGGGTGATGACGGATGGGGCGCACAGCGGGACTCGCTGGTGTCCAACTTGGGTAGTTGGCGGAGCCGGTCAGTCCCCTTGGCAACCGACACTGCAACGCATTGACACCGTGGAAAAGTACCTCATAGACCGGGCCGGTCAAAATCTCATCGACCGATTTTCAGCTATTCAAACCATGTCGCAGATCCGTGTTTACCGGTGGCAACGCTTGTTCGCGATGTGCAACACTATTGTGGGGAGCGACCAAGGCCGTATGTGGTGAATAAGCGCTACGATTGCTATGATCGAAGCATCGCATAACCGACCTGCATCCCGCAGCCTGTGAGGATTCGATCCCGTGAGCCAAGGTCCGGAAAACTCGCTCCAGCCCGCCGAAGGTTGGCATTGCAGCCACCTGTACTACTCGTTCGACCGCCGCGTGCTTGCCCAACTGGGCGACGTCTCCGCCGCCCGCGAGGAAGTGATTGCCATCCTCGACCCGCAAGGCGCCGAGGCCCCCCAGCGGCTGCAAACCACGATTGTTTCAGGACAAAAGGCCGATTTCGGGCTGATGGTTATGGACCCCGATCCGCTGCGGATCGACAGCGTCCATCAGCGGCTAATGGCCTCGCGGCTGGGCGTGGCCATCAATCCAGTCTGGTCGTTCATCTCGCTGACCGAGGTTTCCGAATACGTGCCGACCGTGGAGCAATATGGGCAGCGTTTGATCGCCGAAGGCGAGATCGAAGGCAGCCCGGCATACCAGGCCAAGCTCAAGGCATATGAGCAACGCGAAGGCATGATGCGCAAGCAGCGGCTTACGCCAGATTTCCCGGACTGGCCGGCCACCTGTTTTTACCCCATGAACAAGTGGAGGATTCCCGGGGCCAATTGGTTCTCGCTCCCCTTCAGCGAACGCAACCGTTTGATGGCCGAACATGGCCGCACCGGCATGACCTTCGGCGGCAAAGTGACGCAGTTGATCACCGTAGGCATCGGCCTCGACGACTGGGAATGGGGCGTCACCCTTTGGGCCCGCAACCCCGAATACCTCAAGCAGATCGTCTACCGGATGCGGTTCGACGAAGCCAGTGCCAAGTACGCCGAGTTCGGACCGTTCTACACCGGCTACATCTGCAAGCCGGTCGATATGCTGAACCACTGCCGCGTGGGCATCAGCGGCTAACACGCGGTCCAACAACCTTGGGGAAGTTCACGATGGTACCAGCGACTCAGGCGGCAAGTGCGCGCATGCGAACCGTTTGGCGGTTTCAACCCGGGACGATCACTACGCTGGCCCTTGTGCTGGTCGTGGTTGGTTTATGGAACCATCTTGGCGCTTCGCGGGCCGCGGCCGATGAACCTTCGCAGCGGCGCGCCGAATTGGCCCGGCAGTTGGCCCCGTACTATCAGCCGCCCCAAGAGTTCGCTGGCGACTTGACCACGTACGCCTCGCCGCTGAAGTTTGCCGACGGCACCACGGTGCGCACCGCCGAGGATTGGCAGCGCCGCCGCAAAGAGATTCTGGACTCGTGGCATCAGCGACTGGGCGGCCAGTTGCCGCTGCTCAAGCAGCCGCAGGTCAAACACCTGGAAACGGTGCAGCGCGACGGCTATCGCGAGATCAAAGTTCACGTCCAGATTTCGGACAAGGGTCATTTGGCCGAAGGCTACCTGATGGTGCCCGATGGCCCCGGGCCGTTCCCCGCCGTGCTGGTGCCATTCTATGAACCGCTCACGAGCATTAGCCGCGGCAAGGTAGGGCAGGGCACGCACGACTACGGCCTGCAACTGGTCAAGCGTGGCTTTGTCACGCTTTCCATCGGCACGCCCGGCTCTGTGGAAAAGCCGGGCCTCGATACGCGGCAACTGCTCATCGAAGCCGGCATCGAGTTCGACCGGCAGCCGCTGCTGCTGTTGGCCGTCACGGCCGCCAACTGCCACACGGCGCTGGCCCAGATGACGGAAGTCGATCCTAAGCGGATCGGCATTATTGGCCTGTCGTACGGCGGTAAGTGGTCGATGTTTGCCTCGTGCCTCGATGACCGCTTTGCCTGCGCCGTGTGGTCCGATCCCGGCATCGTGTTCAACGAAGAAAACCGCAACGTGAACTACTGGGAGCCGTGGTACCTGGGCTATGAGCCTGGCGTGCAGCGTAAGCCAGGCGTGCCCTCGGCCGAGAATCCCCGGACCGGTTTGTACAAGCGAATGGTTGAGGCAGGCGAAGACCTGGTTGACCTGCACGCCTTGATGGCCCCGCGGCCCGTGCTGGTTTCCGGCGGCACCGAAGACCCGCCCCGCAACTGGCGCGCGCTCAATCACCTGGTCGCGTTGAACAAGCTGTTGGGCTACGAGAACCGCGTGGCCCTGACCGCTCGCAAAACGCATCGCCCCACGCCGGAAGCGCTGGAGCTGGAACTGGCGTTCCTGGAATACTGGCTGAAGCCTTAAACGCTCAAGCCGCGTCGAGCTGCGATCTGGTCGTCTACGCATTGGCCAGCAGGCCGGGGATCACACGGCCCTCGGGCACGAGGATCACCGGGCGGTTGGTGCTGGTGTAGTACTCTTTGCGGAAGTCGATGCCTAGCGCGTGATAGATACTGGCGGCAATGTCTTCCGGAGCGATGTCGACTTCGCCCGTTGGGCCTTCGCCGCCGGCCTCGGTGGCCCCGATGATCTGTCCAGTCTTCACGCCTCCGCCAATGAACAGGGCCCAGTTCGCCCTCGGCCAGTGATCGCGGCCCACGTTCTCGTTGATCTTGGGCGTGCGGCCAAACTCGCCCATCACCACGACCAGGGTTCGTTCCAAGAGGCCCTTGTCGCGGAGCGTGTGCACCAGCGCGTGCAGCCCATGATCGAGCGGCGGCAATAGCCGGCGATGGCCTGCAAAGTTCTCGGTGTGCGTATCCCAGCCGGAGTTGGTGACGGTGACAAATCGCACGCCGTGTTCGACCAGCCTGGCGGCCAACAGCAGACTTTGATTGAGGTCGTCGGCCGCAAACCGTTTCTGGATCGACTCCGGTTCACGGCTGGTATCGAACGCTCCTTGGGCGTGGGCCGAAACCATCATGTTGGTCGCTTGCTCACCAAAGCGGTCTAAGGCGTCCAGCAATTGGCG
>Ga0180216_1003727_pt1 | contig 11894 bp, 9 predicted proteins | sample eDN3rd37CBELigMG_FD_128879 | JGI IMG/M metagenome (GOLD analysis project Ga0180216, IMG submission 128879) | Enriched Miracle-Growth compost microbial communities from Emeryville, California, USA - eDNA 3rd pass 37_C BE-Lig MG (version 2)... ...
CCTTCCCGCTTCGCGCGCAAAGGGCGCCGGATGGAAGCGCGCGCGGTAGTGGGTGAAGCGGCGGCGCATCACCTCGATGGCCTCGGGGTTGTGATCCACGAGCACCGCGTCCCTTCCGTGCTTCGCGGCGGCCGCGCCGAAGGAGCCGCTCCCGGCGAAGAAGTCGAGGACGCGATCGCCGGGCCGTGAGTGGACGCGGACGATCCTCTCGAGGATCCCGAGCGGCTTCTGCGTGGGATAGCCCGTCTTCTCCCGGCCGTTCGGGCTGACGATCGTATGCCACCAGGTGTCGGTGGGCGTCTTCCCGCGCGCCGCCTTCTCCGGTCCGACCAGCGAGGGCGCCATGTAGGGGATGCGGTCAATCTCCTCGTAGCGGAAGCAGTAGCGCTTGGGATCCTTGGCGTACCAGAGGATGTTGTCGTGCTTCGGCGACCAGCGGGATCGCGAGCGGGCCCCGTAGTCGTAGGCCCAGATGATCTCGTTGACGAAGGCGTCGCGGCCGAAGATGCCGTCGAGCGCCACCTTCACGTAGTGGACCTCGCGGTAGTCCAGGTGCACGAAGAGGCTGCCCTCCGGCGAGAGCAGCCGGTGGGCCTCCTCGAGCCGCGGGACGAGGAAGGAAAGATAGTCGTCGTAGCGGTCGTCGTAGGAGAGCGCTCCCACCACCGTGGTGCGGTAGCGCCGGCCCTGAAAGCCCGTGCGGTCCCCCACCTCGTCTCGCTCCGTGCGCAGGGTGGTCCGCGTCTGGCGCTTGCCCGTGTTGAAGGGCGGGTCCGTGTAGATCAGGTCGAAGGACTCGGATTCGAAGGTGCGGAGGATCTCGAGGTTGTCTCCTTCGTACACCTCGATCGCTCCGGCGCCAAGAGGGGCCGGAGGCGGGGGGAAATCGCGCATGCGCAAGGTATAGCGCGGCCACGTCCGATTTGTGGGGCCTCGGCTTGCAGGCGGTCGCGAGTCCCGCTATCTTTTTGAAGCTGAGAATGGTTCTCATTCTCAACCATGCCCGGGCGAGCGAGCCCAACGGACGGAGCACCCCCATGCTGGCACACGCGGAGCGACCGAAGACGGAGATCGGAGAGGGACTGAAAGTCGAGAAGATGCCGGCCCACTGGCTCTTGGCCAGGCTCGGCAAGCGCGTCCTCCGACCGGGAGGACGAGAGGCGACCGAGTGGCTGCTGTCGCAGGCGAGACCGGGCCCGACGGACGACGTGATCGAATTCGCCCCGGGCCTGGGGATCACCGCCCGGCGCATCCTTTCCCACTCGCCCCGCTCCTACGTGGGAATCGAGCGCGACGAGGGCGCGGCGGCGGTCGCAAAGCGGGCCATCTCCGCCCTCGGCGCCCCCGACGCGCGCATCGTCCGTGGCGACGCGGCGCGCGTCCCCCTCCCCGACGGCTGCGCCTCCTTCGTCATCGGCGAGGCGATGCTCAGCATGCAGCCACAGAACAAGAAGGAGGCGATCGCGCGCGAGGCGGCGCGGCTGCTCCGTTCGGGCGGCCGCTACGCCCTCCACGAGATGGCGGTCCGCCCAGGAACCCCGGTGGAGGAGCGGGAGCGGATCCAGCAGGAGCTCTCGGCGGTCATCCGGGTGGGCGTCCGGATCGGCACCCCGGAGGAATGGGGGGAATGGCTCGCGGGCGCGGGCTTCGCAGTCCGGGAGCAGACCACCGTTCCGATGCGGCTCCTGGAGTGGGATCGCCTCGTCTCCGACGAGGGCCTCCTCGGCGTCGCCCGCATGGCGGCCAACGCCATCCGCACGCCCGGGGCGCTCGCCCGCCTGCGGAAGCTTCGCAAGACGTTCCGCGCCCACGCCGAGAGGCTGTGCGCGATCTGCCTGATCGCGGAACGCGCCGCGGATGCCTGAGGCGCGCCCGCCCGGCGCGACCGCCGGACGAGCGCGTCCCCGACGGTCTCACCAATCCAGGACGTAGGCGAAGACGAGCGGCGCCACGATGGTGGCGTCGCTCTCGATGATGAACTTGGGCGTGTCCACCCCGAGCTTGCCCCAGGTGATCTTCTCGTTCGGCACGGCGCCGGAATACGAGCCATAGCTCGTGGTCGAGTCGCTGATCTGGCAGAAGTAGGCCCAGAGCGGCACGTCCTTGCGTCCGAGATCCTGCTCGAGCATCGGCACCACGCAGATCGGGAAGTCGCCGGCGATCCCGCCGCCGATCTGGAAAAAGCCCACCGGCGTCTTCGGCGCGGTATCCATGTACCACTCCGCGAGCCGCTGCATGTATTCGATCCCCGTGCGCACGGTGTGGACGTTCTTGATCTCCCCCGTGATCACGTGGCTCGTGTACATGTTTCCGAGGGTGGAGTCCTCCCAGCCGGGAACCCAGATCGGCAAGTTCTTCTCACAGGCGGCGAGGAGCCAACTGTTCTTGGGGTCGATCTGGTAGCTCCCCTCGAGCTTCTTGGAGCGCAGCACCCGATACATGAATTCGTGCGGGAAATAGCGCTCGCCCGCGCGGTCGGCGGCGATCCACTCCTCGAGCACCGCGGCCTCGATCCGCCGCATCGCCTCGCCCTCGGGGATGCAGGTGTCGGTCACGCGATTCATGTGCCGCTGGAGAAGGGCGTACTCGTCCTGCGGCGTGAGATCCCGGTAATGCGGGACGCGCTCGTAGTGGTCGTGGGCCACCAGGTTGAAGACGTCCTCCTCCAAGTTGGCGCCCGTGCAGGTGATGGCGTGCACCTTGTCCTGGCGGATCATCTCGGCGAGGGAGATGCCCAGCTCCGCGGTGCTCATCGCCCCCGCCAGCGTGATCATCATCTTGCCGCCGCTCTCCAGATGAGCGCGGTAGGCCTCGGCCGCGTCCACCAACGCGGCGGCATTGAAATGCCGAAAGTGGGTCCGGATGAAGTCCTTGATCTTCATTGGGTAGCTCCCCGGCGATCTGATTTTCGGAACGCGGGGCCGTCGCCGAAACGAGCCCACGCGGGAGAACGCCCTACGACCCGCCTCGGAGGCCGGCCGCCATCGGAGCGTCGGGTGGCTCGGGCAGGTGAGATACTTGGGTGCGGGCCGGGGTGCAAGCCGTCTCCGCTCTCCCCGCTACCCCCGATTCCACGCCTCTGCTAGGGTCCGTAGGGAGCATGCTCGAGCCCGGACAGACCATCCCCGACGTGAGCCTCGTGGACGCCGACGGGACGCCGGTGCGCCTTCGCGACCTCCTCGGCGAGCGGGTCCTCGTCGTCTACTTCTACCCGAAGGACGACACGCCGGGCTGCACGGCGCAGGCCTGTGGTTTTCGCGACGCCTACGAAGACTTCGTGAGGGCCGGGGCGGAGGTCGTGGGGATCAGCCGCGACTCCCAGGCCTCGCATCACGCCTTCGCGAAGAAGCACCGCCTCCCCTTCCGCCTCCTCTCCGATCCCGACGGGGAGGCGAGCCGCGCCTTCGGCGTGAAGAAGACCCTGGGCCTCCTCCCCGGCCGCGCGACCTTCGTCGTCGACCGCCAGGGCCGGATCCTCGACGCCTTTTCCTCGCAGATCCGCGTCGGCACGCACGTGGAGCGGGCGCTCCGTCGGGTCCGAGAGCAGGCGGGCAATCCCTCCTGACCATGAACGACGGCACCTCATTGCGGCTCCCGATCCGGAGCCGCCTCGTTTCGCGCCGATTCCTTCGACGCTCGTCCCTCGCCTTCTACGTGACCACGGGCGCCCTCGCGCTCGACCTCGCCTTCCCCTCCGCCCTCCTGGGCCTATGCACCACCGCGCTGCAGGCAGGTGTCGTCGCCTGGATCCTCGGAGACGTCTGGAGGCGCAAGCCTTGGCGCGCGGCGCCCCGGGGAACCGCCGCCCTCCTGTTCGGGACGCTCACCGTATCCGGTCTTTTCGTCCTGGCGAAGGTCGACGTCCTCGCCGAGGTCTTCCTCGGCGAGGTGGAGGCCGCCCGTGCCGGCGAGATCCTCCGCACCTACGGCGCGGTGGTCGCGATCGCGAGCAGCGCCTCTCTCTACGAGCGCTCCTCCGAGCGGATGAAATTCCTCTCCCGCCTCGCGCTCCGGCCGGTGCAGACCATCGTCGTCTCCTACGCCGCCGCCATCGTCCTGGGGACGCTCCTGCTCACCCTTCCCTTCAGCCTTCGGGAGACCGAAACCGCCTCGCTCTTCGACGCGCTCTTCGTCGCCACCAGCGCAGTCTCGGTGACGGGCCTCTCGGTGGTGGACATCCCCGCGACCTACTCCGCCTTCGGCCTCTTGGTCCTCCTCGTCCTCATCCAGCTCGGCGGCCTGGGGATCATGTTCCTCTTCGCGGCCTTCGCCGTGCTCTCGGGCCGCAAGCTCACCGCCAAACGCGAACACGACCTGGCCGAGACGCTGGGCGCGGATGCCGCGTGGGGCTTTCGGCGCTCCCTCCGTTTCATCGTGATCGTCACCCTCGGGGTGGAGCTCGTCGGCGCCCTCCTCCTCCTCCCCGCCATGGCCGGGCGGGAGCTTCCCTCGGCCGTCTTCCACGCGCTCTTCCACTCGGTCTCGGCCTTTTGCAACGCGGGCATCTCCTCGCTGGCCGGTGGCCTCGCCGGTGCGAGTGCGGGAACGCTCTGCGTGATCGCCTCCCTCGCGATCGTCGGAGGGCTGGGGATGCCGGTCCTCCTCTCCCTCTGGCTCCGGCTGCGGGGATCCATGCGTGTGCTGGGCCTCCACGCCAAGCTCGCCCTCTGGACCACCGGGATCCTCCTCGCCGCAGGCCTCTTGGGATTCCTCGGCCTGGAGGGGAGCGGTGCCCTCGCGGGCCTCTCGCCCCTGGAGAAGGTGGGACACGCCCTCTTCCTCTCGGCCAGCGCGAGGACCTCCGGTTTCCAGATCACCTCCGTCCACTCCATGGGCCCCGCCGCCCTCTTCTGGCTGATGCTCCTCGGGCTGATCGGAGCGAGCCCCGGCTCGACCGGAGGCGGTCTGAAGACCACGACCTTCGCGGTCCTCGCCCTCTCCGTGGCGGCCGTGCTCCGCCGTCGAAGCGAGGTGGCCGCCTTCGGTCGCACCGTCCCCAAGGAGGACATCCTCCGCGCCATCGCCCTGCTGTGGAGCGGGCTCTTCGTCCTCGCGCTCGGCACCCTCGCCCTGCTCGTCCTCGAGCCCGACCGACCGCTCGCCGCCGTCTTCGAGGCCGTGAACGCCTTCAGCACCACCGGGATGACGCTGGGGCTCACCCCCGAACTCTCGCCGGCCTCGCGCCTCGTCGTGATGGGGCTGATGGTGGTGGGTCGCCTCGGCGCCATGACGCTCCTCGCGGCCTTCTTCGATCGGAGGAGGCCCGCGGAGGTGCGCTACCCTGCGCAGCACGTGCAGTTCGGATGAGAGAGGGAAGCATGGAACGAGTCGTGGTCGTGGGTCTCGGCAAGTTCGGCCGGGCCCTCGTGGAAACCCTGGCGCAGCGCGGCGCGGACGTCCTGGCGATCGACCGGGACATGGAGCTGGTCCAGGAGGCCGCGGACTCCCTCCCCGCCGTGGTCCAGGCGGATGCGACGGATCTGGAGGCGCTCCGTTCCGCGGGGGTGCGGGGCGCTTCGGCCGCCGTGGTGGCGATCGGCGACGACTTCCAGGCCGCGGTCCTCGCCACCTCGGTCCTCCGGGAGCTGGGCGTGGAGCGCATCACCGCCCGGGCGAACTCCGAGCGCGAGGCCCGAATCCTCCGCCTGGTCGGCGCCACCGAGGTCGTCTCCATCGAACAGGAGATGGGAAGACGGCTCGCCATCTCCCTGCTCGGCAAGTAGATTCTCGGCCGTGGTGAAGGGCCGAAAGCATCTGGGCAGCCAGACGCGCGAGAGCCTGCGGCGGTGGGCACTCGAATGCGGCGCATCTCCGGCCGCCGCCGCCGCGCTCGCGCATCTTTTCGTCGCCCGCTTCGCCGAGCGGAGCGCGGACCTGCGTCCTTCGCGCCGGCTGATCGAGGCGGCGACCGAGACCTTCGCCGACGATCTCCCCCGGGCGACGCCGGTCGAGGATCCCGACGGGACCATCCGCTACGCGATCCGCTACGACGACGGTGCGCTGGTCGAGGCGGTGGCCATCCCCCACCCCGGCCGGACGACGATCTGCCTCTCCACCCAAGTCGGCTGCGCGCGCGGCTGCGTCTTCTGCGAGACGGGTCGGCTCGGCCTCGCCCGCAACCTGGAGGCGCACGAGATCACCGGGCAGTTCGCCGCGGTGGCGCGGCACCTTCGCGCGCTCGGCCGGCCGGCGCCCACCAACGTGGTCTTCATGGGGATGGGCGAGCCGCTCGACAACCTCGAGGCCGTATTGCTCGCCGCCGACGTGCTCAGCGACGATGCCGGCTTCCGCATCGCGCCGCGGCGGATCACCGTCTCCACGGTGGGTGTGGTGCCCAAGATTCGGGAGTTCTTCTCGAAGGGTCGCTACCGCCTGGCGGTGAGCCTCCACGTGGCCAACGACGAGGAGCGCAGAGCCCTCCTCCCCGCGGCGCGCCTCTGGGATCTGGCCTCGCTCCGCGCGGCGATCGCCGAGTCGCCGGAGCCGGTCTTCCTCCAGTGGACGATGATCGACGGGAAGAACGACAGCGAGCGGCACCTGCGAGAGCTCCTCGCCTTCTGCCAGGGGCTCGACGTCCGCGTGAACCTGATCCCCCTCAACCCCGGACCCGAGGAAGCGCTCCGGGCGCCGCCGATGGAGCGGGTCCGCGCCTTCCAGAAGGCGCTGCGCGACGCCGGCGTCCGCGCGCTGGTGCGCATGCCGCACGGACAGGAGGTCGGCGGCGCCTGCGGCCAGCTCGCCGGTGCCCTTCGCGGCGATCCCTCCCGGAAGCAGCGCCTCCCCGTCCTCGGCCGGGCGCGCGCCTGAGGTCCCGGCCTCAGGAGAGGCGCTGCACCAAATCTCGGAGAAAGGCGCGGGCGGCCGCCACGTCCCGGATCCGGAGGGGCGCCGCGCTCGGCCGGGGACCCACGTGCACCGCCAACCCGTCGACGGGCAGGGCGGCGAAGAGATCCTCGTCGGTGCGATCGTCCCCCATGGCGAGCGCGATCGCCAGGGGGCCAACCCGCTGGAGGGCCGGCCCCACCACCATCCCCTTGTCGACCCCCCTCGCGCGGACCTCGAGGATCTTGTCTCCGGGGAGGATCTCGACCGGGTCGTGCTCGGCCATGGGCCGGAGCGCTTCGTGGAGCCTTTCGGCCTGCAGCTCGCCGAATTCCAGATCGGCGAGGCGGTAGTGGAAGCCGAGCGAAGCCGACTTCTCCTCCACGAAGGCACCGGGCGTCTCGTCGGCAAATCGCTCCATCACGGGACGGAAGGATTCCTTCCAGGCGACCGATACGTCCGCGGCCATCCGCCAGGGCCCGCCGGGGTCCCGGGCCCAAAGCCCGTGCTCGGCGTGGAGGAAAAGCTCGGCGCCGTCGAACCACGCGGCGAGGTGCTCGCGCTTGCGGCCGCTGACGATGTGCACCTCCGTCCTCGGCAGCCTCGAGAGCGCGGCCAGAAGCTCCATGAGCTCCGCGTCCGGGCGGGCGAGTTCCGGCACGCCCTCGAAGGCGACGAGCGTCCCGTCCAGATCGAGGAAGAGAACCCTATGCCTGGCCGAAGCCAGCAGGCCGAGGGCGCGCTCCAGTTCCTCCTCGCCGGAGTACGCCGCCTCGCCCGGCTCCACCTCGCCGGATCGTTCGAGGTACTCGAGGAAGGTACGAGCCCACCAGTGGACGTCCGCGGCGAAGACCCTGCGCCGCAGCGCCCGCATCCTCACCCGCTGTTCCTCCTCCGACATCTCGATCGCGCGCAGGATGGCCCGCTCCATGCCATCGACGTCGTAGGGGTTGACGAGCAGCGCCTCGCCGAGCTCGGCCGCGGCGCCCGCCAGCTCGGAGAGGAGGAGGACGCCGTCATCGCCCACTCGGCAGGCCACGTACTCCTTGGCGACCAGATTCATGCCGTCGCGGATCGGCGTGACCAGCATCACGTCGGCGGCGCGGTAGAAGGCCGCCAGCTCCCGGGGCGCGAACCCGCGGTGGAAGTAGCGGATCGGGGTCCAGCCTTCGGTGCTGAACGCACCGTTGATCCTCCCCACCGCCTCCGCCAGCCGCTGCTCGGACTCGGCGTAGTCCTCGATGCGCGTGCGCGAGGGAACGGCGATCTGGATGAGATGGACCTTCTCCCGAAGCGAGGGTCTTCGCTCGAGCAAGCGCTCCAGCGCGGCGAGGCGGCGAGAGAGGCCCTTGGTGTAGTCGAGGCGATCGATGCCGAGGAGAATCGTCTGCCCCTCGTTCTCCTCGCGGATCTTCGCCGCGTGGGCCTCCGTCTCGGGGTCCGCGGCGTTGGCCGCGAAGGCCGGGGCATCGATCCCCATGGGTACCGCTGCGAAGCGGATCGCCCTTCCCCGGAACCGGACCCCCTCCAACGTGGCAGGCAGTCCCAGGAGGGAGGAGAGGCAGCGGGAGAAGTTTCGCTGGTATCCCGTGGTGTGAAAACCGACGAGGTCGGCGCCGAGGACCCCCTCGAGCAATTCGTCTCGCCACGGCAGGGCTTGGAGAACCTCCATCGCGGGGAAGGGGATGTGCAGGAAAAATCCGATCCGGGCCGAAGGGAGGCGTTCGCGAAGGAGGGCCGGTAAGAGACACAAATGATAGTCGTGGACCCAGATGCGATCGCCTTCCCGGTAGACGCTCGCAACGAGTTCGGCGAATCGCTCGTTCACCCTCTCATAGGTTTGCCATTGGACGGGCTCCTCGGGGATGTGGTCGAGAAGATAATGAAAGAGCGGCCAGAGAACCCGATTCGAAAAGCCCTCGTAGTATCCGGCCACCTCCTCCTCGGAGAGCTCGATCGGGAGGAGGCGCATGCCGAGGAGCTTCTCGGAAGCGAATCCTCTTTCCTCGGCGGTGAGATCGGAGAGCGCTCCCGGCCAGCCGATCCACCAGCCGCCGGACTCCCGGTGCGGCCCCGAGAGCCCCGTAGCCAATCCACCCATGCTCGGCTCGATGACCACCTCCCCATCGACTCGAGCCACGGTCACGGGAAGTCGGTTCGAAACGAGAAGCAGTCGGCTCATGGGCTCCCGATCTAATGGCACGGACGATCGGGGTCAAATGCACGTCTAGGATTGCCGTCTCTGCCGCCGGTGAATATCGATTGCACCCCCTTTCTCCGATCGATCGTGAAATACGAGACAGGAGCACCCGCGATGCGCCGCCTCTTTTTCACCACGCAGCTCGTCCTCCTCTCGGCCTGTAGTTTTTCCGCGGAGGGGACGAAGATCCGGATCCCCGTGACGGCCGATTCGAGCGAGATCCGCCCGGTCGAAACCGACCTCGGCTACGAGGTCGAGCTCACCGAGGCCGGCGCCTTCGTCCGAGACCTGCGCTTTCTCTCCGCCGAAGCCCATTCCGAGCTCCTTCGCCCCCTGGACCTCCTCGTCCGGTCAGCGCGGGCCCACCCCGGGCACCACCACGGCGGAGAGGTCACGGGGGAGCTCTTGGGGCGGTTCGGCTTGCGCTGGCTGCCGGATGCCGGCTCCCTGGGCGAAGCCACCCTCCTCCCCGGTCCCTACGTGAGCGCGTCGTACGGCTTCGCCCCGGCGGAGGAAAGTGACGGCCTGGTCCAGTCGTCCCCTCTCCTGGGAAAGGCGGTCCATCTCCGAGGACGCGCCACGAAGGGAGAAGCGGAGGTCCCCTTCGTCGTCCTCCTGGATCCGCCCGAGGACCGGCTCGAGCACGTCCCTTTCGAGGCTACGGTCGGCCAGGGATCTCCGGCTGCCCTCGGCCTGCGTCTTCGCCTCGAGGACGAGGCCGGCACGCTCTTCGACGGGATCGACTTCGACGTCCTGGCGCGCGGCGCCCCCTCGCCCCTGAGCCTCACCGCCGACGCGTCGGATCCGGCGGTGCAGGCGGCCCACGAGCGCCTACGGATCGCCTTCTTCAGCCACCGCTTCCACGATGTCCGCGCGCTCCACGAGCGCTGAGACGATCCGCGGCCTCGGAGCCCTCCTCGCCGCACTTCTCGCGGCGCCGGCCGTGTCCGCCGAGTCCCATGGCTATTCCTCGGAGGTCGTGGGCGAAGCGGAGCCACCGAAGAGCGCCTCCGTCCACCGGCTCCGCAAGGAGGAGATCCTCCTCCTCCCCCGACGGAACGCAGAGGACCTCCTCCGCTCCACCCCGGGACTTTCCCTCGTCCAGCACGGGAGCGAGGGGAAGGGACACCAGTTCTTTTTGCGCGGCTTCGACGCCGGCCATGGCTCCGATTTCGAGATCACCGTGGACGGGATTCCGCTCAACGAGTGGTCGAACGTCCACGGTCATGGCTATCTGGATCTGAACTTCCTCGTCCCCGAGGCGATCCGCTCGGTCGAGGTGACGAAGGGCCCCTTCACCCTCGGGCAGGGCCCCTTCGCCGTGGCGGGCTCGGCCGATTACCGTCTGGGCGTTCCGAGGGAGCGGCGCGGCGTCCGGGTCGCCTACACCGCCGGCTCCACCTGGCGCCACCGAGGCGTCCTCACCCTCGCCGATCCCGCGGGACGAAACTTCCTTGCGGTGGAGGGCCTGCACGACGAGGGGTTCGGGGAAAATCGAGACATCCAGCGAGGCGCGCTCCTGGGACGGTGGGAGATGGTGGACGAGCCGCGTCTCGGAAGGCTCCACCTCCTCGGGGCGGCACACGTCGCCCGCTTCGGACTTCCGGGCGCCCTCCGGGAAGACGAGGTACGATCCGGAGGCCGGGGCTTCTTCGATGCCTCGGATCCCTTGGGGAGGGGAAGCTCCGATCGCGCGCTCGCGGCCCTCGGCTGGGAGCGAAGGGGCGACTCGACCGAGTTCCGCGCCCTCCTCCACGGGAGCCTCCGCTCCCTGGAGGTGAGCGAGAACTTCACCCTCTTCCTCCACGATCCCCTGCACGGCGACCGCCGCCTCCAGCATCAGCGCTCCCGCAAGCTCGGCCTTCGTCTCGACCATCGACTCGAGCTGCACCGGGGGGTCGAGCTGGAGAGCGGCGCGGGCCTGAGCGCGGAGGTGCTTCGGCAAGTTGAGCTGCACGTGGACGACGACGGCAGGGAGCTCGGCAGAGAGCGCGAGCTCTCGGCCACGCAGTCGCTCGCCCACCTCGCCGCGGGACTCCGCTTGCAGCCCCACCCCGCCCTCGAACTCTTCGGGGGCGGGCGCATCGATCTGGCGCACGTGGAAGCGAAGGACGAGCTCTCCCGCGCGGAGGCGACGGGCCACGCTCTCGCCCTCTCCCCCCGGCTCGGCGCGGCCTGGCGGTTCGCTCCGCACTGGAGGCTTTACGCCTCGTATGGGCGCGGCAGTCGGCTGCCGGAAGCGCGCGCCTTCGTCGCCGCCGAGGCACCGCCCATGGTCCGGGTCGACGCCGCGGAACTCGGGCTGCGCTTCCGCCCCGCTCCTTCGCTCGAGTTCGGCGCCTCGATCTTCGGCTCGTACCTCGAGCGGGAATCCGTCTACGACCACGTCTCGGGACTCTTCCTCGACCTCGCCGCGAGCCGTCGCCTGGGCGGCGAGCTCGAGGCCGAACTCCGCCCCCTTCCCTGGCTGCGGCTGGCCGTGGACCTCAGCCATGCCGACGCGCGCTTCGTCGAATCCGGCCGGCCCGTTCCCTACGCACCCTGGCTCATGTTCGGGCTGAGGGCCTTCGTCCTCGTCCCCTCCGGAACCGAGGCCGGGCTTCGCCTTCGATACACGGCGCCCCGTCACCTACCGCACGGAGCCCGCGGCTCCTCCCAGGTGCAGGCGGACCTTCGGATCGCCCGGTCGATGGGGCCCTTCCAGCTCGCGCTCGAAGTCGAGAACCCCCTCGGCCTCGAGACGCGGGAGGGCGAGTTCTCCTTTCCCAGCCGCCGGGATCCCAGCCTCCCGGCCAGCGAGATCCCCACCCTCCACTTTTCCCCCGCCCCTCCGCGAAACGCCCGCCTCACCTTCTCCGCGCACTTCCGTTGA
>Ga0180216_1003728_pt1 | contig 11892 bp, 9 predicted proteins | sample eDN3rd37CBELigMG_FD_128879 | JGI IMG/M metagenome (GOLD analysis project Ga0180216, IMG submission 128879) | Enriched Miracle-Growth compost microbial communities from Emeryville, California, USA - eDNA 3rd pass 37_C BE-Lig MG (version 2)... ...
CGCTCGCGCGCGGCGGCGCGAGATTCAACACTTCTCGAATATGAGGGGTAAACCGCCGCGGTTCCAGAGGGAGGCGCGGCGGTTGACGACTATGGCGTGGGCCTCAAAAGCGCCTCGGGGCTCCTGGCCAGCACCGGCGGCAGCCCCTGCAACTCGACGTAAACGTCTTCAAGAACACCCTTGGAGGGCCGTTCCAGGCGCAGGCTCCAGACAGCGCCGGTCGCGGTGCCCGGCCGCTCGACGAGGAACTGATGGCCTTCGATGTTGTCCCGCTTCTCCACGGTCTCTCCGGCCGGATCGCGCAGCGCCGCCTTGACGCTCTCGTTCGGCCCGTCGCCGGTGACGCGCGCGGCGAACGCCTCGACGCCCTCCGGGACGAAGAAGTGAAGATCGCCGACGGGGCCGATGAAGTGAAAGAGCCGTCCCGAGGCGATCATGTCGACGCGCCGGTTGCTCCTGGAGATGATCGCCGTCGCCGAGCCCGGCTCGCAGACGATCCGTTGCGCTCCGGTTTCGTCGGCGCGGAAGGCGACGTCGAGCGTCCCGTTGGCCTCGCCGATCTTCGTCTCCCTCCCGGACGGACCGATCCAGGAGACCGGCGCCGCGGGAAGCGCCATGTTGCCCACCGGTTGGACCCGGACGGTCAGGGCCACTTCGTCGCCGGCCTCGGCCCAGACGAGCCACTCCGCTTTCCCCCGCTGACGGATTTTGCAGGTCCAGTCGGTTTGGGCGGTCGCCGGATCAATCGGCGCGAACGGGCCCTCTCGCCCGGGATACGGCGGGAACTTCCGGAACGCCTGGGATGGGAACCAGGCGTCGATGAGGGTTTGATCAAGTTTGATTTCCTCGCGGCGGCCGTCATGCTCGACGATCAAGGACCCGGTCACGTCAACCAGCTTGCGCCCGCCGGCCGAATCGTGATAAGCGAGCGGGCGGCGGTCGAGGGGATCAACGACCACGCATTCCACGAAGGCGACCCCGCCGGCGTCCTCCACGTCGTCTGATCGGCTCTGCAAGAGGATCGGCGCTTGGTCTGGTTCTTCGGCCGCCGCGTTGACGACCCGACAACGCTCGAATCGGAGGGCGACTCCGCCGGCCGGCTTCGGCCCGATTGAGAGGCCCGGCCCCTTGTCGCCGACGAACTCGCAGTCCACGGCGACCACCTCGCCCCGAACGGGCGCGGCTCCGTCGCGGCTGGCCGCGTTGATCCCGAACCCCCCGCGGTTCCCCACCGATCGGCACCGCTCGAGCCGCACGGACACGGGTCGCGACGAGGCGTCGAGTGGCCGGAGGTAAAACTGGAAGCCGCCGCCGGCGTTGTTTTCGACCAGGCAGTCGCGCATCACGCAATCGGCAATCTCCTCGCCGGGGTGGTTCGGCTCAAAGTCGATCCCGGCCATCGGCGCGGTGCCGGCGGTGCCCTTCAAAACGCACCGCTCGATGGTTAGCCCCCGGGCGCTGATGACGCTGATCCCCTGGCGGTGGTTGCGATCGCAAACGACATCCTGAATGAGGATGTCGATGTTCGGACCGCCGCCGCCGGCCACGCCCAGATAGATTCCATCGCCGCCGCTCTCGGCGAGCGTCAGGCCGAGGATTTGAACATTCGCGCAACTGTGGAGGCTCAGCGCGTGCCGCCACTCGGCCTTCTTGTACCGCTGGGGATCGTCGTAGTCGTCGCGCCACATGCGGAGCGTCGCGCCGGGGCCGCGCAGCGTGAGGTTCTTCGCCTTCACGGCCTTGAACAACGAGGCGTTGGTCCCTTTGAACGCCCCGCGCTTGGCCTGGACGACCACGCCCGGTTCGAAGACGATCTCCAGGTCGCCGCGCAACCGGATCTCATCGACGATCCAGGGCGAGCCCATGTTCTCGACGACGATCTTGCGGGCCTTCGAGTCGATGGCCGCCTGCAGGGCCCGGGTCGATTCCTCGGGGTTGAAGCCCCACCACGAGGCGCGAGCCTCGGCGCGCTTGCCGGCCTCAACCTCGGCCACGGCCGCCGGATCTTCGCCTCGGGGCGCCTCTCGTCCGCGCGTCCCGGTCGTCGTCAGGCAGAGAACCACCGCGGCGAGAATCCATCGAGCCGGTTGCATCGCTTCTCTCCGGGGAGCCGGTTCGCGGGTTCCGACGACAACGCCCGCGCGCCCGCCGATCCCCGCCGCTGACTCCCCGGTTCTACTCGCCGCGACCGCCGCTCGCCACCCCTCGCCCTTCCTCGAGCCCGAACGCGCGGGCGTTCATCCCATCTCCCGAGGGGGGAAAGAGGATTGACGACGGCCGGTTCATGCTCATCCAAAGATCCACATCGCTAATCCTCGCGATGGTTGAGCACTTCCTGGATGTGGGGGGTGAAGAGGCGGGGCTCAAGAAGGAAGGCGTCGTGGCCCTTGTCGGAGTGGACGGTGATCCAGATGACGGGAACTTTGGACTGTTTCAGGAGTCGGACGAGCTTCTCCTGCTCCTTGCGCTCGAAGGTGTGGTCGTTGTCGATGCTGAAGACCAGGAACTCCTGGTTCCGACAGCGCTGGAAGAGGTCGCGGAAGTCCTTGGCGTCGGACTCGCGGACCAGGTCGAACCATTGCCAGGCGTCGAGGATTCGAAGGTAGGAGTTGGCGTCGAACCGTTGAACGAACTTGTGCCCCTGGTGGAGCATGTACGACTCGACCGGGTGGTTCATCTCGTACCAGCCGTGAGGCGGGCGCTGGCTGACCACCTCGGCCCGGGCGCGGTCGCGGAGGGCTTCGGGAGAGATGAACGTCTTGTGGGCGATCCGCCGGGCGAGCGCCAGGCCGACGTCGGGCCGGGGGCCGTTGTAGTAGTCTCCGCCCCGGAAGTTGGGGTCGGCCTCGATGGCCGTCACCTGCTCGAAGTTCAAGAGCCGCTGATGGATCGTGGTGTCAACGCCCGTGCATATGGGCAGGACGAAGTGGACGCGGTCGGGGTGGCTGGTGGCCGTCAAGAGCGCCAGGTAGCCGCCGAGCGAGGCGCCGACGACCGCGTGAAGCTTGGCGACGCCCAGGTAATCGAGCAGCTTCATCTGCGATTCGACGATGTCGCGCATCCGAAGGACGGGAAACGCGGGCCCCCACGGCGCGCCGGTCTCGGGGTTGATCGAGGTCGGGCCGGTCGAGCCGTAGCAGCCTCCCAGATAGTTGGCGCAGACGACGCAGAACTTGTCGGTGTCGAGCGCCTTGCCGGGGCCGATGAAACCGTCCCACCAACCCTCGTGGTTCTCGTCGGTCCAACGGCCGTTGAGCCCCTCGACGTGGCGGTTGACGCCCGCGGCGTGCTGGTTGCCGGTCATCGCGTGGAAGAGCAAGATCACGTTCGAGCGGTCGGCGTTCATCCGCCCGTACATCTCGTAGGCCAGCGTGAACCGGGCCATCGGCGGCCCCACGCGCATCGGCATCGGGTTGACGGGGTCGTCGAACTCGAAGAACAGCGTTTCCGTTTCGGTCAAAGACTGGCTCATGAGCTTCGCGGTCTGAAGGGGCGGGAATCCGGGGCGGGATTTCTCCTGACGGGTGGCGCGACCGCCCCCGGCCGCGGGCGTCGCGGGCCGGGGGATGATCGCGTCTTGACTGATGAAAAACGGGTCAGGCCGACGCCGCGGCGAGGGCCTGGTTGATGTCGGCGAGGATGTCGTCGATGTGCTCGACGCCCACGCAAAGGCGGATCAGGTCGGGGGTGATCCCCGCCTCCTTTTGCTGCTCCTCGGCGAGTTGCGAGTGGGTGGTCGAGGCCGGGTGGATCGCCAGGCTGCGAACGTCTCCCATGTTGACCAGGTGGGAGAACAGCTTCAGCGCCTCGATGAACTTCGACCCGGCTTCAAGCCCTCCCTTGATGCCGAAGGAGACCATCGCGCCTCCCTTGCCCTTGAGATACTTGCGGCTCAGGTCGTACATCGGGTCGCCTTCCAGCCCGGGGAAGCGGACCCAGTTGACTCCGGCGTGGGCCTTCAGGTGCTTGGCCACGGCCAGGGCGTTCTCGCAATGCCGCTCCATCCGCAGCGGAAGCGTCTCGATCCCCTGGACCAGGAACCACGAGTTGTCCGGCGAGATGGCGGCGCCGAGGTTCCGCAGGGGAACCGTCCGCATCCGGAGGATGAAGGCCAGGGGCGCCAGCGGCTCGGGCAGGTCGAGCCCCCAGCGCAGGCCGTGGTAGCTGGTGTCGGGAGTCGTGTAGAGCGGGTGCTTGCCGCCGGCCCAGTTGAACCGGCCGGAATCAATGACCACGCCTCCCAGCCCCGCGCCGTGGCCGCCAAGCCACTTGGTGACCGAGTGGACGACGATGTCGGCGCCGTGGTCCAGCGGCCGGGTCAGAAAGGGGGTCGAGGCGGTCGCGTCGACCACCAGGGGCAGCCCGTGGTCGTGGGCGATCTTGGAGACCGCCTCCAGGTCCGTCACGTCGAGCGTCGGGTTCGTCAGCGTCTCGCAGAAGAGGGCCCGCGTCTTGTCGTCAATCAGCTTGGCGAAGCTGGCCGGGTCGTTGCCGTCGGCGAACTTGACGGTGATCCCCAGCGTCGGCAGGATGTCGTGAAACTGGGTGTAGGTGCCCCCGTAAAGGTTGCGGGCCGCGACGATGTTGTCGCCGGCCTGGGCCAGGTTGATGATCGAGTTGAAGATCGCCGAGGTCCCCGAGGCCGCCGCCAGCCCCCCCAACTCCGGCGCGCCCTCAAGCAGCGCCACGCGCTTTTCGAGCACGTCGGTGGTGGGGTTTTGCAGTCGGGTGTAGATGTTCCCCAATTCCTTCAGCGCGAAGAGGTTTCGCGCGTGCTCGGCGCTCTTGAAGAGGAACGAGGTCGTCCGATAAACGGGCAGGCCCCGCGAGAGGGTGGCCGGATCAGGCTGGGCGCCGCCGTGAACGCAGAGGGTCTCAAGTTTCATGACGTGACCGAAGGGTGGGCGCCGAACGATCCTCTTTGACGCGAAAGGCGTTCGACCGCGGAAGTCGGGCAACCAGTTCGGCGGAGGGCCTCGACGGTCCCCGCGCGCGAACCACGAATAGTCCTTATGATTAAAGCCCAACCGCCGCCGAGACGCCAGAGCGCTTCCCCAACCGCCGCGTCCGGATCTCAACGCACCCCCGCCCGAATTTGGGTTCGTTCGGCGCGGCGACGGCAACGCGAAGTTCACCCCAAGCGATTGTGGAGAAGGCGATTACTCGAATCGATCCGCCCGGCGGATTTGGGTTCGTTCGCGCGTTTTTCAATGCCCACGGCGCGCCGATGCGTCCGAATCGCCAACGAGCCGACGAGAGCGAGATTCTCCCAACTCGTAGGATCATCGCGGAGGGGACGAGGTTTTCAGATTTTCGAAGAAACCAACGGAACGAGCGCCCCGCCGCGACGGCACCGTCCGAGCGAACCAAGGCCGATCGCCGTCCCGGGCGACCGATCGCCGGGGTGATTACAGCGGCGCGGCGCCGGCGTCGCCGGTTTGAGGACGATAATCCGTCCGCTCCCGCTCCACCGCCGAGACGCCGGGCACTTTGCGCAGCTTGGCGAACGCGGCGGTGGGCACGCTTCCGGTGATGACTCCAATGGCGTCGAGCGACTCCTTCAGAACGAATCCCTCGTCCTTCAAGTCGTTCACCACTCCGCTCAGGTCGTCTCTGCGGGTGTCGGCGACCAGAACGGTGACGTTGATCGATCCTGTCTCCGCCATGACGCGATCTCCACTGCGCCGGCTCGATCCCCGCATGATTATAGTGGACCGAAGCGCTCGGTTCCAGGCCGCGCGAACCTCGGACTCATGGCGCCTGAACGAGGCCGGCGCCGACGTCCCGGCTGGGCAGAGTCAGCCGACGGGCGTTGCCGGTCAGCAGCTGCCAAAGGGATTGGGCGGTGGCGCCGTCCCCGCGCGCCTCCAGCCACAGGGCCGCGATCCCGGCCACGTGCGGGGTGGCCATGCTGGTGCCCGAGAGGGTGTAATAGCGCGAGGGCCACGGGCGGCCGGGACCCGGAGGTTGAACCGATGGAGGGAACGGGTCGGGGACCGAGGAGAACACCGCGACTCCCGGGCCGGCGATGTCCACTCCGCCGCCGTCGGGGTTGATTCCGCCGTTGGAGAATCGGGCGATCCCAAGGCTCGAATCAATCGCGGCGACCGCCAGGATCGAGGGGCAATTCGCTGGTCGACCGACCGGGGCGATCAAGCCCGGGCGACCGCTCTCGTTCCCGGCCGCCGCGACGATCAAAGCGCCGGGGTTCCCACGGAGGGCTCGCTGAGCGACGCTCTCATAAATGGTCGAGAAGTTCTCCCCGGGTCGAACCGGCGCTCCCAGAGACATCGAGATGACTCGGCATTGATTCGTGAGCGCCCAGTTGATTCCCGCCAGGATTCCTCCATCAGCCCCCGATCCCTGATTGCTCAGCACCTTCCCGGCGAAGATGTCGCCCCGGAAGGCGCAGCCGTACCGCCGGGCGCCGCCCATCGTTTGCTGAAATCCCAGGGCGGTCCCGACGCAGTGCGTGCCGTGGCCGTTCAGATCATTGACGTCCTGCCCCTGGATGAATGACTGGCTGGAGACGGCCCGACCGATGAAGTCGGGATGATCCAGATCAAATCCGGTGTCCAGAACGGCCACCCGGATGCCTTGCCCGCTGAATCGAGACTGGTCCACGCGAGTCGCCTGGAGGCCCCACGTAAACCGCGCGTTGTCCGCGAACCTGGCGAACGCCTCCGCCTCCGCTTCAGCCGGCTCCCCCGTCAAGGCGGCGTAGAGGTGGTTCACCGCGTCTCGGTAGCCTCGCAGATATTCCAGGGGAACCTGGGGCCCCAGCGGGTCGAAGGGCGCGGAGAGGGCGTACATGATCCGCTCCGGCTCGATCGCGAGGATGGAGCCGTCGGCGACCACCGCCGACCGCAGGCCGCCAAGTTGGGTGGGGTCGGCGTCCACAACGGCCACTTTTAATTTGTCGAGAACCAGAACCTCGGCCTGTTCGGCCTGGGCCATCGAGACGCCCCCTCCTTCATAGTCGGCGGCGTTGCACACGTCGCTTAAGCCGGCGGCGTTCTTGATCGCTTGAAGCCCCTCCTTCACCCCGTCGTCGCGGAGGAGAACAAGGTACTTGCCGGTGAATTCGCCATCAGACTCCGGCGTCGCCTCGGGAGGCGGACTAGGCGGAGCGACGGACTGCGGCGCGCGGGAGCGCGGACGCGGACGGGCCATTTCAATGTCCTCCCGGGGCGGCTCGCGCGGCCATTTCCGAAGCCCCAATCCGGAAATGACGAGTTTAAAGCGGCGCCCGCCGACGGCCTGAATTGGCGGGCCGCGATTCACGCGACATTGAGCGCAAACTGGACGTTTTTATAATTGTCGCAATGGATGGCGTGGTTTTCAAGGAGGACGAAGGGAGTGTCCAGGAAAATCGCCAGCGGAGAGGTGGGAATGATGCGAACGATGGCGAAGCGGGCGGCGGGACGAATCCGAGCCGCCCGTTGATTGGCGATTTGTAGGGAAACCAGGGCTCCGGCGCGGGGTGTTACCCCGCCGCGAAGAGCGAGGCCGGCAGCGCCGCCTTCAGGGGAGCGGCGGGGAGATGCTCGGAGTAGTGGTCGACGTCGAATTTCTCGTAAAGGCGGAACAACTCGCGGAGGTTGTCCTCATGGCCCTGGTACGCCTCGGGCGGGACCTCCTTGATTCGACCGCCGGCGATGCCTCCCTGGTGGCCGCGGACCCAGCGGGCGAACGGATCCAGAAGGATCGTCAGCGGGCCGATGGTGATCTTCTCGACCCGGTCGCGGATCGTCTCGTTCTCGGCCCTGTCCATGCCCCGCTTCAGGATGGCGAGAGCCTCGTTGGCCAGCGGGGCGTCGAAGCCGTAGTCGGCGGCGATGCCGAAGCAGCCGTGATGGACGCCCTTCTTTCGAGGGGTCTCGGTGATCAGCTTCAGGTAGGCCCGCACGTCGTCGGCGGCCTTGCCGTAGTAGCGGTCGATGAATTCGTCCTTCACCTGGCGGTCGTCAAGCTCCGGATTCCAGAGCAGCCGCGAGATCAGGTAGTTGCGCAGCTCGCAAAGCTCGGTGTTGCCGGCGTTCCCGGCGCACTGCATGAAAACCCCTTTAACCCCTTGCGAGGCGATGAACTTGACGTTCGGCCCGATCACGTCGAGGTTGGGGCACGGGAGGTTGTAGCTGGTGAAGCTGACGTTGTAGTTCCAAATATAGACTTGATCGGTGATGTCGCACCAACCCCTCATGTCGTCGCAGAAGGCCTGGTTCAGCGAGCAGTCGGGGTCGTTCAGCGGGTGGATCTGGCAACACTCGATGCTGCAAAGCTGAATGGCGACGTTTGGCCGCGGCTTCATGTGCTTGGGCGGCTTCCGCGTGTGCTGATACGCGAGCGTGCCGACCGCGACCCCCGGCCGGACCTTCGCCACTGCGTCGGCCGCCTCGTTCAAGAGCGACAAGAGCGAGCCCATGTGCGAGCCCTCGCGCTCGTCGATCGCCGCGCAATCGGGGCATCGGCAATACTGCTGATTGTCGTTCTGACTGATCGAGATCACTCCATCCTTTTGATCGCGCTGATCGAGCTTGGCCAGGATGCCGTCGATGATCAGCTTGCGGACCTCGGGGTTGGTGAAGCAGGGCTGCGTCCCCCCCTGGTCGAACTGGTCGTCCTTCATGAACGCCCGGCGCTTGCCGTCGACGAGGCTGAAATACTCGGGATGCGTTTCCCCGTACTTGGCGACCGGAACGTATTGATGGACCGTGTGCGAGATCAGCGACCAGCTCGACCCGCCGCCCAGTTCGGGCTTCTTGGCCGCGGCGTTGTTCCGCAGGTGGGCCGCCAGTTCGGGATGATCGTAATTGGCTTTGTAGTAGGCGTTCCGCCAGGAGAACCGGGGGCGGAAGGTCGTTTCGCCGTCCTTGACCTCGACCGTCTCCGTCTTGGGGATGCTCGTGCAATCGGCCGTCAGGTAACGGACGCCGAGGCCGTTCTCAAGGGCCGTGTAGACGCCGTACAAGGTCCCGCGCGGCGAGCCGCCGGCGATGTCGACCCCGCGCTCGCCGATTCGGATCGTGAAGCCCTCGTCGCCCAGGTCGTCCGTCTTTAGATCCGAAGCGGCGCCGATCCGGATCGCCCACTCGCCGGGCGCCGCGTCGGTCTTGATCTTCAATTCGGCCCCCGACGCCTCCTTGACCGCGTCGCGCAGCTCCTCGGCCGCGCGCGTCTCGGCCGGGTCGGCGTTGGCCGAGACGACGATCACCCCGGTGTCGGGCTTCGGCGCGTCGTCGGCCCTTGCTGGGGCGATCAGGAGCGGGAAGGCCAGGAGGAGGGCCGGCGGGAGGAGCCCCTTGAGCGACGTTGGATTCCCTAAGCGCGTGCTCATGGTCGAGATCCTTTATCCAAAGGTGGGAAGGCGATCGCGCGTCGACCGCCTCCACGCAGGATAACGAACCTGGACGCGCCGATCCATGATGCCGCGAGATTCCGGAGAGAGGCGGGGCGAGGTGAACCGGACGCGCAAAACGCCCGTGAGGCGGGCATCGTCCGCCGGGGGCCGCGGGCTCCGACTTGGCGGAGCATTTAACCAGGGGGGAGCGGCAAAATCCTGAGTCGGCCCTCCTCGGCGACGGCGAAATGACCTCTCCATCCGCGGTCTCGGGCGAGCACGGCCCGCGTAAATTTGATCAAATGCCCGGGAGAGCGCAGGCGCGGACGAAGCAGAATAATCCCTGGAGCGGCGACCGAGCCCAAGCGAAAGGCAAGCTCTCCAAAATCTTTGTCCAAGGTCAACAGCAAGCGATCCTCGGCCGACGCGCGAGCCAACACGGCGTTGTCATCGGCGGCGGGCGCCACTTCCCTGATCCAGGCCACGTCGTGTCCATCGGATCGCAGCGCGGCGACGACATCGGACGGCATATTTTCGTCGGCCAAGAGCCTCGCCATGCTACACCGACAGGGGATAAACTTTCTCGCGCTTCAAGGCCTCGGCGGCGTAATGCAAGACCGCCTGAAGATCCTCATCGGTCAACCCCGGGTAGTTCCGCCGGATCTCTTCGCGGGTCCACCCTTCGGCCATGAGTTCGAGCAGAAATTCCACCGCGAGCCGCGTCCCCTTGATGACGGGCTTGCCGGTCAGAATTGCCGGATCAACGATGATTCGTTCTTGCCAGCCCATGATGAGTTTCCTCGTCAAATAAACATTCGGCGAGCGATTCGCGATTATACCAGGGACCGACCGCCTCGCCCCCCCTCACGCCAGTTCGTCGACCGGCCCCTTCTTCTTTTGGGGAACCCAGCCGAAGAGGGCGAGTTTTTCCTCCCGAGGCATGTTCGCCCAGTTGTTCATGTCCTTGTGAACCTGGTCCCAGGTGACGCCTTGCAAATCCCGGTATCGGCGGATGGCCTCGATCCATCGCCCGTTTCGAACCAGGGCGTCGATTTCCTGGACCTTCTTCCCCATCGCCCTCGCCAACGCGGTGTCGGGCAGGTCGCGGAAGGGGCCGTCGTCGATCTCGTCGAGATGTTGGCGGTCGATTTCGACCCCCCGAAGTCGGATGTTCTCGCGGAGCTTGGCGGGGTCGATGGTGGACCAGACGTGGCCGCATGAGAGGCAGGCCCGGGGCTTCGCGTTAAGGGGGACGGACGGCGGGAACCGAAACAGGCAGGCCCGCTCCAGCGCGAAGCCGCCGCGGTCGAGTCCGTAATTCCCATCGACGAGAAACTGGCCGCGCGCGACGCCCGGCTCGTTACAGGCGGGACAGCGATCGAGTTCCATGAATCTCCCCCCTCCCCCTTCAAGAATGTCCTGCCTCGGTGATTCGTCCTCCGATGTCGAATATTGAATCTTGGCCTTCGAGCGCGAGAGGTTTTCGGAATCCGCCCTGGCGGTCCGATCAGGCCGGAGCCGCGACCTTCTCGTGAGCGGCGGCCGCCGCCGTGGCGCCGAGGCGGAGGGAGCCGAGGCCGAGGTCGAGGACGCCGCCGACCTTGCCCTCCAGATCGTTCAAGTCGCGCTCGATGGTTTTGAGGGCGTCGGCGTGGGCCTTGATCGCTGCGCAGGCGGTCGAGGCGTCGCGGCAGAGCGAGTCGAGGATCGGCGCGCCGGCGAGGCGGTCGACCACCGCCTTCAACTCCGCGTCGAGCCCCCGGTTCAGCCACCGCAGCAGGGAGCCGATGATCGCCGCTCCCCAGATCAGGGACCAGAGGACCGCGTAAACGAAGAAGTCGAGTCCCAAGAGCGGCCCTCCCAGCCACAAGTGCTCATAAAAGAAGTTGCGGCCAAGATGAAAGATGAGATACGCCGGCAACAGCCCGAAGAGGATCTCGAAGACAAGGTGGACCGCGCCCCCCGCGCGGTGGGAGACCCGGCGCTCGACCACGCCGTTGATCTCGGCGTCGAGCTTCCGGTAAACCTCGACGGCCGCCGCGGCGAGCTGCTCTTTGGAAAGGTCGCCGCCGTCTTCGGTTGAGGAGGGCTTGATCCCGGCGTCGGCCAGATGGCCCCGCAGGACGGCGCGGGCGGCGGCCAGGTCGCCTTCGGTGAGCCCCAGGTCGGCCTCGGCCGTCAGGGCCGCCGCGGCCCGGCTCTCGCGCCACTTTTCACCGACCAGCGAGACGGCCGTCCAGCCGCCGGCCAAAATCGCCTGCGTGGGCGTCCGGGCGCGGAGCAGGAGCATCGACCGCACGAGGCTCCCCGCCGTCGACCAAAGGCCGATCAGGGCGGAGAGAGGCCCCGCGCTCCACGTCTGATTCAATTGGCGGAGGACCCGCGAGCGCCACAGCCGGCGGTTCGCGTCGATCTGCGCGGCCATCCGAGCGCCGATCTTCGCGGCCATTCGCGCCCGCTCTTTCCCGATCGACGCTTCAAGGTCCAAGACGCTTTTCATGCCGGCGTCGATCGGCCGGTTGATCGTCGCCAAGAGCCAGGCGTAAACACCC
>Ga0180216_1003731_pt1 | contig 11889 bp, 7 predicted proteins | sample eDN3rd37CBELigMG_FD_128879 | JGI IMG/M metagenome (GOLD analysis project Ga0180216, IMG submission 128879) | Enriched Miracle-Growth compost microbial communities from Emeryville, California, USA - eDNA 3rd pass 37_C BE-Lig MG (version 2)... ...
CCCGGTGTACGAGCGGTGAGCCGGAGTTGTTTCCCCCGCGGGAATTCATGTCTCCACCAAGCAAACAAAGCGGGAAGCCGTCTATGGAACGCACGCGTCCTGGACGACCTCCCGAATGACCTCCCGAAGCAAGTCCATCAATCGAGTGACGCCTAGCCCAAGCGCCTCGTCAGAACACCCTGAAAGGGACTGTTGGAGCCGCTGCTTGGCACGATGCAGCGGCTGATCGTACTGGTTCCGCGTGCCTTGTTCGTTGCCGGTCAGCCCGAGCAGTTCAATCGCCTGTTTGCGTACGCCGCCGGTTTCGAGCCAGGCTGAGAGCGCGGCAAGCTCGGTGGGCGACAGTTGCCGTACAGCGCTGCGCAGCAGTTTGCGCAGTTTGTCTTCCAGCGCCGCCAGTTCCTCGCCGGTGGCCTCCACGTTGATCGGCTCGTGCCGGTCGACGGATTCGGCCGCAGCGCTCTCCAGGTACTGGTGATGGTGCTTCTGCCGGCGGTGCTGGTCGAACACCACGTTGCGAATGGCCGAGACCACCAGGCCGTTGGCCCCCGCTTCGTCGATGCCCTCGACGCCGCGGCCGCGGGTCATCACGTTCAAGATCGCCTGTTGGACGGCGCACATCACGTCCGGGCTGTCGGGCGACAGCTTCATCATGCCGGCTGTGAACCGCAGCCACAGCGTGTACCGCTCGCTAACAAGTTGGCTGAACCGTTCCTGCTGCATCGCGACTCCTACCCTTGCGGGAATTGAACCGTACCCAGTTTAACGCTCGGGCTTCGGCGTTTTTGGGTACAAAACGACCAAACTGTGGTAAGTGACGAATCGAGCCGCACTTACCGCAGCGACTCCGCTGCTGCCGACCGGTGTAGCTATCACCCTGCCACGACCCCTACAGGGGCTGCCGGGTGCTCGGCGGCCTAATATACACAAATGGCAGGCAAGCCCCCCTCTGTTAACCACGACTGGGTTTGGCCTGGCAGAAACCCGGCGGGTGGCGGCATTAGCCGGTTACCAAAGCGGCGAAAGTGATTCGCCGCTTTCCCAAGAAAATTGGGGGCAGTGGGTAACCGCCTGGGCGCCGGTGAGACGGCCGGTTCCACCGCTGCCGCTTCGTATTGTACCGGCAATTCAAATGCGGATATGCTATGGAGTTGGAGCAGGTATTTGCCGTGCGGCGACCTGCTCTGCGCTACAGGCACCAGCAGCGCAGTTGCCTCCTCCCCTGTGAGCGAGCATGAGGGCCATGAGCAAACCTGCCCCAGTCCAGCGGTCGGCCCATTTCCTTCGCCCAGCCGATGGGCAGCAACCTGCCCGGCGTCTGCACACGCGCCGCGGTGCCTGGCCGACGCTGGCCGCTCAACCGCCAGCCGCTGGCTCGCCGGCACGCTACCTGGTCGCCTGGGGCCTTGGGGCAATGCTGGTATTTGTGGCCGCGGTTCCGGCCGCCTGGGCCAAAGAGGCGAAGCCCCAAGTTGAAACCAGCCAATCCACCGCCGACGACGAGGCGGCCGAAATCGCCCGGCTCATCCAGCAGCTAGGGCACGAGGATTACTTCCAGCGGCAGAGGGCTCAGCAAGTGCTGGCCACGTATGGCGCCGCCGCCTTCGACGCTCTGGTGGCCGCTCAGAACCATCCTGATATCGAGATCGCATCCCGGGCAAAGTACCTGCTGCATAAGATCGACCTGACCTGGGATCGGTCCAGCGACGACCCCGACGTGCAGCGGGTCCTCAAAGGCTACGGCGACAGCACCGAGGAAACCCGGCTGTCCCGTGCCCGGCAATTGGCCCTGCTGCCTTGCAACATCGCGGCAGGTCCGCTGGCGCGGATCGTTCGCTACGAGCCGTCGGAGCTTCTTTCGCGGCGAGCGGCTCTGCTGATCATCCATCAGAAGGCGTACAGCCCACTCAACGACAAGCGGCGCCGCGAGGCTATCCTGGAACAGCTTGGCCCCAGCGAGCGGACCGCAGCCCAATGGCTGCGGACATTCGTGCTGGCGGGCGAGGCGCCGTCGGAAGCCGTCGAGCAGTGGCAACGCTACATCGACCAGGCCAAGGCCGAGTTGAAGCGGTCGCACAACAGCCCGATCGAACGGCAGATCGCCCAAGGCCTGGTGCAGTACCAGGCCGAACTGCTGACGCAACTGGGCCGGGCTGAGCAGGCACGGCCGCTGTTCGACCAGGTGGTGGAGTGGACGCCAGACAGTCTCGACGCGCTGCTGAGCTTATCGCGGTGGCTGATCGAGCAGGGCGCGCTGGGAGCCTTCGACACGCTCGAACGCACCCATCGCGACTTCCTTACCGCACAGCCGCTGCTGCTGTACGCGGTGGCCGAAGCCCGAGCTCTGCAAGGCAACGACGAGCAGGCCGAGAAACTGGTGAAACAAGCCCGCACGCTAGTCGGCGGCGACAGCTTCCAGCAGTTGCGGATCGCTTACTTCCTGGGCAAGCAGGGCTTTGTGCGCAGTTCTGAACGCGAGCTGCGGCACGTGATGGAGATGGTACCGCCCACGCATCGTGACGCGCTCAGCGCGCGGATGCTGCTCTCCGAGCGGCTGCACGACCGCGGCGCCCATCTGGAGGCCGCCAAACTGCTGGAAGAATCCATCGCGGCGATGGAGAAGAACGAGAAGCAGGGCCAGGCCGATCAGAACGGCGGACGCGAAGTGCAGTCGGTCCGCAGCCGGATGTATTACTTCTACGCCCGGCAGTATGAAGACGACCCCGCCAAGCAGGTGCAGTATCTGGAGAAGGCAATCGCCGCCGACGCGGCCGATGCCGACGCGCTGATCGCCTTGTACCGCATGCCCAATAAATCGCCGGAGGAAAAGGCCAAGGTTTCGGAGATGATCCGGGCTGCGGTGATTGGCTTCCGCAAGCAGATCGAGCAGAACCCCGACCGCGAGGCCACGCCCTACAATCAGTTAGCCTGGTTGGTGGGCAACACCGAGGGCGATTACCAGGAGGCCGTGAAGGCGTCGCTCAAGTCGCTGGAGATCCAGCCGGGCAGCGCCGCCTATCTCGATACCCTGGGCCGTGCCTACTTCGCGGCTGGCGATCTGGAAAACGCCATCAAGCACCAGATCATGGCCGTGGAACGTGAACCGTACTCCGATCAGATGCGGCGGCAACTGGCCGAGTTCCTCGCGGCCCAAGAGGCGAAGGCCAAACCGTGAGTGCCGCCCCGAGCGCACGTTTGCTGATCGTTGCCACGGCTCTGGCCGGAGCGCTGCTTGTCCATCGCGCCGCCGCGGGCGAGGCGAATTCTGAGCTCGCCACGCCCACGTGGAAGAATGTTGCGGTGGCGATTGCTGCCCCGCTGGAAGCTTGGAAGGCCGATCTGGCCCGGGCTGGCGAACCGCTGGCCACGGCGCTGGCCAAGAAGCTGCAAACGCGGACCGGCATCCAGCAGCTTACTGGCATCGACCGCACCCGCCCTGCTGGCGTGGTGCTGCAAACCGACGGCATCAACTTGGCGCCCGTGGCGTTTGTGCCGGTTACGAATGCCGCGGCACTGCTGCAATCAATCGCCCCGCTGGTCGGCGAAGCCACGCCGATAGATGCGTTGCCGTCGGGCGAGGCCGCCGAGCTGTGGAAGATCGGTCGCCGCGAGTGGACCGGCTACGTCCGCCGCCGCGGCGACTGGCTGTATGCCGCCCAAACCTTGGCGCTTTTGGAAGACGCCTCGCTCCCCAAGCTGGAAGCGATTCTGCCAGCCGGGCGTGCCGCCGGAGAAGGCGACGAACCGCCGGACTTCTCGCTCCGCGTGTACTGGCAGAACATGCCGGAGGTGCTGCGCACCTGGGCCATCGATCGCGTGCGCCAAACCATGAGGGAAGCGGCCGAGGGCGAATCTCGTCCGAGATTGCGGCAGCTTTACACGTCGTGGTTCATCGAGCGGCTGCTGTCCGACGTGGACGAGGTTCGCTTGTCGTGGACGTACACGGCGCAAGGGGCCGCACGCCTGCAAGCGAGTGCTTCGCTGCTAAGCGATTCTCCACTGGGGACCTTCGCCGTGGCACTCGCTCAGCCGGTTAACACCGAAGCGTTCCAGCAGCCAGTGCTGACTGGGCAGGAAGTGGCGACTGTGCATGTTTGCGTTCCGCCGCTGGAAGCTGCCCGGGCGAAGCTGGCCGCCAACGCTCACAGCCAAATTGCCACCATCACCGGGGCCGCCATCGAACGCCCGGCACCGGCCGAGCCTTGCGGATTCTGCGATGCGGTGGCACGTTTGGCGGGCGGCCATTTTCAGGCGTCGCTGTGGTGGGTGGGACAGCGTCCGCCCACGCAAGCTGTGATGGCCACACGCGGCCTGGAACCGGATGCGCTGCGTCATTTGTTAGCCGCGGCGGTGAACCCAGGCGCTGCTCGGGCTACTCAAGCTGCCGATGCGACGTTGGAAGTTGGCCGCGATGGCTGGCTGGGCCGGGCAATTGCCCCGCCGGGCACGGATGGCGGCCAGCCGCTGCACGTGCTGCTGCGGGAGAACGGGACCGTGTGCTATGCGCTACTGAGCCACGACAGCCGCCGGCTCGCGCAAGCGATCGCCGACGCTCAGGCTGTGCAAGGCGGCAACGGCAAGAGCCGGCCGCTGGTGGATGCCGTCGTGCGGACAGGTGCCGCGCTGCGGCTGGCGAGCATGGTCGCCGAGGACTGGCAGGCCAAGGCCAACTTGGGCAAAGTCTCGCTGGTGGTGCCGCCGGAAAAGGACCGGCTGCACGTTACAGCCGCTGCCGCGGATCGCACGCTGCGGCTACGTGTGGAAGTCGATCCCGGCTTAACACAAGCCGCCGGCTTTGGCCTGGCGCTTTGGCTGCTGGCCGAGTGAGGGCGCCAAGACTCGCCACGACCCTCAATCCTAACCCGAAGCGTCAGCGATGGAATGTGCGCCGTAGTGGTGCCGGCGCCGCGTTGTTCGTGGACGGTGCGCACCCAAATTTCCGGAAGCCTGAAGCGCCAGCGAAGGAACACCACGCGCGGCGCGGTTTTGGGGACCGACCATTTCAGGCATCCCGCGGAGCCGCCACGCCCATTCACCGGATGCAAGCATCCTGCAGACGAGCAGCGTTTCGCGTTGCTCCCTCGCGGTTTCCTGGTCCGCGCAGCGGACCCTACCAAGCCTGAAGCGCGAGCGAAGGAACACCAAGTACCCGCGCTGATATCGCGCGTGGTCTCAAACGCCCGTGCCGGGTGCGAGCACCCGGCCTACAAGAACTCGCGTCTGTGCAACCCCCATATCCATTCACCGGATGCAATCATCCGGGCTACGGCGTGGGCGTTTACGAGTCGCGGCTAACGCCCGCCGGGAGCAAGCCCGTGGTGCGTTGCCCCGGCGGCGTGCTGGGCTGGCTACCGATGACCTGCGGCGAGGTGTTACTCGCCGGCAGCGACGGGCCTGCCTGCTCGAGCGCTTCCAGCACCTGCCCTTGGGTCACCATGTCGGGCAGGCGAATCGGGTTGTGCGGATCCTTGGCCGGATAGATCACCAGGAACGGAATCGAGTTCTGATCGTGCTGATTGAGGAACTGCTTGATCTCCGGCGATTCCTTCGTCCAGTCGGCCAGCAGCGTCACCACGCCGCCGGATTCGACCGCTTCTTTCACGTCCTTGGTGTTCAAGGCCGTGGCCAGGTTCACCTTGCAGGTGGGGCACCAATCGGCCGTGAAGTCGATCATCACGGTCTTGCCCTCAGCCTGAAGCTGCTGGAGCCGGGCGACGGAGAACGGTTCCCACGGCAGTTGGTGGGCACCGAACCAGTTGCCAAACATCACGATCGCGACCAGGCCGACCACGATCAGGCCGCCCGCGTAGGCTTCCGCGCGTTCACGCAAGCTGGCCGTCAGCGGCGTGCGGCCGATCCACCAGCAGCCCGCCCATAGGGCGATCAACAGGGCGAACGTCTGGATGAAGTAGTCCTTGCCGATGAAGGTGAACAGGTACACCACGGTGCCCAGCAGCACAAAGCCCATGACCTGCTTGAAGGTTTCCATCCAGGCGCCGGGCCTGGGCAGCCAGCGCACCAGTTTGGGGAATAGGCCCATCACAATGTAGGGCAGCGCCATACCGAGGCCCACGCAGCCGAAAATGGCGTACGTCACCCAGGGCGGCTGCTTGAGCGTGAAGCCAAACACCGCCCCCAGGAAGGGACCGCTACAGGGCGTGGCCAAAATCGTAGTGAAGATGCCGCGCGAGATCGCTCCGCTGATGCCTTCTTTCTGCTGGAGTTCGTTGGCCGTCTGCCCGCCGGCAAAGCCCGGCAGCGGAATCTCCCACACGCCCAAGAAGCTCAGGGCCATGGTCCACACCAAGGCGGCCATGGCGATGTTGAACCAGGTACTCTGGAAGTGCTGCCCCCAGCCCAAGTTGGCGAACACGGCCAGCGATGCCAGCAGGAAGAACACCAGCAGCATGCCGACCACGTACCAGAAGTTGAGCCAGAAGATTTCGCGGCGGTCGTGATGGGCTTTCTCGACCACCGACAGAATCTTGATGCCGATCACCGGCAGCACGCACGGCATAAAGTTCAGGATGAATCCGCCCAGCAGGGCTGAAGCCAGCATCACCCATAGCGACGAGGCCGTCTTGGTCGTGCTAGCCGTCGTCTCCAGGGCGAGCACCTTCTGTTCCACCGAGCCGTATTCAGCCGAGCGGAACGACAGCGGCACGGCCTGTTCCACGGTCTGGTTGCCGACCTCGATGGTGGCGTCGAACGTGGCACCTTGCGGCGTGTCGCATGTGCCCAGCTTGCAGGACTGATAGCCGATGCCGCCGGTGATGACGTAAGCACCCGGCGCGGCGTCTTTCGGCACCTGCATTTCCACCGTCCAGGTGACGGGGCCTTCGTGATAGTAGTCGCCGCCTTTCTCGACGATGGGCGAATCGGTCGTGGGAGCCGACTTCGTCCACGGCGTCACCTGGCCATCGACGACGATCACCGTCGGCTTGGCGGTCTTGTTCTCGCGGCCCGGCTCAGCCAGTGCATACACGTGCCACAACCGGTCGGGCGTGGCGGTCACTTGCAGCCGGACGGTGCCGCCGGGCTGAACCACGGCGGGCCACACCTGGCCGGAAATCTCCGTATGCGTGCGTTCTGCCCGATAGGCGGCGCTCGATTGCTGATCGGCCTGGGCCACAAAGCCAAAGTCGCTGGAAGGCAGGCAGTTGCTGGCCGTGCAGACCTGGGCGTTGAGGGCACCGCGAATCTCCACGTTGGCCGGGTTGATGCCCGGGGCAAACGTCACCGGAGCCGTCCAGACGGCGGTGCCTTCGTGCTTTTCGACGTTGGTGTTGAAGATCTCGTCGTGAGCTGCCTTGGGGGGCGTCACGGCTTGGAACGGCCCGACCTGGTACTCGGACGAGGGCGTGATCACGAACTTCGACGCCATCGGTCCGCCCGGCGGCTGCGTGATCGAGTAGATCCACGAGCCAGGGGCGATGGTCGCTTCCACCGTCAACTGGCCAGGCTTACCGCCGGCGGGCGGCGTGAACCGGGCCTGCATCGTTACCGGGTTCACGTCGGGCTTGCCCAACGGATCGCCAAAGTTGCCGGCGCCGCCCAGGAAATCCTGGAAGGAGTTCTGGGCCAAAGCGGGCGAGGTTCCGGCGGCTGGCAGCACGCCCAGGGCCAGCATCGCCAGTGACGCGGCAGCCAGCAGGCGGGAGACATTTGCCAAGGCGGGGGAGCGTCGGTTCATCGGATATCCTCGCTGTTTCGGGCGAAACATGCCCGGCCAGTAAGAGGGGTGTGATCGATCTACGTTGGAGAAGCCGTCAGTAGCTCACTGGAGCTCACTGGCAACTGGCTCCTAAGGTACTTATGGGGGCATCCGCCGCGAAGTCCAGTTGGCCGCGCCGGCGGCGACAACATGCCTGCGGCGATCGATCGTTGCGGAGTAACCACACGGGCTACTTGTTGTGTCGGTCGCGCGCTGCCGCGGCTGGAATGGACGCCGCGCTGCGCGTCAATCATTACGCATGCACCGCAGCAACGCCGCGGCTGGCATTCGGCATGGCAGCAAGGCCGGCAACTTGCCGCGGTCGTGGCTATGTGGGGCCAGGCGGGGCGCTGCCGGCCGGCGGCTCACCCACCTTTAGGTATGGTTCTACTTGGCGGAAATCTCAACTGCAAACGGATACTGCTTGGGCGGCAGACACGCTCCCACTTTGCAGGCTTGCGCGGTCACCGCGCCGGTAAGCCGGGTAACCTGGCCCTCGCTGAACGTCACTGGAGCCGACCACACGGCCTTGCCGTGATGAACTTCGACGTTCATTTCGAACACCTTGTCGAAATGAACTTCGGGCTTGGTCAGCGCGGTGAACGGCCCGACCTTCACGCCCGGCGGCACCGCCACTTCGATCTTGGTAGGCAACGGCCCGCCAGCCGGCTGCGTGATCGAGTAGGTATGCCAGACGCGGTGGATGTTCATGGTGACGATGAGCGTGCCCTGCCCGCCTTCGCCCGGTTGAAACGTGGCCGAAACCGTCATCGGTGCGTTGTTGTCGGCTGCTTGCGCGGTGCCAACTCCACAGGTGACTAGCACGGCCGCCATTATCAACCCAATGGCCATACCAATGCCGAGGCTATGTGACCATGCGCTACGTTGCGTGGCGGCGGGTCGGGAGTGTGGCGGGGTAGCAAACCGGAGCAGCGAGCGAGTGGGCGGGACCGTCAACCACGCGATATCGAGCATGCGCAACCTTCCTAGGTTTCGATAGTTGGGCAAAAATCAGGTGCCCATTCTAGTCGTGGCCGAGGGGCGGTCAACGTAAGCGCCATGGCGGGGCCGCGGTGACGGTGTCACCTTCCCCCTGATCGCTTGCCCTCAGGCCTGGCGACGCCCATTATGCAGCGCCCGCAACGGCCAATCTGTGGCGTGGCACACAGTCGGCAATCAGCGTTTGTAAGCCACTTGGCGCATGGAACTTAGCGCAGGGGGAAGGCGGCGGAACCGTAGCACTCGCGAAGATGGCTCCTGCTAATGGGTGGAAGCGGGCCGCCTTTTCGGCCGCGCAAATCAACAGCCTGGCCGCTGAGGACCAGGCTGTTGGAGCTATCAGTCTTACTAAGGCTGCTAGCCGCCGGAGCCGCCGCTTACAAGTTGCCGGCCGGCGTATCGGCCCGTAGCTGCTCGATCATGTCCAGCGTGGCGGCTTCGACCGCTTCTTGCCAGCGGGCGGCGCCGAACTGAGAATACTGCGGCCGCGAGTGCGCGAAGATGATGTCGCGCGAGCTGTTGATGATGGCACCCAGGCCGTTGGCATCGAACGCCGCCGCCACGTCGGTCGCCCGGCCGCCTTGGCTGCCGAAGCCGGGCACCAGGAACCAGGTGTGCGGCATCGCTTCGCGAAGCTCGGCCAGTTGCTCGGGGTAAGTCGCGCCGACTACGGCACCCACGGCTCCGTAGCCGCACTTGCCCGCGGTGCGCTCTGCCAGCTCTTCGACGTGCTGGGCCACGTAGCGGTAAACGGGCTGGTCGCCCACCTTCAGGTCCTGGAACAAGCCGCCGCCGGGGTTCGAGGTTTTCACCAGCACAAAGATGCCAGCATCGCGGCTGGTGGCCGCCTGCACGAACGGTTCCAGCGAGTCGTCGCCCAGGTAGGGGCTGACCGTCAAGGCGTCGGCCCCCCAGGCACTGCCGTCGCGGCCCAGGTAGGCCGTGGCGTATGCGGAGGCCGTCGAGCCGATGTCGTTGCGCTTGCCGTCGAGAATGACCAGCAGGCCCGACTCCCGTGCGTACTGCATCACGTGATACAGGGCGGCCATGCCTTGCGGGCCGCAGTGTTCGAAGAATGCAGCCTGCGGTTTGACGGCAGCCACCAGCGGCGCCACCACGTCAATCACGCCGCAGCAGAACTGCAAATAAGCGCTGGAAACGGCCTCGGCGTTGCCTTTGACGGCGAGCCGGGCGAGGTTTTCGGGCATCTGTTCCAGCCGCGGGTCCAGACCCACCAAAGCCGGCGTACGCCGCTGGCGCACCTGCGAAGCCAGTAGATCGACGAAGGCCGTCAACGGGCCACTCCTTTCATTGATTCACGCGTGTTCTAGGGGAGGCAAAACCGCTCCGCCCGGCGCTCAACAAAGCCTGTGCTAGCGCCCTCCGCGGCGCGATCGCCCAGCGGCCATGGCAGCGGCTATTCCCCTGGAAACTGCGCCGGCTGTCATCGTACGGAAAAGGCATAAAGTTGGAAAGCGAGGGAACCCCCAACATCGCTTTCCCAGTTTCTCCCCACGATGCACCGTGCTTGGGGGCCGCGTTGGCCATGGGCTCGGCAATGCGCCTGCCCATGTTCATGGTGGTTTCGGGTTCGCGGCGGGGCGAACTGGAATTTGCCTGACGCGATTCACGGCACACAAGCGCAGCAAGCATCGGCAGATGCGTATCGCCAGGGGGCAGCGTACCCGCCGTCAGGTTGCTGGCATCTACGCCCCGCGCGTGCCCCTGCTTGGCCACCGGCGCGAGGTCTGCACACCTGTTGGCTCGTGGTGGGGGGGGCGTTGTGCGCCACCAATGGCCTTTTCGATTGCATTGTTTCGACCGGTAGAACCGAAAAACGATGAAGGGTCTGCGCCGCACCCTGACGGGTGACAGCTTGCCTAAGCTGTCGCCACCGCCTACCATACGGCATTAGCATCGCTAAACTGTCGCGGTTCCGCCGCCTGGGCAAGCTAGAAAGACCAGGGCGAGCGGGCCGGCCGTCCCCACCTGCGGCGCCCTGATGTTGTGATCCTTCGAACATGCCTGCTCCAGGGGGCCCGATTGTCATGAGCACCACGCACCCGGCTTACTACTTCCGCTCCGGCTCGCAACGCGCCCGGTGTTGTTAGCCATCGTTTGCCGGTTTGGGTTCGTGGTCGCGCGGCCGCAATCTCTCTGAAGCGGTCGCCAGTTTCTCTACCGGGTGTGGGCGAACTGGCCGCACCCCCAAGTACGGAGCCGCCAGACATGGCATCCGACGTTCGCCTCAAAGAGCAGCTTCCCCAGCTCACCGACCGTCTGGTCCGCACCTATAAAGAGGTCGGCACCATCAACCACCTGGGCCATTGCCCGCTGCCCAGCAAAGAAGCGGTGATCGGGATCATTGAGGACCTCAAAGAGGTTCTCTATCCGGGCTACCAGCGCCGCGAAGGTTTGCACCTGGGCAACGTGAACTACTACGTGGGCGATTTGATCGATCGCCTGCACGACCGGCTCACCGCGCAGATTGCCCGGGCGCTCCGCCACGAAGCCGGGGCCATCGACCCCTATGGCGTGGAGTGCGAGGACTTTGAAGCCAAGGGCCAGGCGATTGCCATCCACTTCCTGGAGCAGTTGCCTGAGCTGCGCCGCATCCTGGCCCTGGACGTGCAGGCAGCCTACGACGGCGACCCGGCGGCCAGCGGGCTGCACGAGATCATCTTCAGCTACCCGGGCGTGGAAGCCGTGACCATTTACCGGCTGGCCCACCTGTTGTACGAGATGGACGTGCCGCTGATCCCGCGGATCATGACCGAGTGCGCCCATCGCCGGACCGGCATCGACATTCACCCCGGCGCCCAGATCGGGCACCACTTCTTTATTGACCACGGCACTGGCGTGGTGATTGGCCAAACCTGCGAAATTGGCCAGCACGTGAAGATCTACCAGAGCGTGACACTGGGCGCGTTGAGCTTCCCGACCGATGGCGATGGCCACCTGATCCGCGGCGAAAAACGCCACCCGACGATCGAAGACCGCGTGGTGATCTATGCCAACGCGACCATCCTGGGCGGCAACACGGTGATTGGCCACGACTCGGTGATCGGCGCCAACGTGTGGCTTACCCGCAGCGTGCCGCCGCACACCACCGTGACGCTGGAGAAGCCGCAACTGCGGATGCGCTCCACCGGCAACGAACTGGCGCAAGAGCTGAA
>Ga0180216_1003732_pt1 | contig 11889 bp, 5 predicted proteins | sample eDN3rd37CBELigMG_FD_128879 | JGI IMG/M metagenome (GOLD analysis project Ga0180216, IMG submission 128879) | Enriched Miracle-Growth compost microbial communities from Emeryville, California, USA - eDNA 3rd pass 37_C BE-Lig MG (version 2)... ...
CGCAATCGAATCAAGTCCAGCCAAAGAGCGAATCACACAATCAAAACTGACATCCACCCCTGCCTCGATCAATTGCGTGCTGAAGCAAACCACTTTCTCACCATGTTTCAGATGATTCCGTACCTTTTTCAAAATGGTATTCCGATGGGAAGCGCACATGGAAGTGCTCAGATGGTAGAGCGGCACTTCACTCGATTCCCATTCGCAATATAAATTTTTGACAACTGTTTTCGTATTCAAAACAACCAGTATACTTTGGACCTCATCCAGCTTTTCACGAATAAATTGAGTCAGTTTTTCATTATCAAACAGCTCATCCGTTGCCTTGTCTACAATTTCCACCCTTTTAAACGCATCTATGACCTGACTCAGGTCTTGAATAATTTCCGCATCCGGATTGATATCTAACTGATGTTTCACTCGAGACAAAGCTGGCTGAGTCGCTGTGCAAAGAATCAGACTGGAACGACCGTATGTTTTCAGGAAATTAAGCGCATGGTTAAATAACGATACACATGAGACAGGAACCTTTTGCACCTCATCAAAAATAATCACCGATTCACACAGATTATGAAGCCTACGAATATTCCTGCTTCCTCTGGCATAGAACACATTCAAAAACTGCACCATGGTTGTGAAAATAATTGGAGAATCCCAGTTATCCTTAGCCAGCTTTAACTTTTGGCGGGTATTGATCATCCCGGACTGATCTTCATCGTCATCCTGCTCATCATCAATCACATTGGAGTGATGCTCGAGAATGTTTCCATCGTCCTTCAAGATGTTGCGCACTTCTGCGGCGTTTTGCTCAATGATGGTTGTAAACGGGACAACATAAATGACGTGTTTCTTCCCTTCTCGGCTGGCATGCTTGAGGGCGTAACGCAGACTTGCCAACGTCTTTCCCCCGCCGGTAGGGATTGAAAGCGTATAAATGCCTGAAGGTTTTTCAGCAAATTTGTCACACTCATCTGACATTTTTCTTCTTAGTATATTGATTGGTGTGTCGGCATCTGACTCTTCTTGAAAGGCACGTATCTTGTCCATCAGCTTTTTATAGTAGGTTTCAAATAAATCTTTGCGGCACTGCTCCGGTTCTTCACTTCTGTTTTCTTCAAATAATCTGGTATTCGTCCGATCTGCATCAATCAAGGCACTAAAAATATACTTGGTCAGGAGCATCAGCTTGCTCTCGCCATTTGCGGCAAAGGGTTTGCTTAGAAATTCCTCCAGTTCTTCTACTGCTCGTGATACATACTGCTGAAATTTTTCTTCACAAATGACATAAGTAAAAAAATTCTCCATCGACCGCTCATATTCTGGTAATTCCCGCTCCTCTACACGACGAAGGTAAGGGGACTCCTGATCAGAGTTGAGAAAATCATGGAGATAAGAGTGATGGGAAATAACGGCGTTTCCTACCACCTCCGCCAAAATCCACCCTCCTCTGGACGGAACTCCCGTATGATACTTCTGGTACAATAACCGTCCGCCCGAAGTAGAATGATCAACACTTCCCCGTTTCGGCGGATTTTCCGGATTTTGTACAGCTTCAATGATGTAGTTTTTAAACTGATGCGTAAATTTGCCCATATCATGAAGCATGCCTGCCAGACCCGCTATATGCTTGACTCCAATCTTGTCCCCAATCGTTTCTGCCAATGCCTTGACCCCGAGCAAATGCTCTTCCACGCTTTGAATTTGCTTATCACTTTCACGAATATGTGCGATGAATACCATATTTACCCCTCCAATCCTCGTGAAGTACATGTTCAGCTTGTGACGTTAGTCTCGTATGAATCCATTGCCAGAAACCCTTGTTTTTTGTCGCATGATGTCACTTCTAATCATATATCATTTCTGGAAAATCGTGTATACCGCAAAAATAAATAGAGAGCTAGGTCCAAAAACCTACGCTCTCTCAACTATTCTCGTCACCAACGCCGTCTTGATGTCCAGGTAGAGATTATCCAGCAACGCCTCCTGATATACTGGTTTATACTCCCGCAGTGCCGTTTGCATGGTTTTTACCAGATCGGCAGGCAAGTCCCTGCTCCCTTCGTCCTCGACAAGCTTCCGCAGCTGATTCCATCTTCTCTCTTCGATCGGGATTTCTTGCACCTTCGATGTATAATCCTCTTCCTGGTATCGCCAGAACGCCACATGTTCGTCTCCATAACGGCGCCACAAGCGTATAGCCATTTGAAAACCCTCGGGGTCATAATCGCCAGAGTAGAACATCTGGCATCCAGCTGCTGCCAGGCGGTCACACAAGGCGAGCACCGCCAGGGAAAACTGGCCCGAGGAACAGACCAATGGCGGCAGAGCCTCTTCCGGATAATCATGCTCCCAACGATCCAAAATCGAGGAGAACACAGCGGGATTTTCTACAATCCAAACCCGCTTCACCCCACCCTCCATCAAATACGGTTCAAATCCTGCATATTTGACTACCGTGCGAAGTGGCAGGCCGTAGACCTCCTTTTCGCTTCCGAGATACCCACGCCCCCTCGTGTTTTGCCCCACAATTCCGCTAATAGCGACCTGTGAAGACAGATCATCTCTGAGAATCTGACATTCGTACAAAATTTGCGTCATTTCTTCCGCATTGGATGGGCCAACCTTTTCCAATATATAACAAATTGCATAAAGCAGCAATTTTCCTAACTGTGTTTGCATATCGAAACCGTGCGGATTACCCGTCACTTGTGTCGCCAACACAGCCAGACGGATATATTCGCCGTCCGCCATCCGATCAAGATGGCGGACAGCTCGTACGACTGTCAGCAAAGCTTCCCGAAGTTCTTCCGCAGATGCACTCCACCACTGGCTGACTGCCAGAGCGCCCGTGCCCTGATGTTTGGCTAGCGCCTGTATCCAGCCTTGCGCCTTTGAACAAGGCTCTTCTGCGACGGTCTCCAGCAAGTCTGCCCAAAACAGGTCCCACTCACGTTCCTGCAAAAGCTGCTCCTCTTTTTTGCTGACAATCGGTTCCCCGAAATATCCCTCTAGGATGGAAAGCAAGTCAAGCTGCGCATATTTTGTTTTCGCAAATCCGCTTTCCACATCTGAGACCCGTATGATTCCGTCTGATCCCGGATCAAAACGCTTGTTCAGCAGACCTGTCAAAACATCCGCTTCTTCCAGTGACAGTCGGGGCAACGTCAGCTTCCCGCCAAAATGACCGAGACTGCGATACTTCCGAAGCAATCCCTTGAACAGGCGGTCATAGCCTTGCGATCGGGAGCGAAAATAGCTGTCTGCCTGATGACGAAGCTGCCGGTCCTCATTCTTCGTCATCAGTATCTTCCTCCAGGCTGACTGCAACCTCGGAATCTCCCCAATCCGTCCATTCTTCGTTCATCACATGCAACGTGCCGCCCTCCCACAAATATCGGGCGACTGCGACGACGTCCGCATTTTTGGGACGAATCAATTCACAGATGGCCAGGCGAGAGACCGTGTCGTAATCTCCCCACAAAGCCTGTGAATTCATGATGTAGTTGAAACCCAATTGTTCCACAAGCTCAAACATGTCCCGGATGTTATTCTCATCCACTCCCGCAAAGGCCTCATCGAGAGAGATGATCCGCGGTGCAAGCGAATCTGCTTCCAAGTATCGAGAGTACGCTGCAGACAGGAGCGGTATATACATTGCCATCGCTTTCTCGCCACCACTAAAGGTAAAGAAAAGGCGGTCTGTGAGCTCTTTGTTCGGCTCTCCTTCGCGTTTGTGGAAAAGTTTAAACGTAAACCAATGACGGTAGTCCAGGATTCTTTTCATAATCTGATGCAGGGTTTCTCCGCTGCCCTCTGCGGCCCCGCTGATATCCCGCTTGGCCCTGTCGATATGGGAGCGGAAATGGTTGGTGATGCGCTCGATATCCTGCTCCCTCATCAAGGCAGGGTCCTTGCGTAGGAATTCCACCAAATCGGCGGTATCCATTTGCAACTCATTTTCCGCTGCCCGAGGAAGCCACTTCAATGAGAAGGTAAGTCCGCTCGAACTATTACGCTGGGACATCAATTCATTCATCCGCTCGACCCATTTTTCCGCCCGATGGATGCGATGTTTAATCACACGTCCAACGCTTTGCAGGATCACTTCCTCGAAAATTTTGCGATCCTCTGCTGTCAGATACAGGCGATGCATCTGAATCTCGTGTTCCAGTTTTTCCTGCAAATCATAGGGATGGCATCGCTTGCCTTCGTACTCCAGCAAAATCGTTCTCCGTCTTGATCTGGTCTTCAGCTCTTTCCAGAGATGTGTCAACTGGTATACTTCGGCATGTTGCTCCCCAGCCGCTTCTCCCTTGTATTCATGCACGTAATCAAGTGTCGGCTGATACTCCAGCAAATGAATCTGTCGTTCATTTTCAAACGTTCTCTGCAGTTGATTGTTATAATACTCCCTCTCCCGTTCCGCCATCGCCGGCTGAAGCTTTTTTACCACGCGAATCGCGAAATCATCGAGCTGGTGCTGCACGCCTTCTGCGGCAGCTTCCTCCTGGAATAAATCCAGGTAACGCCAAAGGCCTAAGGCGTATTCATCGGAAAATACTTTCCACCAGGCCGTCTGCAATTGTTGACGAACCTCGGCCATTTTGTCGGCCTCCACTTGATTCTCCTTGTATTGCTCACATTTCGCCCTGGCGTTTCCTATCGCTCCAGCCGTGGCTGTCATCAATTCAGGAAGTTCTCTCAACCTTTCCTTGCAGTAACGAATTCTTGCACGAATCTCCTCTGCTCCCTGAGAAGCTAGCATCCGATCGATCGACTGAAGGCGCTGGTTCAGCTGTTCTACACCCATTTGCAGTTCATTTTCTTCGCCGCGCAGCCGATCCCAGTCATAGATCGCATCTTCATGCAGCCCTTCCGTGACACGAAGCCGATCAGTCAAATTCAGTTTCTCGCGGTAAGCCGTCTCCAATTGACGCAGGTCTTCCAGATAATCCTGCATGGAGCGAAGTGCCTGACGAAGTGTATCTTCGTCCAGCGGAATGGTCAATCCGTCTGCGCCTTGCTTCAGCTTTTCCCGCTCCCGGTACAGCGTTTCCACGGCAGCACGAACTTTTCGATTGCGGTTCTGCACTTCTTCTTGCCAGATCACCAGACGCTGCCGGATCTGTTCGACAGCCTGCAAAGCCGATAGAAGGTCATGGCCCGACGGGAACTGCTGATATTCCTGCCCAAGGAGGTCCAAGCGGTTCTCCATTCCTTGCACATCTTTTCCCAGACGTTCCAGCTCCAGATCAAATTCTTCTATCTTTTTCCTCCAGAATGCCAGCTGTTCGTCGCGATATCTGCGCCGTGCCTCCCTTCCTACAAACACTGATTTTTCGATAACAGGAGCATTACCGCTCAATACACTCATACCATAAGTCCCGCTCGCAGTGACATAAGCAGCTACGGATGACCCGCCTGCTTTTTCTGTCATTACAGTCTGCAGGACTGCTTCGATATCTTCTTTGCCTACACCCAGCCCCTCCACTGGAGAAGGCGTCAACCATTCGCTGATGGTGTGGGCAAACAGTTGCGGCTCAGGTACAATCACCCTGTCTTTGATCTGATCCGCCCACACATCAAGACGATCCAGATAGGTATGCGGAATGATCAGCGCATCCAGGAGCCCCGCTTCCTTCAAGGCGGACTCAATCGCGGCCCTCGTTTCTTCAGGCACCTCCGGACGGTATTCGACCGCTTCGTACAAAGGCACATAGGGGATGCCTTGGTTTGTCAGCCACGTTCTCGCCACCTCTGTCTGTTCATGACGCGGCGGTTCAGGCTCTTTTTTCGCCAGCCAGATGTGGAGTTCAGCCTCTGCCTTTTGACGGTCCAGCTTTGTATCCTCGACTTTCCTTCCCAGATCCGCGAGCTGATCCCGAATCTTTTGCCGGAAAAGCTGATAGGATTGGTTCAGCGGTTCCCTGACTATTTCGTAACGATCCGAAGCTTCAAACTTGGTAATGCGCCGAATGGTTTCTCTAACAGCCTCAACAGACAGCTTTAACTCCTGCGCCTCACCTTGCCACTGATGTAAGTTGGCAATGAGCCCATCCTTTTCTTCTTCTACGACACGTTCCCACTTATCTTGTTCACGCTGCAACTCATCCACCATTTTTTGGGCGTCTCCCAGCGCGCGTTCCGCTTCCAGACGATTTCGTTCCGCTTCTGCCGTTTTGACAGCCTGATCCAGCGTTTGCTGCAGCTGATCGCGATACTGCCGGGACTCTTTTTGCCAAAGTTCCATCGAGTAGCCCGCTTGCGCCCGTTCAAACTCGCCGCGAGCTACTTCATGTACCGGAAATTCGTTCTCCCCGACAGCATCCTCCATACTCTCCAGCAAATCAGCCATATCGGCATCGGCCTGCTTCATTTTCAGCTGGATGTCATCTATTGTCCGGTGGAGCTGGCTGACCTTTTCCCGCTTGACATCGGACTCTTTCCTTTTGGCAGTCAGCCGTGATTCTTCCCTCTTCAGCTGGCCATCCACTTCGACCCGTTCCGCTTCAGCTTTGGCAAAATCATTCTCTTTCAGACGATCGTGTTCCGCTGTCAGAGTCAACTGCTCCAACGCAAGTGCTTCTTGTTCGGATTGCAGCCTGGTCAGTTCTTCTTCTTCACGCACGAGAAGCTGGCGATACTCCTGGGCTTTCCTTTGTGCGGAACGTGCAGCCTGTACAGCATCTGCCAGTCCCTTCGCCTTGTCAAACCAGATAAAGCGGTTATACTCGGTGTAGTCCTTGGCAATCCGCGCCAATGACTTGTGATCTCGCTCCAATTGTTCCAGCTGGAGCTTGGTGCGATCCATGGACTCAATCGCATCTGACAACGGCCTCAGCTCTTCATCAGACAAGCCAGGCAGAGAATTTTCCAGGATGTTGTAGATGACTGTCGGTTTGAAATCCTTGGACAATTTGGGACTGCGCAGTTGAATCAGCAATTTGATCAAATCTTCATAGCTGTCTGCCGAAGAGAATCCGAACAGCAACTTGTTCACCATCTCCGCATAATCGCTCTGGGAAAACACCACTCTGCCTCCCTGACTGATCTCGCGCTCTAATTCTCTCTTCGCTAAAGGGATTCGCTCCTGCTCCTGCGTCTCGGCATTATACACATTCCGGTACAGATAGAAATCCTTCCCGATCCTTCGGTTGTCCTGGATGGAAAATCCCCAGAAGTCCATTTGTGCGTTTCGTTTTGCCCGCAGGCCGATGCCTATGGTCAGAAATTGCGCGGTGTACGGTTTGCAAAATTCCAGATAAAGATAACCGGTGCGTTCATCCCGACCAGTGACCTCTTTTTCTCCCAAAAGGTAATCTTCCATGCGCCGCGCCTTGGAGCCAAAGGGATCCAGCCGATCCGGGCTTTTCTTCCCATCCAGTACGACAGGAAGCAAGCTTTGCATCGTAACCGATTTTCCGGAACCGTTCGTTCCGCGAAGCAACAGTTTCCCGTCCGCAAAATCAAAGCTTTCATCGCCGTAGTACCAGAAATTGACCAGACCCGCTCTGGACAACTGCCATCTATTGATCTTATTCTGTGTCTCCATCTGTTCCACCACCGCCTTCATTTTTCAACTTTTTCTCGTAATCCTTCGGGTAACGGGCCATGATTCTACCCAGTCGCGGCATGACCCGAATGAGTTCCTCCTGTTCATGACGCTGCACCAATCCCCACGCCTCCATCTCTTCCAGTAAGAGTTTGGCCAGCTGTTTGTCAGACAGGTCCCGCAACGCTTTCCCCCAACCATCCCCAAAGTCGGTACGACATTGAACGAGAAGGTTCCCGAAATCGACGGGCGTGAGCAGAAGACAGCCGTCCTTTTGACGCTGCAGTTCTCCCATATCGATTTGACCGCGTACTGCTCTGGCAAAAAAGTAGACGACATCGCTAATCGCTCTCGCATCTGGATACAAGGTTAAGCTTTGGCTTCTTCCATAGTGCACCAGCATGGCATCATGTCCGTAGAGTTCCAACGACATGGATACTGTCTCATCAAAGTCACGGGCAATCACGTTTCGCTGATTTCGCAGATACGTCCAATCTCCGTCGTCCAGCTCTTCCTCCCGAACTCCCGGGGTAAGCAGAAGTTGCCTGTACACGCGGTGCCTGCGGGCCAGCGTTTCGTTTTCTGACTCCACTATCCGCATGAAATCCTCAGCTGTCTCAAACTGCATCAGATCGCGCGGATACGCTCGCAAAAAGTATTTGACCAACGGGGTGGCTTCATAAAGCACATCCGCTTGCTCTGAAGCTGTAAACCCTAAATCGTCACCGTCTACGACTACGAGTAGCTCCCATTCCCGAGCGAGCTGCAAGACCCGAACCAGCGATTTACGTTGTTCGTAGCTTGTCCAGTCGACAACAACTTGCCCCGGATAGGATACTTTGACCTCCTCACATATGTCTGAGAGCAGGAATTGATCATCTACGCTCTTCGTCTCTAAAAACGCCATCAACAAGCAAAAAAACACGTAGTCGCGCACTTCCAGCAAGCCAGGCAACCCCATCCACGGGCGGATTCCTCTGCTTACAAACTTCTCCAGCTTGACAAATTCGTAGTGGATTAAAAGGCGAAAGCCCAGTTTTTCATTGAAAAAGGAACGCAGCACCATCTCACGGTCGCGAACTGCTTGGTAAACAAGAATATCGCTTCTCGGGATCCATAGCCTTCTTAGCAGTTCCCAGGCCGCTTGTCTTGCCAAATCATCAAATCGGGATGTATACCTGGTATCAGTAGCCTGCTGTTCACTCATCTCTTCACCTTGCTTTCATCCAGAAAGTACAACACGAAATCCGGCAATTCCAATACGCCATCGGTACACTGCAGTCTGATTCGCTCCCCAGTCCCCGTCTCCGTCAGCCTAAATCTTCTGCCGTCATCTGTTTTTCCTTCTCGTGCTGGTGACGCCATGCTTTTTCCGATCCATCCGAGCAAGGTTTGCCGCACAAAGGGCTCCACGATTGGCAAATCCCGCAAACTTACCCGATCTGCGGCAAATAATTCGTTCAATCTGCTCTGCCGCTGTGCTTTCTGTTGCAAGTAGGCGGCGAGCATGGCTTCTTTCTGCTCATCTTTTGCATCAATCTTGCTCGGTCTTGTCCTCTCCCGATAACCATTGATGCGCGGCTTCACGTCATAGTCAGATGCTGACATGTCCCAAATTTCGCAGTAAATGTCCTCCGTTGACTTCGGTCCTTCCACCCAGAAATGGTGCATCTCCGTGATCCCGAATACGGCTGCGGACAAACAATGGGCCGGCTCCACTTCTTCATGGGATGCAAACCATTTGGCGAGATACAGATAGTCCGCTCTGCGGCTTCGCATACTGGATTGCCGCTCTCCCATTCGCTGCGCATAGCGCGCTATTCTGCGTATCGCCTCGTTTGTTTCGCGCTGCAGATCTTCTAGATCACTGCCCCGACCGCTTCCGTCTCCCAAGAACCAGTGCCAAATCCCTTCCCACTGCTCAAAAAAACGTGCTGTATAGTCTTCCTTAGTCCAAGCCGTCTGTTCGAAGCGAGGGATCGAAACCTCGTAGCTTGCTACCCGGTGCAAGAGATCTTGCAACAGTCTGCGGTCTACCTGTACCAGCAGCCCTTCAATCTGATATGAACTGCGCTGCAGCCCCATCATGAACCGCCTCAAATAGTCTGTCACCTTGTCCTTGTACAGGAGGAATTGTTCGGTCATCATCGCATCTTCTACCTGTACGCTGTCTAGGCTCGCCATATAATCTCTTGCATTGTTGGTCACCTTACGAAACTGCTCATACAATTCCGTCCACCAATCATAAAGCTTTTCGTTGCTCCAATCTTCCATCTCGTACCTTGGGCGCTCACCTGGTCGATGGAAAGAGACACGGGCCAGTCTTGTCAGCCAGCGAAGCGTTTCTACCAGCTTTTCAAATTGGGTGACCTCCAGGGAGCCGCCGTACGCATCCCCCATCTCCTCCAAATCCTCAATCAAACGCTCAAACTTGATCGTGTAAGGGGTCGCCTGATAACGATACCGCTTTTTCTTAAAATCCTCGATTTTATTCACCTTTCCGGACTGCTTCCGTTGCAAATTGCCCCAATCATGCAATTGTTGCAAATCCAGCTGTAGTAAATCTTCGTTGTAAGAAGAAGCATCGCTGGGCTCTATTCTTTCTTTGACCGCTTGAAGGATTTCTTCCGGTCTTAACCAGTAACGCAGTCTCTGTTGTTCTTCATAGAAATAGCGCAAGATGGCCCGATAACGGTGTGCGTTTTCTACGGACAGGTACTTGGCTTCTGTGACGGCTTTATAGGTACGAATCGATCTTGTTTTCTCCATGAAAGATCACCTCTTATCCGCTAGTTTCTAAAAGTTTATCATCATGTTCGTCCTTTATTTCTCTCACTATTATGCAAAGAAAGACAGCCGTTTGTGACTGTCTATGTAAGCATGCTAGATTTCAAAATACTCTTGTTTCATACAGTAATATGCCGGTCGTTCACCTTTTTGCTCGATGAGAGACATAGCAATTAAGTCCCTTACAATCTTCCTAATCGTTGCTTCTGATTTGCTGACAATGGCCGCCAACTCCTTAATTGTAAGTCCCATACTTGAATCAAAGAAATGGTTTTGCGCTAATATCAACATAATATCTTTATGAAGTTCTTCCTTATTTGCCAACTTGGGTTCAACATCTATTTTTTGTGCAGCGATACTCAACAACTCGCTTTTTTCTTTTAACTCCGCGTTCATTTGGACCAGAGTATCTATGATAATCCTTAAAAAAGTCTCAATAAAACAATTCATTTCTCCTCTGCTCTTGATGCTATTGGTAATCTCGAAAATATCTAGATACTTATTTTTATATTTATTTGATCCTCTGGACAATGATAGAGAGGCGATATTTCCCAACACCTTTGATAAATATATACTGCTGATAAACCTTGAAGTTCGTCCATTCCCATCATAGAAAGGGTGAATATACCCAAAATAATAATGTCCAATAGCGACCCTTATAAGAGCAGGGATTTCGTCATTATCATTCATAAACCTCAGTAACTGTTCGGTCTTATGGATGATTTCCTTTTCTGGGGTTATCCCCTGATGAATGACCTTGCCAGTACCTGATTTTTTTAAAATATAGGTGATTTCCTTTCGAAAAACTTCTCCATCTGGTAACTCCTGTTGTTCGATTTCTCCATTGGTAATCTCGTCATAGATCGCTCTAATATCTTTCGCGGACTCCGGCAACTCGATATCATTATTTAGCAGACGTAAATAGGACTTAATCATACTCGCAAATCTAGTTTTTGTTTTCTTATTTAGTTTGACCTCTTTTGCGCTTCTGGCAATCTCCTCTCTCGTGCTTCTAATTCCTTCTAATTGATTCGTATTATATAATTCTTCGACCAGACACTCATTAATGAATTGTTTCTGTGCAACCGTAGGAAGTATCTGAAATGTCTGCAAAAAGGAATTGGAAATGAGATGGATTTTGCTTACCATCTCTAACATTTTATTTGTAGGAACGTAATATAATTCATATGAATGCGGCTGTTTCATCGGCTTTATCGACAGACCTAAACGAATCGTTGTATCAAATTTGAATCTCTTTTGGTGTATTTCGTGGAAATCTGTAACGGGTATTTCATGATAGATTTTATAAAGATATCTCATTTTCCGACACACCCCTTGACCTATTATATAAAGATATTTACACATATAGCAGGTTGATGTCCATACTTATGTGTAAAATATCGCACTTTTTTACAAATAGGCTTTGGGTATCATTCAATTGATCACCTTAATATTTGCCCCACATACACATCTCCCATTGCCATTTTTTTTGATCTTTACTTCTCTGTTGCAGGACGGACATTTTACATACATATAATGGTAACACCCCC
>Ga0180216_1003740_pt1 | contig 11872 bp, 9 predicted proteins | sample eDN3rd37CBELigMG_FD_128879 | JGI IMG/M metagenome (GOLD analysis project Ga0180216, IMG submission 128879) | Enriched Miracle-Growth compost microbial communities from Emeryville, California, USA - eDNA 3rd pass 37_C BE-Lig MG (version 2)... ...
CGGGCTCTCTCGCCGGGCAACACGTCCTCGTGACCGGAGGGAGCGAGGGCATCGGCTACGGCATCGCCGAGCGCCTGCTCGATGCCGGAGCGACGGTCTCCCTCGCGGCACGTCGGCTCGAAGTGCTCGACGCGGCGGTCGAGAGACTGCAGATGCGGTGCAAGGCTGCGGACCGGGTCTCCGGCGTCGTCGCGGACATCAGCGACGCGGACTCCATCGCCGCGATGTTCGAGACCGCGGAGGACCGGAACGGGCCGCTCAACGTACTCGTCGCCAATGCCGGGAGCGGGAGTGTGGTGCCCTTCCTCGAACTGACGCCGCGGCAATGGCAGGACTGCATCGATCTGAACCTGACGGGGACGTTCCTCTGTGTGCAGGCGGCGGCGCGATCCATGGTCGAGCGCACGGACGAGAACCGGTCCATCGTCGTCGTCTCCTCGATCCGCGCACTCGGTGCCCGGCCCTCGCTCGTTCCCTACGGCACCTCGAAGGCGGGCCTGAACCAGCTGGTCCGCCTCGCGGCCTACGAGCTCGCGCCCACGGGGGTGCGCGTCAATGCGCTGTCTCCCGGCATCACTGCGACCCCGCTCGCCCAGGACCGCAACAACCTGTTCGACGAGCGCGCCGCGACGGTCCCCATGGGTCGGGCCGGCACCCCGGCGGACATGGCCGCTGCCGCACTGTATCTCGCGAGTCCGGATTCGGCGTTCGTCACCGGCACGAACCTCGTGGTGGACGGGGGTGAGTCGCTCTACTGACCCGCCCTGCGTGGCGTCGCCTCGCGACCTCCCGAAAAATTGTGATGTACAACGCACAAAACATTGCTATAGTTACGGTGTTTTCAGCTCGCGTTCGAGCTTCCGCCGAATCCCCCGACCCGCATCTCACGGAGTCGCTCGGCGCTCACTTCCCATGCTGTGCGCGGCCTCTCGTGGCCGTGAGACGACGAAGGAGAACACTCGATGACCACGGTGATGAACGGGATCAAGGTCGTAGAGGTGGCGCTGTACGCGTTCGTCCCCTCGGCGGCCGCGATCCTCTCCGACTGGGGAGCCGACGTCGTCAAGATCGAGCACTCGGATTTCGGCGACCCCACTCGATCCACCGCAGCCTGGGGTGTCCCCGCCCAGGTCGACGGCCTCGCGAGCCTGTTCGAGATCAACAACCGCGGAAAGCGCGCTGTCGCACTGGACATCGCCCACCCCGAGGGGCGTGAGGTGCTCATGAAGCTCGTCGAATCCGCCGACGTCTTCATGACGAACTTCCTGCCCGACGCGCGCGCCAAGCTGGGTATCGACGTAGACGACATCTTCGCGCGCAATCCGCGGATCGTGTACGCCCGCGGCACCGCTCAAGGTGTGGCCGGCCCGGACAGCGACAAGGGCGGTTTCGACGGCATCACCTACTGGGCGCGCTCGGGTGCGGCCGGATCCATCGCCCCGGACGATCTGGACTGGCCTGCCAACATGCCCGGTCCGGCCTTCGGCGACTCCCAGAGCGGCATGGCCCTGGCCGGCGGCATCGCGGCGGGTCTGCTCCACCGCGAACGCACCGGTGAGGGCATCGTCGTCGACACGTCGCTGTTCTCGGTCGGCGCCTGGGCGATGCAGGCGACCATCGCGGGTTGCCAGATGATCGGTGCCGACGAACTGCCGTACCCCGACCGCTACAACCCGGTCAATCCCGTCTCGAACATCTACCGCACCAGCGACGGGCGCTACATCCATCTCGCGCTGCTGCAGAGTCAGAAGTTCTGGCCCGGCCTCTGCGAGGCGATCGGCCTGTCCCACCTGATCGACGACCCGCGGTTCGCGACGTTCGAGGACCGCGCCCGCAATTCCCGTGAGTGTACGGCGATCCTGACGGAGATCTTCGAGCAGCGCACCCTTGCGGAGTGGACCGACATCCTGGGCAAGCAGGAAGGGCAATGGGACGTCTTCCGCAAGCCGATCGACGTGCTGTCCGATCCGCAGGCCCTGGCCAACGGTTTCGTCCGCACCGTCGAATACGAGGACGGGCGGACCCTGGACATGGTGACGGCACCGACCTCCTTCGGCGGGGAGGCCCCGACACTGACGCGAGCCCCGCACCACGGCGAGCACACCGACGAGGTGCTGCTCGAGCACGGTCTGGATTGGGACCGCATCGTCGAACTCAAGATCTCCGGCGCGATCAAGTAACCCCTTCCGGGCGATCACAGAATCTTTCCCGGCTGCGACCGGACGTCGCCGCCCTTCCAGCGCACGTGCGCACCCGAATTTCCACTTCCCGATCTCCACAAGGAGGAGTTCTCGTGTACGACCTTCGCGATATCAAGATCATCGATACCGACACCCATGTCGTCGAACCGCCGGACCTGTGGACGTCCCGGATGTCGAAGAAGTGGGGCGATCTCGTTCCCCACGTGCGGTGGGACGAACAGCGTGGCGACGAGGCGTGGTTCGTCTCCGGTACCCGCATGAGCGCCGTCGGTGCGCCCGCGATGGCCGGCTGGCACGAGTACCCGCCGAGCTGCCCGCCGCGCTTCGCCGACACCGATCCGCGTTCGTGGGATCCCGCCAAGCGTCTGGCGCTGATGGACGATTACGGCATCCACGCACAGATCCTGTACCCGAACGTCGCGGTCTTCAGTCAGAAGACGCTGCAGTCCAACGGATCCAACGATCTGCAGCTCGAGTGTGTCCGTGCCTACAACGACTACCTCACCGAGTGGGCCCAGTTCGCACCCGGCCGCTACGTCCCGGTGGGCATCCTGCCCTTCTGGGACATGGAGGCGACCATCGCCGAGGTCGAGCGGGTCGCGGCTGCCGGGCACAAGGGCCTGGTGTTCACGCAGAACCCGGCCGCATTCGGATTGCCGGTACTGACCGACCCGTACTGGGACCGGCTGTGGGCGTCCGCGCAGGAGAAGAAGCTGCCGATCAACTTCCACATCGCCTCCGGCGAGGTCGATCTGAGCGGCTTCGGGCACGAGAGCAACGGTGTGGCGGCCAACTACGGCATGATGGGCATCTCGTTCTTCATGGACAACGCCCGCACGATCTCGCAGCTCATCTTCGGCGGCATCTGCGACCGGTTCCCCGAATTGAAGTTCGTCTCCGTGGAGTCGGGCATCGGCTGGATGCCGTTCGCGCTCGAGGGCATGGACTGGCAGTGGCGGAACAGCGGCGTGCACAAGGAGCACCCGAACTACGAGCTTCTGCCCAGCGAGTACTTCAAGCGGCAGATCTACGGCTGCTTCTGGTTCGAGCAGGATTCGGCGCGCAGCGCGATCGAGCAGCTCGGTGCCGACAACGTGCTCTACGAGACGGACTACCCGCACCCGACCTCGATGTCCCCGGGGCCGGCGAGCGATGCCGTGCGGCCGGACGACTACCTGCGTCGCAACTTCGCGCATCTCTCCGAGGCGGACGCGCGAAAGATCCTGCACGACAACGCTGCGGCGCTCTACAACCTGGACTGACGTCCTCGAGTCCCAGGTGCCGGCCCGTGCCCTCCAGGGGCGGGCCGGCACCGGCGGTTCGCAGCCGGTTCCCGGTCCTCGGCGGGGTGACACGCATCTCTCGCATCACTGGACTGTGACTTAAATCTCCGTTAATATGCGTATGTTCCTAATGGATGCCGAGCGGGTAGCTTCTGCCACCGGCCGCGGACCGACCAACAGCCCGATCGCCCCACACGGGACGATCTCAGCCAGTGGAGTATTCATGTCCCTCTCGGAATTCGAGACCCGCGCCCGCACCTGGGTGACCGACACCCTGGCCCGACTGGCGTTCACCGTCCGCGACGACGAGTACGACGTCTCGGTCTTCCACGATCTCCCCGAAGACGAGGAGCGGGCGCTCCTCGACCGCCACCGCACCTGGCAGCGCGAGAAGTTCGACGCCGGCTACGGTGCGCTCGGATGGCCGATCGAATACGGCGGCACGGAGACCGGAACCGAGGTTGCGGAAGCCTTCGCGCGCATCGAGAACGAACTGTGCCCGCTCCCGCCGCACGAGCTCGTCTCGGTCACCCTGCACCTCATCGCCCCCACCATCAGGCTCCTCGGTACCGACGAACAGAAGCAGCAGTTCCTGCCGAAGATGCTTCGTGGTGAACTTCTTGCGTGCCAACTGTTCTCCGAGCCCGACGCCGGCTCCGACCTCGCGAATCTCGGAACACGCGCGGTGCGGGACGGCGACGACTGGATCGTCTCGGGGCAGAAGGTCTGGACGTCGGGCGCGCAGTTCGCCGAATGGGGCGAACTCATCGCCCGCACCGATCCCGACCAGCCCAAGCACCAGGGCATGACCGCCTTCCTGATTCCTCTCGACGCTCCCGGTGTCGAGATCCGCCCGATCCGGCAGATGTCCGGGGGCAGCAGCTTCAACGAGGTCTTCCTCGACCGGGTCCGCATCCCCGACAGCCTCCGTCTCGGGGAGGTGGGCAAGGGGTGGTCCGTCGCCCTGACCACACTTGCCTTCGAACGCGAAGGCGGGTCCAACACCGCCAATGTCGGCGGGCAGTTCGATCAGCTCGTGGCCACGGCCCGGCGCCTCGGGCGCGACGAGGACCCGCGTGTGCGTGAGCAACTGGCCCGGGTGTACCTGCGCCAGCAACTCGCCGCGGTGGACCTGCTGCGGGACCGCCAGGCTCGCGACGGCGGAGCGGCGCCCTCGGCGATCGGATCCGTCCGCAAGATCCAATGGGTCGACAAGCTCGCCGCGGTCTCCGCTGCGGCACGAACCGTGCTGGGGCGTAACCTCATCGCGGACACCGGCATTCCCGGTACCTACGAATGGAATGCGCACGTTCTCGGCGCCCCCGGTTACAGCATCGCCGGCGGGTCGGATCAGATCCAGCGCAACATCGTCGCGGAACGACTTCTCGGGCTCCCCGCGGAGGCTCGTGCGGACCGTGGCCTGACCTGGCGCGAAGCGCGTAATCGCGTCCACGGTCGGGTCGCCTCCGGAAGCTGAGCATCCCGGCCGTCCCACCGCATCGCCCTTGTGCCTCCCGGCGCACGGTCGCTCGACTCTTCAGAAAATCGAAAGGTCTGCCATGAGATTTCCGTCGCTTCGTCGCTCGATTGCCGGAATCGGCATCGCCGCAGTGACGTTCGCTGCTGCTGCGTGCGGGTCCGGTACCACGGAGGTGTCCGCGGAGGATCTCGGTCCGGCCGGCGACAGCGCCTGGGAGGAGCTGGTCGAGGCCGCGAAGCAGGAAGGCTCGGTCACCTATTTCACCGGGCAACCGACGGACAACCTCCAGGAAGTCGCGGCCCGATTCGAGTCGGTGTACGGCATCGGGGTGGAGATCGTCCGCGACAACGACGCCAACCTCCAGACCAAGCTGGCGGCGGAGGCGGAAACCGGTCGCCACACGGCCGATGTCATCGCCACCGCTTCCCAGCCCTGGGTGGACACACGGCTGACCGAGGACTACTTCGTCCCGGTCACCGGCCCCGCCTTCGACGCCTCCGAGTTCGACCGCGAGAAGTTCCTGCGGGACGACGACCGGATCTTCCTCTCGTCGGCTGCGGTGCTCACCTACGGCTGGAACACCGGCCGGGTCCCGGACGGCATCGACGGATACGAGGACCTGCTCGATCCCTCCCTCGCGGACGGGAAGATCGGTGTGATGCTTCCGGTGTCCTCGGCCATCGTGGACTTCTACGACTTCCTGGGAGACACGGTCTCACCCGACTACGTCGAGAAGCTCGCCGGGCAGAAGCCCCGCACCTACCCGGGCGCCCAGGCGATGGCCCAGGCACTGACCTCCGGTGAGATCGCCGCGGCCCTCTACACCATGCCGCTCACCGCGGAGAAGGAAGCCGGTGCTCCGGTCGACTCCGGTCTGCCCTCGCCGGTCTTCGGTGCCCCCTTCCTCACAGGGGTCCCGGCGACCGCACCGCACCCCAACGCCGCACAGTTGTTCGCAAACTTCCTGGTGACCAAGGCCGGCCAGGAGGCCGTCGCCGACCGCGCCGGCTCCGTGCTGCCCGACATCTCCACGGCGGCGACATCCGCGGACGACATCTGGGTCAACAGCCGGATCGTCACCGCCGACGACACCGAGGCCTTCCGCGCCGAGTTCGCCCAGCTGTTCGGCTCCAGCCAGTAGAACCCACCGCCGCCGGCAGTGCCGCGTCCGGCACCCGGCGAGCCCTCCGGAGACCCGGATCGGTCCCGGACACGAGAGGAAAGAAACATGAAGGTCGGAGAACGTCTCAAGAGCCCCGTGTGCGGTGCCGAAGTCGTGGTCGTCCGAGTCGACGATGCGGTGACCGGACCTCTGTTGTGCGGGGGAGAGCCGATGTCCGCCGATGCCGCACCGGCTTCCGACGCGGCCGCAGGCCAGGGTCTTCTCATCGGCAAGCGATACGAGGGTGGGGGAGTCGAGGTGCTGTGCGTACGTCCCGGCACCGGACCCCTCGCGATCGGCGACGCGGTTCTCGCCGAGAAGCAGGCCCGGCCCCTTCCGTCCTCGGATTGAGCAGATCCAGACGCCGGCAGCAGCTCCCACGGCCGGCATCCCCAGGAAAGGCGACACCATGATTCTCTCGAGCGCGACCGGCGCGGAGGATACGGCGCTCCTCGTCGACACCGTCCGAGCCGCCGTCGGCCGGGCCGACCCGGCCGACGGGCGGACCGATCGGGTCTACCGCGACGGTGCCCTCGACCGCGAACTGTGGTCCGTGCTCGGCCGCGAGATCGGAATCGGCGCTCTCGCCGTCCCCGAGAACCTCGGCGGTCTCGGCACCTCTTTCGCAACCGTGGCAGCCGTTCTCGAAACCCTCGGTGCGGAACTGACCCGGGTCCCCGTCCTCGGCGGTGTCGTCGCCGCCGCGGCTCTCACCCGCTGCACCGAGCACCCCCTCGCCGGGGACCTCCTCGAAGGGATCGCCTCGGGCGCACGAATCGTCGCCACGGTGGTCCCCGGGGACGAGTGCGACGCTCACTCCACCGAGAGCGCCTTCCGCGCGGTCGAGGGAGGATCAGGCGTGACCCTCACGGGCCGAGCCGATTTCGTGCTCGACGGAACTGTGGCGGATACGCTTCTGATCCATGCCGTCGATCGGTACGGAGCCCTGGGTCTCTACGCAGTCGACCGCGTCCATCTGACGGTCGAACCGATGGAGACCACCGACGCCACCCGAGACCTGGCCCGTGTCCACGCCGAGAACGCCCCGGCCACCCTGCTCACCGACCGGCCCGAACCGGGCCGCGTACGCGATCGGGCTCTCGTCGCGCTGGCCTGCGACAGTCTCGGCGTCGCCCGGGCGTGCCTCGACGCCGCGGTGGCCTACGCGAAGGAACGTGTGCAGTTCGGCCGCCTCATCGGCGAGTTCCAGGCCGTGAAGCACATGCTCGCCGAGGTGGCCGTGGCCGTGGAACTGGCCGACTCCGCTGTGGCACACGCGGTGTGGGCAGTCGAGGAGGGCACCGACGACGAGCTCGCCGAGGCAGCGGCCATCGCGGCGATCGCGTGCGGAGACGCAGCCGGCCTTGCCACGGCGACGAATGTCCAGGTGCACGGAGGCATCGGTTTCACCTGGGAACACACCGCCCATTTGTACTACCGCCGGGCCCTGAGCTCGAGCGTGCTGTGGGGCACCGCCGACGAACACGCACAGCGGCTGTATCGGCTCGCGACCGGCCGCGCAGACCGGGACGGCGGCACCCCGTCCCCTGAACCCGTCCGCGAACCGGCACCCGCCCTGTTCGCCACCGAGCACTGATCTCCGACGGTCGGAAAGTGAGTACACGATGTCCCATGTCTCGATACGCCAGCTGCTGAAGAACTTCGACGGCAAGCCCCCGACGGTGGCCGTGGATCATCTCGACCTCGAGATCGAGGACGGCGAATTCCTGGTACTGCTGGGCCCGTCCGGGTGCGGTAAGACGACGACGCTTCGATGCCTGGCCGGCCTCGAACAGCCTGCGAGCGGCTCCATCACCCTCGGCGACGAGGTGGTCTTCGACGGTGCCCGCCGTGTGAACCTGCCGCCCGACAAGCGCTTCATCGGCATGGTCTTCCAGTCCTACGCGCTGTGGCCGCACATGACCGTCCGCAAGAACATCGCCTACCCGCTCAAGTCCCGCAAGCTCACCGACGCGCTCGCCGACGGCCGGGTCGAGGAGACCGCGGCACTGGTGGACTGCGAACGTCTGCTCGACCGGCTCCCGGCGGAACTGTCCGGTGGGCAGCAGCAGCGCGTCGCTCTGGCACGCGGCCTGGTCTCCCACCCCGATCTCGTCCTGTTCGACGAGCCGCTCAGCAACCTCGATGCGCGCCTGCGCGATCAGGTCCGGGCGGAACTGCACGACCTGCACCAGCGCAAGCCGTTCACGGCGGTGTTCGTGACGCACGACCAGAGCGAAGCCCTCGCGCTGGGCACCCGCATGGCCATCATGCGCGCCGGCCGGATCGTCCAGATCGGGCCGCCGCGCGAGGTCTTCGAGGAGCCGGTCGACGAGTACGTCGCAGGCTTCACCGGTATGTCGAACCGGGTGCCCTGCGAGTACGTCGACGGACGCTGGTACGCGCTGGGCACCGAGATCCACGGCATGCAGCCGCGGGCGGAGGCTTCGGTGGGTTCGTTCGTCCTGCGCCTGCGACCGGAGAAGGTCCGGCTGGTGACCGACGTCGCGGACCTGCTGCCCGGTGAAGCCGGGATGGCCGTGCACATCGACGATGTCGAGTACGGTGGCCTGCACTTCGACGTCATGTGCTCGGTGGTGGGCGACGGATCGGTGCGCCGCCAGCTGCATGCCCGCATCCAGACATTCGACACGGCGCGCATGCCGCGCACGGTGAATCGCGGCGCGACGATGATCTTCGCGTTCGATCCGCTCGACGCGCGCACCTTCGACACCGACGGCACGGCACTGGCAATGCCCCGACAGGCGCTGACCGGCGCTCTGGTGGGGTGAGGCGGACATGGCTGTCATGACGTTGCCGACCGCCGAGGTCGGTGAAGCCCCTCCGAGCGTCCCCCGCGGGCCCGGGAACGACGCGGTGCGGGTCGTCGCGCGCCGCCTCGGCGTCGTCGCCTTCGTGGCGCTGCTCTGCTACCTGGTCGTGCTTCCGGTGGTGCGATTGCAGGCGACGGCCTTCGAGGACGGAGCCGCCGGCTACGACCGTGCCTTCGGTCTGCCCCGTATCGGTCAAATACTCTGGAACACGGTCGGTCTGGCGTTCGGGTCGTTGGTGATCGCGATGGTTCTCGGTACGGCACTGGCGTGGGCGGCGAACCGGCTTCCCCGACGCCTGGCCGTGTTGCAGATCCTGCCGATCCTGCCGATCGTGATTCCGGCCGTCGCCGCGATCGTCGGCTGGGCGTTCCTGCTCTCACCCCGTCCCGGCTACCTCAACGCGATGCTGCGGAACCTGCCGTGGTGGTCGCATCTCGAAGAGGGCCCGATCGACATCTACTCGATCCAGTGGATCGTGATCATCACCGGGTTCTCGCTGAGTTCGTTCGTGTACATGTTCGTCCGCTCGGGTTTCGAGAACATCAACTCGGAGATGATCGAGGCCGCCCAGGTCTCCGGGATGCCGGAATGGAAGGTGTTCTTCAAGATCACCCTGCCCTTGTTGCGTCCCACGCTCATCTACGGCGCGGGCGTCGCGCTCCTGCTCGGGCTCGGGCAGTTCACCGGCCCGCTGTTGCTGGGCACCAACACCGGGGTCAGCGTGCTGACCACGGAGATGTACTTCCAGATCAGCGACTCGCCGGCGCAGTTCGCCACCGCCGCGGCCCTCGGCTCGCCGCTGCTGATCGTGGGGATCGTGGTGGTCTTCGCGCAGAAGGCGATGCTGGGCAATCAGCGTCGCTTCGTCACCCACGGCGGCAAGGCGTTCCGTTCCCAGGGGCGCCCGTCGAAGACCGGTGTGGCGATCATCCTGCTCTTCTCGCTGCTGTCGACGGTACTGCCGCTGCTGGCACTGGTGTTCGTGGCCCTGTCGCGTTACTGGAGTGGCACCGTCAACTTCTCCGCGCTGACCTTCGAGAACTTCCGGACGATCTTCTCCGGCACGGCGGTGCCCGCTGCGGTGGGCAACAGCGTGATGTTCTCCCTGATCGCGATGGCGATCGTCCTGCCGCTCGGCTTCGTCGCCGCGAACCTCATCGTGCGTGGCACGAAGTACCCGGTGCTGCGAGTGGTCACCGACGTGCTCGTGTCCATGCCGTTGGGAGTGCCGGCGGTCATCTTCGGTGCCGCCTTCCTGCTGACCTACACGCAGGGGCCGATCGTCCTCTACGGCACGTCGTGGGTGGTGATCCTGGTGTACGTGACGCTGATGCTGCCGTTCGCGACCCGCATGCAGCTGTCCTCGATGCTCGCCCTCGGCGAGACCTACCTCGAGGCGTCCCGGGTGAGCGGTGCCGGTTTCGTGGCCACCAACGTGAAGATCCTGTTGCCGCTCATGCGCGGCAGCCTCGGCGGGACCGCGGCCCTGTTGTTCGTCCTGCTCACCCACGAGTTCACTGCGTCGCTGCTGGTGCGGGCCTCGCAGACGCAGGTGATGGGCACCATCCTGTTCGAGTACTGGTCCAACGGCGGTTACCCGCTCGTCGCCGCCGTCGCCCTGGTCATGACCGGGGTCACCGCGGTCGGTGTCGCCGCGGCGATGCTGGTGGGCGGAACCGACGCGCTCAGCAAGATGTGACCACACGGATCGAGATGTCATCACCGGGCCCGGCAGCGAGTCGCTCGTTGCCGGGCCCGGTCTCGCCTGCCGCCTCGGCAAGTCCGGGGCCGGCACGAACGGAAGGACGCCAGTTGACGTACAGGACGGCTCCGGATCATCTCCGGGACGCGGGTGTCGTCGTCACGGGAGCCGGTAACGGTATCGGCCGGGCTCTGGCCCACCGCCTCGCGCAGGCCGGCGCCCGTGTCGTGGTCAACGATCTCGACGCCGACGCGTGCGCCCGCGTCGCCGAGGAGATCGGTGGCATCGCAGTACCGGGGGACGCGGCAGGGGAGCAGGGCGTCGCCGAGTTGGTCGCCCGCTCGCTCGCCGCTCTCGGATCCGTGGACGTGTGGTTCGCCAACGCCGGGGTCGAGACGGGAGCGGCCGAGAGCGAGGCGGCATGGCAGCTGTCCTGGGAGGTCAACGTCATGGGGCACGTCCGCGCCGCCCGGGCACTGCTGCCGGAGTGGCTCGAGCGGGGTGCCGGACGGTTCGTGGTGACGGCCTCGGCGGCGGGACTGCTGACCATGCTCGGTTCCCCGGCGTACTCGGTGAGCAAGCACGCTGCCGTCGCCCATGCGGAGTGGCTCTCGGCGACCTACGGGGACAAGGGCGTGATCGTCCAGTGTGTGTGCCCGCAGGGCGTCGCGACGGATCTGCTGCCGACCGACGCTGCGGGCCGGGTGATCTTCGAGAGTGGGGTGCTCACCCCGGACGAGGTCGCCGACCATATCGTCGGAGCGCTCGGCGACGACCGGTTCCTGATCCTTCCGCACCCCGAGGTGGCGGAGTACTACCTGCGGCGAGCATCGGATCCGGATCGGTGGCTGCGTGCGATGCGGCGAGTGCAGGATCGCATCGAGGTCGTCGCGGAAGAGGAGGAGAAGCGTCCGCTCCGGACGACCGGGTGAGCGGATGACACCTCCGGCGCGGTGACCGCTCCTGGTCGAGGTGTTCTGCGGAAGTCGGGTTGCCGGAACCGTGCGCGTCGATAGCGTGGTCGGCATGAGTGCTCTGCCGAGATCGTGGATGCAGTTGCGGCTCGCCGCGGGTGAGTACCGATTCCGGGAGAGCCTGTTCGCGCTGCCCGCGCTGGTCGTCGTCGCCGGAGCTGTGCTCGCGGAGGTGAGCGGCTACATCGATCGGACCTTCGGCCCCTTCCCGTGGGGCATGAAGATGAACAGCAACG
>Ga0180216_1003741_pt1 | contig 11871 bp, 10 predicted proteins | sample eDN3rd37CBELigMG_FD_128879 | JGI IMG/M metagenome (GOLD analysis project Ga0180216, IMG submission 128879) | Enriched Miracle-Growth compost microbial communities from Emeryville, California, USA - eDNA 3rd pass 37_C BE-Lig MG (version 2)... ...
GGAGCCTCTCCCGCAGCGGATGCTGCAGACCTCGTCCTGCCCATTGGCGCCGGCCCTGAGAAGGCCGTCGCAGCTACTAAGACGGTGGCACTGTCGATGGTTGCCACCTCGTTGCTTGCCGCTGCGTTGGCCGAGGATGCAGGACTCTCCGAAGCCCTCCGCCGCCTGCCTGACCGGCTTCAGCAGGCGCTCAAGTGCGATTGGTCCGCCTGGGGCGAAAGCATCGCTGCTGCGCCAGCCGCCTTCGTTGCGGCTCGTGGATACGGGTTGGGAACGGCGCGCGAAATTGCACTCAAAGCGACCGAAACGATGCAACTACCGGCGCTCGGCTTCAGCGCGGCCGAGCTGCGGCATGGCCCTCGGGCAGCTGTGAAGCCGGAGACGCCGGTCCTCATCCTCCGTCAGAACGACGAATCCGCCTCAACGGTCGATGACCTCGCCCATGATCTCCGCGCGGCGGGAGAGACGGTGTTCCTGGCGGGTGGGCCGGCCAGCGCCTTACCGTGGATCGGCGATGACCATCCCCTCACCGACGTCATCGCCATGCTGGTACCGGCCTATCGGGCCATCGAGGCTGCCGCCCGTCGCCGCGGTCTCGACCCCGACCGTCCGGAGCATCTGACAAAGGTCACTCAGACCTTGTGAAAACGCCGCGGGAATTCTGCCCGCGCCAGCAATTGGATGGCCGTGAGCCGGCGCGGAGCCCCCTTGCCTCGCAGGCCAGCTACGCAGCCTCGCCCGTAACCAGCACGATCTTGCCGATGTGCGTGCTGCTTTCCATGAGGCGGTGCGCCTCTGCCGCCTCGGCCAGCGGGAACGTCTTGTACATGACAGGCTTGACCTTGCCGGCTTCGATCAGCGGCCAGACCTTGGTTTCAAGCGCGCGGGCGATTTCGCCCTTCTGCTCGATTGAGCGCGGACGCAGGGTCGAGCCAGTCCAGGTCAGCCGCTTGATCATGAGCATCATGAAATCGGCCTCGACCTTGGAGCCACCGAGCCAGGCGATCTGGACCATGCGGCCATCCACAGCAAGTGCTCGGATATTGCGCGGAACGTAGCTGCCGCCGACCATGTCGAGGATGACGTCGACCCCCTTCCCGCCGGTCAGCTCCTTCACGACTGCGACGAAATCCTCGGTCTTGTAGTTGATGGCCCGCTCGGCGCCGAGCTCTTGACAAGCCTTCGCCTTGTCGTCGCTCCCGACGGTGCAGAATACGCGCGCGCCGAATTCGCGAGCGAGTTGAATCGCCGTGGTGCCGATCCCGCTCGATCCCCCGTGAATGAGCAGCGTTTCTCCCGGTTGCAGCCGGCCGCGGTCGAACACGTTGGTCCAGACGGTGAAGAAGGTTTCCGGAACAGCACCCGCCTCCACCAACGACAATCCCATGGGGACCGGCAGCACCTGCGGCTCCGGCGCGACGCAGTACTCCGCGTATCCGCCTCCGGCAACTAGCGCGCAAACCTTGTCGCCGACCTTGAAGCGCTTGCAGCCCGGGCCAACCCCTACGACCTCGCCAGCGATCTCCAGCCCCGGAACCTCACTCGCTCCGGGGGGCGGATTGTAGCTGCCAAGGCGCTGCTGGACGTCCGGGCGGTTCACGCCGGCAGCCGCCACTTTGACGAGCACCTCACCTTCACCCGGCTGTGGCACCGGCATTGTATCCGGCTTCAGCACCTCCGGCCCGCCAAACCCGTCGATGCGGATGTAGGCCATGGTCTGGGGCAGGCTCATGGGGTCACTCCTTCGGGTCCGATGTCGTTCCTGTTGTGCTGCTTAGCGCAACAGAGAGCGCACGTCACCGTTGGGCACTTGGACGAATCGATCAGGTCACCTCGGCAGTGCACGGCCGCTCAGATGTGCATTCCGCCGCAAGAGGTCGACCATCCTCGCTAGAAGTGGGCCGGATGTCCTTGCTGGGCAATGTCGATCAGCCCGTTAGAGTGGGGGCGTAAGCAGCATCTGCGACTTCGGCCGGACGGCCTACAATGTCGAGCTTCGCCAAGCGCGGTGCAGACTCGGCGATCACGCGACCGCCCTTGATCACGGCAAGGCGGGGTGGGCGGAGGCGGATGGCCTCGATCGGGTCTCGGGCGTCGAGCACGACGCAGTCGGCGGGATTGCCGACGGCAATTCCATACCCCTCGAGATGCATAGCCCTCGCTGCACTCTCGGTGACGGCCGCGAAGCACTGGTTCATGGCATCGAGGCTCGTCATATGCGCAGCGTGAACTGCCATATACGCAGCATCCAGCGGATCGCCGGTGCCCAGCGAGTACCAAGGGTCCATGACGCAATCCATGCCGAAGGCGACGTTTATGCCTGCGGCCAGCAGCTCCGGGACGCGCGTCAGACCACGTCGCTTCGGATACGTATCGTGCCGGCCCTGGATGGCGATGTTGATCAGAGGATTGGCGATGACGTGCAGCTCCGACTCGCGCATCAGCGGAATGAGCTTGGAAACGTAATAGTTGTCCATCGAGTGCATGGACGTGAGGTGCGAGCCCGCAACGCGCCCTTGCAGCCCGTGCCGTAGCGTCTCAAACGCCAAAGTTTCGACGTGTCGCGAGAGCGGATCGTCCGTCTCATCGCAATGCATGTCGACGAGCAGGCCACGGTCGGCAGCAATCCGGCACAGCGCGCGCACGCTCTCTGCGCCGTCCGCCATCGTGCGCTCGAAATGGGGAATGCCGCCGACGATTTCGACGCCCTTGTCCAACGCGCGCTTCAGGTTGTCGGCCGCACTGGGCGAACGGAAATAGCCGTCCTGCGGAAAAGCGACGAGCTGAAGCGTGATGTAGGGGGCAACCCGCCGCTTCACCTCGAGCAAGGCATCGACGGCGAGCAGCCGGTCATCGCAGATATCGACATGGCTGCGGATAAAGAGCAGCCCCTTGGAGACGGCGAGATCACAGTATCTGAGCGCCCGCTCCACGACCGCCTCGTGAGTCAATTGCGGCTTGAGCTCACCCCAGAGCGCAATGCCTTCGAGAAGCGTGCCGGAGCGATTGAGGCGGGGGAGACCGAGAGACAGCGTGGCATCCATGTGGAAGTGCGGATCCACGAACGGCGCGGAGACAAGCCTGCCCGTCGCGTCGATCGTTCTAGCCGCTTTGGGCGCGATCCTCGGCGCAATCTCGACGAAGCGGCCATCCTTGATCGCGATGTCGATCCCCGAGCGACCATCGGGAAGGTTGGCATTGTGGATGATGAGATCGAAGTGACCGGCAGAAGTTTCTGGCATCGAGATTGGCGCGTCAGCGCTCTCCCTTGATGTAAGGCTTCATCAGCGCGCGCGGATAATCGGCCCGGCGCGCCACCGCGATCAACGCGAGGATCGAGAGGAGATAGGGTAGCATCAGGAACACTTGCCCCGGAACAACCCCACCAGCGAGCGTTTGCAGCCGGACCTGATAGGCATCGAAAGCGCCGAACAGCAACGCGCCGAGCAGCGCCTTCCCCGGCTTCCAGGACGCGAAGACGGTGAGGGCAATGCAGACCCAGCCGCGACCGTTGATCATGCCAAAGTAGAAGGCATTGAAGGCCGACATGGTGACGAACGCACCCCCAACCGCCATCAGGGCGGAACCCGCGGCAAGTGCCCCAATGCGCAATCCGGCAACCGACAAACCCTGCGCCTCCACTGCCGCCGGATTATCGCCAACAGCCCGAATGGCAAGGCCGATCGGCGTCCGCGCCAGAACAAGTGCAACGGCGCCCACGCACGCGAATGCGAGCCACGTCATCGCGGTTTGCTGCGCCAGCGCGGGTCCGATGATCGGAATGACATTCAGGATCTCGAGATTGAGCGGCGCAAAGGGTTCGATGCGCGGCGGGCTCGTTACGGTGGGGAAAGCGACGCGGTAGCCGAAATAGGCACTGCTCGTTGCCAGCATCGTGAGCCCGATGCCGCTGACGTGCTGGGAAAGACCCAAAAGAACGGTAAATACCCCGTGCAGGAGACCACAAAGGGCACCCACCACCGCCGCTACGGCAACCCCTGTCCACAAACCGGTCCCGAGATAAACGGCCAGCCACCCCGACATGGCACCCGCAACGAAAATGCCCTCGATGCCGAGATTGAGGACGCCAGAGCGCTCACAGATGAGGGCGCCCAGCACGCCGAAGATCAGCGGCGTGGCGATGCGAATGGCGGCCGCCCAGAAATTCGCTTGTCCGATGATTTCGATCGCCTCGATCATGCGATCCTCAGAATGCGGATGCGGTAGCGCAGAAAGAGCGAGCCGACGAGCGTGCACATCAGAGCTAATGCGACCACCAGATCCGCGAAGTAGCTCGATATTCCGAGACCGCGGCTCATGGTGTCCGCTCCTACGAAAACGCCGGCAATGAAGATTGCCGCAGGAATGACAGCCAGCGCGTTAAGCATGGCCAGCATCGCGACGACGATGCCGGCGTAACCGAAACCGGGCGAGAGATCTGAGGTGAGATATCCTTTAAGCCCGGCAACCTCGCTTACGCCGGCGAGGCCTGCAAGCGCACCCGACATAAGGCCCGTAATGACGAGAGTGCTCGCTACAGGAATTCCGGCAAAGCGTGCCGCCGCCGCATTCCCGCCTACCGCGCGCATCTCGAGCCCGATGAACGTGTGCCGCTGGATGATGTGGACCGCGACCGCGGCCAAGAGCGCCAGGATCAGGCCGGAGTGGAGCCGCATCTGGGGGACGAGTTGACCCAACATCCCGGCGTCGAGGATCGGCACCGATTGCGGCCAGCCGAGCCCCATTGGATCTTTCATCGGCCCCTCGAGCATCATCTGCACGAAGAGCAGGACGACGAAATTGAGCAACAGCGTCGTCACGACCTCGTCCACGGCGAGCCGTGTCTTGAGGAGCACCGGCCCGAGCAACAGCAGAGCGCCCGCTGTAGCGCCAGCGAGAATGATCAGGGGAATGAGCACCAGGGAGGGAGTCTCGAGATGGCCTCCAACGGCAACGGCGGCCAAGGCCCCCACATAAAGCTGGCCTTCCGCGCCGATGTTCCACAGCTTCGCTCGGAAGGCGACCGCAGCCGCAAGGCCCGTGAAAATGAGCGGCGTTGCGCGGGTCAATGTCTCCGTCAGCGCGAATGGCGTACCGGCGGCGCCTTCGATAAGGAGCAGCACCGCCCGGCCAAGCGGAGCTCCCGTCATGCTGAGGAGGCCCAGCGCCAACACAAGCGCTACGAGCCCCGATAGAACTGGGATTCCTGCCAGCAGCAGGATCGACGGCTTGCCGCGCGGCTCGAGGCGGAAGTCGACGCGCTTCACTGGATCAACTCGCGGGCCGAATCTGCGGCTTCATCGGCGAGCGGCCTCTCGTCGGCGAAGGCACCGGAAACGTGGCCGGCCATGGCAAGTCCGATCGTCGGCACGTCGAGCAGACTGGTCTTGACCGCCGGCGTCAGGCGCCCGGCATGAAGCACCGCGATGCGATGGGCTATGGCAAGGAGCTCGTCGAGGTCTTCCGAGATGAGGAGGACCCCTGCACCATCCGCCGCCGCCTTCTGCAAACGTTTATGCACCTCGATGGTAGCGCCGATATCCAGCCCGCGTGTCGCCTGATTGGCGAGGATCAGGCGCGGAGCCCCGTGCAATGCGCGCGCGAGCAGCAGCTTTTGGATATTGCCGCCGGACAGCAGACGTATCGGAGCGTCAGGGCCAGGACACCTCACGTCGTAGGCGCGAATAATCTGTTCAGCATCCTTTCGAATGGTAGAGTGCCTGAGGAAGCCACGAGACTTAACCGCGGGCGATCGCGTACGCTCCAAAATGAGGTTCTCGGCCACACTCAGGTCGCCGACGATTCCATCCAGGTTACGGTCTTCCGTCAGCCGCCCCACGCCCCGGTCTATCATGGTGCGCGGATTGGACACGATAGGCTTGCCCAGCGCTAGTGCACGCCCCTTCTCCAGCCGTTCAAGTCCCGCCACGAGGCTTGCCAGGCTCCGCTGCCCATTGCCCGACACTCCGGCAATCCCGACGATTTCGCCGGCGTGAACCGTAAGGCTTGCCTCGACGAGCCGATCGCGACCCGACCCGCAGCTGACACCTTCGAGCACGAGGACCGGAGCGCCCGGACGTGCTGCCGTGGGCCGATCAGGTTCGATTTCGCGCCCGATCATATGCCGCGTCAGCACGTTACGATTAGCGTCCGCCACAGCCAGCTCGGCCACCTTGCGGCCGCTGCGCAGCACCACGATGCGGTTGGCGAGGGCCAGCACTTCCTCCAGCTTGTGGCTGATGAAGATGACTCCCAAGCCGCGACGCGCGAGTGCCCGGACCGCCGAGAACAGAGTCTGTGCTTCCTGGGGAGTCAGCACGGCCGTGGGCTCATCGAGCACGAGAACCCGTGCACGGCGATAAAGCGCCTTGAGAATCTCAATGCGCTGGCGCTCACCCATCGAAAGGGCGTGAACCGGCGCATCCACATCGACCTTGAGGCCGATTTCCTCCATCAGCGATGAGACCCGCGCCCTGGCCTCGCGCCGTCGCAAGCTCACGGCAAACGAAGAGGTCGTCCCCAGGATGATGTTTTCGAGGCCGGTCAGATTATGAGCCAACGCGAAGTGCTGGTGCACCATGCCGATGCCGGCCGCAAGCGCGGCCTGGGGCGAGCCTGGGGCCAGCTCGCTCAGCCTACCGGACTCGTCGACGACGTGGACGCGTCCCGCATCGGCGACATAGTGGCCGAACAGAATATTCATCAACGTCGTCTTGCCGGCGCCATTCTCGCCGAGCAGCGCCACCACCTCGCCTGCGCACAGCTCAAAATCGATCTGGTCGTTTGCGACCAGCCCGCCGAAACGCTTGCTGATGCCCTCGAGACGCAGCAGCACCGTATTGCCCGCGAGGTGAGGAATCGTCATACGCCGATGCCGCTGACCAGTGTGGACCGCCGGACGTTCCTCAAGCGGTCGACTTGGGCTCCGAGTCGTTGATGTTCACGCGGAACGCGCCGTCCAGGATCTCCTTCTCCTTGGCTTTGACCAGATCGATGACGTCCTGGGGGACGAGCTTTTCGTCGAAAGTCAGGCTGGCTCCGCCGTGAGCCATGTAGCTATAGGGGCCGTAATCAGCAGGCTCGAAGGCGCCGCTCATCACGTTCTGAATGGCGCGGTCGATCGTCGGCTCCATGTGCCACAGCGCCGAAGCCACAATGACGCCCGGGTAATCCGGAGAGGTATCGATGACGTTGCCGATGGCCTTTACCCCGCGCTCTTTGGCGGCGTCCGAAACGCCGAAGCGCTCTGCGTAGAGCAGGTCGGCCTGCTTGTCGATCATGGCAAAGGCCGCTTCCTTGGCTTTTGGCGGGTCGTACCAGGAATTGATGAATGTCACCAAGAACTTGATATCCTTATTGACTTCGCGGGCGCCATCCATGAACGCGTTCATGAGCCTGTTGACTTCCGGAATGGCATAACCACCGACCATGCCGATGACGTTGGTTTTGGTCACCTTTCCGGCGATCATTCCGGTGAGATACGATGGCTCATGGATATAATTGTCAAACACCGCGAAGTTGGGCCTTGACGGCCCGAAAGAGGATCCCATCAGGAATGCGATCTTGGGAAAATCCGCTGCCGCCTTGCGTGCAGCCCGTTCCACGCCAAAAGCCTCGCCTATGATGAGATCATTGCCCTCTGTCGCATACTGGCGCATCACGCGCTCGTAGTCGGTATTGGCGATGTTTTCCGACCACTTGTAGACCACATCGCCGCGCGCCTCGGCTGCCTTGAGCGCCTTGTGAATTCGCGAAACCCACTGCTGCTCGACAGGCACTGTATAGATGGATGCCACCTTGATCGGCTTCGCCTTTTGAGCCAGTGCGGAGCCAGCCCCAAGCAGGAGCGCAGCGCCACCGCCCAGATACAGCACTTGCCGACGATCGAACAAACTGGACGGTACTTCCAGTGAATCCTTGTGCATATGCCCCACTCCTGCTCTGTCACTCACCCGAACATGGCCATCGCTGATAATCGATGGGCGCGCGGAACAGAGCAAGGGGGATGGCGCGCCGGAAAACCCAGCAAAGTGTTGAAATTTTCGCCCGGTCGCCTTTCCCCACCCCGCTGGACGGCTGATCAAAAGTCCGTCATACTTGGTTTTTAAGCGGCTTTCGCAAGAGGCGAACCCGTGAGTGACAAGCATATTATTCTCGCGTCGCACCCGCCGCGGGGTGCGCGGCGCGCCGTGCCGGTAAATTGGGGCGCACCGACCGCCAAGGAACGCGGTCCCATCATTGGAAGCCTAAACAATCCGCACCAGCGCAATGTGATCGGCGTCCATTCCGGCGCCTATGGCGTCTACCGCGCGCTCGCCATTGCGGCGGGCAAACTGGATCCGGTCCACCGTCCCGATCTGACAAATACATTTCCACCAGTGGATATTGGACCTTTTCCTCAGTGGTCCGATCCCGACAAAATCGTCTCGCTCGATCCTTGGGGTCACCTGGTAGCGAGTGTTTTCGCCGAGGAGCTGGCACAGGGCTACGATATTCGCCCGACCATCGCGATCACCAAGGCGCGCATCGGAATGCCCGAGCTACGCGAGGCGATGGCGGCAGGGCGGCTGCGCTCCGACAACCGCGTATTGTTGCCTTCGGGCGAGGCGAATGCCGTAAAGGCGGCTATCGAGCCTGTCTGGTATTTGCCGGGTATCGCAAAGCGCCTGGGACTGACGGAAACGGAGCTCCGGCGCGCATTGTTCCGACACACCGGCGCGATGTTTCCGGATCTGGTCACGCGCTCCGATCTCAAAGTGTTTCTCCCGCCGATCGGCAATATCACCCTCTACATTTTCGGCGAGATTTCGCGACTTTGGGATGGCAAGGGCGAGGTTGCCTGCAGGGTTCACGACGAATGCAATGGTTCGGACGTGTTCGGATCCGATATCTGCACGTGCCGCCCCTATCTCACTCACGGCGTCGAGGAATGCATCCGCTCGGCGCAGCGGGGCGGTGTCGGCCTCATCGTCTACAATCGCAAAGAAGGCCGCGCGTTGGGTGAGGTCGTCAAATTCCTCGTTTACAACGCTCGAAAACGTAATCCGGACGGTGATAGCGCGGCCGCCTATTTCGAGCGCACCGAGTGCGTGGCCGGTGTCCAGGACATGCGCTTCCAGGATCTGATGCCTGATGTTTTCCATTGGCTCGGGGTCAAGCGCATCGACCGCTGGCTGTCGATGAGCAATATGAAATTCGACGCCATGGCTCAGCACGGCATCAGCATCGGGGAGCGGGTCCCGATTCCGGAGGAGCTCATTCCAGCCGATGCGCGCGTCGAAATGGATGCGAAGATCGCTGCGGGCTATTTCACGCCAGCTCCCATCGCGGACACTCTCGACCTTCGCAAAACCAAAGGCCGCGAGCTGGACGAATACTGACGCATGCTTTCCGATTCTCGCCGGGACCTGGGTACAACGGCCCGTGACCTGCTGACGGCCGCCGCCGTCCGAGCACGGGCCAATCTCATGCTCGAAGAAGGATTGGCCGGTCGCCTTCCCCATTTCAATGTCCGGCCCGAACGTCTTCCGGCCGCGGCCGCCTATGTCGCAGAGACCATCCGGCTGAACTATCCGGCGCTCGAAGTTCCGCCGCACGCACGCTGGCGGCATTTCGTGATCAGTGGCGTCGACCGATGGACCGAGATCGCAAACCGGATCGAGACCGACGAGATCGAACGTGCGCGCATCCGCATCGACCTGGTCGTCATAAGTGTGCTGCTCGATGCGGGCGCGGGTCCCAGCTGGCGCTGGCGCGATCCACGGACCGAGCGCACGCTCGCCCGATCGGAAGGCCTCGCCATCGCAAGCCTTGAGGCGTTCGCGTCAGGGCTTTTCTCGAGCGATCCTGCTCGGCCATACCGAGTGGACGCAGAGCGGCTGGCGCGACTGACTCTCAATGAGCTCGCGGCAGCTTTCCAGGCCGACGCGGCCAATCCCCTCGAAGGCCTCGAAGGTCGCCTCACGCTGTTGCACCGCCTCGGTGCGACGGCGGCAGCGGACCAAATGAGCTTCGGCGCCGATGGCCGCATCGGAAACCTTTATGATCGGCTTGCCCGCGAAGCATCCGCCAGGGGAGGCGATCTCCCGGCACCGATGATTCTCACGGCGCTGCTTGACGCATTGGGGCCGATCTGGCCGGGCCGGCTCACCCTCGTTGGGCTGCCGCTCGGGGATACTTGGCACCATCCGGCAATTGCCGTACCGGGAGAAACGGATGGACTGATTCCGTTTCACAAGCTTTCGCAGTGGCTCGCCTATTCGATGATTGAACCCCTCCAGGAGGCAGGGCTCGAGGTCTCCGAAATCGGCGGACTCACGGGGCTTGCAGAATACCGGAACGGCGGTCTGTTCCTCGATTTCGGCGTACTGGAGGCGCGCCAGCGCGACCTGCTGAGCACACCGCTCAAACCGTCCGATGAACCCGTCGTGGAATGGCGGGCGCTGACGGTCGCTCTGCTTGATCGCGTGGCTCCGCTGGTGCGTGCGGAGCTAGGGCTCTCCGAACAGGCCCTGCCGTTGGCTTCGGTTCTCGAAGGCGGGACGTGGGCAGCCGGCCGGCGGATCGCCCGCGAGCGGCGGGAAGGCGGCACTCCTCCTGTCACCTTGATCAGCGACGGCTCAATATTCTGAAAGCAGCAATAAAGCAGCAAATCATGCAGAAACCAACGGTTCACCCGAACGTTATCGTCATCGATCATCCGCTCGTGGCCCACAAGCTGTCGTTGATGCGAGATAAGGCGACGCCATCGATGATGTTCCGCCAGCTCTTGCGGGAAATCAGTCTTCTGCTCGGCTACGAGCTTCTGCGCGATTTGCCGACCGAACTGCGCCGCATCGAGACACCTATCGGCCCTATGGAGGCCCCATTCATCCGCGGCAAGAAGCTGACCTATGTCCCTATTTTGCGCGCCGGCATGGGCTTGCTCGACGGGCTGCTCGACCTCGTGCCCTCGGCGCGCGTCGGTCACGTCGGCCTCTATCGCGATCCGGAAACTCTGAGCGCGATCGAATACTACTGCAAGCTGCCCGAGGACATTGCCGACCGCTTGACTGTCGTGGTCGATCCGATGCTCGCCACGGGCAACTCACTGAGCGCTGCGATTACGAGGCTCAAGGATTATGGCGCTGCCGATATCCGGGCCGTGTGCCTTCTCGCGGCTCCTGAAGGCATCGAGGCGGTCACCTCGGCACACCCCGATGTCAAGATCTACACCGCCGCAGTTGATGAGCGTCTGAACGACCACGGATACATCGTTCCTGGTCTGGGCGATGCCGGTGATCGCATGTACGGCACCAAGTGACTGGGGCCTTGCCTCGTCGCGAGCATCGCTGACCGGCAAACGGACCGACAGGGCTTGCGAAAGAGGAGAAAGGCCATGCGTGTGATCTTGTCACTTATTGGTATCGCGCTGGCAGCAGGCTTGGTTCTGCTGCCAGAAACGCTCGCGCAGGTCTCCCCCGGCACGCAGAACCAGCCCGGGATGGTGGGCCCATCGCAGCGCGCGCAGCCCGGCCCGGGAATGGGACCGGGCCAGGGGATGCAGCAGGGACAACCCGGCATGATGCGCCGGGGCATGGCTGATCAAGACGAGATGGGCATGAAAGGAATGCGCCACGGCATGCGCGGCAAGCACCAGCGTATGATGAAAATCGCGTTCGCTATCGCCGACAGGGATGGGGACGGCGCCCTTTCCTTTGAGGAAATCACCGACATTCACCGGCGCATATTCAATGCCGTCGACGACAACAATGACGGCCTGATCACGCCCGAAGAGGTCCAAGGCTTCATGCGGAATTGAGACTCGTTCCACCCGCTTAGCATAGATATTCGGCCTATTCGGCTGCGGATTCGCCCGCGCGCAGGACGAAA
>Ga0180216_1003743_pt1 | contig 11862 bp, 12 predicted proteins | sample eDN3rd37CBELigMG_FD_128879 | JGI IMG/M metagenome (GOLD analysis project Ga0180216, IMG submission 128879) | Enriched Miracle-Growth compost microbial communities from Emeryville, California, USA - eDNA 3rd pass 37_C BE-Lig MG (version 2)... ...
CCCTCCCTTTGCAGAGTACCTGGCATCGCTGCCGCGCCGTGGATCGGACCGCCTGCAGTCCAAGAAGCAGCGCGAGGAAGAGGAACGACAGCGCGAGCAGGCGCTGCGCAACGCGCAGGTCGAGGCGGAGCGCGAACGGATGGCGCGCCAGCAGCGTCAGCGCGAGCTCGAGGAGGCACGCCGGCAAGAGGAAGAGGCGCGGAAGCGGTGCGGCAGCGCCGCGGCCACGGCGCAAGGCCGCAGCGGCCCAGGTGGCTGACGCAAGCGCAGCTGGTGGATCCTATGCTCGCTGGCGGCTGCAGGGAGGAGGCGGAGCGGGCGGCGGCCGAGCTGCAAAAGCTCCAGGCCGAGTTCTCGGCCCGCGTCCGCGAGTGGCGCCGGGCCAACGTGGTACGCGTGGCTGCGTTGCGCGCACGTCCGTGTCGGCCGGAGGCGGCCGCTCACCCACGGCTGCCCCAAACGCTCCGCCCTGTAATGTGCCCCAGCTGGCCACGCCGCCCGTGTCGGGCTCGCCGCGCCCGTACGGCATGATGTCGCGCCGGCGCGCCCGCCTCGGGGGCGACGGCAGTGCGTCCGAGGGCGAGTCCAGCGCCACGGACGTGGCCACGCCGCCGCCGGCGCCGTCGCCGGCCGCCGCGCCCGGCACCCCGGGAGCCGCGAAAGAGGAGGCGCCCGAGGACGAGGTCGTGCTGGCGGCCAAACGCGGGCCGTGGAACGCGCACTGGCTGCCGCTGCGGCCCGAGGCGTGGGGCCTGCGCGGCCTGTGCATGGACATCCTCAACCGGCTGCGCTCTGACGTCAACGCGGAGCACTTTAACGACCCCGTCGACTGGGAGGCGCTCGGCCTGGACGACTACCCGCTGTGCGTCCCCGGCTGGAGCGGCGCCGCGCAGATAGCATGGCGTACTCACCAGGTGCTGGCGATGGCCCGTCCGGTGGCTCGCGCGCACAGCGTCGTGCGGCGGCCGATGGACCTGGGCACGGTGCAGAAGAAGCTGCTCCGCGGCGAGTACGGCACGGTGGCGGCGTTCCGGAGCGACATCATCCTTGTCTTTGAGAACTGCGTCCTGTACAACAAGCCGGGCTCGCGCATCGTGCAGCAGGTGCGTGGCCAGCGCAAAGCCGCGGTGCACGTTGCTGGCGCTGCGCCGCCACTCACGTCGGAGGCGCGGTGACCATTTGCGCGGGGGGCGGGGTGACCCGGCAGGCGTCGGTCCTGCGCAAGCGGTTCCACAACTACATGGCGTCGGCGAATGTGTGGGGCGCGATGGACGCCGACGAGCGCGCGGCGTACATTGCGCGCGCCCGCGAGCCGCCGCGCGCCGCCGCGCCACCGGCTGCCGCACCGGCTCCTGCGGCCGACGCGGAGGACGTGGACGTGATGACGATCGACGTAGACGGGCCGGCCCCACGGCGGGAGGAGCGCGCCGACCTCTTTGGCAACGGCATCGACAGCGCCGTGCCCCCACCGCCCGCGCCGCCGGCGCCGCCGACGCCGCCCCCGGCCAGGCTGCCCCCGACCACGCCGGGCAGGGCGGCGGCCGGCGGCGCTGGTGGCTCCAAGCCGCCGGCGCCGGCGTTTTCGTCGCCGACAGTGCCGCCGGGCGTCCTGATCGACGGCCAGCTCGTCGGCATCAAGCGCGGGCGCGGTCGCCCGCCGTCGCCCGAGACGCTGGCCAAGCGCGCGCGGATGGCCGCCGCGGCCGCGGCGAACGCACCCGCGGGCACCGTGGCGGTTGCCGGGCACGGTGCGCTCGCGGGCTCGCCCAAGCCGGTCGCGGCGTCCAGCGCGCCGCTCGCGAACGGGCGGCCGGCGGGCGCGCCGCCATCCCTGCCCAAGTTTGAGCTGCCGTCCTTTGCGCAGCAGTGGGCGGCCAGCCCGCCGCCGCCGGCAATGCCGTCGCTGCCGCAGCTGCCCTACCAACACGCGCTGCAATTCCCGCAGCAGCAGCAACAGCAGCAGCAGCGGCAGCAGCAGCAGCAACAGCAGCAGCAGCAGCAGCAGCAGCAGCAGCAGCAGCAGCCGGCGCCGGCGCCGTACCCCCAGCGGGCCGCACCGTACCAGGCGCCCCAGCAGACGCCGCAACCGCCGGGGCTGGGAGCGTACACGGCGCCGTGGCAAGCCGCGCCGCCGCCGTCGCTCCCGGGCCTGCCGTGGCAGCAGACGATGCCGTGGATGGCCGGGCACATGCCGCCGGCGCCGGCGCCGGCGCCGCCACAGCAACAACAGCAACAGCAGTTTGCGGCGGCGCCGCCCGCCGCGCACCAGATGCTCTCGATGGCGTCCGGGTGGCCGCAGATGGGCGGCGCGTCCTGGGGCCTCGGGCCGCAGGCGGTGCCGTCGATGCCGTGGGCGCAGCTGTCCGGCATGCCGGCGTCGCTGCCGCCGTGGGGCGCCGCCGGCGCGGCGTCGCCCGCCAAGCCCGCGGCATCCTCCGCCAGCCTCAACGGCGGCGTGCCGCCGCCGGCCGCGGCGCCTGCTGCCGCCGTCGCCGCCACCGCCGCTGCACCGGGCGCAGGATCCGCGCCGCCGCCGCCGGCGGGCGGGGATGGCAGCGCGGGCGAGCCGTCGGCGGCGGCGGCGGACAGCGACGCGCTCCTGCTGCTCGGCATGTCCCACTAACACCTTCCTAGACTGTACGGGCGAACTGGCTGTAATGCGATCGACCTCCCACTTGCACGCGCACCCCCACGCACTGTACAGACCGGCCGTGGTGCGATCCTCCGCGTCGAACACGATGCGTGCTGCAGATGTAGTGCGTCGGTGGTTGTTGGCATGCGCGGCCGGCGGGGCACGGCATCGATGGCGGGGCACCAGCGCGGTTCGGGGGGTACGATCCGGTTGGGGGGTACCATTTTGACTCGGATCGTTTTGTAACGGTTTCTCTCGGGCGGGCGGCGCGGCAGAGCGAGCGCGGACACCATGGCGGCGGCGGCGGCGATGGAGAACGCCGCGCCCGTGGCAGCGGCCACGGCGCCCGCAGGGCCCGTGACGCCCGCGGCGCAGCAGTTTGTGACGGCGCTCGAGGAGACGCTCACGAATCTCAATGCGCATGTGCAGCGGATCGCGTACGCGACCGGGCCCAACGTGAACGGCGGGTCGGCCGCCGCGGCGCTCACCCCCTCGCGCTGGGACCCTGGGCGAGCGTGGGGCCGGCGTGGGGCCTGCAGGGAGGAGGCCAGCGCGAAGCCGCCGCCGAGCCAGGGCGTGCCGCCGGCGGCGCAGCCCATCCTGGCCGCGTGGGAGCAGCGGATGAAGGCGGCGAGCGCCACGGCCGCGCGGCTCCAAACCGCGGTGCAGGCGCGCACGACGCTGGGCTCGCTGCTGGACGACTGCCTTGTGCTGGAGCGGCAGCTGCAGGCCTACCAGGCCGTGCTCGCCAAGGCCGGCATTGCGACCGCCACGGCGCCCGCCGCCGAGCCCGCCGCGGCGCCGGCCGCAGACGGCACGGCGCCGCCGGCCGCCACGTCGGCCGCCGCGGCGCCGGTCACACCCGCGCGCGACGACCCCAGCGAGTACGCCTGGCGGTCCGTCCGCCGCTTGGCGCTGCGAGAGCTGGCGGGTGCTGACGCACGCCGGGGCGCCCTTGGCATCTGTTGGCTTGCGGCCAGGCCCGTGCGGACGCCGCTGTCGGAGCTGGACCGGACGCCGTCCCTGTCGGCCTTTGGCATCTCGAGCACGACGCTCGAGGTGCTCCAAAACATCGGTGCGCCTAGGGACGCTTGGCCGCCGCAGGCGGGGTGTGCACGGCCCCACGCTCACGCTCCGCACGGCCTGCACACACATGCGATTGCCTATCACCGGTCCGCCAGGCCGCGACCAGTCGGTGCAAAAGGTCGCCGAGGCGCTGGTGGAGAACGAGGACGTGCTCGAGGCGCAGCTGGAGAGCCTCACAGAGCAGCTGCAGCTCACGCGCACGGCGACGGTGGACCGCCGCGGCCTCGTTGCGGGCGCGCGGCCCGTCGGGCTGAGCGGGCACCGTCTCGCTTTGTAACACGATGGTTGCTTTTTTGGGGGGGGACGTGTAGCCTAAGCAGTTCCAAGCGGAGTGCCCGCCTTGTAATACACGAATGGACCAGGAGGTGGCCGTGAACACGACGAGATGGCCCGCGGCGGCGGCAGCGTTGACGGTTCCAGCCGGCACGTGTCCAGTCGGCGCGCAGCCGCGTGCGTCACAAGCGAGATAACTTTTTCGGTTTTTGTATTGTACCATGCTTGTTTACAGCAGCGCCGGCGTGAACGCTGCGCGAGCGCGTTTTAGTTTTTCATGCGTCCACGTTGGTGGTGATGAGGCCTAGGGTCGTCAGGAATGCATGGCCGTCCAGGCAGGCGCGGGCGCGGGTCAGTCCAGCGCTCCTTCGGCCGCGCGCAGAGGGCGCGCCGCACGCACCGCTGCGCTTGGACTTGGTGAGCTCGGCCGGGACGTAGGTGACGAGGGTGTAGAGCTTCTCCTTGGCGTCCTCGCTGTCGTTGCGCTTGCGCGCGAGCTGAACGCGGATGCGGTGCGGGACGCCCTTGATGCCGCGCGACCAGAGCTGCTTGTTCAGGTTCGAGTCGATGCGCACGTCCGAGGTGCCCATCGCCTTCTTGGCGAAGGCGCGGATCGCCTTGATGGCGGTCGGCGCGCGCTTCTTGAACGCGACGTCGTGCACGTGCTTGTGGAGGTGGATCGTGTACTCACGGGTCTTCACATCCTCCAGCGCGCTGCGCTTCTTGCGCTCCTTCTTGTCCTTGGGGGCCATGGCGGCGAGCAAGGGAATGGGCGCCTGGTCGCCGTGGCAGCAGAGCAGATTCGACGCGGTGCCGCATTAGCACCAGGTCCACGCATGCTAGGCGCGGGAGAGGGGAGAACGCATGCAAGGCCGCAAAGGGAGCGAGCGGCGGCGCGCCCCCGCCGCTCGCGGTCCCCACGCCTCGCACGGCGGCATGGGCCCGCGCCGCATTCCACGACCACACACGGCCTGCCTCCAGGCGTGCGCCTCCGGCCCATCGCCGTCGCGGCCATCGCGCGCCCGTATCCATCCGCACGCGGCATCGCGCACCACGGCGCAGCACCGCGGGTGCACAGGCGGCGGGCGATGCGGGGCGGCGCGCAGGGGCGGTCGGCGCATAGGGGGGGGGCGGATGGGGGCGGGCGCGGGCGTACCGATGCGCGAGCAACGAAAGACGACACGGACGACTGAAGCGGCAAGTGACTGGGTGCATGCCCCGCAAGTGCCGCTGACATCATCGGTTACGAACGGCGTCGCCCGATTCTGCCGCGGCGGCAGGCGAATTGCAGGGCACGGTTCTGCCGGTGTCCGTCCCATTCCACCCCTAGGCCGGCCATGGCCCGTTTCGGCGTCGCCCGATTCTGCCGCTGCGCGAGGGACTGGCTATGGCGCCGTTCGACCCCATTCTGCCGCTGTCACCCCTCGAAGCGAGTTCTGCCGCGAAAAAGGTCGCCGAGGGGTGACGCTCTCTATGGCCTGTGGCTGGCGCAACGGCAGAGAGCGCGGACGCTGGGCGCGTGGTCCAGCGTTCTGCCGCGGGCGGCGGGAGAATGGGGTGGAATCGGCGCAGGGCCGCTGGCGCGGCGATGGGTGGAACGGGGCGGAACGGCGCGCCCGCCACTTTTCACCACCGCCAGCCGCCGCAGGCAGCGCGACGCACCGCGGCGCCGAAGAGGGGCCGCGCCCTCCAGGGCCGACAGGGGCCGGCTCGCCCTCTCCAGGGCACCCCCCGCCTCGCACACGCCTGCCCCACTCCCGCCACCTCCGCCGTTCTACCTTTCTGGCACGTTCTCGCGTGCGCGTGCGCCGCCGTGCCCTCGTTATTTTTTTCGTCGGTCGGTTGCGCCGCTGCTGGTACCGGTGGAGGGAAGGCTCGCCGCGTGTTGCCGGGTTCGTTGCTCGCTCCTCTTTGCGCCCGCCTGGTTGCACTCGCTCGCGTGCGCGCGCGTGCGTGCGTGCGTGAAAAGACCCCCGGGTTCGGTTCGGCCGTCCGGGTTTGCGTGCATTATTTTCCCTTTTGGGAGGGCGAAGGCGGCGGTGTCGTCGCGCCTCGCCCCGCTTCTCGGTCGGCGCCCGTGCTTCTGGATGTCCCACGAGGCGGTGGACCTCGTGGTGTCGTCGGTCCAGCTGGCGGCCTCGGTGCCCGTCTCGCTGCCGTCGCTGCCGTCACTGGCGCAGGCCCAGCTGTCGCTCAGCGCCCTCCTGCCTCGCACCGCGGCCCCGCCCGCGGCGATGAGCACCATCAAGGCGCGCCGCCCCCTGCTGGACAACCGCACCACCGATGTGCTCTCTGGCTCGGTACGCGCGCGCGCGCGCGCGCGCCCCTAACCATACTGGCAGTGATAGTTGGCGGCGACTCACCCCGGCTCGCTCGCCGCTGGCGCGGCGCCGCTTGCTATCTATCGCGCGCGACGCAGGCCGCCGGCGTGATCGGCAAGTTTGTCGAGTACCCGTTCGACACCATCAAGGTCCGCCTCCAGTGCCAGGAGATCGGCGGCACGCACTTCAAGGGCACCGGCGACTGCGTCGCCCACATCTTCCGCCATGAGGGCGCGCTGTCGCTCTACCGCGGCCTGTCCGCGCCGCTGGTAGGCTCCGTCGCCGAGAACGCCGTCCTCTTCGCGGCGTACGGCACCATCCAGAAGGTCCTCCAGGCCGGCTCCGAGGGCCCGCTCAGCGTGCCGCAGCTCACCGTCGCCGGCGCGCTGGCCGGCACCGTCGTCTCGTTCGTCATGACGCCCGTCGAGCTCGTCAAGTGCCGCATGCAGGTGCAGCGCGGCGTCACCGTCGGTCCCTGGCGCTTCGCGCTCCAGGAGATGCGCGCGCACGGCGTCCGCACGCTCTTCAAGGGCCACTCGGCGACGATGGCCCGCGAGACCGTCGGCGGCGCCGCCTGGTTCGGCGTCTACGAGCTCGCGTGCTCGCTGCTCAGCCGCGACGGCCGCAAGGAGTCGCTCAGCCAGGGCCAGCTCATGGCCGCGGGCTCGCTCGGCGGCATCGCCTACAACGCCATCCTCTTCCCCGCCGACGTCGTCAAGTCGCAGGTCCAGGCCGAGACCACCACCGGCCAGCGCCCGCAGTACGCGCGCCGCCTCGCCGCGCTCTACGCCAAGGAGGGCCTCCGCGGCCTGTACCGCGGCTTTGGCGTCACCCTCCTCAAGGCGGTGCCGGCCAACGCCGCCATCTTCGGCACCTACGAGTTTGTGCACCGCGAACTCAAGGCTATGGACACGAGCTTGAGCTAACACACGCTTTAAGAAAATATCCCTCTGGACAACGGCCGCCGCGTCGACGCCGCTGGGCGTGCGCCGGCGCGCGCGGTCGGCGCCGGCGGAGACAAAAAAACAAAGCGAAAATCCCAAAGAAAACCCAAGAAAAAATTTTGGAAAAACCCTGCAAATGCCTACAAAACATGCACGCAAGCGAGCCTTGTACTGTGTGTTTGTTTATTTGCGCCAAGCGGTGTATAGCGCGTGTTTTGCTCGTGTCTTTTTAGCCGGCTGGGCTCGGGTGCGCAGACCTGTATGTACGATGGCGAACCATAATACGTTTCTCAATTCTTGGAGCGCTCTCTGTCGGGCACTGCGCTCGGCCGGCCGCTGCGGCAGAGTGACGCGCACCCCGCCGCAGGCGCTGCGCAGCGGCGGCAGCGTTGAGCAGCGGCCCCCGCGGACTGTTTTGGCGCGACTCTGCCCTGCGGTTCCACCCCATTCCACCCTGCCGCCAGCGGCTGGCGCGGGCGCATTCCACCCCATTCTGCCCTTGGCGTCGTGGCCGACACGTCATCGACGCCTGACGCCGACGCCGACGGCGCAGGAGGACGAGGACGCGGCGGGAGACGCAACGGGCCAACGCAGCCGCCGCGGACGGACGCGCACCACTGGGCACACGGGGGAGAGGAGCAGACGAGGCGGCGGCAGCAAAACCAAGAACGCACGGGCGACGCAAGCGGGAGAACGTGGGGAGGGAGTCCCCGCTGACAGCACCGCGCCGCCGCCGGGTGACGGGCCACGGCCGTAGAGGGGGCAAGCGGCGCGCGCCGCCGCAGCCGGTGCGCTGGACGCCGCCGCGTGACGTGCTGCGCGCCGAGCGAGCCGGCGGGGGCTTGCGCACGCCGGCACGGTCGCGCGCGCGTCCCCTACGCGCCAGGTCAATGTCGACGCCCCGGCGGCTCCGCACGCGCACGAGCACTGAAACGCCGCCGCCCGTCACCGCCGGCAGCGCCGCTGCTAGCCGCAGCAGCCCCCGCTCGCCGCGCGGCGCGTCGCCGTCCAGCGAGGCGCCCCGGCGCCGCCGCTCCGGCCGCTCCAGCTCGCCGACGGACGAGGCGGCCCGCGCAGCAACCGGCGCGTCGCACCGCCGCGTGGCGCCGCGCCTGGCGCGCGACCGATCGCCGTCGCCCGCCCGTCGCCCGCCCGCCCCCGCCGACGCGGACGAGCCAGCCTCTGCGCCGCGCCGGTCGACGCGCCGCACGCCCGCTACCGCGGACACCACGTACGTCGCCGTGCTCGGGTTCGCGGCGTGGGAGATGCGGCACCGCTGACGCCGAACGCGGCAACGTCGCTCGCCGGGCTGGGTTTGAACCCACAGCCCAGAGTACTCGGCACCGGCATCCAGCGCGAGCAGCGACAGCAGCGAGCGGGCCCGCCGGCGCCGCTCGCGTCCGGCGTCGCCTGCGCCCGCCGACGGCCGCACCGCTGCGCCTGCACCCCGGCGCCAGAGGTAGGCAGGCAGGCGGCCTTGCTCGTGTGCGCGGCGGAAGCCTTCGCGCGGCGCTCACCAGTTGGGCGGACCAAGGCCCAACCTGCGCGCTGGGGTTGGGCCGGCAGGCGGTCGCGGTCCACGTCCCCGCTGGCCAGCGGCCGGCGGTCGACGGACACGTCCCCGGGCCGCGCTGCGGCCGCTGCCGCCCCCGCCATGAGCTCCGGCAACGGCGGCTCCGGGCGCTCGTCGCCCGCCCCGCGGTCGTCCGGCCGCACTGAGGAGACCGAGGCCGAGGCGCTTCTGGCGCGCCTGCTGGGCCGCGCGTCGGAGGCAGCCGCCTCGTCCGGCAGCAGCGGGGCCGACGCCGCCGAGCTGGACCGCCAGCTGAACAGCTTTGTGCGGCGCTTTGTGCCCGGCTTTGAGTTTAGCGGCCCGAGCTCGAGCACCGCTGCCAAGCGCCGCAACATGCTCGCCGGCCTCAGGGCTGTGGACGGTGCGCGCGCCGTGCGCGAGGTAGGACAGGGAGCGTTGGCGAAATCGCGCCATAACCTCCCGTGCCATGCGCCTGGCGTTCGTCGGCGCGCCCGCCAGACTTTGAGCAGCAGTTCACGGCGGTCCAGGAGCTGTGCGAGTACCTGTCGATGAGCAACGAGGAGACGCTGGCCGGCTTTCAAGTCGGCGAGTTCGTCCCGCCGGTATGTGCCCAGCGCCCGACGCGATGTGCACCACGGCGTTCAAGCCCTCCCCAACGCGGCGCGGCTCGGTCGCCCTGCCCGGCGCGCGCCTCCTCCTCGCAGCTGATCGAGCTCTTGCAGGCGGAGCACAACCCCGAGTTGATGCTGCTGGCGTGCCGTTGCCTCTCCAACCTCGTCGAGGCGCTGCCGCAGGCCGGCGTCATCATCATCGACAACGGCGCCGCGCCGATCCTGACGGCCAAGCTGCTCAACATCGAGTACATCGACCTCGCCGAGCAGGCGCTCACGACGATGGAGAAGCTGTCCACCGACTATGGCGTCCCGCTCCTGCGGGCCGGCGGTATGCGCGCGCGCTGCCAAAGGCGGCGCCGGGTGTGCGCCCGCCCTCTCTCGCTCTCTCTGGGCGCTAACATGAAAGTGTGTGTTTGGGAGAGGGCTTTCACATGGCGCTGTGCGGCGATAGCCCTGTCGGCGGTGCTGGCGTACCTGGACTTCTTTTCGACGGGCGTGCAGCGCGCCGCGGTGACCATTGCGGCCAACCTGTGCAAGCGCGTGCCCAGCGACGCCTTCGCCATGGTCGTCGACGCCCTGCCGGTCCTGACCAACCTGCTGCGGTACCAGGACGCGCGCATCGTCGACAAGGCCGTGCTGGCCTTTTCGCGGTACGCGCTTGCGCGCACCCACATGCCGGCCGGACGCCGGACTTACCCGCGACGCCGGGACGGCGGCCTGTTGCTGCGGCGGGGTGGCCCAGCCTGGTGGAGAATGCCAGCATGCAGCCGGAGCAGCTGGCCACGATCGCGTCGCACGGGCTCGGCAAGAGCTTGGTACGGCGACGAGGCGCTGGCACAGCGTACAGGGATAGGCCGCGCCGCTAAGCCCCCGATAACCATGGGCGTAGGGGCGCGTTCCACCGCTAGGTCGAACTGCTGTCGCCGGGCTCGGCGGCGCCGGTGCCAACCGCGACGGTCACGCTGGCGCTCCACGTGCTAGGGACCGTCTGCAAGCACTGCCCGTCGTTCGGTACCAGGGCCGCGTTGCTCCCACGGCGGTTCCGGGTGCCGCTGGCCGCTGACCGCACGACGTGGCGTCCATCTGTCCCCGTGCGGTGGGCACATAGCCGTGGAGCTGCTGGAGCTGGGCGTAGTGTCCACGGTGCGCGACCTGCTCGCCGGCGGGCCCTCGGAGGGCGGCCCGCTCGTCGGCACGCCGAGCGGGCCGGGCCAGGTCTTTGGCACGCCCGAGGCCGGCCACGGCTTCACCGTCGGCTCGGTGGGCGCCAGCCCGTCCCCGGCCGTCATGTCGCGGCCGTCGGAGCAGGTGAACGAACTCCTCGCCATCATTGCCGAGCTGCTGCCCGAGCTGCCGCGCGACGGCATCTACGCCGTCCAGGTAAGCGTCGTCGTCGGTGGCGCAAGCGGTAGCCGGGCGCTTGCGCTGAGTCCTGACGATCGCTCCGCGGCGTCCGTGCGTCAAACTAGCTCAATGCGGCGCTGTTGTCGGCGCTGGGCCCGGCCTCCTCTTTCGGCGGCAGCAGCACGCACGCCAACCTCCGCTCTTTGCTGCGGCCATGTGCGTTCAGATGGCTGCACCGCGCCCGGTGGGCCGGCGTTGGCGCTCACCGCCTCGATCGGCCGGCCGCTGTGGTTCGCGCTCTCCAGTGGCCGCGATTCGGCGGCGTGCGAGCGGCCTGCGCAGCGCCGACGACGACGGCGCGGCGCCGATGGCCGTGGACGACGTGCGGGCGACGTTCCTCAGCAAGCACCCCGAGGTCATCGAGACGATGGACCGCATGCTCCTCGGCACGGTGCGGATGCGCGTGTCCCGTCGCCGCCGCCCGCCGGGGGGGTGCGCGGCCTGACATCGCCGCGCGCGCTGGGACCCTTCCGTCACGCGCGCTCTGCCCCAGCTGCTGTCGGTCTACACGTCCACGGTGAACCCGCGCGTGCGGCAGCAGTGCGTGACGACGCTGCTCAAGCTCGTGCACTTTTCGTCCGCCGACGCCCTCACGGAGACACTGCGCGACATCGCCTTCTCCTCGTTCATCGCCACGCTCCTGGCGTCGCCGGACCTGGCGATCGTCGTCGCCGGCCTCCAGCTGGCTGCCACGTGCCTGCGCAAGCTGCCGGCCATCTTCCGCGGCTACTTCCGCCGCGAGGGCGTCGCCCACGAGATGGAGCAGCTCGCCAAGGGCCGCGCGGCCGTGGTGGCCAAGTCGCCCGCCGCGCACGCGAGCCCCGCGCTCGCTACCCCCGCCAGCGGGAGTGGGCCGAATCTTGCTGCCGCGCGCGGGACGCCCACCCGCGCCGCGTCGACGCCCGAGGCCGCCTCCCCGCTCGTGGACACGCCCACCGGGCCGACGACGCGATCGTACGTGGAGGCGCTTGCGACGCACGTCGGAAGCGGCCGGGCGAGCTGGCTGACGCGGAAAAAAAAAAACGTTGCGTTTGGCGGGTGGTCGAGCTCCCGC
>Ga0180216_1003745_pt1 | contig 11858 bp, 10 predicted proteins | sample eDN3rd37CBELigMG_FD_128879 | JGI IMG/M metagenome (GOLD analysis project Ga0180216, IMG submission 128879) | Enriched Miracle-Growth compost microbial communities from Emeryville, California, USA - eDNA 3rd pass 37_C BE-Lig MG (version 2)... ...
AAGCAGACAGGTGATGAGGAAAAACAACCAGAATGACGGTTCTTCGTAGAGAATACCTTGCATGATTTCCTCCTAGTGCCTTCCGCCTTCGAGATAGGCGGCACGGACTTCCGGATCGGCCAGCAGTTCGCGGCCTGCGCCGCTCATGGTGATCGAGCCGTTGACCATCACATAACCGCGGTCTGCGAGCTTCAGTGCACCGAATGCGTTCTGCTCGACGAGGAATACCGTCAGCCCCTGCGTGCGGTTCAGTTCCTTGATCGCCTCGAAAATCTGCTTGACGATCAGCGGTGCCAGACCGAGCGACGGTTCGTCCAGAAGCAGGAGCTTCGGACGCGCCATCAGTGCGCGGGCGATCGCCAGCATCTGCTGTTCACCGCCCGAAAGCGTGCCGCCACGCTGGTTGATACGCTCCTTCAGCCGTGGGAACAGGTCGAACATCAGCTTTATGTCTTCATCGAAATATTGCTGATTGTCGAGGCTTGCGCCCATCTGAAGGTTTTCCAGAACAGTCATGCGCGGGAAGATGCGACGGCCTTCCGGCGACTGCGCGATGCGCAGCTTGGCGATCTCGTGGGGCGGCATGGACGTGATATCCTTGCCATTGAACAGGATGCGGCCGGTACGCGCCTTCGGCGAGCCGAAGATCGTCATCATCAGCGTCGATTTGCCGGCGCCGTTTGCGCCGATCAGCGCCACGATCTCGCCCTCGTCGACAGTCAGGTCGATGCCCTTCAAGGCGCAAATATTGCCGTAATAGGTTTCAACCTTCTCGACGGCCAGAAGCGGTTGCTTTTTCTGCATGGTTTCAGCCTGCATCATTCGCCTCCCTTCCTGGGCTTGCCCGGAGTTTTTGTTGAGGCTTTTGCCGGGGCTTTGGCGCGTTTCGCACCACCCTTGGCAGCCTCACCCTGGGCAGCCTTCGCGGGAGCAGTCTTGTCGCCGGTCGGATCATCGGTTGCGTCAACGCCTGCGGAAGGCGTTTCGCCCTTCTCTTCGGCAATTTCCTCCTCGATGGCTTCCTCGGCAAGCTGGGCGGCGACCAGATGCGCCGGATCGACAACACCAGGCTTGTCCGCCTCTTCGATGAGTTCGGCGATTTCCTCGTCATCGACGCCGAGATAGGCGGCGATAACACGCGGATCGTTCTTGACCTCTTCCGGCGCGCCATCGGAAATCTTGGTGCCGTATTCCAGCACGATCACATGATCGGAGATTTCCATGACGACCGACATGTCGTGTTCGATCAGCAGGATCGACGTGCCGGTTTCCTTGCGGATATCAAGGAGAAGCTTGTTGAGCTCCGCCGATTCGCGCGGATTGAGACCGGCGGCAGGTTCATCGAGGCACAGGATTTCCGGCTCGGTGCACATGGCGCGGGCGATTTCCAGACGGCGCTGATCGCCATAGGGCAGATCGCCTGCCGGATCGTCCGCACGGTCGATCAGGTTGATCTTTTCCAGCCAGTAACGCGCCTTTTCAACCGCTTCCTTCGCCGCCGACTTGTAGCCCGGCAGCCCCAGCAGGCCGAGGATCGTATAGCCGGAAGAGCGCATCAGCGTGTTGTGTTGCGCAACGAGCAGGTTTTCCAGAACGGTGAGACCCGAGAACAGGCGGATGTTCTGGAACGTGCGCGCGACCTTGGCTTGCTTGGTGATCTGGAAGTCGGGCAGGCGTTCCAGCAGGAACTTGTCGCCCGTCTTCCGGTTCATCGTCAGCATCCCGCCCGTCGGCTTGTAGAAGCCGGTGATGCAGTTGAAGACCGTGGTCTTGCCTGCACCGTTGGGGCCGATGATCGCCGTAATATCCCCGCGCTTCACATTGAAGCTCAGATCGTTGATGGCGACGAGGCCGCCGAAGCGCATCGAGAGATGCTCGACCTGAAGGATGGTGTCTTTTTGAGTGTTGCCGGACACAGTGCCAGACATAGTGCTTATCTCCGCCATCAGCCGTGCCCTTCCTTGGTAAAGGCACCCGACACCATCTTCTTCTCATGCAGGAATGCACTCGGTTCTCGACTTCCGACGAAACCGCGCGGCTTCCAGACCATGACTACGACCATGGCAAGACCGAAGATGAGCATGCGGTAGAGTTCCGGCGTGAAATCCGGTCCGAAGACAGCTTTCAGGAAGCCCATTTCACGCAGGATTTCCGTGCCGCCGATCATGACGATCGCCGCAATGGCGATGCCAACCAGCGAGCCCATGCCGCCGAGAACGACAATGGCCAGAATGACGGCGGATTCAAGGAACACGAAGGATTCCGGACTGACGAAGCCCTGGCGTGCCGCAAAGAAGGAACCGGCGAAACCACCGAACATCGCGCCCGTGGCAAAGGCCGTGAGCTTGGTCGTGGTGGTGTTGATGCCGAGCGAACGGCAGGCGATTTCGTCTTCGCGCAGCGCTTCCCACGCACGGCCAACCGGCATGCGGCGCAGGCGGATGGTGACCCAAGCCGTCAGGAGCGCCAGCAGAAGGATGACGTAATAGAGGAAGAACTTGTAGTGCGCGGCCGAGAAGGTAAGGCCGAAATAGGCTGCAAAACCGTCCTTGCTGGCATTGAAAGGCAGGCCGAAGAAGGTTGCCTTGGCAATGCCGGAAACGCCGAAGGTGCCGCGAGTAACATCCGTCCAGTTGATGAGCACCAGACGGATGATTTCACCAAATGCCAGCGTCACGATGGCGAGATAGTCACCGCGCAGGCGCAGAACCGGGAAGCCAAGGATAACGCCCCATGTCGCTGCCAGAATGCCCGCTATCGGCAGCAGCATCCAGAAGGACAGGCCGAAATAGGATGACAGCAGAGCGTAGGAATAAGCGCCCACTGCATAGAAGGCCACGTAACCCAGATCGAGAAGACCGGCGAGGCCCACCACGATGTTGAGGCCCCAGGCCAGCATCACATAGATGAGGATCTGGACGCCGAAATTGTCGACCCATTTGAGCGATCCCTGCCAGCCGAGGAAGGCGACGATCAGGATCGGATAGACAAAAAGGAAGGCGACGCCGAGGCGCGAGAAGTTGCGGCGCACGAAAGACGGGCTTTCGACCGCAACGGCAGGCTGCTTGCTCTTGGCAAGCTTGCGCGCCTCCAGCCAGGGCTGAGTAAAGGCAACGAACAGGAAACGGCCAATGGCGGCCAGCACGACGATGACGGCCAGCGCACCCCAGCGCTGTTGCAGCACCAGTTCATTGTTGATGTTCTGATCGGTCTTGAAACCGATGATGAGGCAGAAGAGGCCCAGCGCCAGAAGACCGGCGAAGAACCCTTCACGAATGGCCCGGCCAAAAAGGGAATCCGGGCGTGAACTCGACTGTGCAGCCATGATTATACCTTTTCGACTTCAGGACGGCCAAGAATGCCGGACGGCATGAAGATCAGCACGATGGCGAGGATCGAGAACGCGGCAACGTCCTTGTAATCGATCGAGAAATAAGCCGACCACAACGCTTCGATGAGGCCGATGAGCAGGCCACCGACCACAGCGCCAGGAAGCGATCCGATACCGCCCAGAACCGCCGCCGTGAACGCCTTGACGCCGGGGATGAAGCCGTCGGCAAAGGAAATCACGCCATAGAAGGAGAGGTAGAGCGTACCGGCCACCGCCGCGAGCATCGCACCCATCACGAAGGTGAGCGAAATGACGCGATCGACATTGATGCCGAGAAGCGCCGCCATCTTCCGGTCCTGCTCGCAGGCGCGCTGCGCACGGCCGAGCGAGGTGCGGTTGACGATATACCAGAAGATCGTCAGCAGCACCGCGGTTACCACGATGACAACGATCTGCTTCAGCGAAATCGTCACATTCGTACCGAAGAGATTGAAGGAGCCGTTCAGAAGCTGAGGCACCGGCTTGTTACGCGGGCCTTGCGTAACCTGAACGAAATTCGACAAGGCAATCGACATGCCGATAGCCGTGATCAACGGCGCGAGGCGGAACGAACCGCGCAACGGCCTGTAGGCCACGCGTTCGATCGTCCAGCTCCACAAGCCTGTCAGCAGCATGGCGACGATCATCATCAGAAGAAGCATCAGCGCAATCGGCAAGGCACCGATGAATGTTGTGATGATGAGAAAAACAATCAGCGCCATGAAGGCGCCGAGCATGAAGACATCGCCATGAGCAAAGTTGATCATGCCGATAATGCCATAGACCATCGTGTAGCCGATGGCGATCAGGCCATAGATCGAGCCGAGCGCGAGCCCGTTGATCACCTGCTGGAAGAAATATTCCATCGAGAAGCCACCCATTTTACCGTCCGGGGTTTTTTTGACGCATCTTTATTTCGTGCGCCTTCATTTTATTCCCGGCTATTTACACCTAACGGCTGTATAGAGGAATGCAAGCCCCTTTTGTCTCCGACAAAAGACTAAGGGCATCATCCTTCCACAAACTAGTTATGTCCCCTAACAAACGTCCTGTATATGTTTTTTTCTCCTACCCAGGGCGCCTTATTCCACATTTTTTGCACGACCGGAAAGCCAAAAAATAGGGAGGTCGTTAAGAAAATTACCGACCGTACCCACTTTATGGTCTTTGGGGCGCCAGCCTGCAAGCGCGGCTGAGCTGGATTTGGTTCCCGAACTGGAGAATTTTCACCCATACCTAGCGCCAAAACCTGTTTCCCCAATAGACCCTACGCGACTGTGAACCCGTGTGCAAAGGGATCGCGATCGTCGATGAAGATCGTGTTGTAGCCGGTCATGCGCGCCCAACCGGCGATTGACGGCACGATTGCGGGACGTCCGGCGACTTCCGCAGCGCGCTCCACGCGGCCATGGAAAAGCGATCCGATGATGGATTCATGCACGAACTCGTCGCCCGGCTTCAGCTTGCCCTTGGCAGCCAGCTGCGCCATGCGCGCAGACGTACCGGTACCGCAGGGCGAACGGTCGATTGCCTTGTCGCCATAAAAGACTGCATTGCGGGCATGCGCTTCCGGATGCTTGGCCTTGCCGGTCCATAGAATATGGCTCAGACGGTTGATGTCAGGCAGCAGCGGATGCTGGAACTTGTACTTCTCGTTCAGCCGCTGGCGCAGGACGGGGCTCCAGGCGATCAGCTGCAACGCGGAATAATCTTCCATGTCCGTGTAATTTTCTTGCGGCTCGACAATGGCGTAGAAATTGCCGCCATAGGCCACGTCGACCTTGAGGCTTCCAAGGTCGGGACATTCGACTTCAAGCCCCTCGGCATAAAGGAAGGCCGGGACATTGGTGAGACGAACGCGCTCGACATACTGGCCGTTCTGCTCATACTCGATGGCCACCAGACCGGCAGGCGTATCGAGATTGAGCTTGCCCGGCGTCTTCGGCGTTACCAGCCCCTGCTCTATCGCCATCGTGACGGTGCCGATGGTGCCGTGGCCGCACATCGGCAGGCAGCCGGACGTTTCGATGAAAAGCACCGCCACATCGCAATCAGGCCGCGTGGGCGGGTAGAGAATGGAGCCGGACATCATGTCGTGGCCGCGCGGCTCGAACATAAGCCCCGTGCGAATCCAGTCAAATTCCGCCAGAAAATGCGCGCGCTTTTCCATCATGGTCGAACCTTCGAGGTTCGGCCCGCCGCCGGCCACCAGACGCACCGGATTGCCGCAGGTATGTCCGTCGACGCAGAAGAAGGAATGTCTTGCCATGATGGTCAGTTCCGAAAACGTTGTGGCTGGAAAGGTTCGATGTCGATTGCCGGCGCGGCACCCGTGATGAGATCGCGGATAAGCCGCCCGGTCGCCGCCGACTGCGTGAGGCCAAGATGGCCATGGCCGAAGCCGTAATAGATGTTGCCGCCCGCCGAGGCCCGGCCGATGACCGGTACGGAGTCCGGCATGGATGGCCGATAGCCCATCCATTGCCGCCCGCCTTCCGTGCGCAGGCCCGGCAGAAACATGGAAGCCTTCTTTAGCATGGCTTCGGACCGCGCGAAATTGGGCGGCAGGTCGAGCCCGCCGAATTCCACGGCCCCCCCGACACGCAGGCCCGTTTCCATCGGCGTGATGACGAAACCGTGGCCAGGAAAAGTCAGCTGGCGCTTCACATCGAAACTGCCGACCGGCAGGGTCGTATTGTAACCGCGTTCCGTGTCGAGCGGCACTGCATCGCCAAAGCCTTTGGCGAGATCACGCGACCAGGCACCGGCCATCAGGACAAGGTGCGCCGCCCGGATTTCGGTCCCGTCGACGAGACGGACGCTCGCCCCGCCATTGACCGGCCTTGCATCCGCGACCTTTGCCTGAAGGAAGCGTGCGCCCCTGCTTTCCGCATAGGCCCAGATCGCCTTGCCGAACAGCTTCGGATCGCTGACATTCTTCCAGCCCGGAACGAAAGTTCCGGCTACGAAACGCGGGTTCAGGCCCGGCTGCAATTCGGCAAGCCGATCACCCCGCACGTGTTCATAGGCAATTCCGGCATTTTCGCGAACATCCCAGCCGGGCTGCGAGGCCGCAAGCTCGGCTTCGCTTTCATAAAGTTCCAGATTGCCGTTTTCGCGCAAGCGGTCGCGCAGGCCTGCCCTGTCGATCAGGCCCATCATCTCACTGCCGGCAAGCCGCATGATGTCGGCCTGCGCAATCGCGGTTCTTGCCAAAGCATCCGCGCTGCTGGCGCGCCAGAACCGGTAAAGCCAGGGCACCATTTTTGGAAAATAGGAGGGACGGATCGTAAACGGACCGAGCGGGTCCATCAGCCAGCCCGGCACCTTGCGCATGACACCCTTGGAGGCGAGCGGAAGAATGTCGGAGAAAGCAAGCGCCGCGGCATTGCCCGAGCTGGTTTCCTCGCAAATGCCGGTTCTGTCGATAACCAGAACCTGTCGCCCCGCCTCGGCAAGCAAGGCCGCAGTGGCGACGCCGACGATACCGCCGCCGATAATCAGAACATCCTGCTGACCCTGCGGATCAGATTTCATCGTATACGGCTCCCCACCGGATTCAATTTTGCCTTGTGCCTTGCCGAAGAACCGGCAGAGACCGTCGCTTCGGCCAATCGGCAATCGCCATGTTCAACGCCAGCACGCGATTTCTGTCCATCGATTTTTTGGAATGACGCTGTGCTGAAAGTTTGCCATCGCTTGAAAAAGCCACAAAGGCCAAGTTAGGGATCGACAATGCACATCGCCTCTTATTGATATATCAGAGATATATCTATAGAATTGAACTATGTCAATCGTCGTAACCACAAGGCATGAACGGCATGGAAGAAACGAACGTTCGAGACAGGCTGACGCGGAGCCCGGCAAACATGCCGCTGGCCACCATGGACAGCTGGGGTAGCGAAAGCCTCGCTGAGCAGGCCTATCGCATTCTGGAACGGTCTATCGTCACGCTGGAACTGGAACCGGGGACGGTCGTCAACGAGCGCACGCTGATCGAGCTGACCGGAATGGGCCGCACGCCCATGCGCGAGGCCATTCAACGGCTCGCCTGGGAGGGCCTTGTGGAAGTGCGCCCGCGTTCAGGCATTGCCATCGCGGCAATCGACCCGAAGGATTTCATCAAGGTGCTGGATGCGCGCGAAGGCGTCGAGCGCGTTCTGGCGCGCGATGCGGCACGCTTCGGCAGCCCGCGTGACTATGAACGGCTCGAAGCGGCAGCAGCAGCCATGCGGCAGGCAATTCCCGATGAGGACGTGGCGCTGTTTCTGGATGCCGACAAGGCATTCGACATTGTTCTGGGTGCGGCTGCGAGCAACCCTTACGCAGCCCGTATCGCCGCTCCCTTGCAGAGCCACAGCCGTCGCTTCTGGTTCCGGCTCCGCCCATCGAGTGGCATAGCTGGATCGGCCAACGCCCACGCAACATTGATTGAAGCGATCGTTTCACGCCAACCGGAACGGGCGAGCGACACGGCCAGCGAACTCATGGCCTATCTGCGGACGCTCGCCCCCTGATTTCCGGCACCCGTGGGTTTAGCGCGCCCGCGAAGACCTACGAGACCGCTCATTGCTCCGCACATCCACGGCAGCAGCAGAAGCCGTATCAAAGATCAGCCCGTCATCGGTATTCACGTCATTCAAGGCCTGGGCATAGGCATGCCGTGTCCCGCGCGCCATATCCTTTGCCTGCACCGCCGCGACCGCAAGCACCGCGCACAAACCCACGACAGCCTGAGATGAATGACGTATCTCGAACGCTCCCATCACACTTTCCACGATGACCGCGTCCAGTGGACCGTTCAGCTGCGACGGAAAGATGGCGCGGCAGGTTCAATTTCGAGACACCAGCTCACGAAACCGTAATCAGCCAAAGAAAAAGCCGAAGCTGTCGCTTCGGCTTCTGGTCGTTGGTGAGACTGGCAACATTAATGGGATTTGTTCATCGAATCCGACATCTTGCGAAGCACGTTGAGCGCGACGTTCAGCTCCTCGTCGCTTACGCCCTCGAGAAGGTCTTCGCGCACGTCTCCGGCGAGCTTCACGACCTGCTCGGCCAGAATCTTGCCTTCTGCCGTCATGACGACGCGCTTGGCGCGGCGGTCGCCCTGGACCGTCTGCCGTTCGATGAAGGACTGCCGCTCCAGACCATCGAGCAGGCGAACCATGGTCGCATTCTCGATTTCCAGCGCTTCCGCCAGTTCCTTCTGGTAAAGGCCTTCCTGTTCCATCAGCGCAAGCAGGGTGCGCGCACGGGCCAATGTCAGGCCCCGCTCCTTCACCCGGGCGTCGAAGACAGTGCGAAGCCTGCGATTAACCTTCGCCATGGCATCAATCATTTCAGCTCTGAGGTCCGCCGTATCCATGCCAATCGCCTTATATATTAGTAAACTAATGATTGCGAACTTGGATAGATCGCTGCCGAACCATTTTCAAGCGAACTTCCTGAACTCACGCAAGCGTGATGGGATTTAACGCCAATATGACAGTTCTGCGAACAAATTCACTGCCGGGCCTGTGATCTGAAAAAGAAAAAGCGGGCACAAGCCCGCTTTCACGAAAACGACAGGATTGCAGCCGATCAGGCCGGCATGATCGTTCCCTGCAGCGTCATCAGCTGGTGCAGGAAGATTTCCGCCTTGGTGCGATGCTCGTTGGTCGAGGCATCTTCCAGATGCTTGCGGGCTTCCTCGATGCGGCGCTGGATGTCTGCCGGATTGATATCGTCCACATGGGTGGCCGATTCAGCCAGAACGGTGCAGCTCTGCGGGGTGATATCAGCGAAACCGCCGAAGACCACGTAGGAGTCGGACTTGCCGTCGGCAAGCTTCACCGAAACGACACCCGGCATGATCGTCGTCATCAGCGGCGAATGACCGGCGAGAGCCGTCAGATAGCCTTCGCTACCCGGAATGACGACTTCCGTCACCTGCGCGGAAAGCAGGAGCCGTTCAGGCGACACGAGTTCGAATTGGAAAGCTTGAGCCATGGTTCTCACTTGAATTCAAAAGCACGGTTCCGAAAATTAAACCGGTTTTCGGAAAGGTCATGCTTAAACAAAATGATTGGCTTTCACGGCGGGCCTTGCGGCCCACCGGGAAATTCAATTCATCAAGCAGCTTCTGCTGCCAGCTTCTTGGCCTTCTCGAGAGCTTCCTCGATGCTGCCCACCATGTAGAAGGCAGCTTCCGGAAGATGATCGTAATCGCCAGCGCAAAGGCCCTTGAAGCCCTTGATGGTGTCGGCGAGATCGACCAGCTTGCCCGGCGAACCGGTGAAGACTTCGGCCACGAAGAACGGCTGCGACAGGAAGCGTTCGATCTTGCGGGCGCGGGCGACGGTGAGCTTGTCTTCTTCAGACAGTTCGTCCATGCCCAGGATCGCGATGATGTCCTGAAGGGCCTTGTAGCGCTGCAGGATCGACTGAACCTGACGGGCGACGGCGTAGTGTTCGTCACCAACGACCTTCGGGTCGAGCATGCGCGACGTGGAGTCGAGCGGGTCAACAGCCGGGTAGATACCCTTTTCAGCGATCGAGCGCGACAGAACGGTCGTTGCGTCCAGGTGGGCGAACGAGGTGGCTGGCGCCGGGTCGGTCAAGTCGTCGGCAGGGACGTAAATCGCCTGAACCGAGGTGATCGAACCCTTGGTCGTGGTGGTGATGCGTTCCTGCATGGCGCCCATGTCGGTTGCCAGCGTCGGCTGATAGCCCACAGCGGAAGGAATACGGCCGAGAAGAGCCGACACTTCCGAACCTGCCTGCGTGAAGCGGAAGATGTTGTCCACGAAAAACAGAACGTCCTGACCCTGGTCGCGGAAGTTTTCAGCAACCGTCAGACCGGAAAGGGCAACACGAGCGCGGGCACCCGGGGGTTCGTTCATCTGACCGTAAACGAGGGCTGCCTTGGAGCCTTCGCCGCCGCCGAGCTTGTTAACGCCCGACTCGATCATTTCATGGTAAAGGTCGTTACCTTCACGGGTACGCTCACCGACGCCTGCGAACACGGAGTAACCGCCGTGCGCCTTGGCGACGTTGTTGATGAGTTCCATGATGAGAACGGTCTTGCCAACGCCTGCACCGCCGAAGAGGCCGATCTTGCCGCCCTTGGCGTAAGGAGCGAGAAGGTCAACGACCTTGATGCCCGTGACCAGAATTTCGGCTTCGGTCGACTGCTCGATATATTCCGGAGCGCTCTGGTGGATGGCGCGGGTTGCCGTGGTCTTGATCGGACCGGCTTCGTCGACCGGCTCACCGATGACGTTCATGATGCGGCCAAGCGTTTCGACGCCGACCGGAACCATGATCGGCTCGCCGGTGTCGCGTGCTTCCTGACCGCGAACCAGACCTTCGGTCGCATCCATGGCGATGGTGCGCACGGTGTCTTCGCCGAGGTGCTGGGCGACTTCGAGAACCAGGCGGTTGCCCTGGTTGTCGACTTCAAGCGCGTTCAGGATCAGCGGCAGCTGGCCTTCCGGGAACTTGACGTCGACGACAGCGCCGATGACCTGCGTAATGTGGCCGACTGTGCCAGTGGCCGCAGTCTTGGGAGCGGCAGACTTGGCTGCTGCGGTGGTCTTGGGCGCCGCTTTCTTGGCAGGCGCCTTCGCCGCTGGCTTTGCTTCGGCCGCGGCGGTAGTTTTCGGGGTCGCTGCTTTTGCCATCGATCCTTACCTTCCGTTAGCATGATCCCGAAAAGTTGCAGACTTTCCGGGAAATCATGCGGTAAACCAAACTCTAGAGCGCTTCCGCGCCCGAAATGATTTCGATCAGTTCCTTGGTGATCTGCGCCTGACGCTGGCGGTTGTACGTGATCGACAACTTGTTGATCATGTCGCCCGCATTGCGCGTCGCATTGTCCATCGCGCTCATCTTCGCGCCCATCTCGCCCGCGACATTTTCCAGCAGAGCACGGAAAATCTGGACCGAGATATTGCGCGGGATCAGCGTCGACAGGATCGCCGCGGGATCAGGTTCGTATTCGTAGATCGCATCGCCTGCGGTCTCGCCGCCCGCACTGTCGCCAGCCGAAGCCGGGATCAGCTGCTGTGCGGTCGGAACCTGGGAGATCACCGACTTGAATTCGGAATAGAACAGCGTGCAGACGTCGAAAGCGCCTTCCTCGAACAGCTTGATGATCTTGTGGCCGATTTGGTCGGCATGCACAAAAGCGAGCTGCTTGACTTCGCGCAGATCGACATGATCGACCAGCAGGCTGGCAAATTCGCGACGCAGAATATCCGCGCCCTTCTTGCCAACCGTGATGATCTTGACCGTCTTGCCTTCGGCGAGGAGCTTGCGGGCATGATCGCGCGCAAGACGCGCGATCTGGCTGTTGAAACCGCCGCAAAGGCCACGTTCTGCGGTACAGACGACGAGCAGATGCACGTCGTCCTTGCCCGTACCGGCCATCAGGGCCGGCGCATCTTCGCCGGTGACGTTCTGCGCGATATTCGCGAGAACGGCGCCCATGCGCTGCGAGTAAGGCCTT
>Ga0180216_1003747_pt1 | contig 11855 bp, 4 predicted proteins | sample eDN3rd37CBELigMG_FD_128879 | JGI IMG/M metagenome (GOLD analysis project Ga0180216, IMG submission 128879) | Enriched Miracle-Growth compost microbial communities from Emeryville, California, USA - eDNA 3rd pass 37_C BE-Lig MG (version 2)... ...
CTTGTCTTTCTGCGGGGCGCGGCGCGGCGGGGCTGGCTGGCAGCCCGTGCGGGGGGCGGGGCGGGGGGGGTGGGTCTTGTGGGGTGGGTGGGGGGGGGGGGGGGGGGGGGGGGGGGGGGGGGGGGGGCACGCATCGACACGCCATGGAGTCCGTGCCCCTCGGGTGCAGTAAAACATAAATAGAATTAATTTCCCAGGTGGCTTCAACTCAGCAGCGAGCAGCTCCCCAGCTGCGAGCTCGCGAATCTCCAGTAGTATAGAGGTTAGTATCTCCGCCTGTCACGCGGAAGACCGGAGTTCGATTCTCCGCTGGAGAGATTTTTTGCTTCTTTTGCCTTTTTCCCCCAACTTTTTTACCACCTTGTTCCCCCATTTCCTATGGACGTTCCCCCGGCTCTCGTGTGGGGCTGGCGATGGTCCCCCAGATTTCGAATTGGCGCGAAAACTCCCAGAGAGAGCGAAGAGAGAAGAGAGAAGAAGAGGCGAAGGAGGCGAAGAGGAGGAGGAGGAGAAGGAGGAAAAAATGGGAGAAGAAACGAAGAAGAAGAGGAGGAGACGGCGGCGGAAGGCAGCGACCTTGCCCGAGCAGGACGCGGTGGGACAACTGGCTTTCTAGCTAGTGGGGCGGCGCCGGCAGTGGACGGATGTGAAGCGTGGCACGTGCGTCGTCGGCACGAGGCACGAGGGCCGAGGAAGGGAGCGAGGAGCAGTGGCAGTAGCGTAGGGAGGGACGACAGCGTGTAAGGTGCTGCCTGGACGAGGTGGCTGCAGACGCCGCGGCCAACTGTTAAGCCGTCGGAGGCCGCGTGCCAGGCCGATTCGGAGAATACGACGCAGCAGGTCAGGTATCGACAGGACGGTGCGCCTCCCAACTAGCACACCACCCGCGGAGCTGCTCAACACTTGGTTTCGATTCGGTGGAGGAACTACCGCGCGACGCTCGATACACCATGGCGGCGGCGGCGGCGCTGCTGGACGGGGCGTTCGCCCAGGCGGTACGCCTTTTCACGGCGGCGTGGGACGCGGCCGGCATCGCGCGGCCGCACGCCGGCTCGGTGTGGACGTTGGAGCAGCTCACCGGCTGGTGCATCGCGTTTGTGCTGCTGAACCTGGCGGTCTTCGCGATCGGCGCCGCCATTATCCCGCCCACGGACCGGCGCCGGCGCGCGTGGGTGCTGACGCTGCTGTCGTCCCTCGGCATGGCGACCGCCGGCACGTTCGATGCCATCCACTGCCTCCGGGTGGGCCTGCACGCGGTGACCCTGGAGGACGGCATGGCCGTGCACCACGGCCTCAACGTGATCGTCTCGGTCTTCTTCGCCGTGTCGCTGACGTCCGACCTGGTGATCGGCATGCTCTTCTACCGCGAGCACCTCCACCCGCTCACCGGCTGGGTGCACCACATCGCCTACGACATCATTGTGGTGCTCTTTTTGCGCACCGGCACGCCGCACGTCCTCATCACCTTCATGGTTGAGGAGATCCCGACCGTCATCCTCGCGCTCGGCCACCTCGTGCCGGCGCTCCGCTCGGACCGCCTCTTCGGCATCACGTACCTGCTCCTGCGCATCGGCTACCACGCCGTGCTCTTCGTGCAGGCGGTGCACATCCGGATGACCTGGCTGTCCATCGTCGTGCTCACCTTCGTCATGCACGTCTACTGGTTCATCGAGTGGGTCCGGTCGGAGCTGCGCCGGCGGCGCCAGCCGCGCTCGCCGCCGCAGCGCCTGGCCGGCACGAACGGCGACGCGACCAAGGCGCACGCGAAGGGCGAGTAGCCGGCCCTCAACTGTACACTGCGGGGTCGGCGCCCGCCATCTAATGTTACTGTCGCGCTCTTCATTCACGGTGTCGCTTAACCTTACGGTAACCTGTACAGCGTAGTCGCTATTCTATGTGCCGCGCATTCGTTAGGATTCTGTGCGCATCCACGGCGCCGCATGTAGCATCAGCAAACTTTACAGATTCGACGAGCAATCGCAGCGACGCACGCGGCGCATTACCACCCACCCCACCCATTCACACATACACGCGCATTCAGCTATTCAGCACCGCGCCGAGATCCGCAACAAGATCGTCCCACGTGAGGTCGCCGCCGCCCCGGGCCGCCGAGCGCTTGGCCGGGAGCAGGTAGTGGGGGAACTGGTACATGATGTACGGCACGCGCTGCCGTTCGGTCAGGGTCTGCCAGCGCGCGTTCTCCATTGCTACCGGCGTAAACGACGCCTCGCCCAGCTGGTACGCGCCCATCGACGTGACCGCGCAGCCCAAGCGTGCAGCCATCTCTGGCGGCAGCTGCTGCTGCAGCATGCCGCGGAACGCGTCGCCCAGGCAGTAGCTCCGCTGGCCGTCCTCGGTCACGAGCGCCGCGCCTGGCGGCGGGTAGCGCGCCACCAGCGCGACGCGGCCCAGGTCGGGGTGCGGGTGCGGGCACCGGCCGCGCGGGAGGTCGCCCGTGTTGGTGGGCGACAGGACGAGGCAGCCCTCGCCCGCGGGCTCGGGCGCGGCCGCGCGCTCGGCGCGCAGGCCCGGCGCCATCCGCGCCACCTGCGCCGCGCGCTCCAGCAGGCTAAGCAGGTCGCGCGCGCCCTGCGGCGTCTGCGGCAGCGCCGGCAAGAACACGTTGGCGGACGGCGCGAGCGCCAGCGCCGCGCCCGCCGCAGCGTCCTTGGTGGCCTGCCACGGCGCGATCAGGACCACGATGGTGCCGGTGCGCAGCAGCCCCTGCCAGTCGCTGATGGTGATCAGGCCAAAGTTGTGGTGCGCGCGCGGCAGCGTCGCCGTCCACACCCAGATAGCCTCGGCCGCGTCGCCCCCGCGGTTGAGGTCCACCAGCTCGGCGGGGAGCTCGATGGGCGCGCAGCCCTGGTAGAGCTCGTCCACCAGGAACATCTTGGTGAGCGCCCCGAACGCCTCGCTGAGGGCGGCGTAGTCGTTGCCCACCATGGCGTGCACGAACAGCGACGGCACGCCGTCGGGGGGGAAGCCGTGCGCGACACCGTCGGGGTCCAGCACGATGCGGCTGGTCGCGCGGTCGCGCCGCGCGAGGATGCGCGGCGGCGCGGGGCAGTTGTGCGCCATCACCGGCCGCGTCGGGATGGTAAGCAGCATCGTGCCGGGAACGAGGAGGACGACGGCGAGGCACACGGCGAACCGCCACGCTCGCGCCCACGCGCGGCCCGCCCACGCGGCGGCCGCGGCCGCGGCCGCGCCGCCGCCGTTGCTGTCCTTGCTGCCCTTGCCGTCCTTGCCGACCGCGGCGCGCGCCGCCGGCTCGGACAGCTGGCAGTTGAGCAGCAGGTAGACGGCGGCCGCGGTTGACGCCATGACGTTGGTCTCCATGATCGCCCACCACTTGGTCGGGTGCGCCGACTCGAACATGCGGTCGTAGAAGAAGTGGTAGTCGAAGAGCCAGCAGTAGAGCAGGTTGTATGCGTACGTGAGCGAGCCCACGAGCACCGCGCGCCGCACGGCTTGGCGCAGCGGCAGGCCCGTCCGCCCCGACTCGTCCAGCACCGCCGCGAGGTTCATGTACACCAGCGGGAGGACGTGGATGAGGATGTCGATGGGCTGGTTGACCGGTCCGACCAAGAAGGTGGTGTGCGTCCACATGAGCTCGCCGTACGAGGCCGCAAAGCTGATGCTGCTCACCTGCCGCTCGCGCAGCCGCGCGGGGCCGACGGCCTCCGCGAGGCGCACGGTGCAGTGCAGCGCCGTCGACCACCACGACCACGTGCACAGCCAGTGCCCGCCCGTCCCGCGCGGGAAGGTGTTCTCCATCGCCACGTGCACGACGAGCCACAGCACGTGCAGCGCCAGCAGCCACCGGGGCCGCGGGTCGCGCGGCGGCGCCGCTGCGGCCGTCGGCTTGGCCAAGGCCCGCCACACCAGGATGACGCTGGTGAGGCTCGCCGAGTTGAGCACGACCATGAACAGCCACTCCTCCAGCTTGTTGAACACCGGGCCGGCGCACCCGTAGCCGCGGCCGACCAGGAACAGCGGGGACGTCAGGGCGCAGATAATCTGCACGCCGGCGCCCTCCAGCACCATGTTGACGACGGCCCGCTGGAGCACGCTCACGGCCAGCACGCCCACCATGCTCGACACCACGTGGTAATCCGCCCACGGCACGGCGTCCGCGCCGCTGCCCCGTGGGCCGACGTGCCCGTTGGCGCCGTTGGCGTGCGCGTCCGCCGCCAGCGCGACCTTGCCGTTGGCCACGGCCGCCTTGTCCGCCGCCGCCGGCCGGCCCAGGCGGAGGCGGAGGCGCCACGCCGCCACGCCGGCCACGGTGGCGCCCGCGGCCACCGCGGCGACGTGCAGCCAGAGGCCCGCGCGGTACTCGGTGGCTGGCGCGCCGTCCTCGTAGAGGCGGAGGCGGAGCAGGTCCAGCGGGCCGCCCGGGTGGCGCGGGAGCAGCACGTGGAGCAGGAACGCCACCGCGCCGCGCATGGCGAGCGCCCGCGCCCGCGGCATGCGCAGGTCGGCCGGCGGCGGCGGCGCGGAGGCCGCCGTCGCGGTCGGCGCTGCCTTGCCCTTGCCCGCGCTCGCCAGCGCGCGGCAGACGCCCACCGTGGCCCACGCAAACACGGCCGTCTTGAGCACGCCGACGAGGAGCGACACGGCGGCCGCCGTGGCCGGCGCGGGCAGGCCAAAGATGCGCGGCGGCACGAGGTCCTTCCACACCGCCGGGTCGAGCGCCGGCGCCGGCAGCAGGGCGGCGGCGAGCGTGGCCGCGGCGGCCTGCGCGGCGCCGTACAGGACGCCGCGGAGCACCGACACGTCGCCGGCGAGCACGGCGGCCCACACGGCGGCCCCGTTCAGGTAGGCGCCCGAGAACGGGCCGATGACGGCGGCGGCCACGACGAGGGCGGCGGCGTCCGCGGCGCCCGTGACCCACAGCGGCGGCACGACGCCGCTCTCGAGGGCGTCGGCGAGGACGCCCGGCAGCGTGGCCGCGAGCAGCGCCGCGATCGCCGCGAAGAGGAGCGTGCCGATAAACTCGGCGGCGGCGGCGCGGGCGAGCGCGCCGGCGCGGTCGCGGGGCGAGTCGCGGAACCGCGGGCCCGCGGCGGCCGGCGGCGCGGCCGCGGCGGCGACGGTCATGGCTGCGACGCGCGGGGTCGCGTTCGCTGGCGCGAATTGCAGCGCTCTGAAGCGAACTGCGCTGCAAACGCGGGGCAAATGCAGTGCAAATGCGCAGCCGCCCGTGTTGGCGACTGGGTCGCGTGTCCTCGCCCTCGTCCGCGTCCGCGCCCTCGTCCTCGTGCTCGCCTTGTTCTGCTTCTAGGCCGGGATGCAGCAGCAAATCCCGCTCTGCTGCTTCTCGCGGCGTCTCCGCGTCCGCCTCCGCGTTCCTCGTCTCCGCGTTCTGGTTCGTCGTCTCCGCGTTCCGCTGCGCCCCCTCGTCTTTTGGACAAGAAGCAGGCAAGAAGCGGCAGGCGTTCTTCTCCGTAGGCGTCTGCCGTGGTCATCGTCCTCCCCTCTCTCTCTATTTCTTCCTCGGCAGCGGTGCATCAGGCAGCAAAGGGAGATCGATCGCCGTTCATCGCCGCGATCCGCGTCGCGGTCGTCGTGGTCGTCGCGGTCGTCCTCCGTGTCAAAGTACATGATGGACGCTGCTTCCAATGACAGCTCCTCCTCCTCCCCCTCCCCATCCTCCTCCTCCTCCTCTTCTTCTACTTCTTCAGCCTCTTCTTCTTCTTCAGCCTCTTCTTCTTCTTCTTCTTCTTCGGCCGCTTCGGTTTCTGCATAAGCGGCCAAGTGGCTATACGTTTTATAGGCGACTGCTCCGCGCGCCCCGTGTTTTGACTCCGTGCTGGTCAGCGACCCCGCGTCGCCGTCGTCTCGCACGAGTCCGCACGCCGCCGCACGCCGCCGCACGCCACAGGCCACACGCTCGAGTTCTCCCCTTTAGCGTCAGTACACCAATACCAATGCCCTGTAGTCTGTGGCACATGGCGCTCGGGTTCCCTTTAGCGTTAATACACCAATACCAATGCTAGCTGGTCGATGGAATCCCCTGTATTTTGTGGCGCGCATGGCGCTCGGGTTCCCTTTAGCGTCAATAGACCAATACCAGTACTACCACGCCGCATACGTGGCATGCTTCCGACCCTACAGCGCATGGGCGAACGGTCCACATTTGTGCTGCATGCATCATTATGCCGGCCGACCGGCCGCGTGCATGTTGTGCATGCTGTGCGCAGTGGGGCTGCCCGCTTCGTGCCCACACGCCCGACGCATTATTCCGGCGTCTGATGGCGGCGTCACATAGGCCCCTACATGTTTCCTCACGCCCTGGCCCTGGCCCTGGCCCCTGGCGGCTTGCAGCAGCCCCGTGTCGGCCGCTGGTTGGTGACATTCCGTGCGTCCCAGACTGCCGCCCTCTGACGGTCTGGCTCGTGGCACTACACACGGACGGATGCCCGCATACACGCATGGTCGTGCGGTTATGCTGCATTCGCCATGGTGGCCATGCTGTGTTCGGTTCGGAGCTGGAGGCAGCCCAGCGATCGATCGACCAACGCACGGAAGGCGTCATGCATGCAGCGGCAGCGACCCAGAGCCGGTTTACCGTAGAGCTTTGCTCAGGCTGCGCCACGGATGCCTGGCTAGTTTTGTCCGGCCTAGGCAGTTGCTTGGAGTGCATAGTATGCATGCACGGACGAGTTGATACAACACAAGGTCGAGATGCGTAAACCGCGACATGTTCCCTGCGCGTGGGCATACCCAGCTCACACACGCGGGAAGCCAGCATGCACAAAAGACTCAGACAAGCTCGGCGTAAACCATAAAACCACGGACCAAATGCAACCCGCGCGACACAACGTAATAGCACACGTGCGGCAGCCACTCGGAAACAAACACAGCAAAATAAGACGGCCCACCGGCGTGGCAGGCGCGCAGCGGCGAGCTGCACCACCGGCGCGGCCCCGTTACGCCTGCTCGGTCTCGAGGAGCTGGCGGATGAAGGCGGCAAACTTGCTGTTGATACTCATGATGCCCGGGCGGCGGTCCGGGTACTGGGTGAGCATCGAGTCGACGATGCCGTTGAGCAGCACAAGGATCTTGTCGTTTTCGTCCACCTCGAGCTGCGGGACGCGCGCGCCGCCGCGGACGTGGAGCTCGATGTCCTCGTTGCTGACGCCGTCCCACGGCACCTGGCGGGCCATGGTCTCCCAGATGACGACGCCGAGCGAGTACACGTCCGAGATCTTGTCGTCCTCGAGCGAGTGCATCGAGTTCTTGAGGTGGATGCGCGCCAGCACCTCGGGCGGCGCGTAGCGCGGCGAGTAGCCTTTAATGCTGTCAAACTTGTCGTCGTCCGAGCTGCGCGCCAGGCCAAAGTCGCAGATGATCGGGTCCGGGAAGGTGCTGCCGGGCCGCGGCTCCTGCATAAGGAAGTTGGGCGACTTGATGTCGCGGTGCGCGATGCCCATCGAGTGGATCGCCGCGATCGCGCTCACCATGCTCGAGCACAGGTGCAGCAGCAGGTGCGACTCGAGCGGCGCCTTGTCTTCTTGGACGTGCAAGTAGCGGAACAGGTCAGTCGGGTACAGGCGCGTCACGATCGTGCGCGGCTCCTCGGTGTAGCCAAGCAGCTTGACCACGCCCGAGTGGAACGAGAGCGCCCACATGATGGAGACCTCCTGCTGGAAGCGCTCGGCGTTCTCCTCGTCCGTCAGCGACGGCCAGTCGATGACCTCCTTAACCGCGCAGAGCTCGCCGCCGTTGCGCTGGATGGCGTCCGCCGAGAGCAGCGTGGCGCGGTAGATCGTGCCGGCGCCTCCGGCGGTGATGCGCGACTCGGCGCGGATGTCGGTGGCGTAGTCCAGGAGCAGGAAGCCCGGCAGCGCGACCTCCATGACCGTGTTGAGGAGCGTGGCGTCGGCGCCCTTGAAGTGCGTCTTGGGCACCTGCAGGTTGGCCTTGAGCGCGTCCTCGGTCATCTCGCCCATGAACGTCTGCGGCAGGACGCCGCCGCGGCTGAGCGTGAGCATCTGCAGCTGCGAGCTGTACTCCTCGAGCATCTTGCGCTGCTTGGACTGCATCAGGCGCCGGTTCACGACAAAGACGATGACGAGCACGACGAACAGGGCGACGACGCCCACGGCCACGCCCGCGGCGACGCCCGTGTCGACGCCGATGACGCCCGGCGGCAGGCCCTGGTTCTCGACGACGGCGGCCGTGGTGACGGTGTACTCGAGCATGTTGCCCTCGTTGCCATCCGAGTCGATCGCGAAGATGCGGAACGCATAGGTCGTGCCGGCCTCGAGGCCCGTGGCGGTGTACGACGTGGCGGTCGTGTTCTCCAGAAGCGTCTGGAACTCGTCCGCGAGGTCGCGCGAGGCTTGCACGCGGCGGCCCTTCACGCGGAAGGCCTGCGTGTGGTTTGAACCCTTGGCCCACACCAGCGTGACCGAGTTGCGGCTCACGACGGTGTTCTGCGTGATGGCCGGCGGGCGGATCTTGGTCGGCACCTCCACCAGCGCAAAGTCGGCGTCAAAGCCGCCCTCGTCGCCGGCGAAGATTTGGATGTAGTACACCGTCGCCTCGAGCAGGCCGCCGATGCTCGCCGACGTGATCTCCTTCGGGAAGTACGCGCCGCCGCCCGGCGGGATGACGTTGTTGAACAGGATGCCGTCGATCGTGTACAGCAGCTGGAAGCGGTCCGCGGTCGGGTTGGCCGTCCACGAGATCGTGATGCGCTCGTCCGTCACGTCCAGGACCGACGTCGACAGGATGCGCGTGGCGCCGCCGGAGCCGCCAACCCGCACGACGCAGTCGTTGATCACTTCGGCGGACAGCCACTCGCCCGTCGCCGAGCACACGCGCTGCGGCGGGCCCGCCGGCGAAAAGGTGTAGCCGGGCGAGCACGTGCCGGTCGCGGTGGTGCCGGCGGGCGTCTCCGGCCACGTCGTGCGGCCCTGGTAGTTGTTCACGGCCGGGCACGGCGGCTGGATGGCCGTGCAGAACGTGGTCACGGGGCCCCACACGGCGTTGGGCTGGCACTGGCGCGTGGCCTGGCCCTCCCAGCCGTTCTCGGTGATGCACTCGCCGATGGCCGGCTGGTCCGCGAGCGTCTGCGGCCACCGCGCGTTCATAAAGTTGTCGTCGGCGTCGCACGCGGCCGGCGTGCAGCCGTGGGTCACCGGGCCCCATGTGCGGTCCGGCCGGCACTGGCGGCTCGGCCACAGGCCGTTGCCGGCCGGCCGGTAGGTCTCGGCGCACGCGGTCGCGTTGACCAGCACCGCGGTGGCACCGGCCTGCGTCTTGGGCCATGAGGCGTAGCCGTCCACGTCGCTGATTGAGCTCGTCGCCGGGCAGAACACGGCTTAGCGTAGGGGGAAAAAGTGCGGCAAGAGCGGCAGCAGGGACGGCCGCAGCGCACGTCAGCCCCGCGCCCTGCTCTCCGACCCATGGAATAGCGCGCCCGCATGCACGTACGCTCGCACGAGCCCTCGAACGCCGACGCCCACTGGCCGTTGAGCTGGCACTGACGCGACACAAAGCCGGTGTAACCCGGCTGGCAGAACGCACCGCTCGCGACGTCCCCGGCGCGCGTGTTGGAGGGCCAGTTGACGTTGAAGTCGTCGTTCGCAGGGCAGAAGATGGCTTTCGTCGTGCGCACCCAGCGGCAGTGCGCCTGCGACGCGAGCCCGTTAGCGCGGTGCCAGTGACCGCACAACGGCCACCAAACAGCGGATCGCAGCGCACCTTGGCAGCCGCCGGTGGTCGCAGACCAGACGCCGGTGAGCTCGCACGTCCGCTGCGGCAGGGTCGCCGTAGGACCGTAGCCCGGCAGGCACTCGCCGGTCTGCGGCTGGCCGTTGGCCGGCGACGTCGGGAAGGTGGCGAACTGCGCGCTGTCGGTGTCCGCCTCGCAGTACAGCTGGTCGCAGCCGCTCGTCTCCTCGGACCACGAAAAGTCGTCGTGGCAGGTGCGCGTCGGCGCGACGTTGTTGCGCGGCGCGTAGCCCGGAGCGCACGTGCCCACCACGACGGTGCCCGTGGTGGAGGTCGGGTACGACGACGTCTCTGACGTATAGGCGGGGCACGTGCCACGCGTGCACGGCGTGCCGGTGACCGGGCCAAAGTTGCCGGACAGGCTGCAGACGCGCTGCGGGCTGCCGGTGTAGCCGGGACGGCATTCGCCGTTGGCGACCTCGCCGGCCGTCGTCGACTCCCACACGGTCGTGTCGTCCGACGTGCTCTCGCACTTGATGGCTGCGGTTGCCGTCAGCGCATTTCGCGCGCCAGCACGTCGAGCCAGCCAGTGTGAGTCACGCCCGCCCGCCAATGGTGGTGGTAGCGTGGCCCGCAGACGAACACGTACGCAGACAGGCTTCCGTGTCGGCCGCGTCGGACCACGCGGTCTGCAGGTTGCAGTCCTTCACCGGGCGTCCCGTGGTGCCTTCTGGGCACGTGCCGACCACGCCGCTGGTGCCCGCGGGCGTCCGGGGGAACATCGGCTGGCTCGGATCGTCGAGCGCCGCGCAGTAGCTCCGCACGCACTCGGTGCCCGCCTTGATGGGGTTCCAGCCCTTGGCGTTGCCACCCGAGCCCGTCAGCGAGCACATGCGGACCGGGTTGCCCTCGGGCGACTTGCTCTCGTAGCCGGGCTTGCACGTGCCGACGACGTCGGCCTTCTCCAGCGTCGTCTCCGGCCAGTAGGCGAAGCCGTCCTCTTCGAGCTCGGGGCACGGCTCGGCTGCCGGCACGCGACCCCATGGCAGGAACGATGAGACACCAGGGGACGCAAACCGTCAGCCGCAGGACCCCGGTGCCGATGGCCTATTTTTCAGCGCCTTGGCAAGCCGACGTACGCGCGCAGGGATTGAGCACGTCGTCCGACCACGTCAGGTCCGACTGGCACAGGCGCAGCGGCCGGCCAAAGAGACCCTCGGCGCAGGTGCCCACGGCGTAGCTGCCGGCCTTGGTGGCGTCAAAGGTGGCGTTGATGCCGGTCGTGTTGGTGTCGTCCACAAACTCGCAGTAGCCGGCTGCATCAAGCCGCCACCGAGGCGGCCGCCACAGGAGAATGCACGCTTAGCATCGTACGGCAGCCTCCCCGAAATCACTCGTGGCCCACGTCGTTCGTACGCGTGCACACGCTCTCCGGCACTCGCCAGACGCCCACACCGCCGACGGCATCACACCGACGGATGGGGATTCCGGTGTAGCCTTGCGGGCAGTTGCCGATCACCTCGTCGGGGCCCGCGTTGGCGCTCGGCCACGTGGCGTCGCCATCGCCGTCTTCAGGCGCGGTGATGGCAGGGCAGGTGATGGCTGCAACGGCGTGGGCGCACGCCTTAGCACCCAGCCAACACGTCGTGAGCGCCCTGGCGACGTCTCCGCTGGCCGCCACCGCGGCGATGCGAATTCGTACGAATGCAGGGGTTCTTGATCTCGTCAAAGGTGCCGTCGGCCTGGCAGCCACGGTACGGCGGCACGCCGCCAACGGCGCGGTGGTTGCTGTCGCACGCGCCGACGGCCTGGGTGGCCGGGCTGCCCGCCGGCGTCTCGGGCCACGACGCGCCGCCCTCGGTGGTGGCGGCACACTTAATCTGAACGCATGCGTTCGTCACCGTGCCGGTCCACTCGCCGTCCGCGCCGCAGTCCATCGTCGGCGGCTGTGCGCCGGCCTGCTCGAAGCCCGCCACGCACGTGCCCGCCACGGCGCTGGTGCCGGCGGGGGCGCTGGCAAAGGCGTTGCCGTTGTAGTTGACCAGCGCCTTGCACGTCTTGGCGACGCACGGGTGGACGACCTCGTCCGACCACTCGCCCGAGAGCAGGCACTTGCGCAGTGGCCGCGGCGACTGGACGTAGAGCGGGCCGCATGTGCCGGCGGC